>JGI12635J15846_10005971_pt1 | contig 10485 bp, 10 predicted proteins | sample BlaSpr_A8_OM2_M2_FD_15846 | JGI IMG/M metagenome (IMG submission 15846) | reverse complement strand
CGATCGTGCGCATCATCACGCACCTGATCAAGGCGGGAATCGGCCCGTTTCACAACGTCTCCAGCGGCGGTCTTCACATCCACCATCTGGTGTGGGGCATCCTCCTTCTCCTCGTCGTCGGCTACATCTGGCTGATCGAAGCAGGCACCGGATCGAACCTGCTGTCCAGCGCCACTGCCATCGGCTACGGAGTCGGCGCGGCCCTGGCCCTCGATGAGTTCGCCCTGTGGCTCAACCTCCAGGACGTGTACTGGACGGGGACGGGACGGGAGAGCATCGACGCGGTCGTGATCTTCGCCGCGGGGCTCTCGGTCGGGATCTGGGGCGGCCCGTTCCTGCGCGAGGTCACGCTGCACCTCTTCCGTCGCCGAAAACCCGCCGGCCAGTGATGTCACAAACCCGCCTCCCGCGGTGCTTGTCATTCAGTGGGCATGAATCTCGGAGTGAGAGCGGTGGCGACGCCTCGTACTGACGACGAGTCGTTCGAAGCCCTTTTCAGAGCCGAGTACGCGCGGGTGGCCGGGATTGCGAACCGGGTCCTCCTGGACCAGCACGAGGCCGAGGACGTGGCACAGGAGGTCTTCGTCGACTTCCACCGCCTGCATTCGGCCAGTGCTCAGTACGCCCCGGCATGGCTGCACCGCGCGGCCGCGCACGCGGCTCTGAACCGGCTGCGCGGATCGAGACGCCGGCAGAAGCGAGAGGTGGCTCAGGCTGCCGAAGCAAGCGATCGCGTTCTCGATCCACAGAAGCTCTTCGAGGTTAGCGAGGATCGGCGCCAGGTCCGCGAAGCGCTCGCCCGTCTCGCACCAAAGCCCGCCGCGGTGCTCGTGCTCCGCGCCAGCGGCCTCAGCTACGCGGAAGTCGCCCGGGCACTCGGCGTCGGTATCGGTCAAGTTGGAACTTTGTTGAGGCGCGCGGAAGCCGCTCTGCGCAAGGAGGTCACACGTGGCACATCTATCTGAAGGAACGCTGCGCCGGATCGTTGACGACCCGGACGCACACAGCGGCGCCGACAGGCGCCATCTCGAGACCTGCGCGGAGTGCCAGGCCCGGTACGGCACGGTGTCGAAGGACGCCCTCGCCATCTCGAGCCTGATGACGGCTCCGGAGCTCAAGGTCGACGTCCCGTCGGCGTTCAACCGCGTGCGGACCGCCCCTGCGGCACGCCCGAGGTTCGGGTTCCGGCTCCCGGTCATGCGACCTGGATCCCGGCCCGTCGTCCTCGCCTTCGCGACCGCCGTCGCGGCGATCGCACTTCTGGTCACCGCGATCGCGCAGGACAGCAACACCTTCACGCCTCAGACGCTCACGCCCGTCCCCGTGACGATGGCTGATATGCAGGCGCTCTCTCAGCTGAGCGCGTACGGAGCCATCACCTGGACGAAGCAACCGCAGCCACAGATCGTCACCAGTGCCGACCAGGCGCAGACCATCTCCGGGCTGCCGGTGCCTAAGGTCGCGACACTCCCGACCGGCGTCTCGTCAACCGTGACGTACGCAGCGATGGGGCAGGCGACCGCTGTCTTCACTTTCAGCTCGGCCAAGGCTGCCGCTGCCGCGGCGCAGGCGGGCAAGACGCTTCCCGCGCTGCCGGCCGGAATCGACGGCGCACAGCTCACCGTGACGGTTGGTCCGGCGCTGGCTGAGATTTACGGAAACATGAACGCCGCGGCGGGCTCCGACCCGACCCAGGCCGGCATGCCGCAGCTCATCGTCGGCGAAACCAGCGCGCCAGTGGCCACGTCCTCCCAGGTGACGGTGGTGCAGTTCGAGAACTACCTGCTCTCCCAGCCGGGCATCTCGGCAGAGCTGAAAGCCGCGATCAAGGCCATCGGCGATCCCAGCACGACGCTGCCGATCCCGATTCCGGTCCAGTTCGCCACGTCGTCAACGGTGACGATCCAGGGCGTCCAGGGCCTGGCTCTCGGCGACAACACCGGCGTCGGCGCNGGCGTGATCTGGATCAAGAACGGAGTCGTGTACGGAGTCGTCGGCACCATCAAGCGCGATGACGCCGTGAACGTCGCTAACCAATTGACCTGAGCAGGCGTTATAGCCTGCACTCGTGACTGATGTAATCGAACAGACGGCAGCCGCTCCTCCCTCGGGAGCGGTTGCGGGCTCGCCGGCCATCCAGACGGTCAACCTTTCCAAGCGGTTCGGGCACACCGTCGCGCTGGCGGGACTCTCGATGACNGTGCCTCGAGGCGAGGTCTTCGGCTTCCTCGGACCCAACGGCGCCGGCAAGACGACTTCGGTCAAGCTGCTGCTCGGCCTCCTCAAGCCCAGCTCGGGCGACGGGTCCCTGCTGGGACGTCCCATCGGCGACCTGCAGACGCGGCGCAAGATCGGTTACCTGCCTGAGCTGTTTCGCTACCAGGGATGGCTATCCGCTCGCGAGGTGCTCGCCCTTCACTGCGAGCTTGCTCCGCTGCCTCGCTCGAGCTGGAGGGACGAGATCACCTCCGCCCTCGACACCGTTGGCCTGACCGATCGTGCCGGCGATCGCGTCGGCACATTTTCAAAAGGAATGCAGCAGAGGCTTGGGCTGGCCGCCGCCCTGCTCGGCGAGCCGGAGCTGGTTTTCCTGGACGAGCCCACATCAGCCCTCGACCCCGTGGGCCGCCACGACGTACGCGAGATCATTCGCGGCCTCGCCTCACGGGGCACCGCGGTGTTTCTCAACTCGCACCTCCTGAGCGAGGTGGAGCAGGTGTGCGACCGCGTGGCGGTCGTGGACCACGGACGCGTGATCGCCTCGGGGACGATGGACGAGCTGCTCAGCGGGACGGCGGTCAAAGTGCGCGTGACCGGCCTGGATCAAGCCGGCAAAGCCAAGCTCGCCGAGTTCGGGAACATCGATGACGAGGGCGACCAGCTGACCTTCACGAACCTCAAACCTGACCGCGTGCCAGCGCTGGTCTCCGCGATGGTCGCCCTGGGCGGCAAGGTGTTCGAGGTTTCGCCACGGCACCAGACGCTGGAAGACCGCTTCCTCCAACTGCTGGAAGAGGAGGAGAAGTAATGCCTCCGACACTGGTCATCGCGCGCCTCACCGTGCAGGAGACTTCGCGCAGGCGGCTGATCCTCGCGCTGATCATCCTCACCCTGATCGTCGTGGGCTTCTCCGCGTGGGGCTTTAACAAGATCACGACGGTGACCAACTCGGCCGGCAACACACTTCCGCCCGAGCAGGTCGCGCTGATCACCTCGCAACTCTTGATCGTCGTCACCTTCATGTACAGCGGCGTGCTCGCGCTGAGCGCGGCGGTCGTCGCCGGACCGCTGATCTCGAGCGAGGTCGAAAGCGGTCTCCTTCTGTCAATTCTCGCGCGGCCCGTTCGCCGCAGCGAGGTCGTGATCGGAAAATGGCTTGGGCTGGCGATCCTGGTCGCCCTTTATGCCGCCGGTTCAGCGTTTCTCGAGATCGCCGCGGTGGACTGGGCCACCGGTTACATGCCGCCACACCCGGTCGAGCTGGTCATGTACGTGGGCGCCGAGGGTCTCGCGCTGCTCTCCCTCGGCCTGCTCCTCTCGACCCGCCTGTCGGGCATCACCGGTGGAGTGATCGCGCTCGTCGCGTGGCTCATGGGCTGGATCGGTGGCGTGGTCGGAGACGTCGGGACGGGTCTTCAAAACCAGGCGGTGGAAAACGTGGGCGTGATCAGCCACCTCATCCTCCCGACCGACTTGCTCTGGCGCGGCGCGATCTACGCGATGGAGCCGGACGCTTTTCTTGCCACGATGCGGGCGGCCGGGACGGTGGCGCGCGCCAACCCGTTCGCCGCCGTCGACCCGCCGCCGCTGCCATTCCTCGGGTGGGTGGTCGTCTGGTTCGGGCTGATGCTCGGCCTGAGCATCTGGAGCTTCCGGACCCGAGAGATCTAGGTTTTGGGCGGCTTTACCCCGAGGAGCTTGAAAATCTCTGGGAGGTTCTGGAGGCCCTGGAGGTCCTCGAGGTTGCCCGAGAATTGCTGGCCGGGACCACCTACTTCTACGGCGCGGTGGAGCAGCAGCACCTGCTCGTTGGCCACTGCAAAGCCCAGCGCGACCAGCGGTGCCAGGTCGGCATCAGCGGCCATCTCTGGCGCGAGGGTCATTGCGCCTGAGTTCCCTCCGATGTGGAGCGATGCCGCCGCCGCGAGCGTGATCAGGCGCGGGCCGCCTGGAGCGTAGATCGCGTACTCGTAGCCCATCGGGTGCGTGGGCGCCCACGCCAACCTTCGGAGGCTCGCGGTGTTGATCCAACCGCTGCAGGTGATGATGCTTTCGGACGCGAGCTCAAAGGCGGCGGCGCTTGCCGGCTCGCCAAGCTTCCAGACCACCGAGGCCCGCGTGGGGCCGGTCAGGTCCATGTGCACCTGGTAGGTGCCTTCGCCCGATTCCATGATCGCGTCGAAATGATCGAGCCGCTGCCACATCGTCTGTATCTGCACGACCGGTTCGTCGCCCAGGAACAGCACCCAGCTGCGCTGGGCCTGGTCAGGGATCTGCGCGCTGCCAGGCTGAACCTGCCAGACGAGGCTCTGGCTCACGAGCTCCGAGAGGGATCTCACCGTCTAGGGGTAGAGACCTCGCTCGCGGGTGGCGCCGGCGACGCGTGCGACCGCTCGGCAGTATGCCGCCATGCGCATGTCCAGCTTTTTCTCGAGCTTGGTTTTCAGCACCTCGGAGAAGGCCCGCGTCAGGATTGCCTTGAGCTTCTGGTTGACCTCGTGTTCGGACCAGAAGAACGACTGCAGGTCCTGCACCCACTCGAAGTAGGACACGGTGACGCCGCCCGCGTTCGCGAGGATGTCCGGCACCACAAAGATGTCGCGCTCGCGAAAGATCGCGTCCGCCTCAGGCGTGGTGGGCCCGTTCGCGCCCTCGACGATCAGCTTCGCCTTGACGTCGCGCGCGTTGCGCGAGGTGAGCTGGTTGCCGATCGCGGCGGGCACCAGCAGGTCGCAGTCGACACCCAGCAGCTCCTGGTTGCCGATCTCCTGCGCTCCGGGGAAACCGTTCAGGGTCTTCTCGCGCGCGCGGTACTCGAGCACTCGCTTGATGGAGAGGCCGAGCGGGTTGTAGATGCCTCCGTAGTCCTCCGACACCGCGACCACCGTGCAGCCGGACTCCTCGAGCAGCTTGGCGCTGATGCTGCCGACGTTGCCGAATCCCTGCACGGCGACGCGCGTTTGATGGGGCAGACGGTTGAGATGTTCAAGTGCAGCCATCGCGCAGATCGTCACGCCGCGACCCGTGGCCTCGATGCGTCCGAGCGATCCGCCGACCTCGATCGGCTTGCCCGTCACGGAAGCCGGGACCGAGTAGCCGAGGTGCATCGACAGCGTGTCCATGATCCAGGCCATCGTCTGGCCGTCGGTGTTGACGTCGGGAGCCGGGATGTCGCGGTCGGCGCCGATGAGGATCGAGATCTCAGTTGCAAACCGGCGCGTCATGTGCTCGAGCTCGTTGAGGGAGAGCTCTTTCGGATTGACGATGATGCCGCCCTTGGCGCCCCCGAACGGGATGTTTACCACCGCGCATTTCCACGTCATCCACATGGCGAGCGCCTTGACCTCGTTGAGAGAGACATCGGGGTGGTAGCGGATGCCGCCCTTGGCCGGGCCGCGGTTGATGTTGTGCTGCACGCGGTAGCCCGTGAACATGCGCATGTGACCGCTGTCCATCTTCACGGGGAAGTTGCACGTGAACTCGCGCTGGACCTCGCGCAGGACTTCGCGCAGCCAAGGTTCGAGGTTGATGATCTCGGCCGCTTCGTCGAACTGCGACTGGGCGGTACGCCATTCATCCGCCTCGATGGCGGGCTTCAGCTGGGTCGCGCTCACATCAACACAGATGATCGCGGATATTCCGCGGAAGGGTCACAAATTACGTTGATGCACGCGGGCAGCCCGGACCTGAACGCGCGTTCGAGGGCCGGCCTGATCTCGTCCGGCCGGTCCACCATCTCCCCGTAGCCACCGAGCGCCTCGACCACCTTGTCGTATCGGGTCCGGTCACCGAGATCGGCGGCGATGCTCACACCGAGCATGCTGAGCATCGGGTGCTTCTCCAGCGCCCAGATGCCGTTGTTGCCGACGACGCAAACGACCGGGATNTTGTGGCGNACCATGGTGTCGAACTCCATCGCCGAGAAACCGAACGCCCCGTCGCCCGACATCAGCAACACCTGCCGGTCGGGGTGCGCGAGCTTGGCCGCCATCGCATAGCCGGGCCCCGAGCCGAGGGCCCCGAAAGGTCCGGGGTCGATCCACAATCCTGGCCTGGCGCGCTCGATGAGGCGTCCCGCGAACGAGATGAAGTCACCCCCATCGCCGACCAGGATCGCGTCTGCGTCGCTGAAGCGGTCGACCTCGGCGATCAGGCGCGCCGGGTGCACCGGCGACGAGTCGGACCGCGTCATGACCTCGTCACGCCGGCGGGAAGCGGCATCGGCTTCGCGAAGCTTCTCGAGCCACGGTGCGCGCTCGGGCGTGCCGCGGACGGCAGCGATCAGCGCGGCCAGGGCGGCCTTGACATCTCCATAGATCGCGACCTCTGGCGGCCGTGGCTTGCGGTACGCGTCGGCGTCGACATAGATCAGACGAGCCTCCTCCCCGAAGACCGGCGGCTGGCCATAGTTCAGCCGGAAATCGAGGAGCGCTCCAATCACCACGATGAGGTCCGCCTCGCCAAGGGCAGGCCCCCGCGCGCGCTGGACGAAGAGCGGATGACCGGGCGGAAGCACTCCGCGGGCCATCCCATTGACCGTCAAAGGAAGGTGGGCCGTCTCGACCAGGTTCTTCAACTCGGCTTCGGCGTGAGCCCACCACACCGTGCCGCCGGCGATCACAGCCGGGCGCTCCGCTTCGCGAATCAACCGGGCGGCTTGCTGGATCAGGTCCGGGTCCGGCGGCGGGCCAAGATCGGCGGTCAGGTGCTCGGTGGCCTCAGGCACGTCAGCCGCTCCCAACATGAAGGTGTCGAGAGGAACGTCCATGAAGGTCGGGCCGGTGCGCCGGCTCAGTGCGGTGCGCATGCACTCCGCGGCGAGTCCGTACGCCTCTTCCGCGGACTCTAGCGTGACGGCCTTCTTCGTCAGGCTGCGCACGACCTCGATGTGATCCATCTCCTGCAGCGAGCCCATGCCCCATCGGGCGGCCGGCGCCCGGCCGCCGATCACGAAGATCGGGCTGTCGCCTGACTGTGCCTGCGCGAGCGCGGTGGCCGCGTTGGTGACGCCCGGGCCCGCCGTGACGGCGGCGACGCCGACCTGGCGTGTCACCTTCGCCCAGCCCTCCGCGGCGAACGCGGCCGACTGCTCGTGTCGCACGTCGATGATCCGGATCCCGTGCTCCGTCGCGCCGGTCAGGATCGGCCAGATGTGGCCTCCGTTCAGCGTGAACAGATGGCTGACGCCCGCCCGTTTCAGCGCGAGCGCGACGAGCTCTCCTGTGTTGGCCGAATCCACCTAGTGGGCCACTGCGAAAGGCATCGCCGGCGTGTTGAAGGCGGCTTCGGGCGCGCCCTCGCGGGCGATCACGATCACTCCGCCCGACGCTTTCAGCGAACTCTGGAGGAGCCTGACCGCGCCATTCGCAACCTCAGCGGCGGTCATCCCGTGCTGGAGCTCGACCACCATCAACCTGGCCAGCCCAAGCCGGATGAAGGCCTCTCCGTGGCCGGTGCCGCAAACGGCGCCGAATCGATCGTCGGCATAGAATCCGGCGCCGGGAATCGGCGAATCGCCGATTCGGCCGGGCAGCTTGCCGCTGATGCCGCCGGTCGAAACCGCCACTGCGAGCCGCCCCTCTGCGTCGCGCGCCACCGCCCCGACGGTGTCGGCGCCGTGCAGAAGCTCCTGTCGCTTGCGGTCGGTGATGAAGATGGACGGGTCCGCCATCTCGATCCCATGCTCACGCGCAAAGCGTGACGCACCCTCGCCGGCCAGGAGGACGTGCCTGCCGTCACGCATGATTTCGAGGGCAAGGTCGACCGGGTGGCGCACGCCCTTGAGCCCGGCCGCGCCGCCCGCTCGCAGCTCGGCTCCGTCCATCACTCCGGCGTCCAGCTCCACCACCCCATCCAGGTTGAGGCAAGCGCCGATGCCGGCGTTGAGGAGCGGCTCGTCCTCCATCAAACGAACCGCGGCCAGAACGGACGCAAGCGCTCCGCCGCCTATCTCACTCCAACCGGCGTCGCGCGCCCGCTCGACGGCGGCTTGCCGGAGCGCACGCTCGCCTTCGGGGACCGGGCCGGCTCCGCCGTGAACGATGAGCGCCGGCCGGGCCGAGGTTATTCCGCCTGTTGCGGAGGCCAGCCTTCGCGGCGCTCGAGCATGCGGCGCTCCGCGATCCGGCGGTCGAACGGCCAGACTCCGCGCCGGCCGGCGGCGGCTCGCACGGGGTCACGCCGTTCCGCGTACCGCCGCTCCGTCCAGGCACGCCTGTCGCCGTTGCGGCGCTCAGGGCCTCGAGGCAGCAAAACGTCGCTCACAACCACCACTCCTTCCTGCACGACAACACTCCTTCCTTTCCCGTGACGATGGAGCGTAACTATCGCACGGGACGATCGAGTGCGCTGAGTTTTTCGTCAATTCTTCGCTCCGACCGCCGCCGCTCCAGCTCGTCGCCAGGCCCCATGTCGACAAAGCCGGCGTAGCGAGCGAGCCGCGGGTGGACCTCGGCGACCCGCCGGAACATCTCTTGCGCCACCCACCGGTAGTCCGGGTGACCCTGAGGGGTGGTTCGCAGCTCGCAGAGGTGGTACACCTCTCGCAGGTTCGCGCGGAAGTACCAACGGACGCGAAAGGCGAGCGGAACGATGTACTGGGCCAGCGCTGGGCCGGCGTCGCGCTCGAGACTCTGATGGGCCACGGCGGCGCCCTCGACGGCGGCGCGGAAGCGATCCGCCATGCCGAGGTCGGCCAGGCCGGGTGGCAGATCGTACCCGAGGGACGTGGCAAGCAGCTGCCGGTCCTGCGTGAGCATGCGGTGGCGGTGCAGGTCGCGATACGCGCCGAAGTTGGCGACGATCTCGAACGTGTACTGCGCGTGCTCGAGCGCACGGGGCGCTCGCTGGCGGCGGTTGGCGCGATCGCCCAGCAGAGCCTCGAGGACCTGCGCCGGGTCGGCAGTCTGCTCCTCGAGGCTCAGGCTGGAGTACGGGAACAAAGCGGCGGCCACGACCTTGCGTTCCGCGTCCGGGTCGAATTCGAGGAGCCTGACGCTCGGCCCGGCTACAGGTTCCGTGGCGCCGTGCTTAGCAATCACCGCCGTCGCCTCTCGAATCCTCGCCATCCGCTCGGCTGCCGGGCGCCCATACCGATCGTCCAGCGCCCTCTTCACGAAGGCTGGGATGACCAGGGCGAGCTCCTGGTGCAGGTCGGCCGCCAGACGCTGGCACTCCGGCAGCTCGTGCGCCGCCATCTTGGTAATCAGGTACTCGAAGGCCCGGCCGTTGCCAAACAGGCCGAGGTTGGTCAGCGCGGCGGCCGGCAGCAAACCTCGGAGGAGGTCGAGGGCCTTCGCCCGGGTCGCCGACTTCCACGCCCGGTCGGTCTCGCCCGACTCGATCGGATAGCGCGCCCGGATCGCCTCGGTGACTGGCTCCACCATGCTGCTGTAGGCCGCGAACAGCGCGTCCGCCGCGGGCTCGTACTCGGGATGGGCGAGCTCCGGCCCGCGATAGAAGAGATGGCGGCCATCCGGTCCAGGGCGATCGAACCGGACGTAGCGCGTCGACTTCTCGAGCGGAGAGATGCCGATCCGGCTGTCTTCCAGCGCCTTGGCGGCGAGAGTCGAGGTGCGCTCGACCGCGACGTGGGCGCCCGCGAGCTCCGCGACGGAGTCGTCCCCATAACCCACCAGGACCCGCTCATAGAACTCCTCGGCCCGGCGCACGGCCACCATGTCGTCGGCGCCCAGCGGATTCCCGGTTAGAGCTTCAAACCCCGAGTCTGGCTCGTTGATGAACTCGTCCAAAAGCACGCGTCGCAAGCTCTTCTCGGTTCGCGAGTAGCGCGAGAACAGGGCGCCCTTGACGACCTCGGGCAGGTTCCGCAGGGCGAAGACCGGCCGGTCGAGGTTGGTGAAGTAGCGCGCGAGGACCTGGGATTCGGCGCTCGTGAACTCGGTTTCGGCCACGCGCCTATCCTATTGCTCTCGGAGCGCCTGCCGCCCCAACATCTGGTGGCCGGCATCCACCGCACCCCAGCATGTGGAACAGCCTCCTTCGAGTTGTCCCCGGTTTGTCCCCAGCCTTGTTAAAAACCGACTGCGAATCGACGACACCAGTGCATCCGGTATTTTCGATCCGGCCATGGATTGGGTGGAGAACTGGAAGCGGATCGTGGACGAGAGGGCGAACCGTACGGGCACGCACGCCGACCCGGGCTACTGGGATCGGCGCGCGCCGAGCTTTGCCCGATCGACCTCGGCGCGGGCCGACGAGTTCCTCAAAGTGATCGATCCGTACCTCTCGCCGGTCAAGACGCTG
>JGI12635J15846_10005970_pt1 | contig 10486 bp, 7 predicted proteins | sample BlaSpr_A8_OM2_M2_FD_15846 | JGI IMG/M metagenome (IMG submission 15846) | reverse complement strand
GACTTAAGTTACCACTCTGCCGTTTACGGCTCGGTAACTTGGATTCAACTCGGTGATCCGACTCCGAATGGATTTGGAGCTGACACCAACGTTTCGGAGGGCGGTGTCAGAGCAAATTCTCGGGCCGTTCTCGGCTGTGTTAGTCTCTTATGTTCGCGGTCAAGTGGGGAAGGCGCGGTTGAGCACCCGTTCGGCGAGTTGGCCGTCGGCGAGAACAATGTCGTAGCTGCGCAGGGCTGGGAGTGGAACGAGAGACGACGGTTGATCAGACTCTTATCCGCGGGCTGGTTACCGCCTTCCGTGTCTTCGTCTCGGGGCTTTCCTCGGTCTAGAGGACGGGCGTCGGGCGTGAGCCCGGCCACATAACTAGCGACGGGAGTTCCCCACCTTTCGTGCTCCACCCCCGGCTCTGGGCAGCAGAAAAAAGGAAGAAGGTGGTTGCCCTTACGCCGGCGCGACCTCCCGTCCGATAGCCCACAGGAAGGCTGCCATTTCGCGGGCGATTGCGGCTACGACGACAGGGAGCTTCTTGCCCTTGGCGCTGAGCCGACGGTAACGGGCGCATAGGCGGACTTGCGCCTTCCAGGCGATGTCACGCACGGACTTCGGCAGCCCTTCCAGCCGGGCTCTCAAGGTCTCGCCGACTCTGGCCGGATAGCGATAGGTCCAGGCGGCCTCGACCAGCGCTCGCCGCGCGCGCCGGTTGCCCGCCAGGGTGAGCCCCTTCCGTCGGACGGTATCGCCAGTCGAACTCTCCGCTGGGACAAGACCAAGGAAGGACATCAGCTGTCTTGGCGTATCGAACCGACGTACGTCGCCGATCTCCGCGGCGAAGGTCACGGCGACGAGAAACGAGGCGCCGCGCATCGCCTGATAAGCGCCGACAACCGGAGCCATGGACCAGTCCGGCACGATCAGAGCGAGTTGTTTCTCGAGGCGACGCAGCCGCTGAAGAGCATCCTCGATCGCGTCGATTCCTTCCTGAAAGACGATCTGCTGGGCGACATGCTCGAACTTCTGATTGGCCAGCCAGCGCCGGTGCGCCAGCGTCCAATGGCCGCCTCCGCTGTAAATCCGGCTGTGACGCAACAAGAAGGAAAGCAGCTGCTGGCGTTTGCGGCGAAGGTCATCCGCCGCCGCCTCGCGGGCCCGCACAAGATCGCGCACCGCCTCATGCGCCTCATCCGGCGTCTACACGCCCGTCAGTTCGCCGGCTCGATGCAGCCGCGCCAACGTGACCGCGTCGCGCCGGTTCGTCTTGATCCGCTCGCCCGCTCGTTTCGGGATCAGGGCAGGCGCGACCACCATGCAATTATGACCAAGCGCCTGGATCTGACGATAAAGCCCGTATCCCGTCGGCCCGGCTTCGAAGCAGACATGCAGCCACTCGTATCGTTCCGCCAACTTCTTGATCGTTCGCTCGATCGGCAGCGTGCTGTTCTCGACATCGCCGAGAAATCGGACCTCTCCCGTACGGCCTCCTTCCGCGATTGCAACGGCGTGCTTCTTCTTGGCGACGTCGAAAGCCACAAAGACTTCGCTATACTTTCCCATGGTCCGCCCTCCGTGCATGAGGCTCCGGCTCGGCATGCCCGAGCAACCCTCGTTCTTACCTGCACGAAAGGGCGGGCCACCGCCTCAGCCCGCAAACATGACGTCTAGGGCCGGGGCCGGCGCCTCGCGGGCGAGGATCGCTTCGAAGTTGTTGTGAACGTTTCGCGACCCGTCGAGGCTCGACCTGTCGATGGGCGACCGCGTAGCAGACGCGAACCCGCTCATAACGAGGCTCGCGCCCGTCTCAAGGCTGCCGTCAACCCAGCAGCGACGAAATCGGATCAGCGGTTCAAGATCCGGGAGCGAGTCGAGTTTGGGTATCTTCAGACCCAGGCGTGGAAGTCGGCTTCCCCCCTTCGGCTGCTGGCGTTTTATGCCGCGGATTTTGTCGTCGTCGCTGGGTCGGCGCGCCCTTCACGGGAGTTTGCTGTACGACCTGAACGCCTTGAGGCGATAGAATTGCTCCAGTCTTTGCCGGGGACGTAGTAAACGCCGCATTCGCCGCGCCGATCGTCGACAAGCAGCCGAAGGCAAAAACAATCAGACACATTGTTCGCATGTCGTACTCCACTGACGCGTCGATCAGTTACCTCGCGCCTACGGAAATCGTCGGTGTCAGCGGCGCGCTCTGACTGGGAATGGCCTGAATGGTATTAATCTGGACGATCAAGGCTAGCGTCCTTTTTGACACTTCGTCATCGTCAAAGATATAATACCACTTACCGCCGTGATTGACAGAGGCAAAAGCGCTCACCGGCGGAGTGTCCGAGACGGCGATCAGCATAAATTTCCTTGCATTGACCAAATCGCTTTCGGCCCTCAGCTCCTGAGGGTTAAGGACCGCCTTGTCTGTATTCATTGTGACCAGGGATCGATCACGTTGCGATATGACACCGGCGACCTCGCGTTCCGTTTCAGTAAGTTCTGTAGGCTCCCCACCATGCCCAAAGACGCTGGGATGGTATACTGTTGGAACCAAGGTATAGAACAGCTGCCGGCAGAACACTGAACGCGTGTTATAATCATCAATAATCCGCCTCACGTCTTCTGGTGGCAGAAAGGCAATCGATGGCCGCTGTGTCGGATCAGCAGCAACCTTCATTACACCGAGAGCTGACCGTGTTTGCAAGAAAGGGGGTTTATTCCTTCCGTTCGAGCCCGCGCTTGCCTTAGACCGAATTGTTATCGAGCTGGCCCCGCCACTGGATCCGTCTATATAATATGCAAGTCTTCGCCAGAGGACGTCAACTATTCTTTCGGCATTCTCGGCTTGTTTTCCGTCGCATTTGGCCGGACGCTCTGTTACGCTTCTCTTGGCCGGATAAAGCGTGAGACTATCGTCCGGAGTCGCCGCGAGGATGAGCGCTCCGTAAGCGTCAAGATCAATCATCGCATCAATGGCGGCGTCGTAGTCCTCGTAGCCGCTCGTTACGCGGTTCACGCTTAAATCCAGAATGGCCGCGAGAGGCCAATCGGAGTTGTAAAGATTAACAAGTGAATCTGGCCTTATCGGCGTCGAGACTTGCGCTATGAGGGCGTTGCCCGAAAGAGGAAAATAACGGACAGTCGGCGCCTCCTGATAAGACACCGATCCCGTGATGGATTCGACTGGTCCAGCTATTGTTCCAGCCGAGGTGGACTTGAAGTTCGCCGTTGATCCCAGGCCCGCAGCGCCGCCGCCAAGGGTCCCTCCGGCCGACGTCGCCGCATCCACCTCGGTCACATCCATAAAAAGCGGCGATTCGCCATTGCTGACCCGCACGACATTCAGGAGCGCCTGCTGTCGCGACGTGTCCTCTATGACTTCGTTGTAGGATGTGCGTCCATGATCGATCGACGCGGGCCCAACAACTGAGCAGGCGCTCAAAGTCATCGCGGCGAAGGCTATTACGGCAATCGCTTCTCCGCCCACGCCCCGAAGAAATCCTTCATGCCGCGAATTGAACATGACTGTCCGCTCGCACGCCGCTGCCTGGAATCCCTGAGCGGCTCGCTCTGTCAAGAATTCGCCGGTTGGGCCATGAGTCGAGCTATATCTTGCGGTATTCCTTGGGGACAAGCCGAGCCCTAGTCCCAAGCTGTGGAAAACTGATTGTCGGGAAGTTCAGGGGTTGTGTCTGTGCGCCAGCGTGGAATGGCCATCGCATCCGGCGCCAAAGGGACCCGCCCCTGGCGTTTACCACGGATCGCGATCGAGGTATCATGTCCTGAGCGAAGGTCAATCGGCGCGTTGCTCTCGCGCTTTGCGTCGATACTATCGAGCTGTGACTGCTTTAGGAGCGCCTCACGGAGATGCCCAGGATGCTCGCGGTATCGAGCCGACTTCTAATTTCGCTCTCAGCGACACTGGTCTTAGCGGCGCCGGCCTTGGCTTCGGATTGCGACGCCCTCTCCGCGAACTTCAAAAGCGCGATCGCCGAGAAGTCGATTGCCAAGGTCAAGGACGCGATGGCGGCGATCGCGGACGACAGTGCATGCAATTTCGATATCGACGCTTATCGCTTGCAGGAGATCGATTTCGCGATTAGCGCCGCCGCCGCCGCTACGAGCGAGAGCGAGCGCAAGCCAATGATCGAATTCGCCCAGAGCGCCATCCGTATAGGCGGCACTTGGCGGTCGGCAGAGACGATGGGCGACTACTACGCCCATCGCGGCGAGTTCAAGGACGCTCTTGCTTGGTACGAGACCGGCATTTCCTTCCTCTCTCGGGCTTCAACCGGTTCGACCCCGCAGGACCGCGAGCAGTTGCTCGCCCGCGCCGAGGCCGCCAAGCATCAAGCAAGCGACGACAGCGAAGGCCGACATTCCGCGACGTTCGCGACAACAACACGGGATGCCGACGGGAGCCTCGGTGGCATCTATTCGCCTGAACTTCTGCGCGGCGCTCAGGCCGTGGCGGTGCCGTTGCCGATAAATTTTTTCGTCGACGAAACGCGCTTTACGCCGGTGGGCGAAGAGGCGATCGAGGAGCTACTCGAAGCCGTCAAGCAACAGAAAGTCGATGGCATGGTCCTCGTCGGCCACACGGATCCGAGAGGCAATCATAGTTACAATGTGGAGCTGTCTAAACGCCGCGCCGCCGCGGTGCGGGACTACCTATTGTCCCACGGCGTGAGCGCGCACATCGACGTGGAGGGAAAAGGTCCAGACAGTCCCTTCGACGTCTCCTTGCTCGGACGGCCTGTGACAAGAGAGGAAGAATGGGCGCTCGACCGTCGGGTGGAATGGGTCCGCCAAGGCTCGCCGGATTGAGAGCCCTCGGGATAGGGCGAAGGTGCTCATGGGTAAACTCGCGCGGTTCATGATTGCGGGGGCGGCGATGGCGACCGCCGCGATCGCGCAAGTTGGCGCGACGTATGCGGATAGTCTGCAAGCGCCCGGCGGAGGAACGATCCGGGCGCTCGTCATCGGCGTCGACGCCTACCCGAATTTGGCTGCCGCCGCGCAGTTGCACGGCGCACAGGCGGACGCCGAGGATATCGCCGGGGCGCTCAGGCGCGGCGGCGCCGAACCCATCGTTGTTCTCAACGCTGACGTAACCCGTGCAAAGATCGTAGCGCAGATGGACTCGCTCGTCGCCGAATCGAAACCGGGCGACCTCGTTCTGTTCGCATACGCCGGACACGGCATGCAGGTGCCGGAATACCCTCGTTGGCAGGGGATCGATCGCGACGGGGTCAACGAACAGATCGCGTTGTCCGGATTTAGCTTTAGCGGCGCCGGCGCCGGCGAGATCATCGTCAATCTTGAAATGCGGGCGTGGCTATCGCGGCTCGACGCCAAGTCGGTCGATACGCTCGTCGTCATGGACTCGTGCTTCGGCGGGGGAATGCGAGAGGTCGATCCGCGGACGGGGGACATGCGGACGCGCGTCCTGCACGGCAACGCCGAGCAGATCAAAGCAGGGGAGAGCGACCGCAGGCAATTTGTCGGAATTCCCATGACAGCCAAGGAAGCGCGGTCGAACGTGGCTTTGATGTCCCATGTCACGTTTCTCGCCGGCGCGACGAGCAAATCTGTCGTTCCCGAGACTGGGGGCCTGGAAGCCAAGGGACCGCGCGGCGCGCTGAGCTATTATCTGGCCCGCGCGCTCGGCGAAGGTCTGGCCAAGGATCGCGTGATCACCCGCGAGGCGCTCTACAACTATTTGAAGCCCAATGTCCGACATGCGACGCAGGATCGTCAGTTGATCCAGGTCGAGCCACAAAGCCCGGATCCTTCCGTCTACGGCAAGCCGGTCATGAGTTTGGTTGGCGCCGCGTCGGCGACAGTCGCGTCGGTCATCGCGCCTCCTTCACCGGCCCCCGCCGTGTCGCCGCCCCCGCCAGTCAATCCGCCTTCCACGCCGACCGATATCCGAACCGACGCCGTCCACGTCGCCATGATTGATGGCCCGGACGAGGCTTGGGAGACAATCGAGAAGGGGAATACGCCTTTCGCCAAATCCCCTTCGGTCGACGGAGCGGATCTCGTCTGGGACATTGGCAAGAGCGAAGCGCTGTCCCGCGGCGACCTTGTGATGCAATCCGTCGACGGGTCGTTGATGGGCGGCGTCATCGACCGGACTTGGGCGGTTCAGAGATTGCGTGAGATTGCCGAACGTCGAAACCTTCCAACGCAGCTGGTGAGCCAAGGTCGGCTGCTGACTGCGGGCGACGAGGCGCAGGTCGAGGTCGACGACATCGCTGAGGCGCGCCTGTTGGTGTTCAACATCGGGGCGGACGCGACCGTCCAAATGCTCTACCCGAGCGCGCCTGGCGAGGCCGCGCATTGCCCGGATGCGGAAAGCGGCAATTGGCGTTGTTCGCTTGCCGTGACGCCTCCCTTCGGCGCCGACACGATCGTCGCGCTCGCGAGTTCGGGAACCTCGAGCCAGATTTTAGGGTGGCTTCGTGCGCACCATGGCAGGCGCGACGCCGCGCTTATTCCGGAGCTCCTTAAAAGCGCCATAGAGGCCGATCCCAAAATGCGCATCGGCTTTGCAGGCGTGTTCACCAACGCGCGTCAAAAGCCTTGAGAGAGGGCCCGATGAAGCATCTGAACTTCGGGGTGGTCTGCGTCGCCGCTGCCGTCTTCTTGTCGAGTGCATTGGCGAGAGCCGACACGGTCGAGCACGCGCTCAGGGAGCTACAACCCTCGAGCGTGATCGAATACACGCGGATGGTCGGAGGCGAGACGACGCCATGGAGCGAATGGCCGTGGCAGACCGCGCTCTACCGCGTGTCCAATGGTCGGGACATTTTCACGTGCGGCGGATCGCTCGTCGCGCCCGGATGGGTGCTTTCGGCCGCCCACTGCTTCGGCGAAGGGAGCAGCGACAAACCGGCGGATTGGACGGTTGCGTCGCACATCGGGAAGGCCTCGATGGTCGGGCTCCCGGCCGGCGCGGAGACGCGGAAAGTCAAACGTCTCGTGGTGCATGAGGGCTACGACAAGAACACGCAGGAAAACGATATCGCGCTGATGGAACTGGCGGAGACGCTGCCAGAACCGCTCATCGCGCTTCAACTGGAACCGGATCCCGCCGAGGAGTCCAATCGCTCCGTGACAGTCACCGGCTGGGGCATGACGCGCTGGGTGGTCAGCAAGAAAGACAAATCCGGTCACGTGGCTTTCTTCGATGGAGTCACGAACAAGCAGGTCGACTTGACGAAGTTCGAATCTCCCGAGCTGCGAAAGGCGGACATCCCGCTGGTCGAAGTCGATCAATGCGCTCAGGCCTATGGCGACGGGGCTCAAAAGATCGATGGCCGCAATCTTTGCGCGGGCCTGTCGCAGGGCGGCGTTGACGCCTGTCAGGGCGACAGCGGCGGCCCGATGATGGCGCAGTCAGCGTCGGGCGAATACCGGCAGATCGGCGTGGTGAGCTGGGGCAAGGGCTGCGCTCTCGCAGGGTATCCCGGCGTCTACACCCGTGTCTCCGCGTTCAACGCCTGGATCAAGAACGTGCTGAGCGGCGATGATGTCGCCGCGGGGTCGGGCCACTCGTCGTCGCCGACTTCGGCGCCGACGGGCGGCGCCGATAACGCGACGGTCGTCGCCTCTGCCGATAACGTGTCCGACGCAGTCGACGCCGACCCGGCTCTCGAAAATCCGGCAGGCGTCACGATCGCTTTCAAGGAAGGCGACGACCTCAGCGTCGGGCAGCGGGTCGCCTATGTCGTGACAACTGAGCGGCCTGGCTATCTCATGGTCCTGGACGCGACGCCTGACGGCCAGCTGACACAGATCTATCCCAACGCAATGTCGTTGAGGTCGCCAGGAAGCCCAACACTGGCGTCGACCCTGATCCACCCGGGCAAATCCCTGGTGATCCCCGACTACCGAAACGTCTATCGTGGCTTCGACGTTCAGATCACCGAGCCGCGAGGCAAGGGCGTCATGGTTGCTGTGCTAAGCGACAAACCGCTGACGAGCTTCGACACGCCGCAGGCGCCAAAGACCTTCGCCACCCCCGAGGAGGGCGTGAAGGTCGTTCACCGCCTACGGGACGAACTGGCGCGCAGTCTTTCGGTGCAGCCCAAAAGTTCGGCCGCGGCGCCTTGGTCCGTGGCCTATCACGGCTACACTATTCGATAAGGCTCGAACGAGCGCCGCACATGGTTCTCGACAAACGGTCTATCTACGGATTAAATGAGGTACAAAGCCGCGTCAGTCCCGTGGCGACTTGGGTAGGCGTCGCTTTCCCAGCAAGTCGATTGAGCGGACGCGTGCGGCGACCGAACTGCGGAGATGGTCGGGTTTTGCGTGAGGCGAGGTGCATTTTGCCGGGCTTTCTTCTCGACCGGGCGACGCTTGCCTCGATAGGACGATGCTTGGTCGACGCGAGGCTGGCTGTGGCCTCTTTGTTGTTGCTCCTTTTCGGACTGGCGCTTTCCCTTCCAAGCGCCGCGCAGGACTTGCGCGCGCCAAGCGCGGCTGACGTCGCCGGCGCGCCCTCGGCGAAACTCTCCGCGCCCGCTGGCCGCCGTGTCGCGCTCATCATCGCGAACGGCGCCTATCCGGACGCGCCGCTCGCCAACCCCACAATCGACTCGGGCCTAATTGCAGACAGCCTCAAGCGGATCGGCTTTGCGGTCACAGTCAAGGAGAATCTCGATCTCGATGGCTTCGAGCAGGCGATCTCCGACTTCGCCGAGACCGCCAAAGGCGCCGACCTCGCGCTCTTCTACTTTTCGGGCCATGGCTTCTCCGTGGCTACGGGTGGACTCCAGCAGAATCTGCTGATGGCGACCTCGGCCAATTTCAAGGCGAAGACAACGCTTGCATTGCAGCAAGGCGGCGAACCCCTCGAGCATATCGAGGAGACGATCATCGGCCATGCGCGGGCCACGCTGATTTTCATCGACGCCTGCCGAAACGTCCCGGCTTTGGCGACGCGCGGCGTCGGCTCGCGTGGATTTGCGCCCATCGACCGGTCGGCGCTCGAGGGCGCCTACGTGGTCTTGTCAACCCGCGAGGGCAAGACAGCCGCGGACGGGGAAGCGGGACAAGGCAGTCCCTTTGCGCGCGCCTTCGCGACGGTGGCGCCGACGCCGGGGCTGCGCATCGAAGACGCCTATGCCCTCATCCGCGAAAAGGTTCGCGTCGAGACATCCGGAGAGCAGGTTCCCGACGTCATCCGCAGCGACCTGCCTCTCGGCGGCGTGACGCTCCTGGAGGCGCACGAAGCGCCGTCGCAGCCTGCACCGGCGCACGAAGCCATGCTTCAGCCGGTTCCGTCCACCGCGCTCGTCCCTCCGCCCGCATCCGCTCCGGCTCCAACAGCGGCTGCAGAGGCGCCGGCAGCCAGCAAGGCTGGGGCGGCGGTCGCAGTGGGCCCGCCGCCGAGGATTGGGGTCAATGATCCGGGCGGAGAAGCTTTCAGGGAGTGCGAGGAATGTCCGGAGATGGTCCTCGTGCCAGCCGGCGTGGCGATGCTGGGCTCGCCGCTCGGCGAGAGCGGACGCCAAACGTTCGAAGCTGCGCCCCATCCCGTTGAGATTGGCAAGCCCTTCGCCGTCGGCCGTTACGCGGTGACTTTCGCGCAATGGGACGCCTGCTACGCCGAGGGCGCCTGCGGCCACCGCCGCCTCGGCGATCTGGACTTTGGCCGCGGCAACCATCCGGCGATTTTCGCCACCTGGACCGAAGCGCAGCTCTATGTGGATTGGCTGAAACGCAAGACCGGCCAGCCTTATCGCCTCCTCAGCGAGTCCGAGTGGGAGTTCGCTGCGCGCGGCTGCCGGACCCTCAAATGCGCCTACGCGCCCTTTTGGTTCGGCCCGATCAAGCCCGAATTAGCCGTCTATGATTCCCGGCGCTCCTATGATGGGAGCCCCAAAGCCGCCGCGCTGCTCAAAACAGTCCCAGTCGACAACGGATCCCCGAATCCGTTCGGGCTTTACAATATGCTCGGCAATGTGCGGCAGTGGACTCAGGATTGCTGGAACCCGACCCCCACCGCCGCGCCTTCGAACGGCGCGCCCCTTCTCTCCGGCGATTGCACCGCCCGAGCCACGCGGGGCGGCTCGTGGGCCGATGACCCGGCCAAGTTGCGGGCTTCCGCACGCGACTACGAGAGCGTGGACGAAGGATCCGAAAGGATCGGGTTCCGCGTGGCAAGGGACTTAGGTCCTTGAGCGGAATGAGAACATGAACCGAAATTCGAACCCGATGAGGCGCAGCGTGACGAAACGATCATTTTGGGGAACCGACGCGCTGGCCGCAGCGATCTTCGCGATTGCGATCGCCGCGTTCGGCGTCGCAGATCCCGCGAGCGCGCAGACGCGGCGCGCTTTTCTTCTCGGCGAACAGCGCTACTCAGACCAGGATATTCCGAGCCTCACCCGGTCAGACAATGACGCGAGCGACGTCGCAGCCGACCTCGAGCAAGTGGGCTTCGATAAGAAAAACATTACGGTGGTGACGGAATTACGCAGCAAGGCCGATT
>JGI12635J15846_10005969_pt1 | contig 10486 bp, 9 predicted proteins | sample BlaSpr_A8_OM2_M2_FD_15846 | JGI IMG/M metagenome (IMG submission 15846) | reverse complement strand
CAAGCCCGATGCGGGCCTGAACTTCGTTGCCGAGGATGAAAGCGAGCAACAGGTCAGGCCCGCTCAGCCTGCGCAGTTCGGCCAGCGCCAGCACCGCCGGCGCCACCGGAGCAGTCGGGTGGATCACCGTGCGCAGATGGGTGTCGCAGAAGTCGTGGACATTGGCGCTCGCCGCGTTGAGGAACGCCGCACTCAAGGCGTCGACGCGCTCGGTCCGGCCCACCACCGTCGCCTGTTTTCGATCGGAGAATTCGGCGAGCGAGCGCAGCGCGATGTCGACCGGCCCGGTGCGGCAGCCCGCCAGCGCCACGGCAAAGAAGTTCATCAGCGACCGCTTGGCCTGATGCCGCACCGGCGATGGAATGTCGTCCCACTGCGCGGCGACAATGAAGCGCGCGAGGCTTTCGGTGACGCCCGATTTCTGCAGCATGCTTTCCTCTCCAGACCTGTTCGGAGCATCGGCCGGCCCGCACCAAAGCACAATTGCGGCCTCGGTAGACGAGGCACGAAATTTTGCCCTATGGTGCTCCGGCAAAAGCCCGCCGCGAGTGCGGGCGAAAAACAATTTTGGGAGGCCGATGCGATGCGGATAAATCCCGGGCTACCCGCATTGGCCGTGATGTTGGCGGTGGGTTTGGCCACCGGCGCCGCGCGCGCCGAGGATTATCCAACCCATCCGATCCGGCTGGTCGTGCCCTACGCCGCCGGCGGCGGCGCCGACTCGGTGGCCCGTATCGTCGCCAAGCGTGTCGGCGAAACCATCGGGCAACCGATCGTGATTGAGAATCGCGGCGGCGCCGGCTCGATCATCGGCGCCGAACTCGTCAAGAAATCCAGCCCCGACGGATACACGCTGCTGCTCGGCCAATCCGGGCCGATTTCGATCAACCCCGCGGTCTACAGGGACCTTCCCTACGACCCGCTGAAGGATTTCGCGCCGGTCACCATGACCACGGCATATCCCTACATCATGGTGGTCAGTCCCGCGCTCGGCGTGAAGACCCTGCAGGAATTCGTGGCGCTGGCCAAAAGCAAAACCGACCAATTGAACTATGGCACCACCGGCGTCGGCGCCGCCAATCACCTGGTCACCGAGCTGTTCGACCGCAAGGCCGGGATCAGGATGACGCATATTCCCTATCGCGGCACCGCGCTCGCGGTGACCGATCTGATCGCGGGCCAGGTGCAGGTGGTGTTCGCCGATCCGATTTCGGCGCTGCCGCACATCAAGGCCGGCACGCTGCTCGCGCTGGCGGTGACCAGCAAGGAACGCTCGCCGGTCGCGCCCGAGGTGCCGACGATTGCCGAAAGCGGCTACCCCGGCTTCGACGCCATCGCCTGGCATGGCATCCTGGCGCCGGCCAATACGCCGCCCGCGATCATCAACCGGCTCAACGCGGAGATCGTGGCGGCGCTGAAGGATCCGGAAACCAAGGGCTTGCTGGAAAAGCAGGCGATCCAGACCGTCGGCAATTCGCCGCAAGCCTTTGCCGATTTCATCAAGCAGGATATCGCGATCTGGAAGGAGGTAGCCGAGCAAGCCAGGGTCGAGGTGAAGTAGGCTATCGCCGATCAGCGCCGGACATAGCAGTGGAAGCCGCCGTAGATTCCCGAGCGGTCCAGCTCGAATCCGATGGCGCTTCGCTCCTCGTCGCGGCGCCAGATCTCCCGAAGGCCGGCGAGCCCCTCGCCTTCCAGCGGCGAGTCAGCGCCGGCGGTACGGAAAATCACGCGAACGTTGTTGCTGCCGGTGCGATCGATGGCATTCCAGAGCGCGGCGATCTCCTCCGTCGCCATCCAGTCCTGCGAGTCCAGCAGCACCACGGCATCGACCTCGCGCGCCGGAAGGCTTTCCAGGAACAGCCGGAGATTGGCATGTACCGGAATGATCAATCCCGCGCCATCGCGCATGCGCTCGTACTGGCGNCGCTGCAGATAAGGCGGCAGGCAGCGATCGCCGGGACCGGAGTAGCTGCGGTGCAGCGCCTGCCATGCGAAATAGTTGGTTTCGTTGGGGTGCCCGTTGATGAGGCGCAGCAGGCGCTGATGCAGCACTTCGTTGAGCGGGGCGCCGGCGCCGAGCAGCGCGCGCTGTTGCGGCGGAATGCCGAGGCTGAACAACAGCGCAGGCGTGCCGGTGAGCAGCCGCGCCAGCGGCGAATGAAACAGCCAATTCAGGCGATCCAGCGCCTGCAGCCGTTCGGGCGCGTCGGGCTTGCCGTTCAACAGCGCAGCCAGATCGATGCGGGCGAATTTCGCCAGCACATGCGCCAGGCCGATGAAGCGGCCGAGCATGCCATGGCGGTAAAACCCGTCGGTGAAATAGGCATGCCGCGGACGTCCGATGATGTTGCGCTTGTCCCAGTAAGCGCGCGCGTCGGCATCCAGCATCAGCCACAGTCGCTGGCGATAGAGTTCCGCATTGGCGGGCGAGGCGGCTTCGCCGAAGAACTGCCAGAACTCGGCGTAACTGGAAAAGGCGCGAAGCCCGGCCAGCTTGAGCTTGAGCAGCGAAAGATGCGCTTCATTGAGGTCGACGGCGTAGACCTGGGCCGGTTGCGCGGTAAGATAGGACAGCGCGTTGCATCCGCCGGACGAGATGGTGACGATCGTCGATCCCAGGGGCAATTGCAGCGCGGCGAGATCGGCTTCCGGATCCTCCCAGATCTGGGTGTAAACCAGACGGCGAAACCAGAACGCAAACAGCTTGTCCCAAATCGTCGCCTCGGTCTCGTTCCTGCTGTTGCGCACCGCATCCGCGATCAATTGCGTATTCATCCCTGCCTCGAATCAACAATTTGACGAGGGTATCGCCCGCTCACTGCAGTTTTGCGACAACGGCAGGCTGCGCCGCAGCAGCAGAATTACGGGGTCATTCGAAGATCACGCGCCGCCTGTCACATCCCTGTCGCGCGAACATCAGAAGGGAGTAAGCGACACACCCGATCAAGAGTCGCAGCAATGTCCACATATTCCTCGGAGATCGGTCCCGACGCCTCGTGGCCGATCGAGGCGACCCGTCGCATGAACCGGATGTATCGCCGACAGCGCCACATCTACGACGGCACCAGGCGTTATTACCTGCTTGGGCGAGACCGGTTGATCGCCCGCCTGCGGCCTGGTGCGGGCGCAACGGTGCTGGAAATCGGCTGCGGAACCGGCAGGAACCTTGTGCACGCTGCCGGGCGTTATCCCGAGGCGCGATTTTTCGGCATCGATGTTTCCACGGAAATGCTGACGTCGGCGATCTCGGCCATTTCGCGGCGCGGCATGACGGATCGCATCCGCGTTGCGCATGGCGACGGAACCGTGTTCGACCCTCATCGCCTGTTTGGCGTTGCGTCGTTCGATCACGTAATGATCTCCTACTGCCTTTCCATGATTCCGGACTGGCGCTGCGTTCTCCAGGCGGCAGCGAGCCGCCTCAGGCCCGGCGGCCGGTTGCACATTGTCGATTTCGGCGGTCAGGAGCGTCTGCCCGGGATCGCCCGCACGCTGCTGTTGCGGTGGCTTGCAATGTTCGACGTCGCACCGCGCGACGATCTTGAGCACGAGCTGTCGGCGATGGCCGGCCGCGCCGGCGCCGATCTCAGGTTCCAACGGCCGTTCCGCGGTTACGCGCAGTATGCGGTACTGACGCTGCCACTGGGGCCGATCGCACCGTGAGCGCCTGGCTGGCACTTCTTGGGGCGGGTTTGCTCGAAGTTGGCTGGGCCTTCGGGCTGAAATACTCCGACGGCCTGACCCGGTTCTGGCCGACCGCCGCGACCGCGCTCGCGATTGCGTTCAGTTTCGGCCTGATGGCGGTGGCGCTGAGGTCGCTGCCGTTCGGCACCGCCTATGTGGTCTGGACCGGGATCGGCGCCGTCGGCAGCATCCTGGTCGGAATACTGGTCTACAGCGAACCCTCCGATCCCGTTCGTATCCTGTGCCTGACGCTGATCGTGGCGGGAATGGTCGGTCTCAAGCTCAATTCACCGGTGTGAGCGGCTTGGCGCGCAAGTTCCGCCACGCTTCGACGCCGGCGAACAGCGCAAGCGCGATCACAAACGGCAGCAAGTGATACAAGGAACGGAACATCAGGAGCGCCGCGATCAGCGGTTCCTTGTCGTCGCCGCCAAGTCCAAGCAATATCGCGGCGTCGAATACGCCCAGCCCCGCCGGCGCCTGGCTGGCAAATCCCAGCAATGTCGCGGCAATGAACACCGTGGTCAGGCGGAAGAAATCGATGTCCAAACCGGTGGGGATCAGCACATACATCGCAAGCGCGGCAGCGCCGAGGTCGAAGATGCCGATCACGATCTGCAACAGCACCATCGGCCCGGAAGGAAGCCGGACCGGCCAGCGCCAGGTTCCAAAGCTTCTCGGCGAAATCCAAATCCAGACTACAAAGGCCATGATCCCGAGCAGCAGCGTCACTGCTACGAGGCGATTAAGCTGCGGCGGCAGATAATCCATCAGGCCGATGGCGCCCGGTTCGTAGGACAGGCTGAGCCCGAGCGCCGTCAGATTTCCGAGCCAGAATGTAAGCCCGGTCAGGAAGCAGATGTTCGCCACGTCGACCGCGCCGAGGCCGTGCCAGGAATAGACCCGATAGCGGATGACGGGCGAGATCAGCGCGACCGCGCCTATTCCGTGCGCAATCGGATAACTGGTGAAGCTTGCGAGCGCCGCGATCCGGTAGGGAACGTCCAACCGACCAACGGTACGGAGCGCAAACAGATCGTAGAAGGTCAGACTGCCATAGGATATCGCCACCAGCGCCAGGGACAGCGCGATCAGGCGGGTGTCGGTGGCCGCCACGATGGCGAAGACTTCGTCGAAATTTGACTTTCTTCAGCGCATGCGTGAGCGCGAAGATCGCACCTGCCGCGATGGCGAGGCTGACGACGATGCCCAGGCCTCTCAGTCGGACGCTGTTGCCGGGCGCCTTTTGCAGCACAGGGATTTCCAGGGCGTATATCCGTTCGGGCAACGATATCGAATGCCGCACCAGCCGATTCGGGGCGGCCGATACCATCCCTTGGCACGTTGATGTGACAGTCGCGTTACCGTCCGCGAGCATGCACAGCAATAGCTGGGCAGCGCGTTTCAAGAAAGCTTGTACGGTGGAACGAAATCCGGACGCATTGTGGTCGCATGTCGTTCACGCGGTCTCGGTAAGACACGCCCGAGAAACCGGAGCGATATTCGAGGCAACATGAGCGCGGAATTCGACTACGATCTTACCCGGGAGCAATGGGAGGCGCTGAGGGCTATCCGTATGCCCGCACCGCGAGCCTTGAACCGGTCCGTTCTCGAACAGCTCGCGGCGCTTCAGCTCGCGACGATGAATGGGGATTTTGCGGTTATCACGCCGAAAGGACGCAAGGTCCTGATCAGAGGATCGTCCAGGTTACTGGACGTAGCGGCTTGACTTGACGCCTGGACCTGCCCCGGCGTCAGGCGCTTTAAAGAGATTTTCCCTGACGCCCATCGAAAGATGGTATACAATTACAGGGTTCAAGTATGCGGGTAATCAACTTTTAGCTCAAAATCATTTTCGTGTGCACCTCAATCGGCCTCAATGCCTCTTATGAGGATTTCTGATGCAGGCAACACCCAATCTTCCCACGCCCGACTTCACCTTTGATCCCAGCGCGTCGGGAGCATGCATCGCCGGCGTGCGACCCTATCGCAACGGCTCCTATCGGCTCGACGCCGAGACCATCGGGAACAAATTCATCGTTCACAATTATGGACATGGCGGCGCCGGCATCACGCTGAGCTGGGGATGTGCCGCCAAGGTGCGCGATATCGTCCAGAGCCGTCTGGCGACCTCCCATGATACGGAAGCCGCCGTGCTGGGCGCCGGCGTGATGGGCATGACCGCGGCGACGCGGCTGCTCGATCTCGGCCTGAAGGTGACGATCTATTCGGACCGCAAGCCGGCCGATACCACCTCTTCCAAGGCCGGCGGACAATGGGCCGTGTCCGTCGTCGAATTTCAGGGCAAGGAGCAGGAACTCGGCGACATCATCAGGACTGCCTATACGACCTTCAAGGACAGCATCGGCAACGGCTTCGGCGTTTCCCAGCAACCGAACTACACCGCCACGCGATCGCACAATCTCGATATCGTGCTGACACTGGCACCGGGCCTCATTCCGGAGCCGATCGCGCTGCCGCGAATGCCGTTCGAAGGGCACACCAACCCCGGGTTCGAGTATCAGACGCTGCTGATCGAACCGCCGATCTTTCTGGGCAAGCTTGAAGCAGACCTGAACACGCGTGGCGCCACTTTCGTGCAGAAGAAATTTGCCAGCAGGTCCGACGTTTTCAATACGGTGACGCAAAATATCATCGTCAATTGCACCGGCCTGGGGGCGATGACGCTGTGGAGCGATCCGAAAATGTCCCCGATCAAGGGGCAATTGGCGATGTTGCCGGCGCAGCCCGGCCTGCAATATCTCTACGGCCAGAACGGCTACATGTTTCCGCGCGCCGACCATGTCGTCATCGGCGGCACCTTCGAGGCCGGCGTGAACAACGAGACAACCAACAAGACGGTCTGCCAGGGCCTCGTCAATCACATCAAGTCGCTGTTCGGACAGGCGCCGGCCAAGCCGCTTTCGGACATCCACATTCACAATCCAAACCACGCGCCGATCGTCAATCCGGGCGTGCCGGACGTCTAGTGTCGCAGGTTCGATCGGCCGGGCGCCGATGGCCACCCCCGTTCAAAGAAAAAACCCGGAGCAGCCGCTCCGGGTTTTTCAGTTCAGTGTTCAGCCGCGAGGGCTGGCCCCCCGGTTCATTCGGCCGGTGCTGCGAGCGGCATGTCGTCGTGATGGGCGACGTAAGACTCGCCGGCACCGAGCCGGCTGAGCGTGAGCAGCCCTGCGGCTACCACCGCATAGGCAAATGCCACCGCAGGCGTCACGCCGAAACCGCCGCCGATGCCCACGGCCTCGCCGTGCATGAAGCCGAAATAGGTCAGCACCGCGCCGGCAAAGGCGAAGGCCGACGCCTTGGCGAAGTCGCGCTCGATCACGAACACGCCGACGGCGCCGAGCACGAGGCCGGCCAGGATCGAGCCGCCGCCCATCACTTCCAGCCCGTGATAAAGCACGCCCTGCTGCGGCAGTGCCGCGATCGCCGCGGCCTTGACGTCACCGACCTTGTCGGCGGCAAGGCCGGCTGCCTGGGCCGCGTTCAGCGTCGACCCCAACATGGTGTCGATCTGCAGCTTGGCCCAAGCGGCCAGATGCGGCGTCAGTGCCAGCACGATCGCAGGTGCATGCTTGACCGGGGTGGTCTGGAACGCCTGCGCGCCGATCAGCATGCCGATGTAGAGCAGGATCGGCGAGATCGCGACCACTGGCACCAGCGCCAGCAGCACCGAGATGATGCCGAGCCATGACAGCAGGATCACCATGACCCCGGTCGCCGCCGAGTAGCCGATCCGGCCGCCCATCGCCTTCCAGCCGGGATGGCCGATATAGACCGCGTTGATGAAGGGGTTGCCCATCAGGCAGCCGATCAGGCTGACGACGCCGTCGGCGGTCAGCACGCGGGTGGTCGGATATTCGTCGCCCGCAGCCTCGGCGCTTTCGACGTTGTCCATGGCCTCGACCAGATCGTAGATGCCGAACGGGATCGCGGTGACCAGGATGACGCCGAGGAATTCGAAGCCGGAGAAGACCTGATTAACCGCCGGGATCGGCACCGAAAAGCCGAAACTGGCGAACGCATCGCCGACGCCCTTGACGCTCAGGCCGCCGAGCCCGAGCCCGAAAAGGTTGGAGCCCCAGGCGATGATCATGCCGGCCGCAATCGCGACGAGACCGGCCGGGATTCCCTTGAAATATTTAACGCCGCCGAACCAGCTCACCATGATGATGGCGAAGCAGATCAGACCGATCTGCGGCGTCATGTACATCTCAAGCGCAGGCCGCATCGAGATGAAGGTCACGGAAACCCCGGCGAGCGTGCCGAGCAAGGCGGCGCGCGGGGTAATCCTTCGGATCACCGGCGCGATGAAGCCGCCGATCATCAGGATAAAGCTCTGGAAGAACACCCAGACCAGGCCGGCCGACCAGCCCTTCATCGGATCGCCGGTCTTGATCGTGACCGGCAGCATGATCACGAAGGTGACGATGAACATGTGCGGCACGCTGACGCCGGACGGCAGCGCGCAGACGTCGGTACGGCCGGTTTTTTGCGCCAGCCGATAGGCGAGATACGCATAATAGAAGGTGGAAAGACACATCATCAGGCCGAGCGCCGGCAGGATGCGGCCGAACACCAGCGAGTCCGGCATCTTCAGCACGAAGCGCAACAGGCCGGTGAGCACCAGCATGTTGACGAGGATGTTGGTACCGAATCCGAAGAACGCGTTCCAGTCGCCCGGCGTCCATAATACGGGATTGAAATCGCCTTTGCTCGCAGTCGCTGTCGTGCTCATTGTCATGCCCCTACTGCTGATTTGCTTGAAGTCTCCGGTGTCATTGCCTTGAGAACCGCAGCCGAGTCGGCGACCCAGCCAAAGATGCCACCCTGGGCCTTGATCATTTTCAGGCCCATTTCGTGGAATTCGGGAAAATAGGAGGCGCAGCCGTCGGACAGCACCACGCAGCGATAGCCGCGGTCGTTGGCCTCGCGCACGGTGGTGTTGACGCAGACCTCCGTGGTCACGCCGCACACCAGGAGATTCTCGATGCCGTACTTCTCCAGCACGTCGGAAAGTTCGGTGGCGTAGAACGCGCCCTTGCCGGGCTTGTCGATCACGATCTCGCTGTCGAGCGGATAGAGGGCGGGAATGATGTCGTGACCGGCCTCGCCGCGGATCAGGATCCGCCCCATCGGGCCGGGATCGCCGATACGCAAGGATGGCGCGCCGCGCTCGATCTTGGCCGGCGGCGCATCCGACAGATCGGGCAGATGGCCCTCGCGGGTATGCACCACCAGCATGCCGAGATCGCGCGCCGCATTCAGCACCGAGGCGATCGGCTGCACCGCGCGGGCCAGCTGCGAGACATCGTTGCCGAGCGTTTCGCCGAAGCCGCCGGGCTCCATGAAATCGCGCTGCATGTCGATGATGACAAGCGCGGTGGACGGCCAGTCGAGATCGATGGGTTCAGGCTCTGCGGCGACGGTGCCGCTGGATAGCTGCTTTGAGTTCGCCATACCGTACGCACCCCAGGCGAGAGAACTCTCTGGGGTCAACGAAGCAAGGCCTATGCCATTGTGTACAATGCCGTCCGGCGCTGCTGCGTTTGGGAATCTTTTGTGTTTTCAGCCAGTTGTATTTTCAACTGACGTTTGCTCATTCCCTGTGCGTAGCTTTTGCGACGTGCAGTTGCTCATTCATTAAGCGTGAAGTTCATGCTGCCGTCGTATAAGGCATCGCCCAAATCGCGACCGGTCGGCTCGTCCGCAGCGCGCCGCCGCGGACGAAGCCAACACAGGGCTTGGTCGAAAAGCCGCTTCGAATCAAACGGTTCCGACAATTCCCTCGACGAGATAGTCGGTGGCCTCCAGCGAGGGGTCGTAGAGGCCGGTGTCCCTGCTGGAGATGATCTTGCCGGTATTGCTTTTGACGGTGCCGGTGAAGATCGGCTTGCCGGCCTTGAGATCGGCGATCGCGGCCATCGCGGCATTCTTGCCGGCTTCGCTTGCGCCGGCGCCAAAGGCCGAACTCACCACCATGTCCTTGTCGTAACCGCCGATCACCATGTTGGGCAGCTTCTCTCCCTTGGCGATCATGCCGGCGAAGCTCTTGTAGATCGTTCCCCACTTCAGCTCGGCGCCGGTGATGAAACCCTTCGGCGCCAGATCGGCCTGATTGGCATTATGACCGCAGCTCTTGACGCCGCGCTTCTCCGCGGTCTCGATCACCACCTTCGGACTGTCGATATGGCAGGCCACGATATCGCAGCCGGCGTCGACCAGCGCATTGGCGGCCTCCGCCTCGCGCACCGGCAGTGCCCAGTCGCCGGTGACGATCAACTGTACGGTCGCATTGGGATTGACCTTGCGCGCGCCGAGCATGAAGGAGTTGACGTTGCGCAGCACCAGCGGGATCGGCTTCGCCGCGACGTAGCCGATCTTGTTGGACTTCGTCGACAGGGCCGCCGCAATGCCGTTTACATAATGTCCCTGATCCAGGTAGCAGAAATAGCCGCCGGCGTTTGCCGGATGCTTGTCGGCCTGCCACAGCGAGGTCGGATGACGGAACTCGATCTTGGGATATTTCTTGGCCGCATCGATCATGAACGGGTTGAAATAGCCGAACGACGTCGGGAACAGCAGCGTCGCGCCGTCGATATTGATCATCGACTCCATCGTCTTCGCCACCGCCGCCGTTTCCGGCACGTTCTCTTCTTCAACCAGCTTGACACCGGGAATCTCTCGCAGCGCCCTGGCGCCGACCGCGTGAGCCTGGTTCCAGCCGTAGTCTTGGCGCGAGCCGACATAAATGATGCCGACGGTGATGTCGGCGGCG
>JGI12635J15846_10005968_pt1 | contig 10486 bp, 11 predicted proteins | sample BlaSpr_A8_OM2_M2_FD_15846 | JGI IMG/M metagenome (IMG submission 15846) | reverse complement strand
AGCTACACGCTGACGGCATGGCAGGAAGCCGCCGGTACCCAGACGCAAAAAGTGACGGTGGCCGCCGGCGCGGCAGCTACTGCTGATTTCACATTTAAGGCGAAGTAGAGAAGGGGGAAAGCTTGAGCGATTGTTGCAGCCCAGTCAGTCCAATCAGTTAAGGCGCAATAGACAAAATCGGCCAAAGGCGGGCGATATGGCGAAGCTATTCGCAGTGACGATCGTAGTGATCGCAATCGGTTCGGCTATTCCCATCGTGATGCACATGTGGCCCATGCCACAGGATATCTCGACCCACGGTCATCTGATCGATGAGCAGTATGCGGACACGATGTTGGAAGCAGGTATTTCGTTCCTGGCGTCCCAGCTCCTGCTGGCTTTCTTTATCTGGAAGTTTTCCAGTCACAAGTCCAGCGATAAAATTAAGAATTTCCCCGGTGGCGCTGCGGGATTAGTAATCGCCGCCTTCCTGTTGGTAGGCACCGAGTGCTTGGCTTTGGGCGTGTTTGGCGTAAAGGCGTGGGCCAGCGTCTATTTCACTCCGCCCGCCGCCAACGCGCTGCCGATCCAGGTCCAGGCCGGACAGTTTGCGTTTTACTTTCGCTACCCCGGTCCGGATGGAACCTTCGGCCCGCTTCACGCCGACAAGATCAGTGAGGCGAACGCAAACTTCTTTGGCCTCGACACCACAAACGATCAGGACTCCAAAGACGACATCGTCACCGCGGAGATGGCGATTCCAGTAAATCGCGAAATCCACCTGCTGATGCATTCTAAGGACGTGGGACACTCCTTCTACGTCCCCGAATTGCGCGTCCAGCAGGATTTCGTTCCCGGATTGGACGTTTCCGTGCATTTCACGGCAACGAAAATCGGCAAGTACGAAATCGTCTGTACCCAGCTTTGTGGTCTTGGACATTACAACATGAAGGCGTATCTCGAAGTGAAGTCTCCAGAAGACTACGACGCCTGGATTAAACAGCAAGCGGCATTGCAGTAGATCGAATCTTACTTCGGTTTTAAGTTTTGAAGGGGCGCGGCTTCAGCCGCGCCGCCAGCGCCTGATTACGAATGGGGCTTCAGCCCCCGCCGTATCAGGAGCAACATCTCGGTTGAGGTAAGCACAATGCACGACATGTCGGCACACGCAGCGCAGCACGGAGCTCCGACCAGTTTCATTCGCAAGCATGTATTCAGCCTCGACCACAAAGTCATCGGCAAGCAGTATTACGCGCTGGCGTTGCTCGCCGCCTTCATCGGCATGTTTCTTTCTTGGATCATGCGCATCCACCTGGGATTCGCCACTTTCGCAATTCCCGGCCTGCACTTGCTCTCCAAGTCCGGCGCGCCGGGCGACGTGATGACTCCCGAGTATTACCTCCAGTTGATGACCATGCACGGAACCATCATGGTCTTCTTCGTGCTCACCACGGCTCCGTTCGCGGCATTCGGCAATTTCTTCCTGCCCATTCAGACCGGTGCGGAAGACATGCCGTTCCCGCACTTCAATATGATGTCGTTCTGGGTAACGTTCGTGGCCTTCCTGGTTCTGGTCGCATCCTTCTTTGTGTCAGACGGCCCAACGCTCGGTGGCTGGACCCAGTATGCTCCGTTGAGTGCGATCGGTGCTGCCGGTGGTCCCGGTGAAGGCATGGGCGTGGTTCTTTGGGCAGCTTCGATCGGCATCTTCTGCATCGGACAATTGCTCGGTTCGTTGAACTTCATCACCACTACTCTGGATATGCGCTGCAAGGGAATGTCGCTGATGCGTCTTCCTCTCAGCGCCTGGGCCTGGTTCATCACTTCGCTCATGGGTCTGACCGCATTCGCGGTGCTGATGCCCGCCTGCATCCTGCTGATTCTCGATCACGTCGCGGGAACGAGTTTCTTCGTGGCGTCCAATTTGGTGATTAATGACCAGCTCCTACCCCATTCCGGCGGATCGACTCTGCTCTGGCAGCACCTGTTCTGGTTCTTTGGACACCCCGAGGTCTACATCGCCATCGTGCCTGGCCTGGGTATCGTTTCGCACGTTCTCATCACCAACATGCGCCGACCAATGCTGAGCCACAGAGTGCTCATCTACTCCATGGGAGCGTTGGCCGTCCTCAGTTACATGGTTTACGGGCACCACATGTTCGTCAGCGGGATGAACCCTGTGTCCTCTCTGGCCTTCTCGTTCCCCACGCTGATCATCACCATTCCATCCACCATCGTGGTTCTGATCTGGCTGGGCAGCCTGTACGGCTCCAAACTGCGGATCAATTCTGCGTCTTTGTTCGCCCTGGGATTCATTTCGATGTTTATCAGCGGCGGCGTCAGTGGTTTCTTCCTGGCCCAGCCTTCGATCGATATCATGCTGCACGCCACGTATTTCGTGGTCGGCCACTTCCATCTCGTGATGGGGGTCGCCGCCATGTTCGGCATCTTCGCCGGAACCTATTTCTGGTTCCCCAAGATGACCGGCCACATGATGAATGAGACTTTGGGAAAGCTCCACTTCTGGATGAGTTTCGTAGGTGCGTACTGCATCTTCATGCCGTTCCACTATTTGGGCATCGCCGGCAATATTCGCCGCTACCAGGCCTTCACCGACGATTACCTGATCCCGCTAATCCCGGTGCATCGGTTCATCACGGTCGCGGCTTTGTTCACGGGCGTTGCCCAGTTGATTTTCCTTTACAACCTGATTCACAGCCGGTTCAAGGGCGCGATTCCGCCGAACGATAACCCGTGGGAAGGCACCTCGCTGGAATGGACGACGGCCACTCCGCCCCCGCACAACAACTTTGGCGACCACATGCCGGTGGTTTATCACGATCCTTACCAGTACAGCGTCGAGGGTGCCAGCGCCGACTACATCATGCAAACTTCGACCGAGAAAGTTCACAGTCCGGACGAAGAAAAGTAGCTTTCGACCAAGCAGGAATTTTCCCCAGGGAGAAGTTGCAGTATGGCGACTACAGTCCACGAACCGCCCAGAATCGAACCCGAGCGTTTAGCCGGCCCGGGCTCGGGAAACGGAGGCGGGCGCGATCTGGTTCCCAACAACGGAGAGTTGCGGCAGGTCAAGGACTATTCTCCGCCTCCGGCGAGCACCGGCATCTGGGTAGGCCTGGCGGCCATCACCATGAGCTTCGCCGCCTTCACCAGCGCCCTGATCGTTCGCCAGGGAGCCGCGCCCGATTGGCAGCACTTCACCCTCCCCCCCATTCTCTACTTGAATTCGCTGGTCATCATCATCAGCAGCATCACCCTGGAAATATCGCGCCGCCGGATTTCTGCCTTCATGGTAGCAAGAACAAAAACCGAAGGCACTGCTCCGGCGCGCGGGCTGTACGTAACCCTCGGCCTGGGAATTCTCTTCGTCGCCGGCCAGACTTTTGCCTGGCTGCAACTGCGATCGCAGGGCCTCGGGATCGCCACCAATGTCAGCTACTCCTTTTTCTATGTGCTGACGGTCGCTCACGCCCTTCACCTACTTGCTGGGCTCGGCGGCTTGGTCCGCGTAATCAGAAAGTTAAACCACTCCGTCCTGCGACGGAGCACTTTGAAGGCAACTGCGCTCTACTGGCATTTCATGGGTGCGCTGTGGCTGTATCTGCTTTTGCTGCTTTGGATAAAGCTCTGACCCAGTCACAGGGAGGAGGCAATACGTGAGCCAAGCCGATCTTTCAATTCACGGGCAAGTGTCGCGAGATCAAGCCACCGAAGCAATGACCGCGCCCGCATTTTTCGTTCCCGCCAAAAAGATGGCGATGTGGCTGTTCATCATCGCAGACACCGCGACCTTCGCCGGTTGCCTCGTTGCCTACGGATTCATCCGCAACAGCACTCCGGATTGGCCGCGGCCCTTCCACAGCATCACCAACGTCGCGCTGATGACCTTCATCCTGCTCACCAGCAGCCTGACCATGCTGATCGGAATCAGGTCGGCGCAGAAGGCCGACAAATCGGGAGCCTTCCGCTGGATGATGGTCACGGCAGTCCTCGGAATCCTCTTCGCCGTCCTCCACATTCGCGAATGGCTGGGCATGATCGGCGAGGGCGCAACGCTCTTCCACAATCCCTGGGGCACGCCGTTATTCGGTTCCGCTTTCTTCAGCATCACCGGCCTGCACCTGTTGCACGTAACCGGCGGCGTAATCGCGCTCATCGTCGTGGGCATCCGCTACCAGGGCGGCCGCTACAAAGCCGATGATCTCGAGATCACCGGCCTCTACTGGCATTTCGTGGACCTGGTTTGGATGTTCGTCGTGCCACTCGTCTATCTCATGAATCTCAGTCACTAAGAACGAAGACTCGAACCGAACTCGCAGAAGAAACGAGAAACTATGGCTATTCCGGAAACCCAAACCCATAAAACGGGTGGAATTGGAAAAGATCTGACCGTCTACATTCTCCTGCTGATCCTGGCGGCGCTCCAGTTCGTGATCGCCTATCAAAATATCAGCGCCTCCCGGATGTTCGTCCGCATGCTTGCCGTCGCCGTCATCGAGGGCGGGATAGCGCTTCTGTTTTTCATGCACCTTTCGGCGAATCGCGGTCTAAGATGGTTCGTTTTGATTTTCACGGTTGCCGTGCTCCTCGGAATGCAGTATGGATGGACCGATAGCTACCGCCTGATTGACGGCGTGCCCTGGGCGAAGTAGTCTGATGGAGAAAGATGTAGAAATCTAGCTAGGGATAAAAGTTGGGGTTAGAAGTTTGGGAGTAAAGATGCAGCGTTGGAAATCCCTCGGAATTCTGGCAATCGCGCTCGCCGGATTCGTTCTCCTGCTAACGCCGCTCCCCGCCTCGGCCCAGAGTTGCGCCCTCTGCTATACCCAAGCCGCATCCTCGGGCTCCCGCATGATTCAAGCCCTGCGCAGCGGCATCCTTATCCTGATCGCCCCACCCACCTTCGGCACCATCGGCATGATCGTCGTCTGCTACCGCAAACGCAATCAAACCAGAGAAGACGACACCGACGAATCCGACCGCGATTGGAATGACGACAACTCCGAACCTTCTGACCAAGACTAAAATGTTCTGTCATCCTTCGCGGAGCGAAGGATCCCTTGTCCCTCACCCCTACCATCGCTTCGCAGGGAATTCGGTCGATGAGCTAACTGACGAAAGGTTCTTGCGGTCGCCGAACCTCACTTCTTGCAAACTACCCCGCCCTTCATCACAAACGAAACCCTTCCCAACGCACCCACATCCTCGAGCGGATCACCCGAGACTGCAATCACATCCGCAAAATACCCCGGCTCCAACTCCCCAATCTGCCCATCCCACCCCAGCAGCTTCGCTCCGTTAATTAAATCCGCCTGCAGCACCGCCAGCGGAGACATTCCATACTTCACCATCAGCACAAACTCCCGCGCCTGGGTCCCGTGCGCAAACGGCCCCACATCCGATCCCACGGCCATCGGAATTCCCGCCGAAATCTGCCTGCGGAATTCCTTCGTCTTGAAGTCCAGCATCTCGCGCTCGTGCGTCGCCTGTGCCGGCGTCGCCGCATGCTCGGCGAAATATTCAAAGATCGTAAAAGTCGGCACCGCATAAATCTGCTTCTCCCGCATCAACCGCATGGTCTCGTCGCTGAGCTGGTTGGCGTGGTCAATCGAGGCAACTCCGGCCTGCGCCGCAAACAGCGTCCCCGGTTCGCCGGTGGCGTGGACCGCCACTCGTGCGCCCACGCGCGCCGCCTCCTCCACCGCCGCACTCAGCTGAGCTTCCGTGTATTGATACGGAGTGGAAAACTTCCCCTCCTTCACCGTGTCAGCCCCAGTCTCATAAATCTTGATGAAGTCTGCGCCTTCCTTCAACTGCTGCCGCATGGCCGCCACCAACTCATCCTTATTATTGGCGTAAGTAGCGTTCGGCATCACATGCTGCTCGGGATTGAACTTGATCGCGTCCTCGTGCCCCCCCAGAATGTTGATGGCGTTCCCGCTCATTCGCATCCGCGGTCCCGGAGCCAGCCCGGCATCGATCGCATTTCGTACCGCTGTATCCGCGGACCCCGCGCCTTCCGTTCCCATATCGCGCTCCGCCGTGAAGCCTGCCATCAAATCATCCCGCGCCGCCAACAGCGCCTGAATCGTGCGCTGTGGCACCGACTCCTGTACCGTCTGCAAATCCTCTGCGCCAGGATGCAAAAACAGATGCACATGCGCGTCGATCAGTCCCGGCAGCAGTGTCCGGTCGCCAAGATCGATGACCTCCGCGCCCGCCGGATGTTTCACCGCCGACCCCGCTTCCACGATCTTCTCGCCCTGCACCAGCACCTCGCCCGGCTTCACCACCCGTCCATTCTTCACATCGAGCAAGCGAGCCGCGTGCAGCACAATCGGGTGCGCCACCGCCGGTGGCGATTGGGCTGAGCAGAACACGCCCGGCGAAACCAACAAGCCCAAGAGAAACCAATGAACCTTATTCATATAGATAACCCATGGAGGGACAGCCGCCCTCGGCTGTCCGGTCGAGCAACGCTCGACAGCCCGCCTGTCAACAGCCGCCAATCTCGTTCTTAGCGCTCACTTCGCCGCCGGCTTCTGCTCCTCCGCCGTCGTTACCGCCGGCTTGGCAAACTTCGCATCATCCACCGGAACATTCTGTTTTAAATCGGTAACCTGAATCGTGAACCGCCCGCTTGGCCGCGCCAACGTCCAGCGAAACGGAAGCTTCACCCCGCCCGCATCTCGATAATCCGCATAATCGATCTGCGTGGGCAATCGCCCCAACGGCGTTTCTCCAAATCGCACCAGCCGGACCAGCAATCCCGATTGCTCGTCAAAATACAGCCGCAACGGCGCCTTCCCCTCGCGTCGGCCGACCACCAGATAGGCATCACGCCCATCAATCTTCTCCGTGCCTTGAACCTTCACCTCACCGAACATTCCCTTCAGATGCTCTGCAAATTGAAGGTCCGCATCCATCGCTGCCCCCTCAATATCGGACCCATGCATCTCCCGCACCGGCTGCCCCGGATTGGCCAACCATCCTGCGTGTCCGTTGAAAGCCGTAATACTTTCTCCGTGGGGCAAGTGCGTGAACGATACCCGCATGTCCGGCGCCTTCGAATAAATCTCGATCGGAACATTTTTGTCTCCGAAAGTGATGGTCCCGTTCATCACCCGGCTGTCGACCTTTTCGATCGCCGCCGCTCCCCCAATTGCCTTCAGATATTTATCCAACAACTGATCGGCCGGCGGACCCGATGCTTCCTCCTCGCCGCCTTCCGCCTTCTTTGCCTCCTCCGCACCCGGCTTCGGCTCTTCCATCCTCACCACCGGCGTCGCCACCGGCTCGATACTGCCGCGGTGGCAGGAGTAGCAGGTCACCTCGCGATGGCCCTCGAAGTTCTCCTTATTGATGGCGAACATCATCTCCATCATCTTCCGCGCCGCCAGCTTCGGCTTCTTGTCATCCTTCTCGAATGCTCCCTGCACATGACAGAACTCACACTCCACGCCGAGTGACGCGGTAATGAATTGCATCGCCGGAATCAACTGATCCGCCGGAACCCCCTTGAGTGTCTGGATGTTCTTGAACTGCTCCTCTGTCTTCTTCGGCTCCGCCGTACTCGCCGCCTGGGCCGACCCGTTGGATTGCGCCTTCGCACCACGAATCGCAATACCACAAATCGCCAGGACAATACCCCCACCCACAAGAAACGCCCGGATCTTTCCCCTTATCATTTTCGCCTCATTGCAGAATCACGGAAGTTTACCAAACTCAAGCCAGTCCCTGCGGTTGCCTTCCTCTATGAACCCCCGTGCCCGGAGCCTGCCCCGAGCGAAGTCGAAGGGCGTTAAAGCCTTCACCAACATTAATGCCGCACAAAAAACTGCTCCTTGTCCATCCCCGCCGGCACCGCCACATCAAAAAATCCCACCATCATCTCCTGCGAAGTCTGGTCGCCCCAGGTCACCAGCCTGTCCGGATCAGGATTGTGCGGATTATTCCTGGAATTGTCATACCACGCTACCGCCCGCAGCCTGGTCCCCGCCTTCAATTCCCGCGGTTCGGCCAGCTTGTAACTCAACTGCCAGTGAAAGTGATAGTTCACCCGCAACAGCGGCTCCAGGCTTCCATCGTCGTGCACAATGTCATATTCAAAACGCTTCCCACGTAGATGCATATGCGGAAACAAACTCAGCAGCATCGCATCGTTCGGCAGCGTTCCCTGCACCTCCACGCGAAAATCATCCGCCCCTGGAGGAATCAGCAGAGCATGATTATTCAACTGCAGCGTGATCACCCTCTGCTTCGGCGGACTTTTCGCAAACACCAGCCCAGCGCTGGTCTCATCGACCGCCGCTTGGCCGTTGGTCGTGTAGTGCATCTGAAACACTAGATCCGATCCCGCCGGCACAAACTTCGCCATGCCATCCGCCCAACGGTCCGGCGCGCTTCCCGGCGCATAAACCAGCAGCAAATCACTGGTCGTCTCGTGTGCCTGCCGGCGCTCCTCCGCATCGCTCAACAGCGACGCGGTAAACGGCTCGCCCACCGGCGCATGACGCAGCCACGGCGAATCCGGCGGCCGGATGTACACCACTGCATGGTGCACATGCGCCGCGCTCGAAGGCCGCACTTCCACCATCTGCACCCATTTGTCCAGCGCAAAATGGGTGGGCACAATTTCGTAGGTATATTCCACCTCGCCGTGAGCCGGAATCTGCACTGGTCGCGGCATCTTCACCACCACATCCGGCGGCGGAATATTCCATCCTTCGCTCCACTGCCGCGGCGGAGGCGCATCCCGCGCATCTCCTGCCGGCGCTCCCGCCTTGTCCCACGCGGAAATCGTCGCAATCTCCCCCGCGCTCAATGAAGGATCATTGGCAAAATGTCCATATCGCGGATCGGCGAACCACGGCGGCATCATCTTCATCTCCACCGCCGCCGCCATTGGCCGCGCCCATGGCCGGGTTTGCTCATACGTCACCAACGGCATCGGCGCGGCCTCGCCGCTTCGGTGGCAACTCTGGCATTTATTCTGGAGTATCGGAAGCACATCCTTATAAAAGGCAGGTGGAGCAGGATTCGAGGCGGAATTCGAAGCAAGACTCTGGGGATGGTTCTCGCTGTGCACGGAGGAAGTCTGCGGCCTCGGCCATGCCGCTCCCCTCACCAGCACACAGAAACCGCAAACGAAAAAAACTCCGGTCTTTTTCACGAGTGGGTTCACGAGCCTCCTCACGAGCGCAAAAATTCCAACGTCAACGCCCATGCCTGCCGCGCCGAATGCGGCTCATACGACGCGCGCTCGTCACAGAAGAATCCATGGTCGGCTCGGGAGAATTCGGCGTTTACGTAAATTTTCTTCTGCCCGCTCAAAGCTTCGGTCGCCGCTCGCCGGTGTTCCGGCGTAATGTGCTTGTCTAATCCGCCCCATATAAATAAGGATGGAGCTTCCAGCTTCGCCGCCCGGTCCAGCAATCCGGGAGCGATTCCCCCACCATAGAATGAAACCGCCGCGCGCAGCCGCACCGAACTATTCGCTATAAATGAAGCCCGGCCGCCCATGCAGAACCCAACACTGGAAATCTCATCCGCCTTTACATGCGCATTCGAACGCAGCCACTTGTATGCCGACCGTACGTCTGCCTCCGCGGTCTCCGTGGTCACAGCTTGGAAGTGCGGCATCACGGCAGGAAAGTCGGTATAGCTCCCCTCAAATCCCGCTGGCGCCGTGCGATGAAACAACTGCGGAGCGATCGCCACATACCCCTCCGCCGCAAACCGCTCACTCACATCGCGGATGTGATGGTTGACCCCGAACGCCTCCTGCAACACGAGTAACCCGGGATGCGGGCCAACTTGCTCTGGACGCGCCACATACGCGCCCATCCGCGTTCCGTCCGCAACCGCCAGTTCGACATTTTCTTGCACAATATCTCGGCTCACAATATCCACCCGAATGGTCAGATTTCCCAGCCTTCGTTCCACTCCCTAATTCCCAGTCTCGCACAAGCGTCGCCGCAAAACGGCCATACCCGCAAAAAATGCTACAGTAAACGGTCAATGTCTGCGCCGAATTCCAATTTCGTTCGTGCCTGCAAATCACAGCCGGTCGATCGCACTCCGGTCTGGTTCATGCGCCAGGCTGGGCGCTACATGCCCGAGTATCGCGCCCTCCGCAAGCAATCTTCCCTGCTCGAAATCTGCAAGAATCCCGCCCTCGCCGCCGAAGTCACCATCACCGCTGCCGAATTCCTCGGGGTCGACGCGGCCATCATCTTCGCAGATCTCCTGCTTCCACTCGAAGTCATGGGCCTGCCCTTTCACTTTTCTGCCGGAGAAGGCCCGGTCATCGCGAAGCCCGTGCGCTGCGCTGAAGACGTTGCCCAACTCCGCACCGACAACGCCGCTGAACTGGGGTATGTCTCCGAGGCCGTGAGCCTGGTCGCAAAACATTTTGCGGGAAAAATTCCGGTCATCGGATTCTGCGGCGCGCCCTTCACCCTGGCCAGCTACATGATCGAGGGCA
>JGI12635J15846_10005966_pt1 | contig 10488 bp, 6 predicted proteins | sample BlaSpr_A8_OM2_M2_FD_15846 | JGI IMG/M metagenome (IMG submission 15846) | reverse complement strand
GGGCGATGTGGAAACGTTCATCCCGGTAACTCCGACGGTCTACATCCGAGTGCAGGGCGGGGCCACTCGGATGATCGAACTGCACAGCAAGCTGAATACCGAAGCCATGGCATTCAAGGAAGAGTGGCCTTACATCCCGCACCTCACCATCGTAAAAATGAGCACCGAACAGGCTGCGCGCACGGCGTTCGAGGTCGCCCACCGGCGCTGGGCTCAGTACACGGGTAGCCGCCGCATCCTATTGGAAAAGCTGACCTTTGTGCGCGAAGAGGTCGAGCATTGCTGGGTCGATCTGGCGCCCGTTCCACTCGGTCGTCGCCTGGTTTCACGCTAGACTCCAGTAATCTTCGCCTCGTTACCTGCCGCAGTTACTCCCGTCTGGCGCGCACAGCTTTAGGTACATCTCCCTCCCGTGCGTTGAAAACCCCGGGGCGTGGCTGTAGATAAAGAGTAGGTCGGTATCCGCCAATCCGGTCAAACGCCAACTCTGACGCGGGTTTGCTAGGAAACGGGGAGAAGACATGCAGATCGGGGTTTACGGTTCGGGGTACCTGGGAACAGTGATTTCGGCCTGCCTGGCGGATTTTGGCACTCCAGTTTCCTGCTGTCATCCCGACCGGTCGCGCATGGTCGAAATGGCCCAGGGAAACATTCCTTTCTTCGAAAAGAATCTGAAAGAAATCATTCGACGTAACGTGCGGGCAGGGCGGTTGGCGTATTCCACCGACATCGAATCCTTTGCGCGCAGAACGCAAGTCATTTTTCTGGCCGAAGACAAAGCGGAGGGCTTGGCCGATGTAGCGATGCGCATTACACGGCTCGCGTCCAAGCCTCCGATTCTGACGATTGTGACCCCGGTTGCCGTGGGCACTGCGAGCAAGCTGGAAAAGAGCATCCAAGAGGCGGGATTGCAAGCCACCATCGTTTCGCAACCCATGTTCTTCACCGATGGCTGTGCGGTCGAGGATTTCAATTGGCCGGACCGGATCATTTTGGGATCGACGTCGGTGGAAGCCGTGCACATGCTGAAACAGATTTTTCATCCCCTGGTGATGCGCGGCGTGCCCGTGATTGTGACCAACCAGGCGACCGCGGAACTGGTGCGGGAAGCGGCGACCGCCTTCGTCGCGACAAAAATTTCCTTCATCAACGAAGTCGCTTCGCTCTGCGAACGTGTCGATGCCGACGCCGTGAACCTGGCTCTGGCCCTGGGTCTGGATAAGAAAATCGCGCCCCGTTGCCTGCAGCCCGGAGCGGGCATGGGCGGTGTGTTCGCCGAATCGGACATGGATTCTCTGGTAGAACTGGCGCAATCGCATGGAGTACCGCTGAAAGTGCTCAACGCCGCGCGCGATGTAAACACCGACCTCGCCGATCGCCTGGTCGACAAAATTTCGCTGGTGCTCAATTCCGTCGAGAACAAGGAAGTCGGCATTCTAGGACTTGCTTTCAAGCCGAACACGAATTCCGTGGCGGGATCGTCCTCGATACGGTTGGCGGAAAATCTGGTTTCCAAAGGCGCGCACGTGCGGGCGTACGATCCCGTAGCGATTCCCGAAGCGAAAATACGGCTCAACGGATCGGTTCGCTATTGTGACTCGGCCTATGCGGCGGCGGAAGGTTCCGACGCGCTGGTCGTGGGCACTGGCTGGCCCGAGTTCCGCGCTCTGGATTTCGAGAAGATCAAGCACCTGCTCAAAAAGCCGGTCATCGTCGATACTAAGAACCTGCTGGATTCGACTCGGCTGCGCGCTTTGGGATTCGAGTACGTGGGCGTGGGGCGAGGCTAGGCAAGATCGAGGTCAGACCTCAGACCTCGGCCTTCGGCCTTCGGCCTTCGGTCATCTCTCCGTTTTGTTCTGCGCAATCTCCGTACTACTTCCGTCTGAGGTCTGACGCCCGAGGTCTGAGGTCCGACTGCGCTCTTCTGACAGCCCCAAGCGCAATTGCTATAATCAGGTTCGGTGGTGGGAATAGCTCAACTGGCAGAGCACCGGACTGTGGCTCCGACGGTTGCGGGTTCGATTCCCGTTTCCCACCCCAGATTTCCAACGATTTTCACTCCACGACACTAAAATCGGCCCCGTAGCTCAATTGGATAGAGCATCAGTCTTCGGAACTGAGGGTTGGGGGTTCAAGTCCCTCCGGGGTCACCATTCGATTGCCGACTCGCCAAGAGCCACGTAGGGACAGCCGCCTCGGCTGTCTGGGGTTGTGCCGAGTTCTCTTCTAGTTGGAATGCTGAGTCGAAACCTGGTCGAGTTTCGCTCGACCGGACAGCCGAGGGCAGCTGTCCCCACATCGACAAATTAGAAATTCACGCGCAATCCTAATTGGGCGGCGAATGGAATTCCTACCGTCGTGCCGGGGCCGAAGAAATCTCCCAGGCCTCCCGCAGGAATCTCGAGTTTCTTGAGGCTGGTGATGGGTCGCAGTTGGCTACAGGTTGGAAAGTCTACGCAAATGTTAGTCGCGTCGCCCGACGCAATGTCGCTTGGCGGAAGCGGCAGCAGGCTGATATTTCCCACATAGTTGTTCCCTGGATTGCTGCGGTTGAAGAGATTGAAGAACTCCGCGAAAGGGCGAACCTCCCAACGGTCGCCGAACTTGAATGGACGCGTAATTCGCAGATCCATCTGAATGTAAGGCGTGCCGCGAAAAGCGTCGAGAGCAGTGGGCTTTCCATTCACCGAGATGCGCTGGCTGTTATCGGCCGTCGTGATGGTGAAAGGGCGGGCGGACTCGGCTTGCGTCATCGTCGTCAGTTCAAAGCCGCCGGGAATGTAGACCGTGCCTGCCAGCACAAACCGGTTGCGAACATCTTCGCCCGAGGGCCCGTAATCGCCAGGGCCAAACGCGTTCAATGGATCGCAAACTCCATTCACATAATCGAACAACTCGCCCAGCACGCATCCCCAGGTCTGCGCCTTAGCCAAAGTGTAATTCGCGACCAAGTTGAAACGGTTCGACACGTTGCCTTGCAGGTGAAGCATTAGCGCGTTGTAGCTGGAGCGATTGTCGGAACGAAATATTGTGGCGGCAAACGGATAGGCGCGATAGGCGTGATTGCCTTCTTCGTGGGTGTAGTCCGCGCTCGCGATCCAATTGGAGTTGAATGCGTGCTGCACTCCGCCCGTCGCATGCAGCGCATACGGAGTCTTGTAATTCGGATCGATAAGCGCGGCAGGCGAGTTCGGCCCACCGTTCACCGCTTGGAATGCCGTCGCCCAGCCGTTCTGCGCCAGATCGTTGTAGAAAAGTCCGAAGCCGGCGCGGATCACCGTCCGACCACTGGCGCCCGGCGAATACGCAACTCCCAGGCGCGGGCCAAATTGCTTGCGATCGTCGTGCGGTGCTCGCTCCGGCAGTCCAAATGACGGCAGCAGAAAAAATGACGGATTCGCCGTCTGGTCACGCCCCTCCGCGATGAAGAGACCGTAAGTTGTTTGCCAGCGCAGTCCGTAGTCGACGGTGAAATGACGCGAGACGCGCCACGAATCCTGTGCATAAAGAGCGAGACGCTGCACGCTCTGGGAAAAGCTCCCGTTGCTGGCTGGAGTGGTCGAGGCCCCGTTCGCGTAGTCGATGGAAAGCTGTGCTGGGTTCGCGATGTAGTAAGTCGGATCATTCGCGAAAGAATGCAGCGCCTCCTGATTGCCCGGGAACGCCCCGCCCAGCACGGGTTCGTGGATGAAGTTCACTCCGAACTTGAACGAATGGTCGCCGGTCACGTGGCCCAGGTCGTACCGGAACTGATATTTTTGCTGATTGCGCAACGAGGGAAATCGCGTGATCGGCGTGGCGAACTGGTTGTCGCCGTACGTTTCGAAGCCCGACACGGTCAGCGTCGTGGAACTGAACGGAAATGCCAGCGCGAAGCCGAGTGTGGAATTGCGAGTCTGCGTGAGATGCAGCAGGCTGGCGTCGAAGACAAACGTACCCAGCCATGTCGAGCTGAAGGCATAGGTATTGCTGATCTCGTTGTTCCAGTAGTTATTGTGGGTGGTCAGTCCGGTCGAGGGCAGGGTTGCCTGCTGCACCAGCGCGTTGCGCGTCAGGTAACTGTCTTCCGAGACGCGGAGGAACCACTGCGATTTCGTCGACTGCGCCCAGTCGAACCGCAGCGAACCGATGTAGTCGCGAAAGGGAATGGGCACGTTTTGAGGAACCGTGATCGACGGCACGCCGGGAATCAGGCCGTCCGACGCCAGTTGGGCCAGAGCGTTGAACTGCGTGAGGCTGTTGGGGCTGTAAGCGATGCTGGCATTCTCGTGCACGTATTCGAGAGAGGAGAAGAACCAGATCTTGTCGCGCACGATTGGGCCACCCAGCGTCGCCACATAGTTCTGGCGCGAGAACGGCTGCTTGGGATTGGGCGCCGGATTCTCAATGGGAAATCGCGCGTTCAGTGCCGCCGCTCGCTCGTAGAACGCTCCACTGCCGTGCCATTCGTTGGTGCCGCGCTTGGTGGTGATGACGACCGATCCCGCCGTGGTCCCGCCCGTATCGGCGTCCTCATTGGCAGTGCGGACCGCGAATTCCTGAATCGCGTCCGGCGAAAAATTCTGCAAAAATCCGCCAATCCAGTCGTCGGAGTTGTCGCCGCCGTCCACGGAAAGATCATTATTCAGTCCCGAACTTCCGCCGGTGGAAACCGCAGTGATCCTCGCCTTCGTAGGGTCGGAAGGCTCGACTGGCTCCGTCCCCGGAGCAAGGTACGCAATGTTCGCGAAGCTGCGGTTGGCCAGCGGAAGCGTTTGCAAATCGTGGCTGCTAACCACTCCCTGGTGCACCACGCTGACCAGGTCAATCGGCTGGGTGGTGATCGAGGAATTCTGCGCCTCCACTTTGACCGTTTCCGACGGAGCCGCCAGCTTCAGAGTCACCGTCACTTCGCGCACCGAACTGACCGCGATGGATAAATTCGCCTGAGCGAAAGCGAATCCGGGCGCGCTCACGGTGATTCGGTAGGCGCCCGGGAAAAGATCGTCCAACCGAAACTCCCCGCGGTCTTCGCTGGTCGCCTCACGCCGCAGCGACGAATCGACCGATGTGACCACGATCGTGGCCCCGGGGATCCGGCCGCCGGTTGCGTCCTGCACCGTGCCGCGCAGAGCGCCTCTGGGGTTCTGTGCCTGCAGAACGCTCGCCAGGACGACTGCTGACAACACGACGAAAAGCGATTTCCAGAACAAACTTTTCTTCTCTCGAGTCGAAGTGCTCCGCAGCCCAACGATCATCCTTTCAACCTTTTTCCTAAAGTTCCCTTCTGCGTGGCCGATGAACTGAAAGACCATTGCGCGAGGCGTCCCCCTGTCGTGATGACCTTCGATGGTGCTGAATCGCACGACGGAAGGCCGGGGGATTTTCGCTTTCCATACTACGGCATTACGTTCGCACTGCTGGTTCGTTGGAGAATTCACCCATGAAGAAAAATGCAAGCAAACCAACCCAGGAGGAAAGTCTGAGGCAGCTAGGCCTGGACAACCTCGGGAGAGTCTATTGGGATTTGCCAACGTCTGCTCTCTACGAAGAAGCCATTCGCCGGTATGAAGCAGCGTTAGGTCATCTCGGGCCGCTGGTCGTGCGTACCGGCCAATACACCGGCCGCTTGCCCAAGGATAAATTTCTGGTGCGCGAACCTTCCAGCGAAAACAAAATCGCGTGGGGCAAGATCAATCGCCCTCTCGATCCGGGCAAGTTTGACGCGCTGAAACACCGGCTGTGCGCCTATCTCCAAGGCAAAGATATTTTTATTGAGAACTGCTACGCGGGAGCGGACGAGCAGTATCGCGTCCCCATTCGCATCATCACCGAGCGCGCCACCGCGGCCTTGTTTGCCCGCACCATGTTCATCCGCGAGTTGAATCTGGAAAAGTTGGCGCAACACGCCCCGGAATTCACCGTCGTGCACGCACCCAGCTTTCACGCCGACCCTGAAATTGACGGCACGCACTCCGAAGCCTTCGTGCTGATGCACTTCGGAAAGAAATTGATTTTGATCGGCGGCACGGCCTATGCCGGCGAAATCAAGAAATCGATTTTCACGGTGATGAATTATCTGCTGCCCCAGAAGGGCGTCATGGCCATGCACTGTTCGGCGAATTACGGGAGCGATGAGAAGGACGTGGCCATTTTCTTTGGCTTGTCGGGCACGGGAAAAACCACGCTGTCCGCCGATCCCGACCGCACCTTGATTGGGGACGACGAACATGGCTGGAGCGACGACGGCACCTTCAACTTTGAAGGTGGCTGCTACGCGAAGGTTATCCGATTGTCGAGCGAAGGCGAGCCCGAGATTTACGAAACTACGCGGCGTTTCGGCACGATTCTGGAAAACGTCACCATGGATATGCGGACGCGGCACATCGATCTGGACGACGCATCGCTCACCGAAAATACGCGCGCCGCCTATCCCATCACGCATATTCCGAATATGACGCGCTCGGGCAGCGCCGGGCATCCCAAGCACATTCTCATGCTCACTTGCGATGCTTTTGGCGTTCTACCTCCGCTGGCGCGCCTCACTCCCGCGCAGGCCATGTACCATTTCCTGGCTGGTTACACGGCGAAAGTCGCAGGCACTGAAGCGGGCATCAAGGAACCGCAGGCCACGTTCAGTCCCTGCTTCGGCGCACCCTTCATGGCTCTGCCGCCGACGGTTTATGCCAAATTGCTCGGCCAGAAAATTGCCCAGCACAACGTGGATGTATGGCTGATCAATACCGGGTGGAGTGGCGGTTCGTGCGGACAAGGTCAAAGGATCAAGCTCGGATTCACGCGCGCCATGGTCAAAGCCGTGCTCTGCGGCGCGCTCAAAGATGCGCCCACAAAACCTGACCCGGTATTTGGAGTTGCCGTGCCGAGGTCGTGTCCGGGAGTACCGGACGAAATGATGAACCCGCGAAACACGTGGAAGGACAAGGCCGCCTACGATCGCAAGGCACGGGAATTAGCGGTCATGTTCGAGAAAAATTTCAGGGAAAATGCTCCGGACGCTTCGGCAGAAATCAGGGAGGCCGGTCCCAAACCAATCGGACTGACAGCCCCGAAGGCTGCGGGATCGCAGGGTTAGCAGGAAATGCGGTTTCCGCTCCGACCAGCGCATTCCCTGACTATCGTTTCAAAGAGTTAGAATCCGGCACACCAGACGCTCGCGCTCGGAAGGCTCCGGCATGATCGACATCGCTCGCTTGTTTCAGGCATTCCTTGCTCCGGCTCTCTTCGTTTCGGCAACGGCCTTGCTGATTCTCTCGATCAACGTGCGGCTGATGGGCATCGTGAGCCGGTTGCGGCAGTATGTGCACGCGAAACATGATGCCGCTAAAAATAACCGTTTGCAGGAGGCCGAGGCCTACACAGCGCAGATCGGATTGATCGTACAACGGGCAGAGATGATCCGGCGCTGCTTTCTACTGGCGCTGATCTCTCTTGCCGGAACGATCACGTCCTGTCTGCTTCTGGGCTTCGGTCTTTACTGGACCGATGCCGCGATCGCGGCTGTCGTTGTCTTTGTTCTAGCCATGATCTGCTTGCTGGGAGGAACCCTCTGTTACATTCGCGAAGTCATCGTGGCCCTGAGTTCGGTTCACAACGAAGCATCCGATTCACGATTCATGGATCTCGGCACCCCGCCCGAAATCCGCGGGATCATCCGCCCGGAAGATATTTAGGAATTAGTCCGACCACCGCTGCGGCGTGCGGTCCCAGCGATGTTTCTTCAGGTCCGCAAGCAGCGATTTGTCGAGTGGCCCGGCATCACTCGCCGCAATATTTTGCCGGACATGCTCCGGTTTGCGCATGCCGGCAATGGTCGTGCTCACGGCCGGATGCGACAGAATGAAGCGGAGCGCCATCTCCGGCAGGGTCATCCCGGCGGGAAGAATCTCTTTCAGCTTATCGACGCGCTTGATCGTCTTTGCCAGATTCTCGGGACCGAAGTATCCTGCACGCCAGTCGCCTTTCGGGAAGCGGGTTTCCAGCGTCATCTTGCCGCCAAGGCTGCCTTCATCCAGCGGCACGCGCGCAATGACACCTACGTTAAGTTCGTGGCAGACGGGGAAAAGCTCGTCCTCCGGCGCCTGGTCGAAGATGTTGTAGATCACCTGCACCACATCGACCAGCCCGGTGCGCAAAGCCTTAATGCCATTCTCCGGCTGCCAGCGGTTGATGCTCAGTCCGAAGAAGCGAATCCATTTGTCGCGTTTCAGTTTTTCGACGGTCGACCGAAACTCGGGCTCGCTGGCCCAGGTGTCGTCCCAAACATGAAACTGCAGCAGATCGATCGTATCCACGCCCAACTGCTTGCGAATGAGGTCGGCGTACTTGAAAACGTGCTGCGCGGAAAAAACATCGCTGTACTTGTATTCGGGCAGTGCTGGCCATTGCTCGTTGCCAGGAGGAATCTTCGACGCAGCATACAGCCGCTTTCCCGAGTTGCGCTCCATGATCTCGCCCAGCAGGCCGTCGCTCTTGCCCTCGCCATAGGCCCAGGCGGTGTCGAAAAAGTTGCAGCCGAGATCGACGGCCAACTGCATCGCGGCCAGCGACTCCTGATCGCTCGAACCGCTCCACCCACTCATTCCCCAAAGCCCGTGAGCAATGTCGCTGACTTCAAAACCGGTGCGGCCCAGCTTGCGGTACTTCATGATGGCGTTCCTTTACGAAAAAGTATCCGTTCTCGGAAAAATGTTCAGAAGCAGACTGACCAGCATATCTGGAAGCCAAGATTTTCGCTTAGTAGCGCCGGCACCTTGCCGGCTGTCTCGAGGGCGTCTCGCTCGGCGCCGTAGCGACCACCCTGGCTCTTTCCAGCCCAAAACGGTTGCTCGTTGGTTTTTCGATAGCAGCTATCCAAATTTTGCGCCCTCAGGACTAGCCTTGGAGGTGTTTAATGAACTTAGATCATAAAGATGGAGGTCTCCCCAATGAAATCCGAATATCCTTTTAGTCCCCCGCCGGGGAAGAATGACGATTTGATCGCGCCGCCACCGTCTCGCTTCATCGACGAGAAAATCTCGGACGAATCGGGTACGGAGACGAAATCCGACAGCGCTCTCGCGCCGGCTGGTCTCAAAAATCCCTTCTGGAATTAATCACGGCTAGCGCCGGTCTTCGCAGTTCAACGGCCGGCGCTATTTTTTCCCACAAAATTACCGCAGGATCGGCAAACACAGGCAGGGCCGGATCGAAAAGTCCAGCCCTGACATTTCCTGCAGTGCCGGGTGCAGAAGCGAATCGCGGCAGGGCTCCAGCGTAATCACGAACGGCAGCGAGGACTTTTCGAAGCCCGGCTTCTGCAGCAAGGAATCGATGTTCAGATGATGCGCCGCCAGGATTTGAGCCAGCCGCGCCACGATTCCCGGCTGATCGCGCACGAAAAACCGTAAATACCACGGCGTCTCAAAATCACTGCTGATCTGGGGCGTCGAGACGGAGCTGTCTACATCTTTATTGCCAGAGCCGGACAGGTTTTGCGCAACGAACATCAAATCCGAAACAACGGCCACTGCCGTTGGATCTCCGCCAGCGCCCGCGCCGAGAAACGCCATGTCTCCGCCGTACTGTCCTGAAGTAAGAACCAAATTAAGATTTCTCTGCACGCGACCGAAGGGCGAGTCCGTCGGAACCAGGCACGGGCCAACCTCGGCGAACAGAGTGTTTTCTTTCAGTGACGCGCGGGAAATCTGGCGAATGGTGCAGCCCAGTTCGGCGGCGTAGTCGAAATCGACTGCATCGACCGCGCGAATGGTGCGGGCCCGCACGGATTCGGGTACGACCTGGGTGTGCAATCCCGCGAGCGCGAGAATAGCCAGCTTGGCGCGCGCGTCGCCTCCGTCCAAGTCTTCGGAAGCATCGGCCTCCGCATAGCCCCAAGCCTGCGCTTCTTCCAGAGCTTCGCTGAAAGGGATTCGCGCGTTTTCAATCCGGCTCAAAATGTAGTTGCACGTGCCGTTCAGAATTCCGGCGATGCCGTGAAGCCGGTCCCCGCACAAGCCGGTGCGCAACGCCGGAAGCACCGGAACTCCTCCGGCCACCGAGGCGCCGAACTCGATCTGGCAACCTTTGCTGCGGGCCAGTTGCAGAAGATCGGAACCGTGGCGCGCAATCAGTTGCTTGTTCGCCGTGACCACTGACTTCCCCGATTCCAGCGCGCTGCGCACAATCTGCCCCGCTGGGTTGAGGCCGCCGATCAGCTCGATCACGATGTCGACATCCGATTTCAGAACCGACTCTACATCGTCGGTCCAAATCACATCGCTCGCAACCCAGGGCTGCTTCTTTCTTTCCACGTTGCGATTGCAGATATAGGTCAGGCGCAGAGAGCGGTCGCCGTTCTCGGACAGAATTTTTGCGACCGCGCGGCCCACGGTTCCGAAACCGATCAGGGCGACGCGGCAGGCGGAGCTTCGTTCCTCGCGCCGCTGTGTTGCCGCTTTCGCCCCGGGTTTTGCGATGCGCTTCGCCAAGGAATCAATCTCGCTCAAA
>JGI12635J15846_10005962_pt1 | contig 10491 bp, 8 predicted proteins | sample BlaSpr_A8_OM2_M2_FD_15846 | JGI IMG/M metagenome (IMG submission 15846) | reverse complement strand
ATGGGCCGGTGGATCACTTTTCGGTTCGCTGGACCGGCTATTTCATTCCGCAGAAAACTGGGGACTACAACTTCTATTCGTCAGCAGATGACGGCGTGCGCCTCTATCTCAACGATCGAAAAGTGATTGATGATTGGGTGCGCCACAGCGAAACGCTGGAGACTTATACAGCCCATCTGGAATCCGGACGTGCTTACAAGATACGGTTCGAGTACTTTGAAGCAGTGGGCACCGCAACCGCCGGTTTCGGAGTTGTCTCGGCTGAAGCATCCATCGGCCGGGAAATCAAAACGCTGGCGGCCAAAGCCGACGTTGCCATCGTTTGTGTGGGGTTCAATCCTTCATTAGAAACGGAAGGGGCTGACCGCACTTTCGCTCTTCCCGGCGGTCAAGATGAACTTATTCGTCAGGTCAGCAGCGTTAACAAGAACACCATCGTTGTGATTACCGCAGGCGGTAATGTGGACATGACGCAATGGATCGACGCCGTGCCCGTCATCGGTCACAGTGTCTTTCGACGTAAAGAATATAGGCCGTCTGCCCGGAGCTGAAATCGCACAGTTGTATGTCGGCGATACTCACTCCAGCGTTCCTCGGCCAGTCAAGGAGTTGAAGGGCTTCGCCAAAGTCCGGCTGAAGCCCGGCGAAACAAAGCGTGTCTCGCTGACACTCGACCGCCGGGCGTTCTCGTATTACGACGTGAATAAGAAGGACTGGAGTGCTGAGCCGGGCGACTTTGCGATTTTGATCGGCAGTTCGTCCGATAAGGTCGAGTTGAAAGGCTTATTTACACTAAGTCGCTGAGTCCCGTGCAGCAAAACAGAATGACGGACATGCGCTTCTCGCTTTCTCCAAGTCCGGTGCTGCGGCTCCTCGCACTAGCCTTGTTGTGCTGGGTGCCTGCGCCTTCATGGGCAGATCCTGTTCTCCCTCACCTTCTCTCCGACCACATGGTCTTGCAACAAGGCCACGAGATTCACATCTGGGGCAAAGCTGATCCCGGAGAAAAGATCACAGTCACGCTGGCAGAAGAAATGAGCTCGGCGCAGCCGGATGCTAGCGGGAGTTGGAGCGTCCGTCTTCCTGCCATGCCGGCGGGAGGACCATTCGCAGTTGTGGTTCGTGGCAAGAAAACCATCCTACTCAAAGATGTGATGATTGGGGAGGTCTGGGTCGCATCCGGGCAATCGAACATGACCTTTGCCTTGAGCGATTCAGTGGGCGCGGCAGAGGAGATACCCAAAGCGGATTACCCGCAAATCCGGCTGTTCACGGTACCCAGAAAGATTGCGATGGAGCCGCAATTCGACACTCTTCTAGCTGCCTGGCAGATTTGTTCTCCCGGGACTGCCAAGGAATTTTCCGCAGTAGCGTATTACTTTGCGCGAGATCTGCACCACAAGCTTAACGTTCCGATCGGTATCATCGAAAGCGCATGGCCGGGGACGACGATTGAAGAATGGATCGACTCCAAAACACTGCAGGGGACTCAGGAGCGAAAGCTCAATGCCGCAGGCGAGGATAGTTCGTTCGGGACAGGGAAGACATCGGCGATCGGACGCATGTCCTTGAATTTGCAGTTTGATGATTTCGAATTGATTCGAGACCCGTCCCGCCCGGGCACCGTGTTCAGCAACTTCGATGACGGCGCCTCCCGGAATTCGATGGGTGGTGAATGGTCCTATGACTGGCAGGATGGACCGGAGACTCTTTTCGACCTTGTCGCTCCGGGACATGGCGGAGCGGGCTTTGCCGCTCGGGTGGCGGGGAAGATGGATGGCTCGGATGATTCCCGACTGACCGCGCGTTTCAAAGCGGATCACTCTGTCGCGGATTTAAGCTCTTATACAGGAATCCGTTTCTGGGCGCGAGGAGACGGCTCGTTTCGCGTGCGCACGGTGCAGCCCACGATCACCGACTGGGACGACTACGGCACATCTTTGTTTCAAGCAACTCCCGATTGGAAGCCGGTTGTCGTTCTGTTTAGCGAGCTTCGCCAGGAGGGCTGGGGCATAACCAAGGATTTCACTCCGCAGGCGCTCACCGGTTTTGCCGTTGAGAGTTTTCCAGCCTCTGGCTATCCGCCTCGCCCGGCCTCTGGACTTTATGAAGGCATGATCACTCCTCTGGAGCCATACCCATTGCGCGGAGCGATCTGGTATCAAGGCGAAAGCAACGCCCTGGAAGCCTTTCAATACCGAAGATTGTTACCGGTATTAATTCAGAGCTGGCGCGCATCGTGGAACGAGGGAGATTTCCCCTTTCTGATCGTGCAACTACCGAATCACGGTGCGATCCCCGACGAGCCCTCCGAGTCTGCCTGGGCGGAGTTGCGGGAGGCGCAGTTGCTAACCACCCGTCAAGTTCCGAATACCGGGATCGCAGTGACGATCGACGTCGGAGATCCGAAGGATGTTCATCCGCACCGCAAGGCCGAGGTTGGGCAGCGACTTGCTCTGTTGGCTCTGGGCACAACCTACAAGAAGCCGATTGTCTACTCCGGACCGCTTTACCAATCGATGGCAATAGAAGGAAACAAAATCAGGATTCGATTTACAAATAGAGGTAGTCGCATGGAAGCACACGGTAGCAGCCAGTTGGTTGGCTTCGCCATCGCCGGCGCGGACCGAAAGTTCCACTGGGCGGAAGCAACGATCGATGGAGTCTCGGTCGTAGTATCCAGTCCGGATGTGCCGGCGCCAATGGCAGTCCGCTATGCTTGGGGGGACAGCCCGCGTTGCAATCTGTTTAATGAGGATGGATTGCCGGCGTCGCCATTTCGGACGGATGACTGGCCCGGCATCACTGTGCAAGCAAGTAGATAAAGCCTCTTGCGAATGAAGTGGCCGGCTGGCCTGGAGGAATGACACGGACGTTGTATTCCCCAGGTTAGCGCGCAGCGATATGCGCACATCCTGTCCTGTCCGAACTTCTGTCTTGACAGCGACCTGCTGTCGTTCTAACCTTCCACAATTCTAGTAACGTTCCTTCGTTTCGGCGAGCCTAAAGCCCGGAACAAAAATTTGGAGGCACACATGATCCCCTCCGGATCCGTTGCTGTGGCGTATTGCACGCTTTCGTGGAAGCGCAAGACGAGTATGCTGGTCGTGATGCTGCTCGCGGCAAGCCTGGCCTGGACTCAAGCGACCACTTCACTTCGAGGGACGGTGACGGATCCCGACGGGAAGGCGGTCACGGGTGCAGACGTTGTTCTCGCCAACGCGGAATCGCGGACCGAGCGCACCGTGACGACCGGAAATCAAGGCGAGTACCAGTTCCTTCTTGTTCCTCCCGGAAGCTACACCGTAACAGTAAAGGCAGCTGGCTTTCGCGGTTATGAACAGACGAATCTCGTCCTGCTTGTGAGTACGCCAGCGACGGCCAACGTTCAGCTGAAGGTTGGCGCGGCGACCGAAATTCTGACAGTGACGTCAGAGGCCCCGGCCATTAACTTGGTCGATGCGTCCCTCGGCAACTCCTTCAACCAAACCCAAGTGCTGGATATTCCTCTGGAGGGCCGGAATGTTCCCGACCTGCTGAGCCTGCAAGCCGGAGTTGCGTACACGGGCAATCGCATCGGGGACAAAGACCAGGACACGCGCAACGGCGCTGTGAATGGAGCACGAAGCGATCAGAGCAACGTCACACTCGACAACGTCGACGTGAACGATCAGTCGAACGGCTATGCCTTTACCTCGGTGCTCCCCGTGACCCAGGATTCGGTTCAGGAATTTCGCGTAACCACGACGAACTATGGAGCAGACCAGGGGCAGGGCTCTGGCGCGCAAGTCGCGCTGGTGACCAAGAGCGGCACGAACGCTTTTCACGGAGCGCTCTATGAAGACCTGCGGAATACAATCACCAGCGCTAATGACTATCTCGTCAAGCAATCGGAACAGAATATAGGGTTGCCGAACAAGCCTCTGCAGCTCAATCGCAATATTTTCGGCGCAGCGATCGGGGGGCCGATTCAAAAAGACCGGCTGTTCTTCTTTGCCAACTATGAGGGCACCCGGGAGCGGGAGGAGCAACGCGCCGAACGCGTGATTCCTACGCCGACACTGTGCCAGGGCATCTTTCAATATGTGAACGGGGACGGCACTGGAACCACGAACTGGGGTCCCGCGCAGCTTAAGCTGCTTGACCCTAATCACATCGGAATCGATCCGGCAATGCTAGACCCGATCAATCACACCGGTTATCTCGACCGGACTTTCTGCACGGGTCAGACACCGACCAACGATCTTGCGGTGGGAGACCAGTTGAATTATGCGGGCTATGTTTTCCGCGCACCCACCAAGCTTGATAACGACGTGTTCGTAGCGCGTCTCGATTACCACCTCACCGCGGACGGCAAGCACAGCCTGTTTTGGCGGGGAAATCTGAATGACCTGCGAAATCCCGGGGCCCCCTTTCTGCCGGGTAAGTACCAGACACTGCCTGGCGAACTAAACCCGGCCGCTCCCATGCAAACAACTGCCGACCACAGCAAAGGCTTTGCCCTGGGATACATCGCCGTTCTCAACCCAACGATGGTCAATTCCTTCCATTGGGGATTCACCCGGCAAAGCTTCGGCATTATCGGGAACACCAACCAGCAGTGGAACGAGTTCCTGGGATTGGATCAGGGGGTCACGTTCAGTCACAATTTCCAGTTGCCGCTCCACAACTTTGTCGACGACTTCACCTGGACAAAGGGGACGCACTCGTTTCAGTTTGGAACCTCGATCAAGATCGCCCGGAACCCGCGTACCAGCTTCTTGCACTCCAATAATCTGGCCCTTGGGACAACGAACTGGACCTCCCCGATCGGTTTTGCAGGCACCGTAACCAGCACGCTCGATCCGACGAACGTCACCGCTCACCCAGGGATTAGTGGGCCAGAGCCACAAACCGCAACGCAGTACGATCGTCCGTTGCTGTCGTTGTACGGGATGATCTCGGACGTGGTCGCGAACTACAACCTGGATCGCAGCGGCGTCGTGGTGCCGGGAGTCGCTTGTCCTGGTGGAACCTGCGGCGCCCCAGTCAACCGGCGCTATGGCCTCGATTCGTACGAGTTTTACGGCCAGGACACCTGGCGCATCAAACCGAATCTCACGCTGACCTATGGACTGCGCTGGTCGTTCTTTCCTGCGCCGTGGGAAACCAACGGCTTCCAAGCCTCCACGACATTCGGCCTGGGAAGTCAGTTCGCCCAGAACGTGAGGAACATGAACCAGGGTATTGGCTACGGTGCGATGAGGTCGATTGATTTCAGCCCGAGCGGTCCGGCAAACAACGGCCCAGGTTTCTATCCGCTGGAAAAGACGGACTGGTCGCCGCGAATCTCGATCGCCTACTCTCCGCGAGCCGATTCCGGATTTTTCAGGAAGATCTTTGGGGACAATGACAAGACCGTCATCCGCGCCGGCTTCAGCCGCGTATACGACCGCGCGGGATTTGCACTGATCAACAGCTTTGACCAGATCGGCGCTGCCGGTTTCTCCACCACGCTCCAGAATCCTTGCTGCACGTTTGGTGAAACTGGCGCGGAGAACCTGCCCAGAATCACAGGGATCAACGCAATTCCGGTAAACAATATCGATGGCTTTAAATTCCTACAGGACCCGCCCAAGAAGGGCTTCCCCCAAAAAACTGGGATCAACTCTCAGGCCAACCTGTGGGGAAACGACAACACGCTCAAGACGCCGCATGCCTATACCGCAGACTTTTCCATCGGACGCGAATTGCCTCACCGCTTCTCGTTGCAGGTGTCGTACGTGGGCCGTTTCGGCCGTGATCTGCTCACCCAGCGCGATCTGACCCAGCCCCTGAATATTAAAGATCCGCTGTCGGGAATCGATTACTACACGGCGGCATCGGCGTTATCGAACCTGGCAAGGAAGTTTGCGCGAGCCAACATCCCGCCCAACCATCCAACGAACTATTATCAGGCTGTCATTTTGCCGGCGCAGATTGCATCCGTTAAGGCTTCGGATCTAGGAAACACGGCTCAATACTGGGTCGACATGTTGCCAGCGCTCCGCCCCGGTGCAACCCAATATGTGGATACCTTCACGGGTTTTGTCCCTGCCGCTGGGACGAGTACAACGGATGGGTTGCTGCAGTCTGTCTTCGACCTGTATTACAACCCGGGGCTGTCGGTCATCGGAGATGAAATCGTCGGCTTGGCGGATATCGACCTGTACGGCGGGCTCGGCGACAACGCCGGTACTGGGTCCTATTTCTTCAAGGGCCCTCCGGGCCTGACCGGTAGTGGCATTGGCCAGTTTCTGAACAACCAGGCTATTTCCATGTACGGATGGAGCTCGGTTGGAAGTTCCAGCTACCACGCGCTGCAAGTCAACCTGAAGAAACAGGTCAGCCACGGACTTCAGTTTGACCTGAACTATACCTGGTCGAAGTCCATCGACATCACATCGGCGGCATCGCGCGTAGGATTTTCGGTATATGGCTATCAAAACGTCGGCCTGGTCGGAACCCGCCTGGCCAATGCTTTTTCTCCCAATCTGGCCCGCGCGGTGTCGGATTTTGATTCCACCCATCAGTTCAACCTCAACTGGGTTGCAGAGCTACCCGTGGGCAGAGGTCGCGCCTTTGCCGGCAGCGCCAGTGGCTTGTGGGACGCTTTCATCGGCGGCTGGTCGACTTCCGGAGTCGCTCGCTACACCAGCGGATTCCCCTTCAGCGTGGATGGTGGCCAGCGCTGGCCGACAGACTGGTTCCTGACAGCGGTGACGCAGATGACTGCGAAACCGAAAACAGGCACCTTCAAGAACGCCAGAAGCGTTAACCTTTTTGCCGATCCCGGCACGGCACAGCAGGATTTCACCTTGCCGCTTCCCGGTGGCGTGGGCTCGCGGAACGTATTGCGCGGGAATGGGTACGCTGATTGGGACATGAGCCTGTACAAGAGCTGGAAAATGCCATATCGAGAGTCTCACAGCCTGCAATTTCGCTGGGATGTGTTTAACGTGCCGAATCTCACGCGCTTCAATGCTCAGTCGGTGGGATCGTCGGCTCTGCTGACGTCGCTGACGCAACAGCCGACCAATTTCGGAGCGTATACGAGCCTGCTGACGCAGCCGCGCGTGATGCAGTTTGCATTGCGGTATGAGTTCTAGGCAGATGGACTGGGTGTGCGGCGGATGCCCATGAGGGTTTCCTCCCTAGCGGGACTCTGCGGCTTTAGTGCCATTAGTGGTTTAATTCCGAGTGACCAAGGCCGGGCGGTCAGAAAATCGGAGCAATGAAGAAATACAAATTCAAGGCGAAAATCGAAGCGGGTGATGGCGGAGGGGCTTATGTGCTTTTTCCATATGATACCGAGAAGGAATTCGCCACCAAAGGGAGGGTGCCCGTAAAGGCGACTTTCAATGGTATTTCGTATGCGGGCTCGCTTATCAAGTACGGTAAGCCACTTCCTGTGCTGGGCATGCCTAAAGCCATACGCGAGCAAACTGGGAAAGGCCCGGGCGATACGATTGAAGTCATTGTTTGGAGAGATGAAGAGGCAAGAACCGTGGAAGTGCCCGCTCAATTTGAAAAGTGGATCAAGAAAGAAGGGCTGCTTCCAGTTTTCGAAAAACTAAGTTACACCCACCGCAAGGAGTACTGCCGCTGGATTACCGAGGCCAAGAAAGAAGAAACACGATTGAAGCGATTGGGGAAAGCCATTGAAATGCTCAAGAAGGGAATAAGCACCCCTGGGTAGAATAAGGTCACGCGAATTGCACTATGAATGCTTGCGGGTGGGGCGCCGCTTGTTAGCCGACCGCTCGCATTGAATCGCTTGACCTGTCATGCTCTTATTGCATCGGCTGTCCCGACGCCAGCACCCCTTTCCCTGTGCCCCAGGGATGGATTTCAGGCTTAAGCAGGCCCGCTTTGACGGTCGGATCGTCCTTCAACAACGTCGCGGTCTGCTCCGCTTCTACGCGGAAGATGTCAACTGCCCGCAACTCGCCCGCAATGCTCAACGGGAACAATCCGGCAACGGCCAAATATCCTTGCGCCGCCATCTGTTTGACGAAAGCAGGATGCTCCTTCACGACGAAATTAAAAGCAAGCGCGTCCGATTTCCATCCTTCACCCCTCTTCATCAGAACAATTGTGTATTGCTCCATTCCGGGAGGCTTAGCCGGATCGTGAATGGCGCTCGGGTCAATGAGCCACGGCCCATGCACCTCTTGGAAGGTCAGCACCGTGATGCAGTTTGCTTCCGGCCGCCCTTTTGCTCCCCTGATCGATGTTTCCTGCGCCGCCGATGACGTCAGCCAAGGCTGCCCTAATAATGCTCCGCAGAATGCTATTAATAACACTGCAGCCCTGCAGGCCACGGCTAACTCAGCTCTTGGCATCAACGGCGGCAGCCCGAGTCCGATGGTCGGCCTGGACTCGCCCTACGGTCCGTGGACGCAGCAGATCGATCTCGCGCTGGAACGTAGGTTCAATCTCACAGAGCGCCACTCGATCACATTTGAGGTGCAAGCCTTCAATCTGCTGAATCATGCTAATTACTATGTCTAGAACGGAACGGGTGTCAGCCAGATTCAATATGAGCCTTTCGGGTCAACCTGTGGAGACGGCCAGATCCCAGACCAGCACTGCTACCTGGTCCCGCGGCAAGGATTCGGCTCGCTGCTTGTCATCAATGCGCTGAATGGCCCTCGGTTGCTGCAGTTCGCGATGAAATGGAATTTCTGAAACAAAGCGGCCTAACCAAGTTGTGCAGAGGCAGAGCGGCGATATCATCCAGCCGTTGCGGGCACGGCTTGGAAGAGAAAGTTCAGAGAGAGCTGACATAGTGTGGGTATAGGGAAAGGAGACTCCTGTGACCCGTTTACGAAAAATGATGCTGGAAGAACTCCAGCGTCGCAGGCTTCCATGCCAATCAATTCCGACCTGCAAGATCGCCGTGAAGTGCAGCAGTTGTTTGCGCGACAACTTGCCACCTTGGAGCCGAGATCGGCTTCCGACTGCAGCATCGTCCTCATGTCCACTGCCTGCTGGCCGCCGGCGGTCTCGCTCCGGATCACTCCCGCTGGATCTCTTCACGTCGCTCCTCCTTCCTCCCCGTCAAGGTGCTCAGCCGTGTGTTCCGCGGTAAATTCGTCGCTGGACTCAAGACCGCGTTTCAGGCAGGCGCACTCCAGTTCCACGGACATCTCTTACCCCTGGCGGAGCCGCGCGCCTTCGCCTCCTGGCTGCGACCACGGTTCGAGAGCGGTCGGAGCTGTTTGTTGACGGCCGGCTTGAGGCGGGCCGGCTCTTCGAGGATCTCCAGGAGCGCAGTCGCGCAATACACTCGATCGCGTTTCGCATCGCCTACCCGTTTAACGACACGCGCACGTTCTAGTCGTTCGATGGCACGCTGCGCGGTCGCAAACGCGACCGCCAGTTTGTCCACCACTTCGCCGAGCTCAGGCAAGGTCGTAGCGATCAAGGTTCATTACCTTGTTCCACGCAGCCGCGAAGTCCTTCACAAACGCCTCCTTCGAGTCGTCACAGGCATAGACTTCTGCGATTGCTCGGAGCTGGGAGTTGGAACCGAAGAGGAGATCGACGCGCGTGCCGGTCCACTTGGTTTTGTCCGTCGCCCGATCGCGCCCCTCAAACACGCCATCGGATGTAGCGGAAGCCTGCCACTTCGTATTCATGTCGAGCAGGTTGACGAAGAAATCATTCGTCAGCGTCTCGGGCCGGTTGGTGAAGACGCCGTGTTTGGCCTGCCCGAAGTTCGCATTCAGGGCGCGCATGCCGCCGACGAGAACCGTCATCTCGGGGGCAGTCAGTGTCAGCAACTGCGCCCGATCCACCAGCAACTCCTCAGCTGACAGGGGCTGTCCGCTTCGGAGATAGTTGCGGAACCCGTCAGCGACCGGCTCCATTACGGCGAATGAGTGCACGTCGGTCTGCTTCTGCGAAGCATCCGTGCGCCCCGGCGAGAAGGGAATCTTCACTTTGTGCCCGGCCCTTTTTGCAGCTTCCTCGACGGCTGCGCAGCCGCCCAACACGATCAGGTCTGCGAGCGAGACCTTCTTCCCTTTGTTCCCGTTGGACTGCGAGCTGTTGAACTCCTTTTGGATCGCCTCCAGCTTCTGCAAGACCTTCGCCAGTTCGGTCGACTGGTTCACTTCCCAATCCTTTTGTGGCGCGAGACGAATGCGTGCCCCGTTCGCCCCACCGCGCTTGTCGGAGCCGCGGAACGACGCCGCCGACGCCCAGGCAGTCGTGACCAGTTGGGAGATCGACAGTCCGGATGCGAGGATCTTTGCCTTCAGAGCAGCAATGTCCTTCTCCCCGATCAATTTGTGATCCACGGGGGGAACAGGGTCTTGCCACAGCAGGGGCTCCTTCGGAACGAGCGGGCCAAGGTACCGGGGGATCGGCCCCATGTCGCGGTGCGTCAGCTTGAACCACGCCCGCGCAAACGCGTCTGCGAACTGATCCGGATGCTCGTAGAAGCGCCGTGAAATCTTTTCGTAA
>JGI12635J15846_10005960_pt1 | contig 10495 bp, 8 predicted proteins | sample BlaSpr_A8_OM2_M2_FD_15846 | JGI IMG/M metagenome (IMG submission 15846) | reverse complement strand
CCGGGATCACGCGCGACAGCGGCAGCCACAAGATCTACGCGCCCGAAGCGGTGGAGCTGCTCGCGACCAGCGACTGGCCGGGTAACGTGCGCCAGCTGCAGAATGTCGTGCGGCAGAATGTCGCGCTGACGCAGACGCCGATCATTCCGGTGGAACTGGTCCAGCAGTCGCTCGGCGGCACGCACGGCAGCAAGTTGCCCTCGTTCGATGAGGCACGCGAGGAATTCACCCGCAGCTATCTGTCGCAGATTCTGCAGATTACCAGCGGCAATGTGAGTCAGGCCGCGCGGCTCGCCAAGCGCAATCGTACCGATTTCTACAAACTGCTCGGCAGGCACCAGCTGGTGCCGGACGACTTCAAGGCAGGTAAGCAAGGCCGGCGCCACCGGCAGCAGCGGATCGCGGCGTCAGCCGTAGAACGCAGCGATTCGATCGACCACGTACTGTATCTGTTCCTGCTCCAGCTCGGGGAAGATCGGTAGTGCCAGAACCTGCCGCGCCGCTGCGTCGGACATCGGAAAGTCGTCGGCGCCGTAGGCCAGATAGGCGAAGCACTGCTGACGGTGCAGCGGCACCGGATAATAGATTTCCGTGCCGACGCCCTGCTCGCCCAGGAATTGCCTTAGATCGTCGCGCCGCGGCGCGCGGATCACGTATTGATTCCAGGTATGACGATATCCGGGAGTCGCCGCCGGCGGCTGGATCTGACCGCTCAATCCGGCACGGGAGAATGCCGCCGCGTACCACGCTGCGTTGCGCTGACGGGCCGCGGTCCAGCCGTCGAGCAGCCGCAGCTTGACGGCGAGCACCGCGGCCTGGATCTCGTCGAGCCGGAAGTTGCCGCCAATCAAGGCATGATAGTACTTGGGTTTGCCGCCGTGAACGCGCAGCACACGCATGCGCTCGGCCAGTTCTGCGTCCTGCGTGGTACACATGCCGGCATCGCCGAAGGCGCCCAGATTCTTGGTCGGAAAAAACGACAGGCAGCCGATATGGCCCATGCTGCCGGCGCGCCGGCCATCGAGGTAATCCGCGCCGATCGCCTGCGCGGCATCTTCGATGACTTTCAAATTGAATTCGCGGGCGAGATCCAGCAACGCTGCCATGTCCGCGCACTGACCGTACAGGTGCACCGGCATCAGCGCCCGCACCCGAGCGCCGCTGCTGCGGTTGATCAATTCTCCCGCGCGCCGCTCGCACTGCTGTTGCAGGAACTCGCGTACCGCCGCCGGATCGATATTGAAACTGCGCGCTTCGATGTCGCAGAACACCGGCCGTGCGCCGGCGCGCGCGATGGTGCCGGCCGTGGCGAAGAACGTATAGGGGGTGGTGATGACCTCGTCCCCGGCAGCCAGCCCCAAGGCCATCAGTGCCAGCAGCAGTGCATCGGTGCCGGAGGAAACACCGATCGCATGGGCACAGTTGCAGTACGCCGCCGCCGCCTGCTCGAACTCCAGCACGTGGCGGCCGAGAATAAACTGCTGACTGGCGCAGATGTCCTGCAGAATGGGAACAATTTCAGCGGCCAGCGGTTGATACTGCTTTTTGAGATCCAGCAGCGGCACGCTCATGAGCGGCAAGGGGTTGGCGGATTTCGCGAGGCGTGACATAAGTCTCATTCCGTAGCGGCCGGGACACTAGAATCGGCAGCGGCGATTCTATACAAGGCAAGCAGAGCGCGCCGACGCTCATGGCCGCTATCGAAGCCTCGACGTCAGCGACGCAGCCGGCTCTTACGCAGATTCGCCTGACGGTAGGCGCCGGCGCTTACCGTCAGCGCGAAGTCGATGCCGGACGGGCGCCCAATGCCCGCACAAAGCGGCTATCAATTCGAATTGCATCACATATCGACAGAGAATAAGTTGTTGATTTGTTAAAAAGTTTTACACAATTGGCATGATGTCAACAGCGTTCGTCTGCTACTGTCGTGCTGGATCGGGCATCGGCAGCGTAGCGGCGAGCGGCTGCGTTGCAAATGCCGCGGGCACCAAGACACACCTGACTCCACAGCGCATGAGCCATATGACGTTTCGAACACACGATGCCATGCCGTGCGGCGCAGCCTGCGCGCGGGCGCTCATCGCGGCCGGATTGAGCGATGACTGAACCGGTACTCATCAATCGCAGCATCCTGATCGCCTTGATGGTGGTGGTGCAGACGCTCACGCCGCCACTGGCGGCGCTGGCGTCGCTCTATGTGGTAACGCAAGTCTGGCATGTCTCGTTCGAGCATTCGCCCTCGACGCTGGCGGTGATCATTACACTGCAGTTCCTGGTGCTGACGCACCCGCCGCGCGACCTCAGCACGCAACTGACCTGGCGGCCGGTCAGCGCTTCGATTGGCGTGGTGCTGCGATGGGCGCTGCTGCTAGCCGTGCTGCTGATCGTCGGCCATTCCACCAACGCCTTCCGCGCCTATCCGCAGCGCGCATTCGAGACCTGGGCGCTGGTCACACCCGCCGCCCTGGTCATTTGCTCGCTGATCGTGGGCCAGATCATGCAGCGGGTGGTATTGAGTGCAGTCGGCGGCCGCAAGGTCATCTTCGCCGGCTACAACAGCAGCAGCCTGGCCCTGGCGCGCACGCTGGAAAGCAACCCCGCACTGCGGCTGCAGGTCGAGGGCTTTTTCGACGACCGCGGCTCGGATCGCCTGAACATGGAAGCCGACACGCGCCTGGTCGGGCGCCTGTCGGAGCTGGCGGCGTTTGCCAAGGAGCACAATATCGACGTGATCTTTATCGCCCTGCCGGTGCGGCACATCAAGCGCGTACTGGACCTGCTCGACGACCTGCGCGACACCACGGCATCGATCTACTATGTGCCGGACATCTTCGTTTTCGATCTGATCCAGGCCCGATCGAGCGAACTCAATGGCATCCCCGTGGTCGCGATGTGCGAAACGCCCTTCTATGGCTATCGCGGTCTCACCAAGCGCCTGATCGACATCGGCGTCTCGGTCGCCTTCCTGGTCTGCGCCTCGCCGCTGCTGCTGCTCATTGCGCTCATGGTGAAACTGTCGTCGCCGGGGCCGGTGGTTTTCCGCCAGCGACGCTACGGACTCGACGGCCACGAAATCATGGTATACAAATTTCGCACCATGACGGTGACCGAGGACGGCGTTCAGATCCGCCAGGCCTCGCGCACCGACAGCCGGATTACGCCGATCGGGCGCTTCCTGCGCCGCTACTCGCTCGACGAGCTGCCGCAGTTCATCAACGTGTTGCAGGGCCGGATGAGCCTGGTGGGGCCGCGGCCGCACGCCGTGGCGCATAACGAGCAGTACCGTACGCTCATCAAGGGCTACATGGTGCGCCACAAGGTCAGGCCGGGTATCACCGGCTTGGCGCAAATCAACGGCGCCCGAGGCGAGACCGCAAGACTGGAAGAGATGGAAGCGCGCATCAAGCTCGACCTCGAATATCTTCGGGGCTGGTCACCGGGGCTGGATTTCAAGATCATGGCGCTGACCTTCGTCAAGATATTCCGCGACGATAAAGCCTTCTGAGCCCGCGACCAGCCTCAGCGCTGCTGCGCTCCCCTTAAGCACCTCAGTCTGATGCCCCGTTGTCGGCCGATAGCCACGGCAACGCATAGTAGCGGCGCGCCGCCGGATCGAAGCCCAGCCAGACGCACGCGGCGTCGGCGGTACAGGCCGCATTGGTTGAGCGCACGGTGAATTGCCGGCCGAGCTCATACGCGGCGCCGCTGCTGCGCTCCGGTGTGGACAGGTCGGGAAAGTGATAGCTCATCCGATCGCCGCGCCTGATGGCATTGTTCTGATCAAAGCGGTTGAGCGGCGCCACGTTCCAGGCGCGCTGAAAACATTCCGGCGCATGGTAATCAAGCGTCGTATCGGCGCCACGGTGCGCGAGACGGTATTGCGGCGGCTGCGGCGCCGACGAGGCCTTGCAGCCAGGAATCGGCGCCAGATTGTTGACCAGGATCAGCTGTCCGCGAAACCCGCTCAAGCGCGCGAAGTGCTCGGGCGAAGAGCTTTGAACGGCCATATCGTCGATAAGATAGACCGTGGTGACGCGCTCGGGCAGCGCGCCAAGCAGATCCGCGAGCTGTCTGGCGCTGCGTCTGGCCAGCCGGTAGGCGTCGATCGAATCCCCGGACAGCGCACGACGCCAGCGAGTGCAACTGCGGCACGACCAGACCGATGGCCAATGTGAGCGCCAGCGCGACCCCGCCGCGCAGGCGTGACAGTGCGCAGAATATCGCGGCCGGCGCCAGCGCGAACCACAGATAGCCAAAGCGTAGCTCGGTCGGCAGCAGCAGCAGCAGCAGGATCAGGTTGCCGCAGGCGAACACCAGAACAATGACCCACGGCTCTGGGGCGCCGGCGCTACGCACCCGGGCCTTGCGCGCCAGGAAAATCAGCGCCACGCCGAGCGCCACCCACCACGCGAGATTCACCGCCAGCTCGCCCGCGTACACGGCCAGCGCGCGCCAGGCGCGCGTGGCGAGCGCATGTTTGACGTCCGCCAACGGCGATTGAATCAGCCCCGTGGGCCACAACAGCAGCCGCCGCGGCAAGCCCCGCAGCTACGGCAGCGGTTCATTCAACGCCAGTGCGTACACGGAGTCAGCGTGCTGCAGCAGCATGGCGGCGATGCCGGCTGACCAGATGACCAGCGGCGCCAGCAGCCATGCAAAGTTCTTCAGCGACTGGCGGCGCTCAGCGTGACGCCATACCCCGGTCAGCGCCAGCGCGCAAAGAGGCGCCGACACCGCGGTTTCCTTGAACAGCAGTGCCACCATGGTCAGCAGGCTGAACAGTGCGAATCGCCGCTCGAGAAACGCCAGCAATGCCAGCACTACCAGCAAGGCATCGAAGATCTCGATCTGATAGATCGGATACTGGATCGCCCGCGGGATCAGAAACGGATCGAGCAGCGTATCCTGCTGCAGGTAACTCGGATTGCAGATCGCGATCGCCACGGCGGCCGCAGCCAGCCACCAGCGCAACCGCAATACGGCCACCGACAGATAGCACACGAGGCCAACGACCAGCGCGTGGGCGGCGTAGCCCACGAGCAGCTGATCGGCGCCGTGCTGGCCAAAGACGTGATAGCTCAGCCAGTAGTAGCCGTTGACCAGCGGCCGCCAGAAGTCGCTGCCGGGCCCTCCCCACTCGGGATAGGGGACAAAATAGCCCTCAAATCCATGCGTGAACCAACGCCACGGATTGATCGGACCCCCGATCGGCATCGATCCGGCCCGCACCCCGATCTCATCGAGCGTGGGGAAGTAGTCGAGCAGGATCGGCCTGAACAGCCACCGCTGCAGCAGCCACAGCAGCAGCACCAACGCCGCGATCAACCACCATTGCCACTTGGACAGACCGGCGCGCTGTGCCACGGCCGGCGCCATCGGATTCATCGCGATACTGACTCGCTGCGCTGGCCGATCGCCATCGCCGCCCGTATTTCGGTGACCGCTTGCGCGAGTGGCCTGGCACGGCTGTGGCGGCCCGATTGCCAGCGGCCATGCTAGCATCGCCACCGCCATCAGACGGCAGAGGGTCGTCCACAGCGGCGCGCGCGCAGGCCGCCCCTGCAGTCAGCCGGCATCTGCGGGGATGAAATGGCGGCGGCGATCGCGACGTATCGCTTAGAGCGCCACCGCGGGGTGCACTACTGCAGTGCAACATTAGCCGGGATTGAGGCCGCCGCGCGCGCATCGCAGCGCTCGGCCGCTCGCGTGCGCCGAAGTTATGTGAGCGATGCACGGAACCCGGGCCGCTGAAACCTTATCATTGGTTTTGCGCCGCAGGAGGCGCCCGCCCCCCATTACCAAAGCCGTGCTATCAGGAACGATGATTTGAAGTCTGCACGCTATGATCTGATCATCGTCGGTACGGGCTTTGCCAGCGCGTTCTTCCTGATGCGCTATCTCGAACGGGCGCCCGCCACGCTACGCGTGCTGGTGCTCGAGCGCGGCGGCAGCGATGAAAAATCCTGGCAGCTGGCCAATCGTCGCACTTCGAGCATCGCCCCGAATCAAGTGTTCCACAACCTGACCCCGGAGAAGGATTGGTTCACCAGCCCCGGCTTCGGCGGCAATTCCAAATGCTGGGCCGGCGGCACGACCCGCATGATGCCGGGCGATTTTCAGCTCAAGTCGCGCTACGGTGTCGGCCTCGACTGGCCGATGTCCTACGATCAGCTCGAGCAGCACTACTGCACCGTCGAACAGGTCATGCTGGTGTCCGGACCCGCCGACAGCCCGATGCCGCGATCGCGGCCTTTCCCGCTGCCGCCGCATCGATTCTCAGATCCGGATGCGCTGCTGAAAAGCCGCTTTCCAGATGCCTGGTTCAACGTCGCCACGTCTCGCGCCAGTATCGCGACCGGCAAGCGCGGCGTGTGTTGCGCGACCGGAATCTGCGATCTTTGTCCGGTGGACGCCAAGTTCACCATCCAGAACGGCCTGGCCTGGATTTATTCTGATCCACGCGTCACGCTGCAATTGCATTCGGCCGTGGACGCGGTGGATACCGCCGCCGGCGTCGCCCGCGGCGTGAGCTACACCCGCAACGGCGAGAGCGAGCGCGCCGAGGCCGATCTGGTGGTGCTCGGCGCCAGCGCGCTGTTCAATCCGCACATCCTGCTGCGCTCTGGCATCACCCATCCGCTGCTCGGCAAACGTCTGCACGAGCAACTGCCCATCGACGTGACGCTCGATCTGGCCGGCGTCAAATGCTACAACGGCAGCACCATTCTGACCGGGCTGGGATACCTGTTCTACGAGGGTGAGCACCGCAGCGAGCACGCCGCGTGCTTGATCGAAACCTGGAACACTCCGTTTCCCGACAAGTCAGGGGCACTGCGCTCGGAATCAGGCCGCTGGAACGAGCGCCTCATGATCCGCTTCCTGTTCGACGACCTGCCGCGCGATGACAACACCGTCACCGTCAGCGCGGCGGATCCGCGCATGGCCGAGGTCCGCTTCACCGATTATTCCGATTACGCCAAGCGCGGCGCCACTCAGGTTCCCCGCATGATCGACAAGCTCGCCAGCGCGTTGCCGATCGAAAGGATTGCCTACACTGAGGTGGGATCGAGCGCCGCGCACATTCAGGGTACCGTGGTCATGGGCGACGAGCCCGCCACCAGCATCGTTGATCGCTACCAGGTGCACCATCAATACCGCAATCTGCTGGTGCTCGGCGCCAGCGCGTTCCCCACGGCCAGCCCCGCCTACCCGACATTGACCGTGTCGGCACTGGGACTGTGGGCGGCCGACCACGTCATCGGCACGGCCGCCTGATCGCGGCTCGGGCTGCAAGCGGCCGACAATCCATCGTCGCGGTACCCTCCCTGTGCATCGAGCCAGTCCGAGACTTTCACGATGCGCGGATCGTCTGGCGCAGCAATGTAACGACATGCTCGGCGATCGCCAGGGATGCGGTCAGGCCCGGCGATTCTATCCCGTACAAAGCGACGTACGCGCAGTCGCCGTGCTCGGCGGGACCGCGAATACAAAAATCAGCGGCCGGCTGGCCAGCGTGGCTGATCTTGGGCCTGATGCCGGTATAAGCCGGCTGCAGCCGGGAGTCGTCCAATTGCGGATAGTACAGCTTGATCGCCTGGGCAAAGTCCGCCTTGCGCGCCTCGTCGAAGCCATAGTCGATTTGCTCGATCCATTGAACGTCCGGACCAAAACGCGCGCCGCCAGTCAGATCCAGGGTCACGTGCGTACCGAGTCCGCCAGCGTCAGCCACCGGATACACCAGGTGGCGGAACGGCGAACGCCCGGCCAATGAAAAATAGTAGCCCTTGGCGAGAAAACGCCGTGGTATGGAAGCCGCCGGCACGCCGAACATACGCCGTGAAACATCCTGGGCATTGAGCCCGGCGCAGTTGACCACAGTGGCGGCCCGCAGCGCCGCGGGCGCCGCACCGCCGACCTCAAGTGCGATAGCGCTCTGCAGCAGGCGGCCGCCCGTGACCGGGCTGTTGAGGGCGAGCACCCCGCCGTGGGCTTCCAGCTCCGCCTGGTAAGCCAGCATCAGGCCGTGCGAGTCGACGATACCGGTGGACGGCGACAGCAGAGCCGCGGCACAGCGTACTTGCGGCTCGAGCTGCAGTGCCTCCTCGCTGCTGAGCCGCCGCAGATCAAACACGCCGTTAGCGCGCGCCTGAGCTTCGTATTTTGCCAGCGTCGGCACTTGCGCCGCCGAGGTCGCCACGATCAGCTTGCCGACGCGTCGATGCTCGACCGAGTTCAGGGCGCAGAACCGATACAGTAGCTCTCGCCCGCTCACGCACAAGCGCGCTTTCAACGACCCGTCAGGATAGTAGATGCCGGCGTGAATGACCTCGGAATTGCGGCTGCTGATGCCGGTGCCGATTGCGCTCTCGGACTCGAGCACGATGACCTCGCGGCCAGACAGCGCCAGCGCCCGGCCAACCGCGAGGCCGACCACTCCAGCGCCGATCACCGCGCAATCGATCCGCTCAGTCATGGTTCGATCGCAGGCAATGGCAACCCGGCGCCGAGCACGCGCAGCCGGCTACTCAAGCAGGAACTTGCTGACGTGGAAACCCTCGGCCCAGCCGGATTCGCCGCCGGACTCCAGCCCGCGCAGCCGCATCAGCGCGCGAAAGGTATCGTCCGTGAACCAGCCCTTGGCGCGCTGCGTCGCGTAGCTATTCAAAAGGATCGCTATCTTGCGCTCCACCTGCGCACGCGTCAGCGATACATAGGCGGACGGCGTCGTCAGGCCGCCCTCGTACTTCGGAATCTCATATTCAAGAATCAGGTGATTGCGGAAGGTATTCCACGTCAGCTCGGCAACCACGCGATGGTCCTGATGCAGGTCCGCGCGATGATGGCTGAAGATGAGGTCGGGATCGGGCAGTCGCTTGAGCGATTCGAATACCTCTTTGATCGCGGCGTACTGCGCGGGGAAGAAGCCGTCGCGGAATTGGTGCACCAACACCTCTGCCTTGCCGGCCCGACGCAAGAAGCGCCTGGCGCTGGTTCTGAGCTCGCGCGCGCGCACCGGNGTCGAGCCCAGCACGACCCAGGTAACCTGCGCGGCGCGATCACGCTCCAGTACACTGAGCAACGTGCCGCCGCANCCGATGTCGATGTCGTCGCAGTGCGCGCCAATGCACAGGATCTGCAGCCGCTTGCGGTCNGTGAGTTTCTTGAGCCCGAGTACTCGCATGTCTCGTCTGCTATCTATGCCAGACCATCCAGGGACAGGTACCGCGGGCATCCATTCGATCCAGCGTGATCTTGTCCTTGAACGTGTCCATGCACTGCCAGAAGCCCTCCCAGCGGTAGGTCATCAGTTTGCGTTCGCCGATCAGGCGCGCAAACGGCTGCTCGACCAGTTCGTCGCCTTCCTGCATGTAGTCGAAAATTGCCGAGCGCAGTATAAAGAAGCCGCCATTGATCCACAGTGGCTGCTCCGGCATGGCCCCCATGTGCGTTACCAGGCCNNCGGGGTCNGCATGTACGGCATGAAAACTCTGGGCGCTGCGAACGCCGATAAAACTCGCGACCGCATTACGTTTGGAGAATTCCTCGATATNCCGATCCAGAGGCAGATCCGACAGCCCGTCGGCATAGTTGGCCAGAAAGACCGGTTCGCCTTCGACGTACTTGCGTACTCGAAGCAGACGCTGGCCGATGTTGCTGTGCAACCCGGTATCAACGAAGGTGATACGCCACTTGTCCAGATCGTGGCTGTGCAGGTCAATCTTTCGTCCGCCCTCGCTCATCGTGAAGTCGTTCGACATGGCCTCCGAATAATTGAGAAAGTACTCGCGCACCATGTCGCCGCGATAGCCCAGGGCGAGCACAAAGTCAGTATGGCCGAAATGTGCGTAGTAACGCATCAGGTGCCACAGCACCGGACGACTGCCGATGTTCACCAGCGGCTTGGGAATGGTGTCGGAATGCTCACGCAAGCGTGTGCCGAGACCGCCGCAAAACAACACCACTTTCATTTCCGTCTCCCTGTGCTCCGAATATCTGGCCGCTTGCGGCGCACGGATCGGGCCGGCGCCGCCTTCTTTGGCTTCGATGGCCGAGCCGGCCGTGCCGAGCGCAACAGCGATGCTTTTTCAAGCTCATCGGCCACCGCTTTGAGCGCCGGAAAGCCTATGCCGGAGCGCTGGGCGATATCGAGCAACGAGGCACTGCCGTCGGACTGGTTCAGCACCCAGAGCATGGCGCGCTCGCGATCGGCGGGGCTGCGTCCGCCCATGGCTCCATAGAGCCCGCGCTTGCCCAGGCGCGGCTCGCCCTTTGGCGACAGGTTGATATAGCGGCGATTGCTCTCGAGCACCTCGATCACCTGCTTGCAGGCCTCAAGGCTCTGCTCGAGTTGACTGGCCGACATCAGAGCCAGATTGTCGGCCGAACTGTGGTACTCGGGGTAGCCGTCGTTCACCGATCGGGTCAGGCGCCCGACCGGCAGATTGAATCCCGGCGAGCACAGCTGGCGCTCGTCGTAGCCGTACGGTTCGAAATC
>JGI12635J15846_10005957_pt1 | contig 10498 bp, 10 predicted proteins | sample BlaSpr_A8_OM2_M2_FD_15846 | JGI IMG/M metagenome (IMG submission 15846) | reverse complement strand
CGGCACCTTCCCGAAGGCTTGCGCGATCAAGACAAACACATTCAGATACTGCGCAATCATGGCCGTGACGACATAAGTCCGGCGCCAGCCGCCAGCGAGGTGTAAGGCGTAGCGCGCCAGGATCGCAACAATCAGCACTACCAGAGATACGATGCCGACCCCATGCGATGGCAAAAACTTGTGGAAGGGAAACAGGAACCCCGTCACGCTCGTCGCCACCGTGGTCACAAAAAAGATCGCCGTCCAGCCTTCAAGCCGTTTCCCGCCGAACAGCCCGAACAGGACGATGAATCCCGCGAATATCCCGATCAGACTCAACACAACGTGCACAAAGGTAAATGTAGTCATGCCCAAAATCATGGTGTGCACCCTTTCAGAACGATTTTGATGACTTGCCCTTGCGCCGAAAATTACCACACATGTGGCTCAACCCCAAAGTCCATGGACGACAGCCCCGCTCTTCGTCGGAGATCGCAAGCTCGATCTCGCTGAAGCCTGCCTGACTCGCTTGGCAGATCAATTTCAAACCGCCGACATTCTAACGCCCGGCAAGGACTTTGAGATCCATCGCTGGGACTGGAACAATCCTTTTCGCACGTTGCTAAGACTGAAGTAATTGACTCCTGTCTGGCGACGCAGAATCAAACCCCTGGGTCCTTCAATTCACTTTTCATTACAAAGTACTTGACAATAGGAAGCAACGGCGTATCTTGACGCTATCAGCCTCGCGCGGGAGATGGAGAGCCCTGATATGGAAACCGCATTTCCAACTCAGTCACAAGGATTTGGCAAGTCACCATCTGGCCCGGTTCGGGGGCTCCTCTCCAATGCCATCCGATTTTGGGAGCCACGTCGCCTCGTCTATAATTTTGTCCTCACCGCGGTCGTCGTTGTCTGGCTCGCGGCAACTTGGCCCCATTTCCGCCCGGCAATGACGCTGCCTTCGCTTCTACTCCTCGCCATCCTCGCTTTACTAGCCAATCTTTGCTACAGCGTCGCTTACCTCGTGGACATTCCCATGCAGCAGTCATCCCTAAGCACCGTCTGGAGACGCCGACGCTGGGGACTTTGGTTGATGGGAACGCTTCTTGCCACCGTCCTGGCAAATTATTGGATCGCTGACGAGATCTATCCTTTCGTCCGCTGAGACTGTGACTAAGCCGGCGCGCCAGACATATCGCGTTACGGAACATCTGACCAACTGTCTTACATCATTTTCCTAGACTCTTTTTATCGCTGTGGTACACTATCTTCCAGGTTATTCTGCGCAGCTTTCATCCGCCGGCTTCTTCCCTGTTTTTCGGCAGCCCCATGATTTTTCAATTAAGTTATTTAGAATCAGCGCTTGCAAGAATGCCTCAAAGTAGCGCCTCTAACTTTCTTTAGAACCAACACTGATGAAAAACAGGGCGAGGGGTAACGGTAATGGTTAACTAGAAATCAGGCGAGGATTCCTAGCCTGCCTGCCCCGACTTTGTCAGGGAGGGGCATCGCGGCGATGGAGCATTTCGGCCCTGCCGGAAAAGTTCTCACTTGATCCCAGGGAAAGTGGTCAATCCATTTCGACCACCAAGAGCCGAGGATCCTCTGGATTTCAGCTTAGTGAAGGCTCTGCTTTCGTGCGGCCTCAAACTCGTCGCCGGGCACCCAGCCCGCCAGTGTTGGCAGCCATGCTGCCTTGGATCCGAGCACAAAGCCGAATCTGGCAATGACGGCATCGCCGGTAAAATCCATGTCCGGACTGTACTCGTCGCCCGGCTGATGGTATCGGTGCTCGGTGAAATCTTTGGCCTGCTCCTCGCCCCACTCTGCCGGATGGCCGGCGTACTTGATGCCTTCGTTGATCGAAAACGACGGCACGCCCACGCGCGCCAGGCTGAAATGATCGGAACGGTAATAGTGTCCGGCCTCGGGCCGAGGATCGGGACGGATCGCCAGATGAAAATCCTGCGCCGTCGCCTGCAGGACGGGATAAAACGTTGTCCGCTCCGCGCCGCTGACTTCCACTTCTTCCGGCGTCCCCAGCGGCGGCACATCGTCAAAATTCAAATCCACCATAATCTTTCCCGGCGGTACCGGAGAATGTTTTCCCAGATACTCCGAGCCGAGCAATCCCTGCTCCTCCGCGGTGACCGAAGCGAACAGAACCGAGCGCGGCGCCGCCACCGGCATCGCTGCCCACACACGCGCCAGCTCCAGCAAGATCCCGCAACCCGTCGCATTGTCGTTCGCGCCGTTGTAGATTTTGTCGCCCGGCAAATTGGGATCGATTCCCAGATGGTCGTAGTGCGCGGTGTATAGCACCGCCTCTTTGCCAAGAACGGGATCCGTCCCTTGCAGCATCGCCAGGACATTTTTCGACAGGAACGGCTTCAACTGGCTCGCCACATGCGCTTTCAATCGAATCGGCAATTGCAGCGGCTTGAAATCCTTCATCTGCGCTCGCTGAAACATCTTGTCGAGATCGAGGCCCACCATGCCCACGATTCTCTTTGCCACGTCCAATTGAATCCACGAAGCCGCTTGCAATTTCGGCGTTGCGTCTTTCTTCAGGTAGGAGCGCTCGGTTCCCCATGAATTGCGTACCACGTCCCATCCGTAACTCGCGAGATCTTTACGGTGGATGATCAGCGTTGCCACCGCTCCGCGACGTGCCGTCTCCTCAAACTTGTACGTCCAGCGGCCGTAATAGGTCAGCGCCTTGCCCTTGAAAAAATCGGGATCATCCGAGCTCGGCTCGTTCACGAAAAGCAGCGCCACTTTTCCGCGGAGGTCAATAGTCTTGTAATCGTCCCAGTCATACTCTGGCGCCTTGATTCCGTAACCCACAAAAACAATCGGCGCATCGATGTCCGCGGTCTCCGTCTGGCTTTCGTTGTTGGTCACAAACTCGGCCAGATTTTTCGCCTCGAAGGATTTCCCGCTCGCCTCCACGAACTTGAAGGTTGTGTCCGGGAGTGTTTTCACTCCCATCATCGGCACTTCCTGAAAAAAAGTGCCGCTGTCCCCCGCCGGCTTCAACCCATACGACGCAAACTGTTTCCCGATGTAATTCGCCGCGATGTCGCCGCCGCGTTGCCCCGTCCCCCGTCCTTCCAATTCATCGCTCGAAAGATATTTCACATGAGCGCGAATTTTTTCCTTGTCAATCTGTGGCAATGGCGCCTCCGTCACCGGCGCCTTCTTCGCCTGCCCTGCTGCGAGAATCGTTCGCGCAAACGCGCACACGAACACGAGCAAGGCGCACGAACTAATCAAGGCACATTTCTTCATGGAGACTCCTCGACAAGAAAAGAAATTATTTTTTGACACGATCCTTCAGCAGGTTCTTCAGCTCGCTCATGAACTCCTGCACATCCTTGAAGTCCATGTACACCGACGCGAATCGCACATACGCGACCTTATCCAACTTTTTCAACCGGTGCATGATCATTTCGCCGATTTCGGTGGTGGTCAGCTCGCGGTCCGTGGACTCCTGCACCACACCTTCGATTTCATCCACGATTCCTTCGAGCTTGGGAGTGGGCACGGGACGCTTTTCGCTCGCTTTCAAAAGTCCCTGCAAAATCTTTTGCCGCTCGAAGCGCTCGCGACGCCCATCCTTCTTAATGACCATGTAGGGAATTTCGTCGATGCGTTCGTAGGTTGTGAACCGGCGGCTGCACTTCAGGCACTCGCGACGCCGCCGAATCGTATCGCCGAGGCGGCCCTCCCGCGAGTCGATCACCTTGTCGTCAACCTGCGCGCAAAAAGGACACTTCACCGGGCTGATTCTCCTTGCTGGGCCGCATTTTCGGCCACGGCTTCTTTTTCGTGCTCCGCCATCTCCCGCAATTTCCCAAGCGAAAACCCTTCATGGATGAGCAACGGCACGCCCGCCAGACTGCACGCCGCAAACGTAATCAACCACATGACAATCGACGCGGCAGCTGCGGCTTCTTTTTCTACTCCAAAGACCGTCGTGTAAGCAAGGAATGACGCCACCTGCGACCCGCCGCCCACTCCCGGCAACTGCACCGCCGAACCCACCAGCGTAAACGCCATCACGAGCATCGCGTCTCCCAGATTGAGACTTGCGAGCGCTCCGCCAAAACTGTGCGAGACCCAGAGGTAAACGAGCAGAACGAGGAACCAGTGAGCCGCGGAATAAAACACAGATAGCGCAAGATCGCTCCAGGATCGAATGGCCTGCACCCCGCGAGCAAAACCGAGGAGGACTGCGGCTATCTTGCCGCGCCAGCCGTGCGCGTTCGCCCAGCCTTGCAAGTGGCGCTCCAGCAACGCAGTCCCATGGAGCCGCAGGTACAGCAAGAACGCAACGGCACCGATGACGCCCGCAAAGAGCAGCGAGCCAGTGGTCTTTGCGGCGGTTTCCAGCTTGCCCGCCGTGTCACCCACATGACCGTGCGATCGAAACAGGAGCAACCCGATCGCCGCAATGACCGCGGCGCTTGCCAGATCGAACAGGCGCTCGAGCGCGTAGATTCCAAACAGATCCGCAATGGGCAGCTTTTCCTTCCGCGAGAGAAGGAGCGGCCGCACCGGCTCTCCCGCACGCCCCAAGAGAAACACCGCCGCGAAACCGGCAAGCGTCATCGCGTAAATCGGTCCGAAACGCGAGGAACCCAGATTTTCCTGGAAAACCTTCCACCGCAGCGAGCGCAACGCATAACAGCCGTAAATCGCGACAAGCGATAGGATGAGCAGGAACGGATTGGCACTGCGGACCGCGTGGAGCAGCTTTGCGCCGCTGAAATCCGCGAGATTGATCATCCCGCTTGATCGGTACAGGACAAACCCCAGAACCAGCAGCCCGATCAGGACGACAAGGAGCTTCCTTGACGAAGATTGCATGCGTTCGCCAGCCTAGCGGGAGCGGCCACCGCCGTCAAGCTGGATTGAAGGGTCTTGCTTCAACGCGCCTTCAATTTCGTGGCTGTCCGTTCCGCGGCTTCCTCGCCGGTGCGGAGGGCGCCTTCGCTGGAGAGGCCGTCGAGGTAGTCGCCGCAAAGATCGAAGGGAGAGTTCCAGGCGGCGACCTGTTTGCGCAAGGCGGTCATTTCGCGCAATCTGCCGGGCGGAAATTGCGCAATGCCGATGTTCCAGCGGACCAGGTGGACGAAAAGGATTTTGCCGCGGCATTCGGGGAAATTTTGTTCGACGATATCGCTCGCTTGTTCCTTGAGGGATTCGTCGCCTGCATCCAGGCGGCGAAGTTGGGGCGTGTCCCAAAGGAAAACTCCGGCCATGCCCGCGCCCTCGGGGCAACGGTTTGGTGCGCGCAAGTGTTCCATCTCAATTTCAGCGCCAGCGACGACGTCTTCCGTGAAGGCATATCCGGCGTAGGGCACGTTTGGAGGACGAGAAAGAGCGACGGCCGCATTGACAATTCTTGAGTATTGCGTGCGAGCGAGCAGACCGCGCGTGTCTTCCGGAAGTTCCGCGCAAATTGCGGGGACAAGTTGGCCGGGGGTGGCGAAGATGACGGCGCGCGCTCGGAGTGTCTCTTGCTTGCCTTTTACTTGCGCTTCGACTTGAACCCCTGAATCTTTCTGCCCGACGTGCAAGGCGCGCGCTTCCGTCAAGACTTTCACTTGAGAAGCAGCGGCTTCTGGAATGCGATCGACACCACCCGTGAGATTCCATTGTCCACGGACAAGCAGGTTCCAGATCACCTGCATGAGTATTGCGCGTGAAGAAGTTTCAACGGCTCCCCCAACGGGACCATTCAAGCCGGGCCGGAAGATGCGTTCGAACACTTCTTCCCCGCCAATCCGCCGAAAATATGTCCGCGCGTCCTCGCCGTCGAGCGGACCGCTGAGGGTGCTGCAGCCATGGACGAGAGCCCGATGATGACGCAGCAAATCGAATCCGAAACGGATGCTGGCCAGGCGGGCGCGCCAGGAAAATCTGCGATCGAAGAGCAAATCTTCAAAGCGTCCGCTGCGGTAGCCGTGGCAGCCGGCGGCGTCCTGAATGCCTACGCTGAATTTGCCTTTGCACACCAGCGGCGAGAGCCCCAACCGCCGCACGAGAGCGCGCATACTGCCAAAGGAATTGCCGAGCAGGGTAACGCCGCGATCGACGACAAACCCGTTGACGCGATCGGTGGTCATGCGGCCACCGACACGTGACTCGGCTTCCAGCACCAAGGGCTCAAGCCCTCGATCCTTCAAGCGTACAGCCGCACCCAGCCCGGCGATTCCTCCACCGATCACAATTACGTCCGCGTCTCCGCTCTGGATGGCCATGAATTTTTTCCTTATCGCCGCGTTCCGGCGAAAAGGTCGACGGCCTGGTTGCTGCGCGCATACTTCACGTCTTCAAAACGTTCGTGCAAAAACTTGTCCCAATCCTGGCGCTTGGTGACATGGTGGATCACCGGGCCAAAAATGACGTAATTGTGGACGTCCCATCCGTGCTCGAAGAGAAGGACTTTCCCTTCGGGCTTCAAGATGCGAGCCGCTTCGCTGAAGAGTTTTTCGCGGGCGCCGCCCGTGGGAATCTCGTGCGTCCCGAACCCAAAACAAACGGCTCCGCATGAAGCATCCGGAAGCGGGATAGTAAGGTGGTCTGCCTTGGAAGCGACGATTCGCGGATTGCCTGTCGGCGGCAATTCCAGGTCGCGCACGTCCTGTACCGCTTCTTCGGGCGACTCGCCTTCTACGTTCCAACAGTCCACGGTTTGAATGGTGGCTTCCGGCAGCACGTCGGAGAGCAGAAAGGCATGGCGGTACGTTCCAATGTGCAAATCCGCAACGGTCACTTTGCCCGTTACACCGCCCAACTCCACCAATCGGCGGACGTAGTGCACTCCCGGATGACCGTACATGCGGTACAAACCAAATAACGAATAGGCCAGCAACACCAATCCAATCGCGGCCAGCGCCATTGCGGCCTTGAACGCAATGGACACATGAAACAAAACCCCAATCGCGCCCAGCGGAATTCCGACAGCGAGAAACTTTTTTGTGATTCTCCAGTAGTCACGCCGACTGACGTACACGGCGCGTCCCCAATACCACCAGGCCGTCGGCCGCTTATCCGCGACAGTTCCCGGGTACCAGTGTGAGATTGGCACGTGTTTTTTCGTCATCGATCCTCCTCGAATTCGGTATTCCAACTTCGCTGCGTCCGCGGGAATCAAAGCTGTTCGAATTCTCAGGCCCAGCCCGCATCCTGCAACATGTGCAGCACTTTTGTTTGGAAGGGCTGGACAATTGGCCGAACAAAAGCCGCATTGGTCCACTCGATGGCTTGCGTGAGCAAATCGAGAACATCGTCCACCAGCTTGTGCGTTTTCCGCTGACCATCGGACTCGTCGTAAATCAGAGAGAGAATCATCCCGAGATGCGCCAGCCAAAGGGCCGGAGGAAGAAGCTGGCGCATTTCTTCGCTTAAGCCGGGTTTCTCGATGGCATCGCGGAAAATGGCCATGCTTTGGGCGCGCTGACTCTGCGTACCTTTTCCGAAAACGGAAAGAGGATGCTCGGGATCACCACTGTAGCGAAACAGTGCCCCCAGGAAGCGGCGGTCGTCCTTCAGGATTTCCAGTTTCGAGTGAAACAGGATGCCCAAGCGCTCGCGTAGCCCTGACTTGCTTCTCCATTCTTCACGCACTTTTTCCGCGTGGGTCCGCTGTACCTGGTCGTAATAGGCGGAGACAATCGCTTCCTTGCTGGGGAAATAATAGTAGGCGGCGCCGGTGGCGAGTTTGGCAGCACGGGCGATGTCCCGCATGGTGGTATTCTCGAAGCCACCGCCGCGAAACAGATCGAGCGCGGTCTGCAGGATAAGCTCTTTGGTTCTCTCCCTTGCCGGTTGGGAGGTCAAATTCATGTCATCACCAATGTATTGAACATGTTCAAATACTACGCCTAGGGAGGGGCTTTGTCAAGAAATAAATGAACATGTTCAATGAATTCCTATTCCACTGAAACTGTTACACTTACTGGACATTGTTGAACTTGGGTCTAGCCTCACCACCACCCGGGAACGAGAGAATCGATGTGTGACCGACGGAGATGGCTCGGGATTCCGGCCCTTCACCGAGCGCTTTGAGCCCACGAATCCGCCTGCCTCATTGATTCTCTTGTCTCTGCGGAACTTGCTGAGTAAGATGCCGGTTATAACGGTTGGTAGTCAGGGACTGATCCCGCGGGGAACATTTGGGGAGCATTTTACGTTCCATAGTTGGCAGGCCGAGATGGACTGCCAGGCGGCTTTTGAGAGAGAAGCCGACTCGCAGACACGCCTTGCACCGTAGCAGGTTATGAGGCTGATGAGACGTTGGAGCAGGACGCCCAACTGGTCCAGCAATGCCTCCAGGGCGACGGGTCGGCCTGGGAGGAACTTGTGCGTCGGCACACCAGGCGCATCTTTAACATTTGCTACCGGTTCACGGGAAACCGAACAGAATCCCAGGACCTGTCGCAAGATGTTTTCCTCCGCGTCTATCGCACTCTGGGCAGTTATCGATCGGCTCATGGCGGTTTCGCAACTTGGATGACCAGCGTGACGCGCAATCTATTGATCGACCATTATCGTAGAACCAAGAGGGACCGCATCACCGATTCCCTGGATGACGCCATGCCGATGGTCGAAAACAAGGAGTCCGCGGGACGGCGCCCTGATGAGCAGGCGCTGCTGGGCGAATTAAGCGGGCAGGTTCAATCGGCGCTGACGCGGCTATCGCCAGAATTGCGCGAGGCGGTAATCCTGCGCGACCTACAGCAATTGGAGTACAGCGAAATTCAACAAGTTTTGGCGGTACCGGAAGGAACGGTAAAATCGAGAATCAATCGCGGACGCATCGAACTGGCGCGCATTCTGCAGCAGATGGGAGTGCGACCGTCATGATCGAGAATGGAATTTCAGAGCGAGCGCGGAACACGGTATGAACTGGACTTGCGAACAAACCGAAGCGCGCCTGAGCGATTACCTTGACGGACTTCTTCAGCCCGCCGAGCAATCCGCTTTTAACCTGCATGTGAATATCTGCGAGCGGTGCGCGCCGCTCGTCGCGGGAGTCGCGCATACGCTGGGCGGTCTGTACGCGTTGGAAGCGGTGGAGCCGCCGCCGCAACTCGAGATCGCCATCCTGACAGCCACGCTGGGTGCGCCCAGCTGGCGCAACGCGAGACGCTGGCTGAGGAGCCTGCAATCGCCTCGGTTTGTTTACAGCCTGGCTTCGGTGGCCGCGACAATCGTCATTATTCTTACAGCTTCTGGCTTTTCGTTCCGCAAGCCAAAGATGGCGGATCTTCGTCCCGCCACGATTTATCGAAACGCCGACAAGCAGGCGCATCTTGTCTACGCCCACAGCGCCAAATTCGTCAGCGATTTGCGGGTGGTGTATGAAATTCAAACGCGCCTGAATGAAAACGAACAGAATCCCGCTACCAGGGAGCAGACCATCCCGCAGGACTCTCCCGGCAAACAACCTGGCCGCACCGACAACACGAATCCGTCCGCGCCAAAGCAGCAGAACCGTTCCGACGAACTCGGCAGGAATCTGCGCGTACTGGCAGCGCAATTCCCGGTTGTGAGCGGCTCGATTGGTGAGAGGAGAATGCCATGAAGTGTGCCGTCCATTCCGATGTGGACGCGGTCGGCTACTGCCGCAATTGCGGCAAGGCCATGTGCTCGGCGTGTGTGCGTTCGGTGCGCGACGTTCTCTACTGCGAAGAGTGCCTGGCGGCCATCGTAGGCATTCCTGCTCCGCCGCCGGTGGTTGCAACTCCTCCAACCGATTCGCAATATCAAATACCCGCTTCCGGTTTACCCGCAGCATCATCGAGCTACAGCAGATCAAATCCGGCGTTGGCTTTCTTGCTTGGATTTCTGCCAGGAATGGGCGCGTTCTATAATGAGCAGTACGGCAAGGGCATGATTCACCTCGCCATCTTTCTGGTGCTGTTCATTAGCGGCGTTGATGGCGCGATGAGCGGAGGAGCGGAAGCGGCTTTGTGGATCTGCGTCGCTGGACTGTGGGTCTACATGCCCGTTGATGCCTACCGCACGGCAAAAGCGCGGCAGGCCGGCGAGACCGTTTCCGACCCGCTCGATGCTTATACGAAAGAGCGCCCCATTGGGCCGATTCTTCTGATCGGCGCGGGACTCTTGTTGCTGCTCCACAATTTTGATTGGTTTCCGTGGTACCGGATTTCACAGTTTTTTTGGCCGGCAGTTTTGATTGCCGCGGGCGTTTTGATGATGCGCAACCGGCTCGACCGCCGTTCTTAGGAGGCTTTTTTCGATGAGCGACCGTATCCGATGCGCGTGCAGCCGCTGCACGATTCGCGGCCTGATGGGCCCCGCGGTGATCATTACCGTCGGCGTGTTATTTCTGCTCGACCAGATGCGCGGCGGTAATTTATCGTTCGGCAACACCTATCCGGTGATTCTCATCGTCATCGGTGCAATCAGCCTTGCAGCTGCGGCTTCGCCGGCGGATGGTCACATTTCCGGGCCGGTTCCTCCAGCAGCCTCGCCTGCG
>JGI12635J15846_10005953_pt1 | contig 10501 bp, 8 predicted proteins | sample BlaSpr_A8_OM2_M2_FD_15846 | JGI IMG/M metagenome (IMG submission 15846) | reverse complement strand
ACCACTGCATTTCCTGCCGCGACGGCCGGAATGATTTGGCTGAGGGGGATCGCCAGCGGGTAGTTCCACGAAGAAATGATGGCGATGACACCGAGAGGATCGTAGGCTAGATAGCCGCGTTTTGCTTTCGCGGCGGTGTTGTGATGCGGGACACGCCGCGTGCGAAGAGCGCCGGCGGCGTTTCTGGACCAGTATTCCGCCGAATCGAGGGCAACGAAAATATCCGCAAAGAGGGCTTCCACGCGCGGTTTGCCGGATTCGCGCACAACCGCGTCCGCCAATTCATGGCGCGAAGCCATGATGCTTTCGCGCAGCCCGCGCAACTTCGCGCAGCGATCGTGGATTGGGTGCTTCGCCCATGCGCTCTGGGTAACTCGTGCACGGGAAACGATCTCCGGCAGCAGCGACGCCGTCGTTCTCTCAAAATGTGCGAGCACTTCGCCCGTAGCCGGGTTGATCGAAGGAAGCGTGTCGATGGGAATGGCCGTGGCAGCCATGCCCTAAATTCTATCTGAAATCATCACGAAGAATCAGCAGGACAGAAAATAAGTATTCGGAGGCCCCGAATTGCGGAGACCGACTCCGATAATTAAGATGCGGAGAGAGCTATGGCAGGCCGCGCCTCCAGTCCCTCCCGCACGGATCGACGCCGCTTAGCTTCACCACAGTCGACGAACGGAGATCCGGTCAAACACCTTGGCATTGCTGACGATCGGGAGATTCTCGACTTGTGCCTGGGCAACGAGCATACGGTCAAAAGGAGCAATGTGAATCTTACCTTTGAGTCGCCCAGAGACACGATTCTTGCTGCGGCTATTTAAAGCTATGATTTTCGCCAGGGGCTTCTTGCCACGAGTGATCACGACGTCCTCTCCGTACCTCGGCGCCGGCAAAAAACTTTTGCCCCGTCCGGATGAAAACTGGAGGCAAGCGCGGCCCGGCAGTCAGCCAGTCGAACATCGCGGCTTGCTCATAGGTGCCAAGCCTCTTGGTGTTGCACTTCGACCATCACGAGACCTTGGGGGGGAACGGTAGGGCCGGATTTGGAGCGGTCCCGCAGTTCGTACAAGCGATCGATGTCCGCAGGCGTGAGTCTTCCGCGTCCAACGTCAAGCAGCGTGCCCACCATCTTGCGCACCATATAACGAAGGAACGAGCGCCCGCGAACGGTGAAGACCAGCTCTTCGTTATCCGCGGTTCGGGCCAGGTCAGTCGAAAAGATTTCGCGCTCGGTGGAGCGCTCTTTGTCGTCCTCTTCGGAGCCCGTGGAAGCCGCGAACGAGGCGAAATCATGCGTGCCGACAAACCGGGTCGCCGCGTCGCGCATGGCGTCTTCGTCGAGCGGAAACGGATAGTGGAGGACGTAACGCCATATCATCGGCGGCACCACTTTCCCGCGGTACAGCCGATAACGGTAAATCTTGCCCCGCGCCGACCAGCGCGCATTGAAATCTGGGCCGACCTCCTCGGCGCCAGCGATTCGAATCGCCGGAGGGAGCAACGCGTTCAGTGCGCGCTGAAATTCCTGCGCCGACAATTGCGATTGCGTTCGAAAGCTGCCTACTTGGCCAAGCGCGTGAACGCCGGCGTCGGTGCGTCCGGCGGCATGCAAAGCAACGTTCTCCTGCGTCAGGCGTCGGAGCACACCAACGATTTCCCCCTGAATCGTCGGCTTGTTGGCTTGAATCTGCCAGCCGTGAAAATCGGTGCCGTCGTAGGCGATGGTGAGCTTGAAATAGCGCATGGAAAGCAGTTATCAGTTTCAGTGATCAGTCTTCAGAAGAGGGATGAGATTTGGCAAGTTTTTAGTTAGCCCTATGGGGCAGTGCGGACAAAGCGGCTTCCAGGCTTCACGGCGACGCTGCCGCCGCGGCAAAGCGGGCAATCTTCCTCCTCGTAGCTGGCAATGGGCAGTTGGATCAGCGACTGCGCTTCGACTTCGAAATCGATCTTCCCGCCGCTCCGGTCGATCAGCGCACCAGCAGCAACGACGCGGGCACCGGCCTCTTCCACGACGCGAATGGCTTCTTGCGTCGAGCCACCCGTCGTCCACACGTCTTCAACGACGAGAACATGCTGGTCTGGAGCCAGCGAGAACCCACGCCGCAGCGTCATCATGCCGCTGGCATCGCGTTCCACAAAGAGCGCAGGCGTTCCTCCACCGGGCGAGCTCTTTGTCTCCGGCAGGGCCCGAGCGACTTCCTGCCCGATGATGAGCCCGCCCATGGCAGGCGAGACGACCGCCTCAATCCTGGCATCCGAAAAGAGCGCCGCCAGGGCCTGCCCCAGCTTCTCGGCGAACCGCGGATATTGCAGGACAAGCGCACATTGGACGTACGTTCCGCTGTGCAGCCCGCTGGACAACTCAAAATGCCCATGGCGGATGGCGCCAGCCGTCTCGAACAGTTTTAGCAATTCTTCCCGTTTCAGCATTCGCCCCCAGCTAACCGCTAGCAACTCCAAAGCGTCGAAATGTCAGCAGCCTAGCCGCCGCCCTCCGCGTTGTCAAGGAAGAGGGCCCCTGCTAGACTGCTTTCTTCGCGCGGTCGGCGCGGAGCAGCCCTCCGGATAGAAAGTGGACCGTGCCCGGCGGGTGGCCGCGAAGTTGTCAGATTTCAGTTGTGACCTCAAAACGGTCAACTTCTTGAAACAAATTCCATTCTGCGAACGTTTTACAGAGTTGAGTACATATAAATTAAGCCCCTTGGGGGATGAATCTTGAGGGTAAGGAGCACTATGAAGACGCTGTATGCTCGACCGCTGTTGGCCGCCATACTGGCCGTAACGCTCGTGGGAGGGCCCATTTCCCCGGCCTTCGGGCAGGAAGCGCCACAAACTCCTCAAGCGGCGCCCGCCAAGACGGCCACGCCAATCGTGCCGGTCGCTCTCGGCTCGGCGAAGCACAACTACACCCGTGGGCCCAAGTTTTTTCCGAATCTCCTCGCTCCCTACAGTCCCATCAGTATCGAAGAGCCTGGCCTCACCAATTCACCCCGAATCGACCAGCTCATCCATGACGGAAAGCTGGAGTTGAGCATGCAAGAGGCGGTGGAGTTGGCGCTGGAAAACAGCATGGACATCGTGGTGCAACGTTATAACCCTTGGTTCGCGGACACCGGCATCCTCAAGGCTAGTGCCGGAGGTTTTGGCGGAACTACTCCGGGCGCGGTGTTTGGGGGTTCGAGCGCAAATAATCCCCTACTGAATTACGACCCGGTGATCACCACGAGCCTGAGCGTCGACGATCGCAACGTTCCGGTCAACAACCCTCTGACTTCCGGTACCGGCACCGGGCTTTCCTCGCTTGCCAGACTGACCTTGCACACTTCCACTTTCAACACCCAGTATGCCCAGGGGTTCCAGACCGGTACGACCTTCTTCACCACCTTTGACAACACGCGGAATTCCTCCACTTCGGCGGCGAACTTGTTCAACCCTTCCGTGCAATCTTCGATTTTCGTCGGATTCCAGCAACAGTTGCTCAACGGATTCGGGCGTTCCGTCAACACGCGAAACATCCGTATCGCCAAGAACAACCGCAAAATCGCGGACTGGGCCTTCACCCAACAGGCCATCACTACCGTTACGAACACCATCACCGCTTATTGGGAACTGGTTTATGCCCGGGAAAACGTGAAAGTGCAGGAGCAGGCCGTGACTGTGGCGCAGAAACTTTACAATGACAACAAGAAGCAGTTGGAAATCGGCACGATGGCTCCGCTCGACGTTACCCGCGCCGAATCCGAACTCGCCACCGACCGCCAGAACTTGATCGTGGCGCAGACCGTGCACCTACAAAATCAGCAGATCCTGAAGAACGCCATCAGCAAGAATCCGCTCGCGCCCAATCTCGTCAACGTCGAGATCATTCCGACGGAACTGCCGTCCAGGCCGGAGGCTATCGAAGCCTCCTCGTTCGAAGAAGCCGCGAAGGAAGCATTTGCGAAGAGGCCGGAACTGCAGGAAGAAGCCCTCAACCTGTTGAACGGAGAGATCGACTTGAAAGCCACGCGCAACGCGCTGCTGCCGACGGCCACGCTCAGCGCGCAGTATGGGAGCGTCGGACTGGCCGGCAATCAGCCGAAATTCGGCACTCCTGTTCCGGGACTGGGAACGCAGCTTGTTGATGGGAACGGTAACCTCGTGAACGTCTTCATTCCCACGGCCAAGGTACCCGCAGTCGGCACATCATCTGCTGGCTTCGGCGACGCGATGAGCTCGGTGTTTCACAACAATTTCCCTGACTACCAGGTGTCATTAAACGTGCAGATCCCCATCCGCAATCGCTCCGCCCAGGCGGACAACCAGCGCGCTATCCTTTTCCGGCGTCAACTCGAAGCGCAGTTGCAACTATTGAAGAACACCGCGCTGCTCGACGTCCGCAATACCTACATCGCGCTCACCCAGGATCGCGCCCAGGTCGATGCCGCCAGCAAGGCGCGCGAACTGCAGCAGCAGACGTTTGATGCGGAGCAGAAAAAGTATCAGTTGGGCGCATCGACCGTTTACCTCGTCATTCAGACGCAACGTGACCTCATCAACGCCCAGGGCACGGAACTGCGCGCGTTGGCCAATCTCGTCGAAGCCAAGGCCAACTACGAGCGCGCCGTCGGGCGCACGCTCGAAGTCAACCGCGTCACTATCGCCGATGGTAAGACCGGCGAAATCGAGCGCGAGACGCTCATTCCCGGCACCTTGCACGGTCAAGTGGTTGGAACGGAGAACCTCTTCTCCAACTCCGGCCAGAAATAACGCAACGCTTCTCTCCCAGACTGGCCGGAGGNTCGCGTTCCGTCCCGGCTTTTTTTCTCGTTGGAACCGCGGACGGATGGTCCCATTCTTGATCGGTCGCCTGAGGAGGCCAAGAAGATCGCGGAGGCTGCAGCTCAAACGGACGGCATTATCTTTCACCTCTGGTGGCCCGACGACGGCAAAGCACCCAATGGAACCGTGAAACACGCTCAATCGGTAGGCCACAAAGAATTGACCGCCAAGGAATACACGCCAAGTGACACCGGCAAATCGCGCGGGAAGAGCCCGTCCTGGTGCGAAACCTCGACCGGCTTTTTCGTTTCCATACTTTCTCGTCTGGATCGTCCACTGATGTTCTCTTGTCTGCGGCGCGGCCAGACTGCCCTTGCCCCTCGGGTACCTTTCGAATAGCATTAATCTTTGCCGTCTTTCGAACAGACAATTGAATTCTTCCCCAGGGGCAATGAGAATGAGCGAACGAGCCAAGGGAACCACGCAAGCCGCGCCCCCGGCAGAAACATCTTCACTAGATCGAGCGCCCTCCGCCAAGGAACAAGCCTGGGAGAAAAACACGCTCCAGCCGGCGCTGGAAAAAAGCCCCGAGCGCCAGGCCGAATTCACGACCATTTCCGGGTATCCGATTCGCAGGCTGTATACGAAAGCGGATCTGCCGAATTGGGACCCTGAACGGGATCTCGGCTTCCCTGGCGAGCCGCCGTATACGCGCGGCATTCATTCCACGATGCACCGCAGCCGGCTCTGGACCATGCGCCAGTTCGCGGGCTTCGGCACGGCCGAGGACACCAACCAGCGTTTCCGCTATCTACTCGCGCAGGGCCAGACCGGCCTCTCCACGGCCTTCGACTTGCCCACTCTGATGGGCTACGACTCCGACCACGCGCTCTCCGAAGGAGAGGTCGGCAAGTGCGGCGTGGCCATCAGTTCGCTCGCGGACATGGAAGTGCTCTTCGACAAAATTCCGCTGGCGAATGTCACGACCTCCATGACCATCAATTCGCCGGCCGCGATCGTTTGGGCGATGTATCTGGCCGTCGCGGAAAAGCAGGGCGCGGATTGGAAGAAACTTTCCGGCACGCTCCAGAACGACATCTTGAAGGAATACATCGCGCAGAAGGAATATATCTATCCGCCGGAACCTTCGATGCGGCTGGTGATCGACACGTTCGAATTCGGCGTCAAGAACACGCCGAAATTCAATCCCATTTCGATCAGCGGCTATCACATCCGCGAGGCCGGCTCGACGGCAATTCAAGAATTGGCCTTCACCCTGCGCGATGGCATGGAATATGTCGAATGGGGAATGCGCCGCGGCCTCGACGTGGACCAATTTGTGCCGCAGCTTTCCTTTTTCTTCAACGCGCACAATGATTTCTTCGAGGAGATCGCCAAGTACCGCGCGGCCCGCCGCATCTGGCACAAAGCCATGGTTGAGCGCTACAAATCAAAAAATCCGCGCTCCTGGGCGCTGCGCTTTCATACGCAGACCGCGGGCTGCTCGCTAACCGCGCAGCAACCCTACAACAACGTCGTTCGCACCGCGATTCAAGCCCTCGCCGCGGTGCTCGGCGGCACGCAGTCGCTGCACACCAATTCCCTCGATGAGGCCTGGGCGCTGCCCACGGAGTTCGCCGCGACCATCGCGTTGCGCACGCAGCAGATCATCGCCCATGAAACCGGCGTCACCAACACCGTCGATCCGCTCGGCGGGTCCTATTTCGTAGAAACTCTGACCAACGAAATCGAGCGAGGCGCATGGGAATACATCGAGAGAATCGACGCCATGGGCGGCATGGTCGCCTCCATCGAGCGCAGTTATCCCCAACGCGAAATCGCGGAAGCCTCCTACCGTTACCAAGTGGCTGTCGATAAAAAAGAGAAAATCATCGTCGGCGTGAATGACTTCGCATCCGAAGAGAAGCCCCTGGACGTTCTGCAAATTGACGAGACGGTGGCGCACCGCCAAGCCGAGCGGTTAAGCAAGCTCCGCGCCGACCGCTCCAAAGCCGAGGTCGATCGCCGCCTCAACTCCCTCCGCGCCGCCGCCAAGGGAAAAGACAACCTCATGCCGTTCATCTACGACGCCGTGAAATCCTACGCCACCCTCGGCGAAATCTGCGATGCCCTCCGCGACGTCTTTGGCACCTACGAAGAAGTCGCCATCACCTAGCTCTTCTCTTTGCTCTCTGCGATCTCTGTGATGAACCCCCTTACCCCATGACCGACAACGAAATCACGCAGGAGATCAGCGGCGCCGCCATAGAAGCCCACAAGCTTCTTGGACCCGGCCTGCTCGAATCAGCCTACGAAGCATGGTTGCGCCATGCAGGAAGCCATCATGCTTACGTATCTTAGGCCGTCGGGTCACAAGCTCGCGCTACTGATCAATTTCAGCGTTTCAATTTTTAAGACGGCATCCCTCGATTCATCATGTAGCGGCTAGGAGCGGGTTTTTCAACACCGAGGGCACGGAGTACACTGAGAAGAGGAAGAGAAATGCCGGAGAAGAAAATCAGAGTGTTGATCGCCAAGCCGGGGCTGGACGGCCATGACCGCGGCGCAAAAATAATCGCCCGTGCCTTGCGCGATGCCGGCATGGAAGTCGTTTACACCGGCTTGCGCCAGACCCCCGAAATGATCGCTTCCGCCGCCGTGCAGGAAGACGTGGACGTGATCGGCCTCTCCATCCTCTCCGGCGCACACAACACCATCTGCCCCCAGCTCATGAAACTTCTGCACGACAAAGGCATGACCGACGTCACCGTCCTCGTCGGCGGCATCATCCCCGAAGCCGACATCCCTGCCCTGAAAAAATCCGGCATCGCCGAAATATTCCTCCCGGGCACTTCCACGCAAGACATCGTGGATTTCATCCACAAGCGCGTCGCGCTGACTTAGCTCTCCATAGCGCCATCGGCACAAGAAAGAATTTAACCGGCGAATTTGTCCTGGCGATACATCTTCCGTTGCTCGCGATGTATCTTCTTGATTCTCTGCTTTTCTTCCTGTCGCGCTTCGGGTTCCATTTTCCGCCGGAGGAATTCCTGCTCGCGCAAAAGCTTCCGGCGGTTTTCGACCCGCGCCGCATCCAGTGTTCCCGCGTTGAGCGCCGCCAGGACCGCGCATCCTGGCTCCGCTTCATGACGGCAATCGCCGAATCGGCACTGCGCCGCCAGCGAATTGATGTCGGCAAATGCTTGAGCAACACCGCGCTCCGCGTCCCACAATTGCATCTCACGCAGGCCCGGCGTGTCCATAAGCAGTGCGCCTCCTGGCAAGACGAACAATTCTCTTGCGGTCGTGGTGTGCCGTCCGCGGCTGTCACTCTCGCGAACCGGCCGAACTTCCTGGATCTTTTGCCCCAGAAGCCGGTTCGCGATCGTTGACTTGCCCACTCCCGAAGAACCTAGAAGCACCAGTGTTTCTCCCGGTCTGAGAAACTCCTCCAGTTCACCAAACCCCTGTCCCGTTCTCGCGCTGACCACGCACACGCCGGTGCCGATCGCCACGTGCTCCATCTCGGCGGCCTTCCCGCGCGTCTCCTCGCAAGCGTCGGCTTTGTTCAACACCATCACCGGCCTCGCCCCGGACTCCCAGCACTGCGCGAGATACCGTTCGACGCGCCGCGGATTGAAATCGCCGTCCAACGCGGACACCAGCAACGCCGTGTCCACGTTCGCCGCGATCACCTGCTCTTCCATCTTCTTTCCCGGTGATTTGCGGACAAACTTGCTCCGCCTCGGCAAAACCTCCTGGATCACCGCGGACGTGTCTGCGCCATGGAGTTCCACCACCACCCAATCGCCGACTGCCGGCCAGTCTGCGCCCTCGTCCGCGGCAAGACGCAGCTTGCCGCTGGCTTCAGCCCAGCATTCGCCGAAGTCTCCCGCGACGCGCCACAATTTCCGTTGTTGTGCCACAACGCGCGCTGGCACGGCATTTTCCCAGCCGCCGCTCCGCGAAAACGCTTCAAAGTACGAATTCCATCCCCATACAGTAATCGACACGGAAAAACCCTCCCGCAGCCATGGCGCAACACACGGCCGCCGCTAGTGCCAAAAACAAAACACTCCTGGTTCAACTGGATTTGGAATGCGGGAGGGGTGACGCGGTCAGTTCATGCAAGCCACGAAGACACACCCGCCCGCGAGAACTTTGGTAGTGGTTCGCACAGGCGCCTCCGTGGTTGAAATTAAGATTCCCGCGGTCGCGCGGGAACCTTCTCAATCAAATCTTAGCGACGGGCCCAGTCGGAGTCAACACTCGAAACATGCCAGATCAGTGGACGACCTTCCCGTCGGTGTCCCGTATCTCGACCTTGCCCAGATTCAGCTTCTTCATGTCCTCTTCGATCTTCGCGCGGTCGCCGACCGCAAGCACGATCATCTTATCCGGCAGGACATATTTCTGCGCCATCGCCTGCGCTTGTTCGATCGTCACCGCATTGATACGATCCGGCAGCGTCGAAAAATAATCCATTGGCAGAGCGTACGTGAAAAGTTCCGCGAAAGTCGCCGCCGCCGCCGTCCCGCGTTCGAACCGCCCCGGCAGCGACCGCGCGATGGAATCCTTCGAAAGAAGGAGCTCCGCCGGCGTCATTTGCGTTTCCCGCATCCGACGCAGTTCGTTGAACACTTCCGAAGTCGCGGGAGCGGTCGCGTCCGTCCGCACATCCGAAAACACGACGAAAGGTCCGGCCGCCCGATGATAATTGAAGAACGATCCAGCGCCATAGGTGTAACCGTGCGCTTCGCGCAAATTCATGTTGATGCGGCTTGAGAAAAGTCCTCCGAGATCCGCGTTCATCACCTCCACTGGCGCGAAGTCCGGGGTCGATCTCGCCAACCCCATCGAGAAGCACACCAGGGTTGTCTGCGGCGCTCCTGGACGGTCCACAAGAATCAGCTTGGCGTCCGTTGTCTCCGGCAAACCCAGCGCCGGCGGAGCGGGCCTCCCAGCCTTCCACGCGCCGAACCGCTTTTCCAGCAGTGGCTTTAATGACGTCAGTTTGATGTTTCCAGTAACGACCAGGGCCGCATCGTCCGGAAAATAATTCTGCTGCCAGAATTGCTCTACGTCGTCGCGCGAAATCGCCTTGATGGATTCCGTCGTGCCGCTGTCGGGGTAGCCGTAAGTGTGTCGCGGTCCATAGAGCGCTGCCGTCAACACTCGCATCGCCAGGGCGGATGGCTCGTCTTTTTCCTGTACAATTCCAGTCAGCCGCTCGGAGCGTACCCGCTCAATCTCCGCCTGTGGAAAGCTCGGATGCAGCGCGACGTCGGCCAGCAATTCCAGCGCAGCGGGAAAATTCCGGGAAAGCGAGCGCGTCGATACTCCAGTGGTGTCGGGCCCCGCTCCCGAATCCAGCGTGGCGCCCAGATCCGCGGCGCGATCCGCAATCTGCAGCGCGGAACGCGTTGTCGTGCCCTGCTGCAGCATCCGGGCCGTCATGCTCGCAAGCCCCGGGCGATCCACGGGGTTGACGCCACTCCCCGCATGCAACACCAGGTTCGCAGCCACCAGCGGCAACCCCGTCCTTTCGCTGTACAGCACAGTCAGCCCATTCGAAAGTTTGAACTTTTCCGGCACCGGCAGGTGCAACGCGCCGGCAGGCCCCGGCTTTGGCGCGTCCTTCCGCCACTCCGCATCGGCGTTCACCGCTTCCCCATTGTTCTTGGATGGGTCCTTCTGTTCCGCTTTCGGAGTCGCCACCTCTGGCCCTAGATCCTGC
>JGI12635J15846_10005952_pt1 | contig 10501 bp, 10 predicted proteins | sample BlaSpr_A8_OM2_M2_FD_15846 | JGI IMG/M metagenome (IMG submission 15846) | reverse complement strand
GACAGTCGAGTGGTATACGTCGCGAGAAAAGCAAATGGGGCTGCATCGTCCTTGCGGTTCTCGGCGAGGTTGAAGTGCACGCGGCCGACAAGATTCCACGCGGCGTTGCAGCGTTTCAAAAACTCCTGGACGCCGCACTTCGATTCGGATAACTCGAGCCCCAAAGCGCTATCCAGGTCTTGCCAGAGAGACTGGAGAACACTTGCCTTCAGGTACTCGGCCCCATTCATCGGGGGCGCCGCGAGAGCCAGCCAAGCCAGTTCCGCATCGGGCGGCGATGGAGTATGCACTATTGTGGAGCCGGTTTTACAGTCCGGCCGAGTGCAGAGGGCTGTCACGTAGCGCGCCCCGAATTCTCGCCAATAGGAGAGGACGGGGGGGAGTGCGACTCCGACTTCGCTTGCTCCGAGCTGGAGAAGACCATGGCCCGATCCCCGCGCAAAAGCATTCTGCAGACGTCGCGCGAGCTCGGGCTCAAGAGCCGATGCATCGCGATCTTCGCTCAAGATAAGGTGGCCGTGTGGAGTTAGGACGGGAACCACGAAGACCGAACTCATGCTGAGAACTTACCAGCCCAAACTGGCAAGCCGCAACAGACCGCAGGTTATCGCGGTGGAGGCACCATCCATCCCCAAGGCAGGGCAATATCGTCGGCGTCAAGCGGACGTGCTTTGCCATTGTGCAACACCACTCCTCGGACGAGTGACGCTTTGCGTTTCAATGCATCTCGAAACGCGCGAATCCCAATCAGGTCACCTGTGGTCACCTGACTGCCCGCCTTAATTTCCAACGCCACCAACTTGCCGGCTTCTTCCAAAATGAAATCCACATCGTGCCCCGCACGGTCCCGCCAAAATGCAGCTTGCGGTTTTGAATCGAGGGCACGCCACCTGTCCAGAGTCTGAAACAGGGTTTGCTCCAATCAAAAACCAGCATCCCAGCGCTGCGTGGCGTCGGCGGACCACTTGCTCCCGGTGAGCCACGCCGCCAGACCACAATCTGTCCAGAGCAACTTCGGGGCCTTGACGAGTGCGGCCGAGGGATTGGTTGCCACCGGGTGGATGCGTGTAATCAGACAGCCAGTTTCCAAGAGGTTCAAATACCGGTGCGTCGTCGGGTGACTGAGCGTCGCGTCGCGAGCCAAGTCGGCTTGGTTGAGGAGTTTGCTGGTTCGTTGCGCGGCCAGCATCATCACGCGCTGAAAATCCGGCAGGCTGGAGACAGCGCTCAACTGGCGCAAATCACGCTCCAGATGGGTTTGTACATCTCGCCGTTTCTGCCGACCACGAACTCCTGACCGTGACCATTGCAGAACTCGTTGTAAACGCCGCAAAGTACTCCAGTGCCGATTCTCCGATAGTTATCGCGGCTCAAGAGAAAGATCAGCGCCTTTTATTTCTGTCCATAACGAAGGTTCCGTCCTCGTTGGCTCTGCTCAATAACTACTACCCACTGCCGAATGTGAATTGCATCGCCCAACTCACTCCGACATGCAGTTTCAACTATGAAAACCTGCAGTCCATATCTTCCAGCACGAATGGCATAGACGCTCGGATCGATCAGATCATCAACTCGAAACAACAAGTCTATACGCGATTTAACTGGAAGAAGTTGGTGACCAATGTCGTAAACCCTCTTCTACCTAACGAGGAGTTCATGAGGTTTATGGAAGCGGAATTCGACAGGCTCGATGAGAAAAACGAGGGGATGCTAGACGTTAAAGAATTAACGAGACCGCCCGCGCCGCGGATCAGGGGTTTCCATAAGTAGACCCGGATTTGCGTGCCCGGCATGAATTCACAAATCTTGTTCATCCATGTGTCCTGCTGAGAGTGACGTAGCCGACTTTGCGCGAATCGGTCTTTTCCTCGCAGGATTATCGATAGTAAGGATCCAGTCTCCTAAAGTCTAGTTCGGTCAGCCTAAAGTTTGATTGCTCCGAGTGAGGCAAGGACGTTAGCCTTGCCTCCATGCCAGTGGTCGGAACGTCCAAATCGATAGCGATCATCGATGACGACGAGGCCAGCTCGCAAGATGATGGCCAGATTTGAGGGTAGAACAGGCAGCCGCACATGGAATAGAGTTAGAGGTCAGCAAGCGCGAACGGCTCGAGCGGCAAACCGTTTTGATCCGATTCCGGCGTTGTTCGTCTGTGTGCTGCCGGGACGGGCCCCTTGAATTTGGCGGCGGCTCATGGCTGACATCTCGAACATCGACACGTTCGTTCAAGGTTCTCCACACCCCGCATGGTTGGCGACCACTCAGGGTCGTTGCGTGTATGCCGACCCAGCCTTGGAACGCCGCACCGGGTTCCATTCAGATCACATCAACCAAGCGGACTGGCGCAGTTTCCTTCTGGAAGAGGACCGAGCCGTCGCCTCAGCTTCTAGAATCTCAGCCATCACTGGAACGCAGCTTTTATGTGGCACAGACTAATCCCTAGAATCAATCGTTCGGCACGACAATCTTTCCTCGCGATGATTGCGCTCGCAGGTCTCACGTTTGTCTGCTTCAGCCTGCAATTGAATATCAGTACGGCGGGGTTCCTGTACCTGATAGTCATCGTGCTCCTGTCCCATGCAGGGGATTACGTTGCATCGGTTATTACCTCCGTTGTTGCGGCTGTATGCTTAGCCTACTTCTTTGCTCCTCCAATTTTCTCGATCCGGGTGGACGATCCCCTGAATATCGTAGCGATCATTGCATTTCTGACGACCTCTTTGGTGATCTCTCGCTTGGTCTCCGAAGTCCGCACGAGGTCGGAAAAACTGCGTCTGAATGAGTACTATCTCAGCGAAGGGCAGCGCCTCGCCCATATGGGCTGCTGGGCATTCGACGCTACCGGATTCAGTTACTGGTCCGCAGAGTTATTCCGGGTTCATGGCCTTGATCCGCGTGGCAAGCCGCCAACTGTAGAAGAATACTTGGCTCTTGTACACCCGAAAGATCGCGCGTTCATGAAACGAGGCGTCGCGAAAATGTTGGATGACCATCTTGCATTCGACTTCACAAAACGAATTGTGCGGCCGGACGGAGAGATTCGTCAGGTACGTTCTGTGGGTGTTCCGGTCACGCAAGGGGGGCTTTTCCAGGGCATCCTTGGGACAGAGGTGGATGTTACGGACCAAGAGCAACTAGCGGAGGAACGGCGCAGAAGTGAAAAAGAGCTTCGCGACGTGATCGATACGATTCCGGCGATAGTGTGGAGTGCTCGGCCCGATGGCTCCAATACTTACGTGAACAGACGATTCATCGAGTACTCGGGGTTATCGGCGGACCAGACGGCGGGATCAGGGTGGCAAGCGGCAATTCACCCAGATGATCTTGAGCGACAAGTAGGTAAATGGATGGAGGCGGTTGCTACCGGCAGGCCTCACGAAAATGAGGTGCGTTTGCGCCGTTCGGATGGGCAATATCGCTGGCATTTGGACCGCGGAGTGCCGCTCCGAGATGAAGATGGAAGCACCGTCAAGTGGTATGGCGTCGCGACCGACATCGAAGGTCGCAAACGCGCCGAGGAAGCTTTGAGGTCGAGTGAACAGCGTTTTCGTTTGATCGTGGACAGCATTCCCGGGCTCGTGTGTACCATGAGCGCGACCGGTGAGGCCCAACTCCTCAACCGCCAGGTCTTGGAATATTTCGGCAAGTCACCTGAGGAATTGAAGAGTTGGGCCACCAGTGACGCCGTTCATCCCGATGACCTTCCTCGCGTGATCCCCGCCTGGGCGAGTTCGATCGAAACCGGGCATCCCTACGACATTGAGCACCGTTGCAGGCGTGGCGATGGCGTATATCGGTGGTTCCAGGTTCGCGCTCTCCCTTTACGAGACGCTGAAGGTCGAATCACCGGTTGGTACAACTTACTGACTGATATTGACGACCGGAAGCGCGCTGAGGAGGCGCTGGAGTTGATGTCTCGTGACCTGCAAGAAAGCAAAATCAGGCTTGAAGAAGCACAGCGTACCGCTCATGTCGGCCATTGGATTTGGGACCAAGGGAAGGATGGCTTGACCTGGTCAGACGAAACGTACCGCATCTTTGGACTGCGGCCACAGGAACGTCCTATGAGCGTGGAGGCATTCCAGGAAATGATTCACCCCGAGGATCGGGAATTTTTGTTCCGGGCAACGCAAGAAGCCCGCGGTGGAGGGCGCCCAGACATAGAATTCCGCATCGTTCGTCCCAGCGGCGAAGTGCGTATCGTCCACAGTCAGGGCGCTGTGACGAAATGCGTGCCGGGGCAGCCCCCCCAAAGGTTCGGAATAATCCAGGACATTACTGACCGCAAGCGTGCGGACGAGGCGCTTCAACAAACCCAGTTTTATCTCGTTGAGGGGCAGCGCCTTGCGCACATGGGAAGTTGGGCACTTAACCCCTCTGGTCTTTTTGAGTACTGGTCTCAGGAGTTGTTCGAGATTTACGGCCTAGATCCGCAGAAGGGAGCCCCGACAGTTGAACAGTATCTGGCCACCGTGCACCCACAAGACCGAGACCGTATCGCTGACAACATTAAAAAAATGCATTCAGAACTCTCTGGCTGCGATGTGAAAAAGAGAATTGTTCGCCCGGACGGAGAGCAACGCTACATTCGCTTTGTAGGAATTCCCGTTGTTGAAGGCGAAGTCCTTAAGGGGTTTCTCGGCACCGCGATCGATATCACTGAGCAAGAACTTCTGACCCAAGAGTTGGAGCGTCGCCAAGCGCACTTGACCGAGGCGCAAAAGCTAGCCCATACGGGCAGCTGGGTTTTGCGCGTATCGGACCGGAATGCGGCGCACCTCTCCGAGGAGTGGTACCGGATTTACGGCTTCGATCCGGCCGAGGGAGCGCCGACTTTGGACGAATATCTCGAACGTATCCACCCCGACGACCGCCTTAAGTGGAAGGACACGGTCGAACGGGCAATCATGGAAAAAGCCGATTATGAGCATGAGTTCCGTATCCTTTTACCGAATGGAATGGCGAAGTGGATCCGCACTGCCGGCCATCCCGTCCTTTCCGATGCCGGAGATTTGGAGCAATTCGTAGGCAGCTCGACCGATATCACGGAGCGCAAATCTGCCGAGCAAGAGCGTGAAAAACTGCGACAACTCGAGGCCGATCTGGCGCATACCAATCGTGTGAGCACGTTGGGGGAAATGGCTGCATCGCTGGCACACGAGATCAAGCAGCCCATCGCTGCCGCCATCACCAGCGCCAACAGCTGCATCGAATGGCTGGCGCATGAACCGCCCAATCTTGATCGGGCCCGTGCAGCAGCAGCCAAAATCGATACGTATGGGAATCGTGCGGCTGAGATCATCGACCGCATACGTTCGTTCTACAAGAAATCTCCTCCACGGCGTGAGTTGGTCGACGTGAACGGAATTATCTACGAAATGCTCACGCTGCTGAAAGGTGAGGCTACGCGATCCTCAATTGCCATGCGCACGGAACTTTCCGCTGAACTGCCTAAAATCATGGTAGACCGTGTGCAACTGCAGCAGGTGTTCATGAACCTCATGCTTAATGGCATCGAAGCCATGGAGGACTCCGGCGGAGAGCTTACGGTGAAGTCGCAACTGCAGGACGGTCAATTCCAGTTCTCGGTCAGTGACACGGGCGTGGGGTTGCCAGCGGAGAAGATGGATCAGATCTTTTCTGCGTTCTTTACCACCAAGCCGGAGGGCAGCGGCATGGGATTGGCCATCAGCCGTTCCATTGTGGAATCGCATGGCGGCCGATTGTGGGCGGCTGCCAACGATGGACGAGGAGCAACATTTCGCTTCACCTTGCCGACCCAAATGACAGAGTCATCACCTTTGGTTGCATAAACGCTTTCCTTTCCCCACTCTTCGGAAGCAGCCAAGCAATCTTCGGAGCCCCACATCCGATGTCCGTAGTCGCGATTGTTCCGCATCCAACACCAGCCCGCCGCGGCCGTACTGCTTGAATCGTGCGGAAATAGATTCGAGGGCAGCTCGTCCGTAGCCAACGCCAAACCACACGGTTGACGAGCGCCGCGACTAGTGACGTCTTCGATCACGCCAGCGACCTGGTCATATTACGTCAACAACGCCCATTACTCCGGTAATCGAGTGCGGTGCGGGCCCGCAACACAATTGAGACAAGAACTGGACCACGGTTCGCACCGTCGGGTGAGCGATATGATGCGTGGCATATCTCTGCGGGCATTCTGTCTGATCGTTTTTCTTGGCGCGATCCCGGCTGCCTCGGCCACGGCCGAGTGTGGACATCCACTCCTTTGTGCTTCGGCAGGAAGCTGGCGGCGCCCCAATACTCCCCCGGCGCTTGGACATCGCCACCCAGGTCCAACCAGGTGAAAGGCATTTCGCTTCCTCTCGTGCACGATGCCTTGCTGGATAAGTTTGTGAACGATGTTGGGGCAACGCGTTTCCGAATGCCGAACGGTGATGGTTGCGGGTCAGAATGCCTCTTTACGACGTCACTGCGACCTTGAGAGGTAGGTTTCTCCGGAACAAAATGCGGGTTTGGGATGGAAGAATGTTGCCATCTACTCGTCATCGAAAGAGTCCTGCGCGTTTCGTCCAAGCGGACCGGTGTGCCTGCCGGAGGCGAATTTCAGTACACCTCAGATCGTTGGCAACCCAGCGCGGAGGAATTGAAAGCATTTTCGGCAATCCCAGGGTGTTCGCTGCGGGACGACTTCAAGAACTGCTATGCCGTTCTCGCGAAACATTGGGGCGACAACATCAAAGCGGAGGAGGGTCTCGACTATCCGGGCCCGTGGATGTCGCATGACATGACGGTGTCTTACAGGTTTGCCGGAGGGTTCATATAAGAAACTGGTCACCCCATTGGGATCAAGGCGTCGAGTTCGGTCATCCGAGAAGTCAGGAGACTCTGGCAAAGATGGTGGGAACGACCCGCTCGCGAGTCAATTTCTTTATGAACAGATTCCGGAAGTTGGGTTTCGTTCGCTACAACGGTGAGCTTGAAGTCCACCCTTCGCTGCTCACCGTTGTCCTGCACGACTAGCTTCTGCGCCGAAACTCGAAGCCCCCGCACTGTTCCCGTCCGCAATCTGTCCAGTCTCCCAAATTAGTCGTCAGGACTGTGCAGTTTGGATCAGCGGAGCCATCCTTTCCAAGCGCATGCTTAACCCATAGAGAAGATGAACAGGGGATGCGAAGCCTCTGGAGGAATGGGAAATGGGGACGTATCAATAAACAAGCACCAAAACTGCGCAAAGCTCCACAACCGCCTTTGTCACACGCCGGAGCAACCGCTGACGCAGGGCCAAGCCAAGAAGCCACCGCTCGCCCAGCCTCCCGCTCCCGACGCGGAACTGAATCCCGGTGATCGTGTTGTGGGCTTGGCTGATTTTGGAAAACCGACTGGAGAATTCGGGACAGTTGAGAAAACAAACAAAGACGACGCGCTTGTGAAGTGGGATGACGACGGTCGAACGAGACTACACCAACCTCGGCTCAAGAAAGTCAGCCAATTGCGTTCATGTGCTTGCGAAGCCAGCAAGTACATGGATGTCCGCTATAGCTCCGATATTGGGCAGTAACAAGCGAGACCGAAGAGCAACGTCGAGCGCCGAGAGATCACCAAAGCTAATTTAGAAAGGTATTCTCGTCATATGGATTATTTGGGAGTTTTCAGAGCCAAGATTGGGATTCTCCGAACCGAAATCGCCGACATTCAAGAGCTGAATCAGCAGTTTCGGCGTGACGACCGGAACGGAGCAGGTGCTCAAATCGCTCACGGTCGAAGGCAGGAACGCCTACAAGCAATCCAGCACGAGCTTCTGCAACTCGCAGACTTTGGCCGCACAGCGGTTTCGACAGAGCAAATGACAGAAGAGCGCCGCTCACCGACGCATCTCGTCAAGCGGAAACGAGCCGCTTAGCCTTTTCTGGTTCCCCACAGTTAACAAACACAACGCAGTAGTACTGGCAACCACCTTCCCTCGGCCTACTCCTGCCACCGTCTCCGTCGATGATATTCGCCGCCACCAACGCCTCCGAGGTCAATCACAATGGCGACAATCAGAAGCAGCAAATTAATGCCAGCTACAGGCTGTCGCGTATTTGCCATCCACGCATACACCAACGTGGTTAGGGGCAAGAACAGAAATCCAAGTGCGGGCAATAAAAGGCCGTGGTACGCTCGTTCTAAATAATTCGAGAAGAAGAACAACAATGCGAGTGCGATTCGAGGAAAGGCTAGAAAGACAACGAGCAAGAGGCAACCCACAAGATTCTCCTCGCGCATCGTACTCTTTTCCTGCACTCGATTCAACGAAGTTGCGTGCGTGTGAAAGTGATGCTGGAGTGGACGACCTTGTTACTTGCAAGCTGTCGAAGCCGACGAGCTAAACCATGACGAAAAAGAAAATCATGATCTCCTGCCGAAACTCACAGGAACGGAACAAGACTTACTTTCTCACATCCGAGACGGATACCAGCTTGGAACCGATTCGCTCGACGGCAACCCAGTTCTGCGGCGGTTGAAAGATAATGCAGAAATACGCCCTCTATCTGCCATTCGCAAAATACCATCAAGGCGATGGAACGGGGCGGGCTCATTACGCCCGGCAAAGGTCGTGACCCGCTGAACATCGTGTGGCATTTGAAAAAGAAAGGAAGCTAAGACCCTCTGTTGCGTACCTTGTTCGGGCAAAGCTCTCTATCTAACAGTGCAACAATCATGGTGAATAACGAGAAGGGGTAAGGGTTGAAGGGCCCTATCCACGAAATCTTGCCGCTGTTTATCAACAACCAAGCCGTCAGCAGCGCAAGATGAAGCGCAATGAAAAAAGGGCTTCCCGCGAAAATTCCCATAGCATCAGCAATCCGTTCTGCGACCCACCCCTGCTCCGTTGCTTGTTCTTCGTGTCGCACAATCGAGTCGATGTGTGACCGACCTTGGGTAGACTTTTGGCTCAGGTTTCCTCATCCGAGGGAGTTGCCCTACTTGGCACAGTGGTGCAACGTCTCTGCCGCAAAAGCCCACTCTAGTCTCCAAGCAGTTCGTCAAATCTCTAATCCGGCTGCGCCGTTCAGGATGTTGCCATGACCCTTGGACTGGGTACGTTAATCTCTCGTCGCGTGCTGGTCCCCCGTCATGTGAGTCCCCATAGAGTCAACGGGAACATCCTTCACTCCTGATCCCAAAAAGCCTTTACGTGGAGAAACGAAGTGACGGGCGTAAGCGTTTTCGATATTGTGGTCGCCTGTCTTTGAAAACCGCAAGAGGGGGCGAGAGCCCTCGGTCCATCGTTTGTACACGGTGAGCGAGGGTTTGAGATCCAGATCGTGCGCGTGCATCCCCAAAATACGCAAGATTCGGCTGGCTTTACCTAAATTGCAGCGTATGACCCTCTCGAGATACGCAACCCGGCCGCGCCTCCAGTTCTCCACCGATTCCGGGGAAAGCAAATCCATGCGAATAAAGAGTTCCAACGGAGCAACGAATCCCTTTTCCCGAAGTAGATCCTCAACCGCTTTCACAATCGGAGCATAGTATGGATCCTGCCGGTAATTGGCCACTGTTATTTTCTTCAAAAGAGCGTCCTTGCTATCCCGGAGCGTCTTTCTCATCCACCTGGCACACCGGGTGTCTCCAATTCAAAAGACCGATCCGGTCGATGCTTGCATACTCTGCGAATCTGCTCTTCTCGACGCAAGAAATCGGATTCATTCACCGGGAGGTGAATCTGTATATCGCGCAAAAGATCTGCCTCGGTCACAGTGACGGGAAGATGTTCGAATGCGGTAAATTCCTGAAGCACAGTCTCCAGCAGGGATACATCGCCAGCTTGGGGCGAGATTTAGGTAAAGCACTGGTCAATGACACTCCGAGGAGGCAACTGCTTCAAGCGAACATCATATGAGCACACGATACCACTTTCAAACTTATTCGCGGACGGGGATGGCCGGGCATCATTTCAGAAATGGAGCAGCTCCGGTGCGGCGAAACGGAGCGGTGCGGATCAACGACTGGCGGGTTCTGCAGATGGAGTGAGTCCAGTGCGAGCTCAAAGGTCTGGCGAAACAGACTCGCGACATTTTCATCCGATGACATTCTGGCGGTGCACAGCCCCATCCGCTTAGCTGTCCTATAGCACGAGCACGTCGTTGCCGCGCGACTTCAGAGCGCGGTCAAACGTGATCAACTTCAAGCCTGCCACGGTCGTGAAAGCCAAAATGTACGCGTCTGCCCAGACCTTTGGAGAGCGACTAGGCATTCGAGAGCGCGCGCGAAACTCCTTCTCGATATCCTCCGGCTCGGGCACGAAAACAACTCGATCATCAGCCCAGATCCGGTCCCACAGGCTCCAGGCTTCTGCCATAGATTTTGTGTCCACTCCCATGATCTGTTCGGTTGTGAGAAGCCTAAGAACAGTGATTTGCGTGAACCGACCAAAAAGGAATTGCTCCTGTCCGGCCTGCTCAAACCAGGATCTGGCTCTCTCGGAATGTATATGCCGGCTCCACAGGAGCGCCAGCCAGACGTTGGCATCAAGGAA
>JGI12635J15846_10005947_pt1 | contig 10509 bp, 8 predicted proteins | sample BlaSpr_A8_OM2_M2_FD_15846 | JGI IMG/M metagenome (IMG submission 15846) | reverse complement strand
TCTTAACCCTTCTTCAGCCGCTTCAACGCCTCGTGCGCCATTTTGTTTTTGGGATCTAATTTCAGCGCGCTCTCAAATTCCTTCACTGCCTCTTCCATCTTGTTCTGATCTTCGAAGAGACGTCCTAGCCACGCGTGTGCCGCAGCAGGCCGCGGATATCCCGATCGCACCGGCGCTTTCTTCGCGTATTCCCTGAGCAATCGTTCGGTTTCCCCCGGGTTTTCTTTCTTCAAGACCAGCGCAACGCCCCGGTAAAACTTTCCCCTCGGGTCGTCGGGCGCCACGCGCTCTCCCATGTCCGCGACCGACAGCAGCCGCTCCGGCTGGCCGCGCTTCACGGCGTAATCCCCGATGTCGTAGATCAACCCCGCCGATTTTGGATTGCTCTCCAGCGCTTTCAGGAATTCCTCGTCCGCCACGGCGAAGTCTTTCTTCTGCCGCCGGCAATTTCCAGCCGCGTAATGCCCTTCGGCGGCGTCCATCTCCGCCAATTGCTTGATCTGCGGCAACGCCTTCTCTTCGCCGCCTCCCACGATGCCCGGAGCGCTGCAATCGAACTCGATCAGCGCCTGCCGCGCCGAAAAATTCTTTCCGTCGAGCTGTATCGCCGTCTCGAATTCCTTGCGTGTCTTTTTCGCGAGTGATATCGCCGAAAACCAGCTCGTATGATCGGCCTTTTCTCCGTACGCCCTCCCCAGCCATTCGTGGTAGACCGAATTCTGCGGGTCGATGGTCACCGCCTTCTCCGCGCTCTTGATCGCCGGGTCATGCTCCTCCAGTTCCAGATAACTTTTCGCCAGCAGCAATTGCACGTCGCCATTTTGCGGATCTTTGGCCGCCGCCTGCAACGCCTGGATGGCCTTCGCATAATCACCGGCCTGGTATGCACGCCGTCCCGCTTCGAGACCCGCTTCCTGCTTCGCATTGGCCGCCGCCATCATCGTGCCCGCGATGCAAAATGCTGCGAGCACCGGCTTCATCCGCCTAACCATTCCATCGTTCCTGGAAATTGAAAACTTCGGTGGTAATAACCGTAACGGTCATCCCATCGCGTAGATCGACGTCCCCGGGCAAGGCCACCAGTTCCCCCTCTTGCAGCCCGCTCACGACTTCGTAGTTGGTGGCGTCCGCTATGCCCACGTGAATCTCGCGTTTCTCCAGTATCGATTTATTCACACTGAGCTGGTTCCTTTTCACTACAAACACATACCGCTTTCCGCCCTCCGCGGCCACCGCGCCCCGCGGTACCGACAACACGCCGATTCGCTCCCGCGAATTGATGCGCACGTTCACATTGATATTCGGCAGCAGTTCCAGCTTGTCGTTGTTCACCGCGCAAAGTAACTCCCCTACGCTGCGGTTCTGGTGGGGAACCACCTGCTTCGGAATGATCTCCGTTTTCCCCACCCACGTCTTGCTCGGCAACGCGTCCCAGGTGATCTTCACCGGCTCATTCTCTTCCAGCGCGCCGAGCTCCGGCTCATCGATGAATGCCCGCACTCGAACCTTGTGCAGGTCCGCCATTTCCGCTAGCAGATCCCCCAGCTTCACGTAATCCCCGGCTTTCACCGGCAACGAGTACAGCGTTCCATCCGCCGGCGCGGTGATTCGGCCTTGCCGCACCTTTTCATCGAGCGCTGCTATTTCATTCTCGATCTGTTGCACATGGAGCCCGGCCTGGTCCGTGTCCAGCTTCACGCTCCGGTCAAACTCCTGTTTCCCCGCCGCCAGCCGTGTCACTTCCGCCCGCGCTTTCGTCAAGGCCAAGTCGTTCGCCGCGAGCTCGTCCTGCGTCGCGGCTTGCTGCTTGATCAGCCGCTGCAGCCCTTCGTGATTCTTCTGCAACCGGTCGCGCTCCGCTTGTGCTTTTGCCAAGTCGCCCGCAACCCTCGCCGCATCGTCTGTTCTCCCCCCTGCCTTTGCTGCGCGCAGATCGTCCTGCGCTCGCAGGAGCTTGCCCTTCGCCTCGGAGAGCTTTGCTGCCACATCCTTCACATCCAATTCCAGAATCACTCGTCCTCTCTTGACCGTCTGTCCCTCCGTCGCACGCACCTTTTCCACAAACGTATCCAGTTGCGCTCGCATCACGTACGGCGAGAGAGGCTCTACCTTTCCATTGCTGCTGATGGACGACACCAGGTTTTCCCGCATCGGCGTCACCGCCGAAATCTTCGGCACCGGCTTTCGCCCGCTCAACTCCACCAGTACGTAGGCCAGCACTCCCGCCAGCAGCAGGTAGAGCAAGATTCGGTTTCGCAGCCTGCGATCCATATTTTCCTATTCTGCGCGGTCCCGCACTCCGCAAGGCGCAAGGACGCATCCCTCCGGCGCAGCGTTTCTCTCACTTGTCCGTGGCTTGCTTGACCCCAGTCAGGAAGGCGCCAAGGTACTTCATTCTATCAAGAGCAGCGCGGCTTTCCCCAAATTCGTTGCTCATCCTGTTCGTGCTTGACCGATTCTCCCAATCGACCATCTCCCGCATCTAAGAGATGCGCCACTCGGTCCCCGGGATGCCGTCAGCTCCCTATCGACGGCAGACCACGGCGTGCTAGAATCCGTTCATGTCTGCTGAGAACATCCCTGAGAAGACCGTCGCTCCTCCTTCCGGTGGCTTGGACAAACCAATCCAGCCCGGCGCGGTCATCAGTCCTGTTATCCATCGCGTCTGCATCCAGTGCAACAATATGTTCCGCGTCTCTCCCGATCGGTTTGATGCCAAGCAGTGCCCCATCTGTCACAAAGGCTGAACCCCCATAGTCAATTTGTGCGCTTCAAAGCCACCAGATCGGGCGCAGGAGATCCTCATTTTTTCTTCTTCCCCCAATTCCCTGCCCCTATCCCCTCGTCGCAACATTTCCCCGTTCCCCGCGTAGTACACTGTGAGCGCCCTGTGCCCTGTCTTCCGAACTCCCAGCTAGGGGTCCCTCGATGATCGAAGCTCGTGGCCTGTCCAAGCGCTTCCTCGACAAAAAGCGCGGTGAAATCCGCGCCGTCGATAATGTTAGCTTTACCTGCCAGCCGGGCAGGATCTACGGTCTCCTCGGGGCCAACGGAGCCGGCAAAACCACCACCCTGCGCATGCTCGCTACCATTCTCGAACCTACCGTCGGTACCGCCCTCGTCTGCGGCCACGACATTGTTGAGCAACCGGAAAAAGTGCGCGCCAACGTCGGCTTCCTTTCCACCGCCACCGCTCTCTATCGCAGGCTCACCGCCCAGGAATTTGTCGAATACTTCGGCCGCCTCAATGGCTTAGACGAAGCCACCCTCAAAAAGCGCGTTGATGCCATATTCAGCCGTCTGGACATGAACGGTTTCCGCGACCGCCGTTGCGACAAGCTCTCCACCGGCATGATGCAGAAAACCTCCATCGCCCGCACTCTCGTTCACGACCCGCCGGTGATGATCTTCGACGAGCCTACCAACGGCCTCGATATCATGACCGCCCGCACCATCACCTCTTTCATCCGCGAATGCCGCAATAACGGCAAGACTGTCATCTTCTCCACCCACATCATGAGTGAAGTCGAAAAGCTCTGCGACACCATCGGTATCATCCAGTCTGGCAAGCTCCTTGTCGAAGGTACACTCGCGCAACTCCGCGATAAATATGCCGAGCGTGACCTCGAGGAAATCTTCGTCAAAGTCGTCACGCCCCACTTCGCCGCCGAGGAGCCCAACTGACATGTCCATGCGCAACGTAGGCATCGTCTATCGCAAGGAACTCACCGAAGCCGTCCGCGACCGCCGCACGCTCATCTCCACGATTCTCGTCCCTCTCTTGCTCTTCCCCGTTCTTAGCGTGGGCTTTGGCTCGCTCGCTGTCGCCCTGGTCGGCAAGGCCAAGGAAGAGACTCCCAAAGTCATGCTTCGTGGCGGCGAAGATTCTCCTGCCGTTGTCGAAGGGCTCAAAAAGCTCGACAGAATCGAGATTGTTCCCGAGACACCCAACTGGAAAGACCAGATCATCAACAAGGAAATCCGGGCCGCCGTGGAGATCCCCACCGGTTTTCAGGCCGATGTAGCCCAACAGAAACAAGATACCGTCAGGATTTTCAACTATGAAGGTGAATTGAAATCCGAATTTGCGACCGAGAAGATCGANAAATATATGAAGGAATANNGCGACAAGGTGATTAAGGAGCGTCTGGCTGCTAAGAANCTCCCGGACACCGTGCTCAAACCTTTCGACGTGAAGCAGGAAAACGTCGCCCCTCCGGAAAAAGTCAGCGGAGCCGCTTTCGGCGGCATCATCGGCTATATGGTCATTCTCCTCTGCATGACCGGCGCGATGTATCCCGCCATGGACCTGACTGCCGGCGAAAAAGAACGCGGCACCATGGAAACCATTCTTTCCAGTCCCATCTCCCGCATGCACCTCGTCCTCGGCAAATTCTTTCTGATCCTCACGGCGGCCCTGGGCACTGCCGCTCTCTCCGTATTATCCATGGGTGTCTCTTTCTCAGTCTTGAGTCTCTACACGGGACGAACTGCAGGCGGGCGCGCTGCGGCGGCAGGTTTTCTCCTCAAGCTCGGACCCAAAACGGTTATATCCGTCTTCCTCATGGCTCTCCCCGTAGCCGTCCTGTTCTCCGCCACCCTTATGACCATTGCTCTCTTTGCCAAGACCTACAAAGAAGCGCAGAGTTATCTCACTCCCATGACTTTTGTCGTCATCATCCCCGCCGTCGCCGCCATGCTTCCCGGCGTGGAGCTCACTCCCAAGCTTTCGATCATCCCCATCCTCAACGTCAGCCTTCTCTGCAAAGAACTCGTCGCCGGCACCTATCACTGGAATTACATCGGGGTGATCTTCGCCTCCACCTGCGTCTATGCCGCCGCCGCCCTCTTCATCGCCATCAAAATGTTCCAGCGCGAATCCGTCCTCTTCCGCTCCTAACCATTCGCGGAGCACGCCGTTCTGTCACTTCTGCCTGCTCTGTGTAAGGGCGGACTTCACTCCGCCCGGCCTTTCTCTTTCCGGGTTGGTGACACATTCCTGGCGGTGCGCTTTTCTGGGCGATTTCGTATCACCGCACCGGGAATATGGACGGCGTATGACTCTAGGCACATCGCTCGGCAGCTCTATCGGCAAACCATAAAAAGGCGCACACTGGTTCCGAGGCTAAACCCATGGTTGCTGCCGCAGGTGTTTGGAAGAAGAAACGCGACGATTTGAAATCCAAGAGGAACTTGCTATTCGAGACGTACGCAAAGGATCCTCAAAATTTTCACCTTGCCCGGGAAATCAAAGCGATCGATGACGAGATTGCCGAGTACACTCAGCACGTAGAACAAGAAAGGCGAGCGGAACAGCGCGCCGCTTCCCCCGCCGGCAAGCTCGTCACAACTCCCAAGTAAGAGGGTAACAGCCGCGAGCCACTCGGGCGGACTGCGCCCTCAAAATGTTCCGGCCCGGATCCGTCCTCATTCCCTCCCGGGACCGTACGCCACTCCTTTAAAAAACTGGCCAGAAAACAGTAGTGCGTCAGTTTCCGGTAAAATCCCAACGTTTTTATCAGGCTCTAACCTTCTAGTCTGTGGGAAGTGGAGTTGGCCGAAAGTATCAGTCGGACCAATCGGCGAGGAAGAGGTTGGTCTCATGCGGGGCTTTCCCGCTACGATTGGAGGCCCACACGAGCCGCTTGCCGTCGGAAGAGAACATGGGGAAGGCGTCGAAATCGGGTGCGTAGGTGATGCGCTCGAGGCTAGTGCCGTCCTCGTTGATGAGGTAGAGATCAAAATCGCGGCCGTTCTTCGGATCGGCCATGTTCGACGCGAAGACGATGCGTTTTCCGTCGGGATGCCAGTACGGCGCGAAATTCGCGGCGCCATTGCGTGTCACCTGGTGCTTGTTCGAACCATCCGCGTTCATAACCCAGATTTCTAGATTGCCCGGACGGATCAGGCCTTTTGAAAGCAGATCCTTGTAATCGGAGATTTCCTCGGGCGTTTTGGGATGCTCGGCGCGGTAGACGATTTTCTTGCCATCGTAGGACCAGAAGGGGCCGCCGTCATAGCCCAGCTCGTGGGTGAGCTGCTTCACGTTGGAGCCGTCGGCATTCATGGTGTAGATGTCGAGGTCGCCATTGCGGGTGGAAGTGAAGACGATGTGCTTGCCGTCCCGGGTGATCGTGGACTCGGCGTGGTAGCCGTGCGCGCGGGTAAGCTGCTTCAAATCACTGCCATCCGGCTTGGCCGAATAGATTTGATAGGTATCGTAGATCGGCCAGACGTACCCGTGGGAGTAATCGGGCTTCGGCGGACAGTCGGGGCTTGCCGCGTGAGTCGAGGAGAAGAGGACACGATCGCCGGAGGGAAAGAAATAGGCGCAAGTCGTGCGGCCCTTGCCGGTGCTTACGAGCTTGGGAATGGCGGGCTTTCCGTCGGGTGTGTCCACGGCAATCGTGTAAATTTGGTCGCACGGAACACCTTCGCCTTGGTGCTGAAAAATCAAATATTTGTCGTCGAGGGAGAAATAGGCTTCGGCACTTTGGCCGCCGAAAGTAAGCTGCCGTACGTTTTTCAGGTGCTTGGCCTCTTCCGGGACAGTAAGAGGACCGGAGGTTGCCTGCGGTGGCGCAGTCGGCGGAACCGGGTCTCTAATCACCCAACAGCCGAGCACGACGGCGGTAAGGACGAATGACGAAGACAACCCATCCGCGCTTCTTCGGATTAACGAACCTGTCATTCCGTCTCCCTGCTTATCTCCGCTGCTCAAGGGTAACCGAGGCCGTGACGGGTTTGCCGTCGCGCAGGACGGTGACTTGGACGGTGTCGCCAACTTTGCTACGGCGCAGGGCGTCGGTGAAATCGTAAAGATTCTTGATGGGTTTGTCGCCGAAATGGATGAGAACGTCTCCGGCTTGGAAGCCTGCCTTGGCGGCGGGAGAACCGGGCTTTACATCGGAAAAGCGCACCCCATTTTCGGTTTGGCCGAAGTCGGGGATGGAACCGAAGTACGGGCCGTAACCACCACCACCGCCGCTGGGCGTTCCCACGTGCGGATTGGGATTTTCGACGGCGACGAAGGTGGGGCGATCCGGATCGGTGTCGATGCGCAAGGCGACGTTGGAGACCAGATCAAGCAGGTGCGCCGCAGAATTGGCGTTGATTTTTTCCCAAGTGTCCGAGGGTTTGTGATAGTCGCTATGGAGACCGGAGAAAAAGAAAAGGACGGGAATGCGTTTGGTAACGAAGGAAGTGTGATCGCTGGAGGAGTAGCCGCCAGGGGAGTTTTCGTACTTGAAGGTGGTGTTCGATTCGGCTTGATCGAGGATGGGTTGGAAGGTTGTGCCGGTGCCGAGGCCGCCGACGTAAACCTTGTCGTCTTTGATGCGGCCGATCATGTCCATATTGAGCATGGCCACAGCTTTGTCGAGCGGCAGAGTGGGGTTCTTGACCCATTCCGCGGAGCCGAGAAGGCCTAGCTCTTCGCCGGCGAAGTTCGCAAACAGAATGCCGCGTTGGAGCTGGCCCTTGAGCGCGGCAAAAAGGCGCGCTAGTTCGAGAACGCCAGCGGTGCCGGAAGCGTTGTCATCGGCACCAGGATGGATTTGGCCGATCTGCGAAGGAGCCATCGAATGGGATTGGCCGCGGCCAAGATGGTCGTAGTGGGCGCCGAGGATGACGTATTCGCCGGTTTTTCCGGGAAGATAGGCCAGGACGTTGTTGACGGTGGCGTGAATTCGTTCGATATTCACAGTAAGGGAAAGAATTAATCTTGTCGAAGTGCTGCTGAGCGAGTCACCAGCGTGGACGTCGCCACCAACTTCTGTTTGGACTCCGCTGAGGGCCATTCCCTGGTTTCGAAGCCAGTTATCGGCGGTGGAATTCTTCACTTGCAGGCAGAGGATTCCCGCGTCCTCGGGGCCTTCTACGTCGCCAAACCGCGGCAGAACATCCTCTTCTCCGTTGGGGAGTTTTCCGTTGACGACGATGATTGCGGTGGCGCCGTGATTCTTGGCGTTTATAACTTTGGAAATGACCCACTCGTGCGCCGTGTGGCCGCCCTCCGTGGATTTTGCTGATAGAGAGCCAGGCTCACCGCGTAGAGCGAGGACGATTTTGCCTTTGGCATCGAGCCCTTGATAATCGTCGTAGGAAAACTCCGGAGCAGTGATCCCGTAGCCCGCGAAAACCAGCGGAGCATCCACCGAGCCGTTAGCAGAAAAGCTCAGCGGGATGAACTCTTCAAGGAGCTTGTAATTCCTACGCTCAACGGAAAGGTCCTCCAGGTGAGGAATTTCTTGGAGGCGATTCCCCGATCTGAGGTGTCGGCCGGTGATAACGTCGAAGGGCTGGAAGAAACCGTTCTTGCCGGCGGGTTGGAGGCCGAGGGATTTGTAGCGCTGCTCGATGAGGTGCGCGGCTCGAGTGAGGCCCTGGGCGCCGTCGCCGCGGCCCTCCATCGCTGGAGCGGTCAGTGCTTTAATGTCGGTCAGAAAGCGTTGCTCGTTGGCGGTGCCAACCGTAGTTGCCGTATCGGCGGCGATCAGCGACAGCGCAAGGATTGCAAGGATCAACGGGGCCTGTCCCCAGCTCCTGCGCAAGTTGCCTCTCTCTTTGGTTGGGGCAGAGCTCATGTGTAGGCGATTTCTCCCCGGGAAGATCGTAGGGTGCTGCGCCAGTCCTGTCAAATCAACCCGGTTCCGCTGCTTCCCGGTCCCTCTATGTCCGATCGGGTACTTGTTTGGCTGGACCGCCCTGGTCGCGTGAACCCGAGCGCCGCCTCAGTGGAGCTCATTCGCTGGTACTAAGCTATTCTTTTCATACGCTTGCGGACAATAGTGCTGTCAGACAAGCAGCGCCAAATGATAACTCCTCCTTGTTTGATCGTCTTGCACACGCTTTCGCGCTTTTTTGCACTTTTTTGCACCTCGAGAAAAACTTAACTCTTTTATTTTCAATCGATTCCGCACACTTTCACAAAAACACGGGGGTACCCCCCTGCCGGCTCCGCATACTTCTCAAACATCGCCGAACGTCATTGGTTCCATTTTCGTATCTTTAGATAGGCACCCATGCGCCGCCGTCTCCTTCGCATCGCTCTGATTCTATTACTATTCCCGCCGCTCCTGGCGGCGGTGGCCGGATGGCTCGCCGGCCCTGCGTTCCTTCACCCCCTTCGCCGCGAGCTGACACCCGACCTCATTCGCGAAGCCGACGCCTCGTTCGCCGTCACTGGGGCAGCCCGCGAAGATTTCGAGATTCGCGCTCCGGATGGAGCACTTCTCCGGGGTTGGAAAGTCCGCGCAAAAAATCCCAATGGGAATTGGGTCCTTCTCTTCCACGGTGTCGCGGACAACCGTGTGGGAGTCATCGGTCAATCGGAATTCCTGCTGCGCGCCGGCTATAGTGTCGTCATGATGGACGCCCGCGCCCACGGCGCCAGTGGCGGCCCCATCGCCACCTACGGCTGGCTCGAACGCAGCGACACGCGCGCCATTATCGACGCTCTCGCATCGAACGAACACCCCAAACATCTCTTTGCTCTCGGCGAATCGATGGGCGCCGGCATCGTGCTGCAATCCGCGGCCGCCGATCCCCGCATCGAGGCTGTGGTCGCCGAAGCCTCTTTCGCCAATCTCCGCGAAGCGGCTTACGACTACGCCGGACTGAGAAAATACCCCTGGCTCGGCAAGACTCTTTTCGCCCCCGGCACCTGGACGCTGCTGTATCGCGACGAAAAACTCGCCGGCTTTCCGGCCGCGGATGTCTCGCCGGTAAAAGCCGTCGCCTCCCGCGCTTTTCCCGTCCTGCTCATCTGCGATGAGATGGATGTGGCGTTGCCCTGCCGCCATTCGGAAATGATCTACGCCGCCGCCCGCGGCCCCAAACAACTTTGGATCGTCCCTCGCGCCTTCCACACCGCCGCGCTGGGTTTCCAGCCCGAAGAATTCCGCCGCCGTATCCTCTCATTCTTCGCGGCGTCCTCCGCCGCCGCCCCCTAGTTCAAAACAATCGGCACGCGTCGCCGGCCTGCGAACGCAAGATTTCGTTTTCAGTTTTGAGTTTTTGATATTTGGCTTTCAACTTGCAGTTCTCGAAAAGTTGTACGGGCAGGTTCAGTTGTATTTCTGATTTCTGAATTCCATTTTCCAGTTTGGGCTTTCCTCCGCTCAGTGCACGGGGTGCTGCCGCGCTTCCCATTCCTGGCTCAGCCGGCGCACGGTTTCCCGCAAGCGCACCGCCAGCGCGGCAATCGTTTCGAGGCGCTGTTCTCCGCCGTGCGGGAGTTTACAGTCCTTTTTCCTGTGAACTTCCGCCAGCAGGAGTTCCGCATTCCCCAGAATCCCCGTCAGCGGATTATTTAGTTCGTGGCGGAGCACTTCACCAAAATCTTGCTCCGCTTCTTCGAATCGGTCCGGCACGTTGTCCGCCGCCTTCTGCGCCTGGCGCAAGCGGCTCTGGATCAGAGGAAGCGCCGACGGCAGGCATTCTCCGTCGCGCATCACGTAATCGGCAGCCCCCGCATCGATCAACGCCGACAACTCCACACGCTGCTCC
>JGI12635J15846_10005945_pt1 | contig 10510 bp, 10 predicted proteins | sample BlaSpr_A8_OM2_M2_FD_15846 | JGI IMG/M metagenome (IMG submission 15846) | reverse complement strand
ATTTTCTCGATTCTGGGCTTCCTGGGCGTGTTCTTCGCTTTCTTGCTGCATGAGCGGGAAACCGGGCCGCATGGCCATGGATTGGAGACAATTACTACATCGGCGTCGGCTTAAGATGGAAGTTCCAGCGGTTCTTTGGGTCTTTTCCCGCGAATGTTGAATCTATAAGACAAATAATTGAACTGCGGATGACATCGAGACGAGGTTCACGGGGTTAAATAGGTATCTTGAACACGTGACCAAGGTCACACGGAAACTTGCTGCTTCCGGCAAGCCCATGGGATGCAACCGGTTGCGCTACCTGAAGGGTCTGAGTTAGTACCTGCAAGCAGTACAACGAAAAGATACTTACGCCGCATCAGACTGAGTGCGGCCGGAAAAGATGAATTGACGGACGCGAAAAAAAAGCAGGGCGATAAGCTTTCCGAAGCAGAGGCAATCGATCGGGCGAAGCAGGGAGATGCGGAAGCCTTTGAGGCGCTGTATAACCTGCACAAGCGGCGAGTGTACTCCTTATGTCTTCGCATGACGGCCAATACGGCGGCAGCCGAGGATCTGACCCAGGAAGCGTTCCTGCAGCTGTTCCGCAAGATCGGAACTTTTCGCGGCGAGTCGGCTTTTTCCACCTGGTTGCACCGGATGGCGGTGAACGTCGTCCTGATGCAATTGCGTAAGAAGAATCTGCCCGTGGTTCCGCTCGACGAGACCATGGAGACCGAGGAAGAGTCGCCCAGGAAAGAGCCGGGCGCGGATGACCCGAGATTGGCCGGATCGGTTGACCGGATGCAGTTGCAGCGCTCGATTGCGTCCCTGCCTCCGGGCTACCGAATGATTTTTTTGCTACATGATGTTGAGGGTTACGAGCACAATGAGATTGCAGCGATGGTGGGATGCTCCATCGGCAATAGCAAGTCACAATTACACAAGGCGCGGATGAAGTTACGAGAGATCCTCAAGACGAGCAGAGCTGAGAAAGCCACAAAGCCGTGAGGATCTCATCATGCAGAGGCATTGGGGAGAGGTAGTATGACCTGTGAAGAGTTTCGACGGGTCCTGCCAGAGCTTGGGAGCGGGCACGGATTTGAGCAGGAAGAGCATTTGAAATCCTGCTGCGAATGTTCGGATCTGCTGGCGGATCTGAACGCCATTTCACAACAAGCACGGCTTTTGCAGGGTTCCGAGAGTCCCAGTCCGTGGGTATGGAACTCAATTGAAGTCGCACTGCGGCAAGAGGGTTTGATCCGTCAGCCCCAACTGGAGCACCCGCGAACGCCTGCTCCGCTGCTGGGTTGGCGATTGCGCTGGCTGGTACCGCTGGGCGCCACGCTGGTCTTGGTCTTTGGAGTATTGATCTACCAACGGGGCACCGGCCACCCGCAGGTGGTGCAACAGCCATCGCCTCCTGCTGGCGTGGTAACCGCAAATCTGCAGCCGGCCGATGTGATGGGCGGTGAAGACCTGCAATTGCTTAAGTCGGTTGGCGAGCGTATGCCTTCCATGCGAGCTACCTATGAAGCGGATCTGCGATCAGTGAATGCTTACATTCGGGATGCGGAGCAATCGGCGAACAGCAATCCGAATGACGAAGTCGCACAACAGTACTTAAGGAATGCGTACGAGCAGAAGGCCATGGTCTATGAGATGGCCTTGGATCGTTCTCTGCCATAGTAGAATAACCGGGTGTCGGGCCAGCGGGCATTGCCCGCCGGCATTGGGGAGATGTTGATTATGCAGCGGGCCACATCCTATGCCGTCGTGTTGATCCTGGTGTTGGCTGCGTTGGCAGCGGCCGAGACCAGCCGCCAAGAAATGCACTTCAAAGTCGGGCGGCGTGCCAGCGTTTCCATCGTCAACCAGTATGGAGCCATATCGGTCAAGCCCGGTCCGGGCAAGGTAGTGGCAGTTACCGCCATTCTGTATTCCAGCAAAGTAGAAATCGACCATAGCAAGAGCCGGCGCCGGGTTGCGGTTTTCTCCCATCTTCTGGAAGGGGCGGATGCCGAAACAGGGCGCGTGGATTACGAAGTTCTCGTGCCTGCGGACGCGAGCGTGACTTTGCATTCGATGACCGGTCCTTTGCACGTCGAAAAACTTCGCGGCGACATGATGGTGGAAGGTAGTACTGCCAACGTTGACGTGCGCGACGTCAGCGCCGGACATATTCACATAAAAACGCTGAACGGCGCGGTGACGTTAACGAATGCCAGCGATGAACACGTGGAAATTACGTCGGTGGGCGGAGACGTAGCGCTGAATGCGGTAAACGGATCGCTGGTCCACGTCAATTCCAACAGCGGCAAGATCCACTATGATGGGGATTTTGGCGACGCGGGGGATTACTCCTTGACGACTCACAGCGGCGATATCGAGGCGATTGCGCCCGCTTATGCCTCGATCGAAGTGGTCGCTCGCTCGGTTCAGGGAACGGTGGAGAAGGATTTTCCCCTGGAACCCGAGCACACTTCCTTCGTACCCCGTGCTGGGAGTGCCTTCGCAGGTACGATGGGCGAGGCCGCATCCTCGGTTAAGTTGCTCTCCTTCAGTGGTAAAATTCACCTCAAGAAACGTTGAACAATCAATCCTGAACCAATCGGACTGGGCGGGTGCAGAACCGTTTCAGTAAATCGGGAGCGATGAAAACCGGGCCCGGTTCGCGTCCCGCGGCCAATCGGCTTGCGCGAGGCCGAGTACGCGAGCTGCGGACGGTGTTTCTCGTGGGTTTCATGGGCGCCGGAAAAACCACCGTCGGCGAGGCTTTGAGCCGACGACTGGGTTTGCCGTTCGAAGATTTGGACGATCGGATTCAGCTGCGGGAGGGCAAGACCATCGAACAGATTTTTCGAGAGTCCGGAGAAACTGAGTTTCGTAAAGCCGAGACAGCGGCGCTGCGCGAATTGCTAGGAGAGCTCAGGTCTTCGTTTCGCGTGGTGGCATTGGGCGGAGGAGCTTTCGTACAACCGGTGAATGCCACTCTGATTGAAAAAGCGGGGGTCCATTCGGTTTTCCTGGACGCGCCCGTGGAGGAATTGTTGCGGCGATGCGAGGAAACACCGAACCTTCGTCCGCTGCGCCAGGATCTTGAGCAATTTCGGGAGCTTTACGAAAGGCGGCGGCCGTTGTACATGAAGGCGGCTGTCCGTATCGAAACCAACGGCAAAGATGTGGACACAATCGCGGCGGAGGTGGCATGCAGTCTTGGGCTGGAGTGAGAAGGCTAACGCCGAGCAATAAGTTACTGGTCACAGGTGCGCTTTGTATCCTAGCGATGTCGACCGCGGTTGCTATTGCGGACAAGAAGGAAGGCAAGCCCGCGCCCGCGTCCGCGCAGATGGTGGATTCCGGATCATTCGGCGTCTTCATGCATGGACAACGTGTTGCCACCGAAACCTTCTCCATCCATCAAAGCGGAAGCGGCAGCTCCATTGTTTCGCAATTCAAGAGCGAGGCGGGAGCCGACAAGGCGGAACAGACCTCCGAGTGGCAAATGGGCCCGGGCGGCGAGTTGCGAAAGTACGAATGGAAAGAACTGAGTCCTGGACAATCGCAGGCGGTGGTTGTGACCGGTCAGGATTTCCTGATCGAGCGATTCAAGAGCGGTCCGCAAGCCAAGGAGCAGGAGCAGCCATTTATGCTGCCGGCAACGAGCGGTCTGCTGGATGACTATTTCTTCATACAAAGAGAAGTTCTAGCGTGGAAATATCTGGCGACCAGTTGTAAACAGGAAAATGGCGCGCTGCAGTGCCCGCTAAAACAGCGCGTGCAATTCGGTGCGCTGAATGCCCACGCGCGCTCTTCGGTGTCGGTGACGGTTGAGTTCGCGGGCAAAGAAAAGGTGACCATCCGAGGGGTGGAGCACGAACTGAACCGGCTGGACTTGAATGGCGAGTCGGGAAACTGGGCGCTTTGGCTCGACGATCAATTTAAACTGCAACGAATTTTGATCGCAAGCGAAAATACGGAAGTGGTTCGAGACTAGGTCGGCATTTGGCCTTGTTTGACACACGCACGGCACGTGTATTGTCGACAACGCTCTTCTTTGCGTTGGGGCTGGGCTTTTTATACATCGCGCGCCGCACTCTGATCGCGTTCCTGTTCGCAATCTTCTTTGCCTATCTCGTGGATCCGGCAGTCTCCCGCATACAGAAGTGGACGCGTCACCGTGGGTGGGCCATCGCCTTGATCTATCTGCTGTTCGTCATCCTGCTGGGTACGCTCTTCTTCTTCATCGGACCGCGGACAGTGCGCGAGGCGCGCCGTCTGGGTGAAGCTTGGCCCACCCTGACCCAACGGGTTAGTACCGGCGATCTGGCCCACGCCATTGGCAGAGAACGGGGATGGAGCGGCGAAACAACCGAGCTGTTACAGCGGGTTATCTCCGATCCTCGTCTAGTCGACTTGGCGAAAGAGATCGGACTGCGCGCCGCGTCTGTAGCGCAGCAGGCATGGCTCCTGATCGTGGTGCCAATTCTCGCGATATTCTTTCTGAGGGATGGCCGTGGCTTCAGTGAAGTCGGGCTGTCTCTTGTGCAGAGCAGACCGCAACGCGAATTCCTGCAAGACGTGCTGACGGACCTGAATCAGATGCTGGCGCACTTTATCCGCGCCCAACTTGAACTGGCGGCGCTTTCCCTGATTGTGTACATCTCTTATATGGAAGTGGCGCGGGTGCCCTACGCGCTGGTGCTTGGAACCGCTGGCGGCGTGATGGAATTCATACCGGTAGTCGGACCGTTGGTTGCGGGCGTCGCGATTCTCGCGGTCGCGCTGCTCATGAGTTATCCCCACTGGCTGATGTTGCTTTGTTTCCTGATCGCCTGGCGTCTGGTGCAGGATTACGTGGTTTCGCCTCGCATCATGGGAAAGAGCATGGAACTCCATCCTCTGGCGGCAATCTTTGGCGTGTTGGCAGGCGCCGAAATTGCCGGAGTGCTCGGCGTGTATCTTTCGATTCCAGTGATGGCGAGCCTGCGCATCGTGTGGCGCCGCTGGCGTTTGTATGCAGAAAAGAAACGCTTCGGGCCGCTGAATGAGTACTCCTTCGGAACCGAGATCAGCCCGAAGGCGTGACATGTCTAGACGTAACCTGACAGCTGTTTCTGGTACGTACCTTTTCTCTTGACACTATGCAGGTAGTGGCCGAGAATTCAAAATCGAAATTGCTGGCTAGCTAAAAGCTGGCGAGCACAACGCATGCGGTTCCCCCCGCCGGCGTCGGACCCCGGAAAATCCATTGAAACAAGAATGACGCGCTGCTCTTTCGCCTGAAGCGCCGCGACGCCATTGAGGCTGTCCACGATGCCTATCGCCTGCCGTTAATCTGACGTGCTGGCACAAAGGAGCCCGCTATGTACTGGATGATTACCAACCGCAATGTTGACGCGGACAACAAGACTTTTGGAGATGATTTTACCGACCTGTCTTTCTGGCAGAACGCATCGGATCAAGTAGATGATTTCGACAGCTGGATATCGATCAAAGAAGATGACTTCCGGCAGGGCGTGGTCGCGATCGCGGACACCTTCCCTGATCCAAATAATACGCCCAGCGAGGATCAGAAGCACTTCAACATATTCGTCCACGGATTCGATAATACTTGGCAATCTGCGGTACAGCGGTACGGGGCCATCGTGAATAATCTCTTCAGCGGGCCGCAATCGATGGGCCTGTGTATTCTCTTCACCTGGCCGTCCAAGGGCTCGGTTGTGGGCTACCTTCCTGACCGGTCCGAAGCGCGCCAATCCGCCGATGACTTCGCGGATGTGCTCAGCAGTCTTTACGATTGGATGTCCATGAAGCAAATCCAGGCTGCGAACGATCCGGCCAATGCATGCAAAGCCAAGACCTCGGTCATCGCCCACAGTATGGGCAACTACGTTGTAGAAAATGCAATGAACGTGGCGTGGACGCGCAAGAACCGCCCGCTCCTGATGAGCCTGATCAGCCAGTTCGTGATGGTCGCGGCGGACGTGGACAACGATATCTTTCGGGCCGGCGATACCGTCGAACACGGAGACGGCGAAGGCATCGCTAATCTTACCTATCGGGTCACAGCCATGTATTCGGGAAGAGATTCGGTGCTCGGCATGTCCGCCGGCCTGAAACATTTTGGCAAACGACGCCTGGGACGGAGCGGTCTGGACAGAACTTGTCCCGTTCCTGACAATGTGTGGGATATTGACTGTTCCACATTGCTCGATCCCGGACTAAGTGGGCTGAGCGTGCATGGCGCTTACTTCAACGAACCCAAGTGCTACGCCTTGATGAGGGACTTGCTGAAAGGCCTTGACCGCACCGTGCTGCTGGGAAGGGATGACGCGCCGGCGGCATTACCCAAGGAACAATCCGTTGCGACATAGCGGCTCATCTAGCGCAATTCTTCCATGACCTGCTCTAGCGCTTCCCTTCCCGGACGCGTCACTGATTCGGGCAGGGTAGCCAAGGGCTCGTCGGTAACGTTGAGCATGTCGATGAAACTCGGAGCTTCGGGGTTCACGTAGAAAAGTCCGGTGAGGACCTCGCCTTTTTCGTGGGCTTCGTGCAGACGGCTGATGGCCTTGATGCGATTGGTGGCGTCGTAATCTTCTTCGAGCTTGCTCAAGCGCAGGCGGGATCCGTCATGCATGGTGACTTCGACGGTTGTGCCGGCATCGTACTCGACGTTAATTTCCTCGAACGCCGGAACGAAACTCAGCTCCTGTAGCGGCTCTTCGTGATCTTTCATGTACTTATAGGATTTCGTCGAGCCCTCGTGATCGTTAAAGGTCACACATGGCGAAACCACATCAAGCATGACCGTGCCCTTGTGGGCGATTGCCGCTTTCAACAGGCTGTGAAGCTGACGCTTGTCGCCGGAGAACGAACGCCCGACGAGCGTTGCGCCCAGTGTTATGGCCATGGCGCAGGTATCGATCGGCGGAAGATCGTTGACCACGCCGGTCTTCAATTTGGAGCCGAGATCGGCGGTGGCCGAGAACTGCCCCTTAGTCAGGCCGTAAACACCGTTGTCCTCGATGATGTAAATGATCGGCAGATTGCGCCGCATCAGGTGCACAAACTGTCCGATGCCAATGGATGCGGTGTCGCCGTCGCCGCTGACGCCGAGCGCGATCAGCTTGTGATTGGCCAACATGGCGCCGGTTGCGACCGAAGGCATGCGCCCGTGGACCGCGTTGAAGCTGTGGGAGCGGCTCATGAAATACGCTGGACTCTTGGAGGAGCATCCGATGCCGCTGGGCTTGATGACGCGTTCGGGCTGCACACCCATTTCATACATGGCATCGATGATGCGCTCGGAAATCGCGTTGTGGCCGCAGCCTGCGCAGAGCGTAGTCTTGCCGCCGCGATAGTCTAGAACGGTCAGGCCGATACGATTAACTTTCGGTGCAGGGGTGGGTGTCGCCGTCGTGGTCGCCATGTTATTTGCCCTCCATGCTCGTGAGTTCGTCGGTTACTGAGCGCGCGTCCAGCGGAAGCCCGTGAATGTGCGCAATGCTACGGAGCCGCGTGACCAGCTCCGGTTTTATGTCCAGCTTGATCAAGCAGAGCATCTGGGCATCGCGGTTTTGTTCGACCACGTAAACCCGTTCATGCTGTTCGATGAATTCATGAACCTCGCGTGAGAAGGGATAGGCTTTGAGTCGAAGATAATCGGTTTCGATGTTGTATTCATCACGCAACTGATCGCGGGCTTCGATTATGCCCCAGTGCGAAGTGCCATAAGCGATGATTCCGATTTTAGCTTTGGATTTGCCGGCCATCAATTCGGGGCGCGGCACAAATGCTCGCGCGGTCTCGAACTTCTTATTGATGCGCTCCATGTTTTTTTCGAAGTCGTCAGGGCGTTCGCTGTAGCCTGATTTTTCGTTGTGGCCAGTGCCACGCGTGAAGTAAGCAGCCGCGGGATGCTCGGTACCGGGCAGGGTGCGGTAGCCAATGCCGTCGTTGTCGACATCTTTGTAGCGAGCGAAGCCTCCCATCCGGTCGAGATCTTCTTTTGTGAGCACCTTGCCGCGGTCAATTGGCGCCTTGGGATACTCGAACGGATCAGACATCCAGTTGTTCATGCCCAGATCCAGATCCGACATTACGAACACCAAAGTTTGGAACTGTTCCGCCAGATTGAACGCGTCCTGCGCCATGCTGAAACACTCAGCCACGGAACAGGGGAAAAGAAGGATGTTCTTAGTATCGCCGTGGGAAAGGAACGCAGTCGAGAGAACGTCACCTTGCGAAGTGCGCGTAGGCAAACCTGTGGAGGGGCCGACGCGCTGGATATCCCAGACAACTCCGGGAACTTCGGCGTAGTAGGAAAGCCCGGCGAACTCGGCCATGAGCGAGATGCCCGGTCCGGCGGTTGCGGTCATCGAACGCGCACCAGCCCAGCCTGCGCCGAGGACCATCCCGATCGCAGCCAGCTCGTCTTCCGCCTGCACAATGGCAAATGTGGCTTTGCCGTCGGGACCGATTCGATACTCTTTCATGTAGTCAATTAGCGTTTCTACGAGCGAGGAAGAAGGCGTAATGGGATACCACGTGACGACCGTGACTCCAGCAAACATGCAGCCCAGCGCAGCCGCCGAGTTGCCATCGATAATGATCATTCCCTGATTCTTATCCATGCGCTGAATGAAGTAGGGATCTTGCTTGGTAAGGTTGGCGGTAGCGTAGTCAAACCCGGCGCGGACCGCAGCCAAATTTAAATTGGCTGCCTTCACTTTGGTGGCGAACTGCTTTCGCAATGCCTTCTCGACCTCGGCCATATCGATCCCGAGCAACTGGGCCGCGACCCCAACGTAAATCATGTTCTTAACCAGCTTGCGCAGTTTGGCTTCGGGACACACCGGCGCGACCAGCTTGTCGTAAGGAACGGGATAGAAAATCAGATCATTGCGAAGCGCATTCAACTTCAGAGGCTCGTCGTAAAGCACGGCTGCGCCCGGCGCAAGTGACATCACATCTTCCTGCGCGGTCTCGGCGTTCATGGCTATGACGAAGTCGATTTCTTTCTTGCGCGCAATGTACCCGTCTTTGTTAGCGCGGATGGTGTACCAGGTCGGCAACCCGGCAATGTTNGANGGAAACAGATTCTTGCCGGAAACCGGGACTCCCATTTGAAAAATACTGCGCAGAAGCACGGTGTTCGAGCTTTGCGAACCCGACCCGTTCACGGTCGCAACCTGAATGCTCATGTTGTTGACGACGCGCTTCGGCTCCCGTTGCCCAAAGGCTTCGTGGAGCGCTACATCAGTGGTGGCCATTCCTTCATCCTTCCTTGACTGGAGCGGATTTTCGCCCGCTCGGCGGGTTTTTGGAGTAATGAGGCGAACCTTTAATTATACGGCAGTCAGATGGTTGGGAACAGGCGCGAAGAACGGAATTTCAAGAACGAAAGTACCTGCCTAGCAAACATGGATTACGGCTTACTCTACGCGCAGGAACTGGGCCATCTTGCGGAATTTATTATATCGTGATGCGACCAATTCCTGAGTAGTCATCTTAATCAGTTCCCCAAAATGTTTCTGCAGCGCAGCATCCAGCAGAGCTGCCGCAGCCTCGTGATCGGTGTGAGCGCCTTCCTTGGGTTCGGGCACGATGCCGTCAATGCAGCCGAATTCAGCCAAGTCCGAGGCCGTAATGCGGAGCGCTTGCGCGGCCAGTTCTTTCTTCGAAGCATCGCGCCACATAATAGCGGCGCAGGACTCGGGAGAGATTACGGAATAGATGGCGTTCTCCATCATCAGCACGCGATCAGCGACCGCGATCGCCAATGCACCGCCGCTGCCGCCTTCCCCCGTGATCGTCGTAATAATTGGAACCTGCAGGCGTGCCATCTCACGCAGATTTCGCGCGATGGCTTCGGCCTGACCATGTTCCTCAGCGCTCAATCCCGGATACGCGCCAACCGTGTCCACGAAGGTGAAGACCGGACGTTTGAACTTCTCCGCAATCTTCATCACGCGCAGGGCCTTGCGGTAGCCCTCGGGATTCGTCATGCCCCAGTTGCGATAAACATTCTGCTTGGTATCGCGACCCTTCTGATGGCCCATCACCACAACTTCGTGGCCATGAAACCGCGCCATGCCACAAACCATAGCGTGATCGTCGGCGAAACCGCGATCGCCGTGAATCTCGCTCCAATTGGTGAAGATCCGGTCCACGTACTCGAGCATGAGCGGCCGCTGCGGATTCCTGGCCAACTCCGCTTTCTGCCACGCGCTGAAATGCGCCGAGACCTGAGCTTGCAAGGACTGAATGCGCTCGTGAAGCTGTTGGATTTGGCCCCGGATGTCCTCGTCCTGCCCCGGCAGCGATTGCAACCGCTCCAGTTGCAACTCGATTCTTCCCAGCTCTTGCTGCGCTCTCAGTTGCGATTCCATCTTCCTGCCATCACCGTTCCGCGAGGCCCAACGGGCCTCCACCATCGAAAGAAGAAACTCCGTGCCCGCCACTACCAGCAACGCGTTCGTAGCCGGAGCCGAAGCCGATTGCAAATCAGCACTCCTAGGAATGG
>JGI12635J15846_10005944_pt1 | contig 10511 bp, 9 predicted proteins | sample BlaSpr_A8_OM2_M2_FD_15846 | JGI IMG/M metagenome (IMG submission 15846) | reverse complement strand
AAATCGCCGTCAACCCGGCGAGCGCCAGCGCAGCGGCATCGACATGCGACAGGGAAACGGTTTTCCTGGCGACGATGGCTGCCTTGATCGCAATCTTCTCGGCATAAGCGCCCTCCTGGCCAACGTCGCAGACGCCGAAGACCTCATCGCCAACACGCAGGTCTCTGACACCTTCCCCAACGACTGAGACGACACCGGAGAAATCCCGTCCAAGAATGTAAGGGAATCGCGAAAGCTGGCCCGATTTGCCCTCGCGCACCTTCCAGTCCGCGCCATTGACGCTGGCGGCGACAATATCGACCACGACCTCGCCGGATGCGGCCACAGGATCAGGCATCTCGCCGAATTTAAGGACTTCCGGCCCGCCGTGTCGTTCGATGAAGGCAGCTTTCATTTGGTTTCCTTGCTTTGGTGGATCCAAGGTCGCATTTTTGATTGGAGCATTCAAATTTCGGTGTTTGCCCTTCCCCTGAAAGCAGACATTCATCGAGGCTACGGCAATGTCTGTTTTGTGCCACGGCAACAGAAGTAGCCTTCTCACTCGATTACCTCGTCGGCGAGCACGAGAAGCGTCGGCGGGATCGTGAGGCTGAGCGCCGTTCTCTGGGGAGTCCTCACGGGCTCGCTCCGGGGTTGGTCCGAGGATTCCAGCGCTTCAACGGCCAAAAAAGCTTGTTTCGCCCCAAACTTCAACTTGAGATTTAGGGGCCGTTAAGCTCCGTCGCGTAACGCTTCCAGCGGTTTGCAGTCCTTTGGGCGACAAAGTCAACGGGCTGGTTCTGCAAGTTTTGGCTCTGGAAGCGCTCGTAAGTGACGGACACCGGCAAGAGACTGGGCTGGCTGCAAGGCCTTCGCGGAGTTGCGGCGGTCGGTGTCGTCACATGTCATTGCCTGATTAATTTGCCCAAAGACGCCCCCTATCCAGCAGGACTGATCGACATCTTCTATCGGCTTGGGGCGGGCGTAGATTTGTTCTTCGTGATCAGCGGTTTCGTCATGGTTCATACGACGCAGGGCGATCCCGGCGGGGTCCGATCTGCCGCGCGCTTTGCCGTCAGGCGCCTTCAGCGTATCTGGCCCGCTTATTTCGTGCTGACCCTTGCGATCGGATTCTCAAGTTTTGGGTGGAGTCTGGTCGGCGACGAAGAAACGCGGGTAAGGCTCGCGAAGTCGATCCTGTTTGTGCCGGCGAACTATGACAGCGTTTACGCCCACCAAATCATTGCACAAGGTTGGACGCTCGGTTTCGAAGTCTATTTCTATGCGATCTTCGCGATATCGCTGCTCTTTGCACGCACGCGCTGGATATTCCTCGCCGCTTGGTGCAGCGTCACGTTGGTTGCCGTGCCGCTTGCCTATGATGCGTCGCTGACCGACGTCTTCGAGTCATACGCGACGACTGATTATCCGGTAGGATATCTAAAACTCGTCACCAATCCATTTATTTGGGAGTTTGTTGCGGGTGGGATCGCCGGCCTGATCTATCATTCAGCTCTTCGCATCGAAAGCGCCGTACTCTGCTCGGCGTTAGCGCGCGCCGCTGTTGCTTTCGCTATCTGGAACACGTTCGATCCGTTTGTGCCCTCGCTTGGCGTTGGACTCCCCTTTGCGATGATGATCACCGCCGTTTCGGTCGCCAGCAAGACAATCGAGATTCGCGCGCCACGGATGCTGACTTATCTCGGAGGTATCTCCTACACGCTTTACCTCGAACATTTGGCGATAATCTATGTTCTACAATCCGTCTATGGATTCCTTGGCCTGAAGGCTCAGCTGTCGACGGTTGCCAATATTCCGGTAACGGTCGCCGCTTGCATTCTAACCGCAGCACTCAGCAGTCGGTTTCTGGAACATGATCTTCCGCGACTTCTGCTCCGGGTCAATCGCGCCACTTCGATGACGCCTCGTTCATTTCCGGTCTTCCCCGATTAGCGGACATTCTCAGGGTCAGCCGGCATGCCTCAAACGTCCCATGAACAAACATGCCAGGCGTGATGCTCACATGAAAAGTAAGCCGCCCTGCGGCGGCTTGCGTGGTTCGGTGCCCGGCACTTGCTCAGGCTCTGCGGTCAAGCATTGCCAGCATCGCGAAGGCGGCCTCTGTGAGCCGGTGCTAACCTTCCTTCGGTGACCAGCCATAGGCCCTGGCGCAGGCACCGCCCATCAGCATTGCCCGCTCCGTGTTGCTCAGGCGGCTGGTCTTTAGGAAGGGCTCGACGGCCTGCTGGTAGTTGACGATTGCGAACGCGCGCGTCCAGTCGGTGCCCCACAGGCAGCGATCGAAACCCCAGGCATCAAACACGCGGGCAAGCGGATCCCAAATGTCCGGGAAAGGATACGGTTCGCGGGACAGCGTGCAGGCGCCGCTGACCTTGATCACCGCGTTCGGTCGCCCAGCGAGTTCCAGCACCTTCGCAAGGTCGGTCCAGGGCTGCGGCGGCGCGGGCGGCACGCGCGGCTGCAGGATGCCCAGATGGTCGATGATGAATCGGGTGTCGGGATGGCGATCGATCAGCGCCGTGCCCGCGTCCAGATTGTCCCAGCACAGAAGGTTGACCGGAAAGTCGTAGCGAATGGCGGCGCGCGCGATCCGGTCGAGGCCCGGGTCGGTCGGCTCGCGCTTGTTCTCCTTTGTCAGCATGATGCGGATTCCGACCGTTCCCGGCGTCTTCTTCCAGTCAGCGACGACATCGGCCACATCAGGGTCGTCCGGGTCGACCGGCTTGACGATGGCGAACCGGCCGGGATGAGCCCGTTGCACTTCCACCGCATAGCTGGCGTCGTAGCGGTACATGGAAAAGGCGGAGATGAAGATCGCGCCGTCGACGCCGACTTTGTCCATCGCTGCCACCATCTCGTCACCCGTGACGTGATCGGGCCAGTTCGGCACACTGTGCCAGGGTCGCTTCGGCGTGTTCGCCTCATAGGCATGGACCTGGGAGTCGATAATCATCATCGGGGCAACTCCTCTGTGCCAGGCGAGTTTGGACATTGCAGCAGGTTCGTGTCCAGATGGCACTCACGGTCCAACGGACCAGACTTCCGGCGCGCCGAGCAATCCTTTTTTGAGGCCGTTAATGGATTTTCAGGCGGAAAACGCTATATTTCCGGTAGGAGACATCATGGCCGCGCCGACCCAGACCCTGACCCCGAGTTCCACTGCCGCGCTCATTCGCGAGATGGCCGCGCGGTGCCAGGTTAGCTACGTCCCTACGCAGTCAGACCTGCTCGCAAACCACATCACGCGTCTTTCCAGCGACGACGTCGAACTCGACGAGATCGAATGCACGCTGATCGCCTTGCAGCGTGCCGGCCACATCGCCCGTAATCAGCTCGTGCACCTCCAGGCCCGCTACCTGCGTGAAGCGGCGGGCTACGCGTCATAGGACGCGCGCACCGGTAGAGCATATTCCGGGCGGGTCGAATCATCACCCACCAACAGCCTCGTGGTTCGAGACGCGCGCCGTTGCCGCGCTCCTCACCATGAGGGTTTAGGAAGACCTGATCCTGAGAGTCCGACTGAGAATGCAGCCAATAAATAGAGCATTCTGCCGAAGCTCGTCATGCCCGGCCTTGTGCCGGGCATCCACGTCTTTGCTGCACTTAAGCAAGAAAGACGTGGATGGCCGGGCAAAGGCGAGCGGAAGCGACGCCGTCCTTCGGACGGCTATGCCCGGCCATGACGACTGAGCATTCGATCGAAGCGAGGCGGCGCCTCAGCGATCGGTCCAAAGCGAAGCCACCATTGATATGACTGCAAGCAGGATGATGACGGCGCCGTAAAGATAAGCGGCAGTGGAAAGCCCGATCAGCGGGACCGACAATCCAGCCGCGACCGCCGGCAGGCTGAAGGCCAAATAGGACTGCACATAGAACGCAGAAAGCAGCCCGGCCCGCTGGTGGGGCTCCGCCGTCGGCAGCAACGTACGCAGCGTTCCCGAGAAGGTTGATCCAAATCCCACTCCGGCGATCACCGTCCCCGCCAGCAATGCTGCGACTTGCTGCTCGTGGATTCCGAACATCGAGACGGCCACCCCCAGCGACAGCGTACTGGTGCCTGTCAAAATCAACCGCCGGGCCGGCCAGTCCCTGAAAGTCGCCACCGCGATGGCCGCCGTCAACATCAGCGCCGACACCACGACGCCACCGACCCAGGGCGAGTGGACAGCCATCGCCGTCGCCACCACGGTCGGCATCAGCGAGAGGTAGAGGCCGCCGAGCGCCCAGGCCGCCACGTTGGCTGGTGTGAGCCTGGCAAGGACAGACCTCGACTGAGTGGGCACGCTGACATGCGGACGCAGCGAGGCCAGCGCCCCGGTCTTTCGCGAAATGCTTTCGGGCATCACCCAGAGCAGCGCGATCATCACCGCCGTGAGCCCAAGCAGAACGTCGTAGACCCTGTGCAGCGGGTCGGGCGCGAAGGTAATCAACGTTGCCGCCCCTAGCGAACCGGCCGTCATGCCCAAAAATGGGGTGACGCTGTTGAGCAGAGGACCGCGCGCGCGGTTGGTATCAAGGATCGCGGCGCCCAACGCTGTTGTGCCGACACCGACGCAAAGTCCCTGAACGGCCCGCGCCAGAATCAATTGCCCGACGTCCCGGGCCTCCGCGAAAAGGATCATCGCTGCGGCGTTCAGGAGCAGCGCCGCCAGGATCACCGGCCGGCGTCCCACGTAATCGGACAATCCGCCAACCGTCAGCAAGGCGGCAAGCAGGCTCGCGACGTAACTCGCAAACACGATCGTGATCCAGAACGGCGTGAGATGCAGCGACTCCTGATAGAGTCGATAAAGCGGCGTGACCGCGGCGCTGCTCGCGGCGATCAGCATTGCGGCTGCGAAACTGAACAACGTCATGGCGCCCGGCGCCAGGGAGCGGGTCCAGCCCTGGGATTGGCTGGGGAGCGTTTTGGCCGGTGCGTCACACTGGGGAGTTGCGGGGCAGGCTTGCATAGGGGCTCCTAAAGCTAATATATAGCCTTAGTTATACAGACCCGAGCCTTAAAGCAAATTATTTGCGTTAAGCGTTTTGGCATGGCAAGGCTGCATGGAGCAGGAGCGTGGCCGTCAAAGAACGCGTTCGTGTCGGAGGACGGAGCGCTCGGATCCAAAGCGCGGTGCATGAGGCCGTGAGGCGTCTCAGCGCGGAAACCCATCGCGACCAACTCACGGTGCCGCAAATTGCCGCCGAGGCCGGCGTGACACCGTCGACGATCTATCGGCGGTGGGGCGATCTCGCAGCGCTGCTGGCGGATGTCGCCGTTCAGCGGTTGCGGCCGATCGCCGATCCTGAAGACACCGGCGCCGTGGCGTCGGACCTGCGGCTATTCATCGAACAATTCATGGAAGAGATGTCGTCCCCGGTGGGCCGGGCGCTGATCAGGGATGTGTTTTCCCCCTCGGGAGAAACCTACCCGGTCCAGTGCGGAGGCTTTACCCGCGAACATCTGACGACCATCATTTCGCGCGCGAAAGCGCGCGGCGAAGCGGCTTTCGATATCGATGAGGTGATCGACCACGTCGTGGCACCAATCATCTATCATATTTTGTACGGCGATCGGGAATTAACCCTGGACTACTGCCATTCCCTGTTGGACCGGGTTCGATCGTTGCCACGGAAGAATTGAAGGTGTCATTCAGCGACCATCCTTCGCACCAGCCTTCCAGCTTCAAGCCTGCAGCATGCACATACTCAGAGACTCGCTCCGCCGGCAACCATCGTCGCCTCTAGCGGCTTGCGGCCACGAATGAGATCCGACGCCTTGTCGGCAATCATCAGCGTCGATGCGTTGAGATTGGCCGAGATCATCCGCGGCATGATCGAGGCATCGACCACGCGCAGGCCCTGCAGCCCATGCACGCGCAGCTGGTCGTCGACCACGGCCCACGAGCTATCGGCCCGGCCCATGCGGCAGGTGCATCCGGGATGGAACGTCGTGGTGCCGCGTTGCGTTGCNGCGCCTAAAAATTCGTCGTCAGACTGCACGCCGGGTCCGGGAAAATCCTCATAGGCGTAATAGGGCGCGAGCGGTGCGGAGGCGAGCAATCGCCGCGCCAGCTTCATGCCGGCGACGATGACGCGGCGGTCGAGCTCGGCAACCAGATAATTGGTCTGGATGATCGGCGGCGCAAAAGGATCGGCGGAGCGGATGCGGACATAGCCGCGGCTTTCGGGCCGTTGCTGCCAGGAAGCAATCGTCATGCCCGGCTCGTCCTCGAGCTGTCCCTGCACGCCCTCCTGGTAGCTTGCGGGCGTAAAGGTCAGCTGCAGGTCGGAACTCTCGGTGGTCTCGCCGGAGTGCCAGAAGCAATAGACCATGGTCGGCGACAACGACAGCAGGCCGCGCCGCGTCGTCGCCCATTTGATCGCCTCCAGCGCCAGGCTCAGCCCGCGCCGGCGNTCGTTGATGGTTTTGATGTTCTTGACGCGGGCGACCGAGCGCGGCGCGTAATGGTCCTGCAAGCCCTCGCCGACGCCCGCTAGCGCGTGGCGCACCTCGATGCCGTGCGAGCGCAAAAGATCGGGCGATCCGACGCCGGACAATTGCAGCAGTTGTGGTGAATTGTAGGTGCCGCCCGAGAGGATCACTTCCTTGTTGGCGCGAACTTCGCATGACGCACCGCCCTTGCCGCCTTTGACATAGCGCACGCCGACCGCGCGCTTGCCCTCGAAGATGATTTCGGTCGCGTGCGCATGGGTGTGCACATGGACATTCGGCCGCTTCCGCGCCGGATGCAGGAACGCGGTCGCGGCACTGACGCGCAAGCCGTTTTTAATGGTGCGCTGGGCGTAAGAGACGCCCTCCTGGATCGCGCCGTTGTAATCGGGGTTTCTGGGAATGCCGAGCGACATCGCACCCGCCATGAAGGCTTCGCAGAGCGGGTCCTTCCAGTCCATGGTGGTGACGGTCAGATTACCCTCGCGCCCGCGAAAAGTGTCTTCACCTTCGCCGATCCGCCGCTCCAGCCGCTTGAAATAGGGCAGCACATCCGGATAACCCCAGCCGCGATTGCCGAGCTGCGCCCAGGTGTCGAAATCCTGGCGCTGGCCGCGATTATAGATGTGACCATTGATCGAGGAGGAGCCGCCGAGCGTCTTGCCGCGCGGCGCGTAGATGCGCCGGCCTCCGGTCCACGGACCCGGCTCCTGCTGGTAGGCCCAGTTGATGCCCTTCATATGGAAGGTTTTGATAAAACCCGCCGGCAGATGGATGTAGGGATGCCAATCCTTCGGCCCTGCCTCAAGCACACAGACGCTGGTGTCGGCATCTTCGCTCAGCCGGTTCGCCAGCACGCATCCGGCGGAGCCCGCGCCAATGATCACATANTCGAATCTATCGGTCATCTCTTGTTCTGGCGGTTACGCTACCGCGCCTTCTCGTTCAATTGATAATTCAGATGCGCTCTTACCGTCGGCCATTCGGCTCCGATGATACTGTAGACCACGGTGTCGCGCAGCGTGCCGTTCGGCGCGATACTGTGGTTGCGCAGGATGCCGTCGAGCTTGGCGCCGAGCCGCTCGATGCCGCGCCGGCTCGCATGATTGAAGAAATGTGTGCGGAATTCGACCGCGATGCAATCGAGCTTTTCGAACGCGTGGGTCAGCAACAGAAGTTTGCACTGGGTGTTGACCGCGCTGCGCTGCACCCGTGCCGCATACCAGGTCGAGCCGATCTCGACGCGCCGGTTCGGCGCATCGACGTTCATATAGGTGGTCATGCCCGCGATCTTGCCGTCGGCATCGAACACCGTCCAGGGCAGCATCGAGCCCGATGCCTGCAAGCCAAGCCGGCGATCGATCTCCTTGCGCATGTCTTCGGGCTTTGGAACAAACGTATACCAGAGCTTCCACAGCTCGCCGTCCTTCACGGCTTCGGTCAGGCCGTCGATATGATCGTGCGACAAGGGTTTTAGCTGCGCGGAGGGGCCGCTGAGGATTACCGGTTCAGGCCAGGGCATTAGTTACTCCGCTTTTTAGGCCGTCATTGCGAGGAGCACTTGCGACGAAGCAATCCATTCTGCTTCGCGGTGCGTGGATTGCTTCGCGGAGTTTATCATCTGGCGCGCATTCGCGCGACCCGTTGGCACCGCAATGACGGCAACCAACATCATCACTTGTTCAAAAAATTCAGCTTCAGGCCGGGCCGCTGCCACTCCATCGCGACAAGTTCGCCCTTGCCCGACAGCGTGATGTAGGCGGTCTTCAGCTCCGGCCCGCCGAAAGCGATGTTGGTGGTGACGCGATCGCCGGTCGGCACCTGCTCGACGAGCTTGCCGTCCGGCGCGATCACCGAGATGCAGCCCGAGATCAAGGTCGCGACGCAGATATTGCCGGAAGCTTCCACCGCCAGCGAATCGAACATCTGGTAGCCGCCGAGACCCGCGATCGGCTTGCCGCGTTCGCCGCGGTAGATCACGTCGCGCGGTTTTACTTCGCCGGGCGCGGACAGATCGAACGCCCACAGCCGCGCCGTCGGCGTCTCCGCGACGTAGACGGTGTTCTCATCGGGCGACAAACCGATGCCGTTGGCCGGCAGCAGGCCAAACCCGCCTTCGACGATCTCCTTCATCCCGGGCTTGATATAATAGAACGCCCCGACATCCATGTCGCGGGCACGGCGCTTGCCCAAATCCGTGAACCAGAGCCCGCCGTGTTTATCGAACACGAGATCGTTCGGCCCCTTCAGCGGATGCTCGCCGCATTTGTCGAACAGGGTTTCGACCTTGCCGGTTGCGAGATCGACGCGCTGGATCGAGCCGCCGATATATTCGGCAGGCGACGGCGCGCCCGGCATCATGGTGCCGCGCGAAAGAGTCCAGCTGAAACCGCCATTGTTGCAGATATAGCATTTGCCGTCGGGCCCTATCGCAGCCCCATTGGGGCCGCCGGGAATTTCTGCGACCACCTGCTTGCGCCCGTCCGGCCAGACCCGCGTCAGCCGCCGGCCGCGGATTTCGACCAGCACCACCGATCCGTCCGGCATCACCACCGGCCCTTCGGGGAATTCCAGATCGGTAGCGAGAACGCGGACATCGGGCATCGGAATCCCCCGGCTTTTCTTGGGCGCCGGAGGATTTGAGGCTCATTCCGCGCGCGCAACGATTTCGTTGCGCAACGTTATGGCAAAGTCGCTATCGCTTGCCAAGCCGACATCAGGCTGCGCAAGGCAGCCAAGCGTATCGCCTATTCGGTTCTGTCAGAACCGAATAGGCATCTAGGTCTTTATTCGACGCGTTTTCTTTACGCGAACCGGTACCCACTTCGCTCGAAAACGCTTTTCTACTCCTTGATCGGCACCCAGACTTCGAGGCCGCCATCGCCGGTCACCGGATTGAATTTCTCGTCGTAACGCTCGAAATTGGGCGCGTCCGCCGCCTTCAGTCCCGAAGCCGGCAGCCAGTGATTCCAGATCGTGTTGACGGCGCGGCGAATGGTCGAGATGTGGTCGCTATGGGTGAAGACCGCGTATCTCTGTTCGGGGATCCGGACTCTCGCAAATTCGCGCGGCAGGTCGGAGAAGTCGGAGACTTCGACGCCCGAGATGTAGTCGAAATTTCCGGCATCATCGCCGTTGCAGCAGACGCCGTAGGCGACCTTCCCGACCCGGTTGGGAATGTCCGCAATGCACTGACCAAAACGCTGCCACTGGCCGGGAATGCCGGCGCCGTTCTCGCTCGAGTAGCGCCCGCCAAGCCCGGCGACCAGTAGCGGCTTGCCGGTCACAAAACGCGGCGCCAGCAGTTTGTCTGTGAGGGTTGAGTCCATTTGGATCGGCTCCTGGAGTCTGAGGTTGTCGAGACGCGTTGCGGCACGGACCGTCTCGGGCGTGACCCCGAAATGGTCGCGGAACGCGCGGGTGAATGCTTCGTGCGAGCCGTAGTCCGCATCCAGCGCGACGTTGAGGATATCCGGCGCACCGTTGGCGAGCGCGCGGGCCGCCTCGGAGAGGCGCCGGGCACGCACGTAGCGCATGACCGAAAACCCGGTCGCGGCTGCAAACGCGCGCACCATGTGGAAGCGCGAGATGCCGGCGACATCAGCGATCTCGTCGAGGGTCAGTTCCTCGGCGAGATGGCTTTCGATAAACCAGAGCGCCCGCTGGGCTGGATTCATGGACAGGCTTTCATTCGAAGCCGGCGCATTATGATCGTTTGCGCGTGCGGCGTTTGACAGTCCTTGCTCCGCCCGTGGCCTCGCGAAACGGGAAACGGACGCGAACGGCTTCTTCCGCCTTACGGAAAATAGCAGCGAAGCCGTCGCTGGCAACACCGGCCCGGTCGTGCATACTGAAGCCGCATTCAGTCCGACGGCTCAAAGAGCTGCCCCACAAAGAGGCTGCCTGAGCTTCGGTCAGCACGTCAGGGAGGACGATGATGCACCACCGTGTCTTGAGCCACGCCAAATCCTTATGCCTTGCCGCAGTGCTTGCCGTTGCGGTCGCCGGCACAGCCGATGCGCAAAAGAGATACGATCCCGGTGCGACCGATACCGAGATCAAGATCGGCAACATC
>JGI12635J15846_10005941_pt1 | contig 10513 bp, 8 predicted proteins | sample BlaSpr_A8_OM2_M2_FD_15846 | JGI IMG/M metagenome (IMG submission 15846) | reverse complement strand
CCACCTTGCCGTCGTTCGTCGGGTTCAGCCCCAGGTCCGAAGTCCGAATGGCTTTATCGATCAGCGGCACCACGCTCGGGTCCCAAGGCGAAATCACCAGCAGCGTCGCCTCCGGCACCGCCACGGTACCGAGTTGATTCACCGGCATGGGCGTCCCGTGATAGTCCACGCGGATGGAGTCCAGAATGGAAGCAGTGGCGCGTCCCGTCCGCAGCGTCGCCAATTCCTTCCGGAAATCATCGACCGCCTTTTCCATCCGTATCTTGCCNGCCGCAATCGCGTCTTTCGTCGTCATCGTGTCCTCATCGAAACAATCATTCCCAGATGATCCGGCTTCTGCAGTTTTCAGTTACCAGTTTTCAATTCTCAGCGCTCGACTCTCCGCATAGAGAAAAATTACGGGAAGAACCCTACTCGAACATAGTTCAGTTTTATTTCCACTCTGAAAACTGGCAACCGATCGGCGAAAACGATCTCACGCCGGGGTAACCTTCGAACCCACGCGTTCCCCGAGCACCACCCGCTTGATATTCCCCGGCCGATTCATATTGAACACCACGATCGGCATGCCATTGTCCATGCACAACGAAATCGCCGTTGAGTCCATCACCTTCAGGTTCTGTCTCAGCACCTCGCGGTAGGAAATCGCCGCAAAAAATTTGGCATCCGGAATCTGTTCCGGATCGGCGTCGTAAACTCCATCGACGCGCGTGGCTTTCAATATGACGTCCGCCTTGATTTCCATCGCGCGCAGCGCCGCCGCGGTATCCGTCGAAAAATACGGATTCCCCGTCCCCGCCGCAAAAATCACCACGCGGTTCTTTTCCAGGTGCCGCACCGCGCGCCGCCGGATAAACGGCTCGGAAACTTCTTTCATCTCGATAGCGCTCAGCACGCGTGTAAACACTCCCGCTTTTTCCAGCGCGTCCTGCAGCGCCAGCGCGTTGATGACCGTCGCCAGCATGCCCATGTAATCGCCGGTCGCGCGATCGATCTCAAAACCCTTCTGCCTGGCCCCGCGGAAGATATTTCCTCCGCCGACCATGATCGCCGTTTGCACGCCGAGCCCGTGCACCTCTTTCAGTTCGCGCGCGATGGCTTGAATCGTTTCGCCGTGGATACCGAATCCCTGCGGCCCCTGAAACGCTTCTCCGGAGAGCTTCAGCAGGATCCTCCGGTACGCCGGCTTGGCGCGTTTCACAGCCTTCTTACCATCTTTCTTCGTCGCTGCCATGAGTCTCCGTTCGCGCGATCTAAAATCACGGGAATTGTAACAAACTATCTCCGCCCCCGCACACTTGCCGTGCGGCAGCCTGGCTCCAGCGCAAAAAAGCGCTCCGACCAGGTCGGAGCGCTGAAGTATTTTTCAGATGGTTTTGGAATTACGAGTTGACCGGCACGGGCACGGGCACGGGCGCAGTCTCCGGACTCGCCGACGCGCCGCCCACTTCGCCGACCTTGAAGCGCACGAAGCGCCGGATCGAAATGTTTTCGCCCAGCTTGATGACCGCCTGGTCGATCATTTCGCGAATAGTCACGCTCTCGTCCTTGATGTAGTGCTGTTCGTAGAGGCAGTTTTCCTCGTAGAACTTCTCCATCTTCCCATTGACGATCTTTTCGACGACCGCTTCCGGCTTGCCGGTCGCCAGCGCCTGCGCCTTGTAGATATCGCGTTCCTTCTCGAGCATCTCCGGCGTCACTTCTTCACGCCGCACATACCGCGGATCCAGCGCCGCGATGTGCATCGCGATGTCATGCGACAGCTGCTGGAACGCGTCCGTGCGCGCCACGAAATCCGATTCGCAGTTCAGCTCCACCATCACGCCGATTTTCCCGCCGGCGTGAATGTAGTTGCCCACCAGGCCCTCGCTGGCTTCACGCTGCGCTTTTTTGGCCGCGGCCGCCTGGCCCTTCTTCCGCAGGACCTCGATGGCCTTCTCGATCACGCCGTTCGCTTCAATCAGCGCGGTCCGACAATCGTTGAAACCTGCCCCGGTCCGCTCGCGCAATTCTTTTACGAGTTGTGCTGGGATTTGCATAGTTGGCTGTTGTGTACTCATCCTTTTTCTCTTCGCTCTCTTGAAATCTCTTTTTCGATCCCGTGATTTACAAAACGGCCCGCACCGAACCGCTCGGCACGGGCCTCACAAAATTCTCACCCGCGCAATTGGTTTAGTGTTTTTCGTCGTCGGGAGGTACGGTGGCTTCGGCAGCCTCGGCAGGTTCCGCGGGGGTCTCCACAACACCCTCCACGAAATCGCCTTCCTGCTTCTCGTATTGTTCGTACGCGCTCGTATCAACGTACTCGACGCCGTCCACCAGCGCCTGATCCTCGGCGGCCTTCTGCTCCGCAACCTGCGACTGCTGGTATGCGGTGTGGCCTTCCAGCACGGAATCTGCAATCTTCGTCGTGAACAACCGGATGGCGCGCAGCGCGTCATCGTTCCCGGGAATGATCCAGTCCACCACATCGGGATCGCAATTCGTATCCACGACCGAAACCACCGGCACGCCCATGCGCCGCGCTTCCTTCACGGCAATCTCTTCGGCGTTGGAATCGATCACGAACATGGTGTCCGGCAACTGCGTCATGTTCTCGATGCCTTCGAGGTTCTGAAACAGGTGCTTCATCTCGCGGTCCAGCCGCGCTTGTTCTTTTTTGGAAAGCTCTTTGATGCGGCCGTCTTCGTTCATGGCCTTCAGCAGCTTCAGGCGCTTGATGGACTTCTGCAGCGTCGCCCAGTTCGTCAGCGTTCCGCCCAGCCAGCGGTGGTTCACAAAAAACGCACCGCAGCGCTTCGCCTCTTCGGCGACCGCTTCCTGGGCCTGCCGCTTGGTGCCCACGAACAGAACTGCCCTGCCTTGCCCGGAGAGTTCGCTCACGAAGCGGCTCGCTTCGCGGAACATCTTGAGGGTTTTCTGAAGATCGATAATATGGATACCGTTACGTTCTCCGAAAATGTACTCCTTCATTTTCGGGTTCCAGCGCCGCGTCTGGTGACCGAAGTGAACTCCGGCCTCCAGCAACTCTTTCATCGTGATCTCTACTGCCAAGTTTCCTCCTAATAGGATAGCTGTTTGCGGTGGCGGCTTGCGGCGCCACAGAACAGCCTCTTGCCGGCTCCTTGCCGGCCGTGATCTCAGCGGGACAACTTGCGTCAACCCGCTGGAGCTCGGTGCGGCCCCGACCGTGTTGGGGCAACAAAAATTAACGCTTCGTGAATTGGAAGCGCTTGCGCGCGCCCTTCTGTCCGTACTTCTTGCGTTCCTTCATTCGCGAATCGCGCGTCATAAATCCATTTTTCCGCAGCGCCGGCCGCAACTCCGGATTGAATCGCGAGATCGCCCGCGACAATCCCATACGCACCGCGCCCGCTTGTCCGCCCACACCGCCGCCATGCGCCGTCACCACCACGTCCACCTGATCGGCGATGTTGGTAAACTTCAGCGGCTCAATCGCGTCATGCTTCCAGGCATGATTCGGAAAATATTGTTCCACCGTCCTGCCGTTGATTGTGAACTTGCCGGACCCGGGACGCAGGAATACGCGCGCCACCGATTCCTTGCGCCGCCCCGTTCCCAGAAACCAGGTTTGTGTGCCTGCAATAGGCGTACCAGTAGAACTCAACGTTCCTCCTAAAAAACTCCACACTCGGCTTGCTCCCTGCGATGGGTGACCGTTTCACGGTCAGACACAACGGAGAACCGCAACGTGCGGAAAAAAATGGGCCTTCGCTTACAGCGAAACTGCCTGGGGCTTCTGCCCCGCGTGCCGGGCCAAACCCGCGGCATCCCGGTACACGCGCAACTTCTTCGCTCGCCGTGCACGCAGCTTGTTCTTCGGCAGCATGCCGAGAACCGCTTCGCGTATCATCCAGTCCGACTTTGCCTCGCGCAACCTCTTCGCCGGCACTTCCTTTAATCCGCCCGGATACCCGCTGTGCGAGTAATAAATTTTCTGCTCGACCTTGTTGCCGGTCATGCGAACTTTGTCCGCATTAATCACCACTACGTGGTCGCCCGAATCCAGGTAGGGCGTAAAGCTCGGATTGTCTTTGCCGATCAGCATGCGCGCCACTTTGGTCGCCAGGCGTCCCAACACCACGTTCGTCGCGTCCACTACAAACCAGTTCGCGCCCACTTTCAGCGCTTCGGCTGCTTCACCTTTGGCTACGTACGTCCTCATTGCGCTCAGTCACACCTTTCCCTGTAGAGACAAACTCCAATCTTAGAGTTTGCTCCTTCTTTTGTCAACGAAGAGTTGCCTTTTGGGGGAGCCTGCTCGCATCGTATGGCCCTGGCGGAATTGAAGTGCGCGAGTCCGGAGAGGTGCAAGGATGATAACTGCCTGGCTGGCAGAGAGCCGGGAACTATCGGTTTCCGGGGCCGTGCCTCCAGCCACCTTAACTCGCTACTTCGACCGGCAGCTTCAGCCAAGCCAGCACAAAGATAAGCAGCGCGGCCGCGAGAAACGAAGTTGGCGCCGCAAAAAAATAATGCAGAGAAACGGCGGTCATCGCCGCCAGCCAGATGATATTTATCAGCGCAACGCGCTTCAACAGTCCGGCCCGCTCGCGGCACAGCAACAGATCGAGCACCCCAAAGCCGAGCGCCGCAAGCATGAAGGCAACACTAAACCCACGCATCAATTCGTCCATGCTGCGGACCGATCCCATGAGATCGAATTTGTAGTTGGACATCAGGTCCAGCAACTGCCTCTCGGTATCATTCGAAGGGACCTGCTTTTGGAACAGAGAAAGTGAGTGCACCAATCCGAGGATGACCAGCGCCACCGCGCCCGTCTTGAACAGGCGTCTTCCCCATTTGTCTGTCATGTCCTGAACTTATATCACAAACCGAGGAGCGGTTGCCCCGCGACCACCCGGGGAGTAGATGCGGATTATGAATCATTTGGAAGGAACTGCGTTTCGAATGGCGCGATTCGAACTTCATTTCTGGCTTTCAGTCCGTTCCCCGGGCTTCGAACCTTTGGGACCGCCGAGTCGAACTCCAGGCCCATGAACGCGGCTTATGGGCTAAGTGACAATAATCGGATAAATCGCTGAAACCAAATTCGAGTAAAAATTGATTCAATCCACTCTTCCTATCGACGCGGAGAAGCGCATCGATTCGGCGATTCTAGAAGTGCGTCCTGCCAGCGCCGATGCGTTCTGCGGATAACAGTAACCACGTACCGGAGCTGGATGGCTTGCGGGGGCTGGCTGCGCTCCGAGACGATGCGCGGATTTGGAAGAATTACTTACTGCCTGTACCTCGTCCATTGAGGAGTGCTCTGGTTCATCATACGCTTTGTCGTACATAGCAGATTCGGCGACTTTCCGCGGCTGGAACTTGCGGCGGCTCCTTTCGCTCGGGCCATTTCCTTCGCCATCGCGAAGATGTCCTGGAGATTCCTCGAGTCGACCCAGATTCGTCGCGCTCGTCGCGCTCGTCGCTTCACATACTGACGATTGCGATTCTGTGCGGTTTTTCCGACTGTCCTCCACCTGGGCTGGCGGCCGCAAAATCGCTATTCCCAGGAGGCCTGGATTTTGGTATTGTCCTCAGTAAGCGGTGTCCCCCCCGTGGTCGGTTTGACATGCTACGAACTGATCTCGACACGCCTCTCTCGATAGGCCCCTCGACCGCCGTAAGGCCGTCGGTGCACTTCCTGCGTTTGAGCTCTCCCGGAATTCTTTTTCTGACCTGCGCCCTTTTTGGCGCCACGCATTGTTCCGCTCAGGATGTCGCCGAAGCGGCTCGCCAGGAACGCGCCCAGAAAGAAAGCCAGCAGAAAAAATTCAAGCATGTCTACACCGAGCAGGATCTAAAGCGCGCACAGATTCTCACCCCGGAAGATCGCAATCAGATGGAGGCAAAGAAAAATCAGACGGCGCCTGCGGCGGCGGAAAATCTCCAGGAACCTTTCGACGTGCAGTCGCTTCCTCCCGACGCTTCCCTTGGTGACGTGGCACGCCGCTTCCGCAAACAAAAAGAATCGCAAAGACTTCAGCGGTCCGCGGAATTCCATCTCCCCTTCGCCGATGCGCCTGTGCTAGCTTCACCGAAGCCTTCCGTGATGCCGCTGCGCCCGCCGGTTTCCAATCCCGCTCCACCGCGCTTCGCTCCTTACCAACCGCCGGTGAAGCGCTCGCCTTTCCAGCGCCCAAGGGTTTTCTTCTCGGCTCCTGCGCTCGTTATGCCTTCGCGTCCTCCTGCCATTCGAGTAACGCCTCCGCAGCCGGCCGCTCCCGCTCCGATCGCTCCTGTGACACCGATCGTTCCACTGGCACCGGGCGGCGCGGCGAGATTCAACACGGTGGTCGTGAAGCCCGGAGACTCGCTGTGGAAGATCGCGGAACAAAATTTGGGGAAGGGGCTTCGCTGGCACGAGCTTCTCGCTACGAATCCGGGAATCGTTGATGCCAACCACATCGTGGCGGGCTCTCAGGTTTACCTGCCGGTCGCCATCTNTCCCNTCGAAACCGCAACCAAGATCACGGTGCGCAAGGGCGACACTCTCTCCAAGATCGCGCGAANGCAGCTCGGCCATGCTTCCTTGTGGTCTTGCATCGCCCGCGCAAATCCGGCCATCAATGATGCAAACTTGATCTTCGCCGGCCAGCAGTTGCTCCTCCCCGGAAGTTGCAAACCGTAGCGTTTCTTCTCCACTTCCATCGCGCTGTAATCTAAAGGAAAAGTAAATAATCTTCAGTATTTAATAAGCCACTTCTGTTTTTGGGAGATCATCACCGCCCGGTCCCTCGGGTCCCTGATCGCTCGTCCATAAGTCATTGAAATCTCTGCCTTTCTGTAAAAGTCTACTTTATATACTTCTGGCACAGAGATTGCGAAAACACACCGAGAGGATGCATAGGCTTCACACAGGTGGCTCCGGCCGAATGCGAACAATAGCCTCGAACTTTGAATGCCTCGCTGCGGTTAGGTGCGAGGTCAACGCCCGGAAATCGGATCGCACAATACTCAATGTCACCTGAAATCGTATTTTTATCTGGAGGGAAAAAAACATGGCTTTTGAATTGAAGAGATCTTCGTCTGCCCGGAAAGTATTCTTGCACCTCTCCGTGTTGGTCCTGCTCTTGACAGGCTATTGCGGAGCCGTGCTGGCGCAGTCTACTGCCGCGCTAAATGGCACGGTGACTGACGCCACGGGAGCGGTCGTTGCAAACGCGAAAGTCGTCGCGACCACCCAAGCCACGGGAGTCGAATCCGCCACTCAGACAGACACAGCCGGGGCCTATCTCTTTCCCTCGTTGCCGATCGGAATGTATCGCATCCAGGTCACCGCTCCAGGTTTCCGATCCGCAATCATTTCAAACCTGAAGCTCGATGTGGCCTCGGCCGTCACGCAAAACATTCAATTGACCGTCGGTGAAGCTGCGGAAAAAATCGAAATCGTGGCCGATGCTGCGCTCGTCGAAACCGCCACGACAAGCATGAGCCAGGTTATCAACGACAAGACCGTGCAGGAAATTCCGCTCAACGGCCGCCACTTTACGGATCTCAGCCTGCTGACGCCCGGCACAATGACGCCACCCGCCAACGGTTTCCTGTCCGCTCCGCTCCGCGGCCAGGGATCATTCGGAATCAATACCGCGGGCCAGCGCGAAGATACGACCAATTGGCTGGTCAACGGGATCAATCTGAACGACAACGTGCAAAACCAGATCACCTTCCAGCCTCCGATTGACACTCTCGCGGAATACAAGATCGATAATTCATCCTTCCCCGCGGAGTACGGCAGGAATTCCGGCGCCATCGTGAACCTGGCCACCCGTTCCGGAACGAATGAATACCACGGCGAGCTGTTTGAGTTTTTCCGAAACAATGATCTGGACGCGCGGAACTTTTTCAACCCGGCCATGAGCGCGACTGGTGCGGCGCTTCCTCAAGCTCCATTCAAGCGCAACGATTTCGGTGTCGACTTCGGCGGACCGATCAAGAAAAATAAGGTTTTCTTCTTTCTCGCCTACGAAGGACTCCGGCAACATCAGAGCCTGACCGTCTCGACAACCGTTCCAAGCCAGAATGACCGTGCGGGTGTCACTTCCCCCGCAGTTAAAAGCCTGCTCGCGTTGATCCCTGCGGCCAACCAAGTCGGATCGGGGACCGCCGGGAATCCTGCCACATTCAACTTTTTCACCGGCGGTGCACTCGCCAATGTTGCCTTGAACCAGGGCTCTGCGGACCTCGACCTCGAACTGACGGACAAAGATCGCATGCATGGTTACTACGTCGTTCAGAAGGACCTTCGGCAAGAGCCGACTGCGGGAGGCGCGATCGGGGCAGACATTCCGGGATTTGGGGATACGCGCAGCGGCTTTCGCCACCTGATGACATTCAGCGAAGATCATACCTTTGGCTCGACGCTTGCCAATACGGTGCGCCTTGGTTTCAACCGCATCCACTTGACCTTCACGCCTAACGGGCTCTTGGATCCCGCAAAATTCAACATCACCATGCCACCGGGCTCTCCGGCGGCTACGGGATTGCCATTTTTCAACGTCGCCGGCACCTTAGGTTTTGGCGGCCCGACCGGCGAGCCGCAAGGTCGCGGGGACACCACCGCCGTTTTGAATGACACTCTGAGCTGGCTCAGAGGCCGCCACTCGTTCGCATTCGGTGGAGAAATCCGGCGTGCCTACAACAACAACATTGCCGAAAACGTGGGGAGCTTCAGCTACACGACGTTTGCAAATTTTCTGGCAGACAAGTCCAATGCGTTTACGGACCAATTGGGCGCCGGAAACGACAAGGTTCTGCAACCTTCTTATGATGTTTTCGCACAGGATAGTTATAAATGGAAGTCGAACTTTACCATCAACTTCGGCCTGCGGTACGCTTGGAACTCGAGCCCGTCGGAAGCCAGCAATCACTTCACCAATTTTGATCAGGCGACTGGCACACTGATCTCGTCTCCTCAGCCGTACCACACCAACAACAAGAATTTTCAACCGCGTATCGGATTTGCCTGGGATCCCTTCAAAGACGGCAAGACCTCTTTGCGAGCGGCTTACGCGATCATGACTCAGGATCCGACCACCAATATCATCACCGGGCTTAGTTCCAATCCGCTGTTTGCGCTGCCTCTTTCTGCCAATTCCGCAACGAGCAGCATTACTCTAGAGAATCCTGCTGCCGCGGTCACCGGCGTAAGCCTTGGTCCATCGGCAATCAATCCTAACTTTGATGACATGTATGCGCAGGACTGGAACCTCACGATCCAGCGTCAGATCACTCCCACCCTTGGACTTGAAGTATCCTACGTGGGCCTGAAGGCAACCCATCTGCAGCTTTTGCAAAACATCAACCAGCCTTTCGTCACCGGCGGCATTTACGGGTCCACCAAGCCCTTTCCAACCCTGCCGCTGACAAGCTCTGTACTCCCGCCACAGTGCCAGGCTCCCAATCCCGTATGCCCGTTCGGCACCATCAATCAAGTGAACAGCGGCGGAAACTCGAACTACAATGCACTCTGGGCTACGGTCAACAAGCATTTCTCGCACGGTCTCCAGTTCCTCGGTTCCTACACCTTCTCGAAGTCGCTCGACTACAACTCCCTTTCTACCGGGGAGACGTACATCATCCAAAATGCTTATAACCCGCGTGGTGACTACGGCCGGTCGGAGTTTGACGCCCGCCACCGGTTTGTCCTCAGCGGCTTCTACGAACTGCCATTCAAAGCCAACCGTCTCGTGGCCGGCTGGCAGCTCGGATTGGTCACCCAAGCGCAATCCGGCAATCCGATCAATCCAACTCTCTCCATTGGCCCCGGACCTGGGATTTCTCTCACTGTCAGGCCGGACTTAACGGGTACGGTCCAAACAACCGGAGACCCATCGCAATGGTTTGTGAGCAAGACCGTTTTCGCCTCGCCGTGCGTTGCCGCAGTACCTCCGGCAACCTTGCCGACTTGCCACCCGGGCAACTTGGGGCGTGACGCAATCACGGGCCCAAACTTCGTCAATACCGATTTCTCGGTCACCAAAAACACGAAGATTACGGAGCGAATCACTCTCCAGTTCCGGACCGAGATGTTTGACGTTTTGAATCATCCGAACTTCGGTAATCCGGTCCTTACCGTCACCAGCGGTTCATTTGGCAAAATCCTGAGCACTCGCTTCCCGACCGGCGATTTCGGCTCCTCGCGCCAGATCCAATTTGCTCTTAAACTGCTGTTCTAAGCATTCGTCAATCCTGTTTCCAACGAGGGCGGGCTTCGACCCGCCCTCGTTGTTTTCCCTCTCGTTGAGCGCTGGCGGCACCTCTCCTGCCCGGCTCAAATTATGGTTTTCAGATACAATAGAAGACTGTTTCGAGCTCTTTTCGTGAGGCCTAGGTGATTCACCAGAACGTTTTTCATAACGACACCCTGCAGCCCATCGAGAAAGTTCGCCTTTCTCCTGGCCAGGCCGGGCTGATCTGCGGCTGGGGCATCTTCACCACGCTGCGCATCTCCCGCGGCGAGGCTTTCGCCTACGAGCGCCACTGG
>JGI12635J15846_10005940_pt1 | contig 10513 bp, 9 predicted proteins | sample BlaSpr_A8_OM2_M2_FD_15846 | JGI IMG/M metagenome (IMG submission 15846) | reverse complement strand
GAGCGCGAGCGCCTGACTTCGTTTCGATTCATTTTGCGGCGGGCTCTCTGCCAGCATTGTCCCAACTTCGTCGCGCGTCAGCGACTTTGGCAGTACCTTCCATTGTTTCGGTAGGTCGATATTAAGCGTGGGATCATGGTCGATTTTTCCCTCAATCAGTAGATGACGGTAAAGGTGGCGAATGGCGGAGAGTTTTCTTCCAACGGAGCGCCCGTCCAACGGCCTGGAAAATAATTCCCGGATGTATTCGCGCACGTCTTCGCGACGCACTCCGGTAAAAAGGACACGGCGGCTGTCGAGGAATTTCGCGAACTGCCGAAGATCGCTGTCATACGCATCGATTGTTAGCTTTGCCAACCCCCGCTCGACTTGAAGATAGTCCAGAAAATCGTCGAGCGTGCGGGCATTGGTGCGGACGTTGGCATCAGAAGCCATCCAGTAAGTATGGGATGTCACGGCGAAGCGCAACAGTAACGAGGAGGATGCCGGGCAGGTGCGAAACTAACTGCGCGTTCCGCTTTTGACGCTCACCGATTGCAACACATCTACCGCGTAGAGCGCGCCTTCGGGCGTCTCTTCGTGCTTGAAGTAGGCAAAGACGTCGCGGCCGGAAGCGAGATGTTCCTGAATGCGAGCGACCATAGCATTGCGTTCCTCGGCGGTATAGGTCGGCTTGCGATAGCGGTAGTAGGCGTAGTCGGCGGTGAGCACGTCGGGAGTGTTGCGCTCTTCTGTCTCCGCGACGCAGAGCGCAATGTTGCGCTCGCGCAAGGTTTGCCAAGTGGCATCGGTAAACCAAGACGCATTGCGAAATTCGAAGGCCGCGCGCACGGTTCGCGGGATGCATTTCAAGAATTCGGCGAGAACAACCTGATCTGCTTTGAAGTTCGGCGGAAGTTGAAAGAGCAGCGGACCGAGGCGGCCGGCGCGCTCCAAGCCCTCCAGCGTGGAGAGGAAACGCTGCAAGAAATCTTCAGCGCTCTTGAGGCGCTTGATGTGGGTGATGACTTGGTGCGCTTTGATAGTGAAGCGGAAATGCTCGGGAGTGTCGGCGATCCAGTTCTGGATGGTGGTGTCTTTTACGAGTTGGCGAAAGGTGTAATTGACTTCGACGGCGTTCAGCTTTGAGGCGTAGAAGTTGAGAAACTTTTTCTGCGCCAGTTTTTCGGGGTAGAAAGCGGGCTTCCATGTGGGGTAAGCCCATCCGGAGGTGCCAACGTAAAGATGCGACATATTAGTGAGCGTATGTGAAATCGTACCTCTTCAAGTTTGTCATCCCAAGCGAAGCGACGGATCTGCATCTTTCGGCGTACTGCAGATTCCTCGCTTCGCTCGGGATGACAAGAACTGAGGGCGGAGAAATTATAGCGCTCGGCGCTTTTGCGCGACCGACCTGCTTGTTGGCGTTGCCTTCCTGGTTTTTGCGGACCCAGATTTTCCGAACTCAGTTTTTCCGGACTTAGTTTTTTCGGCCTTTCCCATCAGCTTAGCGCCTTGTTTCGCGTTTGGCCGCGCCCCGGATGCGGAAACAACCTTGCTGCCTTTCTCTTCTTCTCTTTCTGTACTTGAAGATCCTAAGCTTGAAGGTCCGCCAGCCAGGCCTGACAACTCCGGTAATTTTTGTTTTAGCTTCTGCACGGGCTCGAATAAATCGCCCATTTTTTCGACGCGGGCGAGGACATCTTTCGCCTCGAAGACCAATCGTCCCGCATCTTTTTTCTTTAGCGCCTCCTCAACTTCTTCCCAGGTGACGGGCGTCGAGACGGTCGGGTTCTCGCGAGCCCGCAGCGAGTATACGGAAATCGTGGTTTTGTGCTGATCGTTCTGGCTCCAATCGACAAACACTTTATTCGTGCGTATCGCTTTCTTCATGTCGGAGACGACGAGGTCGGGATGTTCCTGCTCCAGCAGACGAGCTAGCGCGTGGGCGAATGGCTTGGTCTGCTCGTAGCTGGTTTTTGTATTTAGCGGAATATAGACTTGGAGTCCCTTCGAACCAGAAGTTTTCGGAAAACTTTTGAGTCCAAAGTGATCGAATATTTCACGAAGCCATAGGCCGACCTGCGCGCACTGCACGATATTCGCCGGAGGGCCGGGATCGAGATCGAACACAATCATTGTCGGCGTCGAAACGTCTTTAGCGAGCGAGAGGGAAGGATGCAATTCGATCGACGCGAGATTCGCGATCCATACCAGCGTGGGCAGATCATTCGCAAGAAGGTAATTGACGTTACGATTGTTGCCCTCGCTCCAGATGGGGGCGGTCTTCACCCAGTCGGGACGATGCTTGGGGGCGTTTTTTTCGAAGAAAAACTCCTGGTCGACGCCGCCGGGATAGCGCTTCATGGTCAGCGGCCGTCCAGCCAGGTGCGGCAACAACGCGGGCGCGATTCGAACGTAATAGTCGATGACCTCGCCTTTGGTGAAACCGGTGGCGGGATAAAGAACTTTGTCCAGATTGGTGAGGTTGAGCTTGCGGCCCTGCACGTCGACGATGGTGGGCGCTGACATGTATCAAAAATCCACGATGCCTGGATATTCCGATATTGCAAAAGCAGTTCAGATGCCCTTTTTGTGGGGCGCGTTTGTTCTAAACTGCTTTTTTCGGCGAACGCAATCAATAACTGCCCGCTTAACTAGACGGATTATTCGTGCTCTGCCTGCTCCGGAACAAGGCCGGGCGGTGGCGGAGGAATGGTGATATCGAGTTTCTTCACCGGGCCTAGCGAAGAAAGAGGTTTGTCGAACTCACTCACGTGTCCAACGACGAGGACCGCCATCTGATCGCGATGGAGATACTTGGCCGCCACTCGCGCGACATCCTGCTTTGTAACTTTCTCGATTCCCTTCTGAAAGTTTTCCAGAAAATCGAGAGGATAGCCGTAAAACTCGTAGGCCATTTTTTCCTGTAAAACTTTTTCCGGCGAATCAAATCGGAAGACAAAAGAATTCAGAATAGAATCCTTGGCGCGTTTTATTTCCTCGTCGTCGATGGGGCGCTTGTTGAGATCGGCGATCTCTTCATCGAGCGCCTGTATGGATTCGTAGGTAGTTTTGCTTTTGGTGCTAACCATCAAACGCAGTATGCCGGGATGGTCCCATCCGGCGCCGACGCCGCCACCGACGGCGTAAGCCAGACCTTTGGTGGTGCGAATGTCGCCGAAGAGGCGCGACGAAAATCCGCCGCCGAAGGCTTCGTTGAAGACTGAGGTCGCAAAATAATCTGGACTCTTGCGCGTAATGCCGGGCGCAACCATTTGAATGTTGCTTTGATTTACATCGGTCTTATCGACCTCGTAATAGGCCGGCTTCGCGGGCTCTATTTTGACCTCGGGGTCGGCCGCTTTTTGCCCCTTCGGCCAGGAACCAAACGCCTCGCGGAGTCGCGCTTCCATTTTCGCCGAGTCGAAGTCGCCGACGATACCCAGGATAATGTTGTTCGGGTGAACATGTTTGCTATGCCAGTCGATCAAATCCTGACGCGTGATAGCGGCGACGGTCGCATACTCAGGCGTTCGCGCGTAAGGACTGTTTGCACCATAAGCAAGTTTGGCGGCTTCCCTGCTCGCGATCTGCGCAGGATCGTCATTGCGCCGCGAGATGCCGTCGTATAAACCCTTCTGCGCAATCTCAATTTTGTCGGCGCGAAATTCCGGATTCCTGAGCACGTCGACAAAGAGGCGGAAGACGTCGTCGAAATCTGCTTTGAGACAGGAAAAGCTGGCGGAGGTGGAGTCGACTCCGCCGCCGGTTTCTACCTTAGCGGCGCGTTGCTCAAGATAGTCGTCGAGTTGATCGCCGGTCTGGGTTTTCGTGCCTCCGGTACGCCACACTTCGCCGTAGACATCGGTGAGGCCGACTGTTTTTGCGGGGACCGAAGTTTCGCCGCCGCGAATGCGAGCGGTGCCGTCAATGATGGGCAACTCATGATCTTCCTGAAGAAAGACGACCATGCCATTCGGCAACTGGATGCGCTTCGGTTGTTGCGGACGAAACTCGGGCAGTTTTGGAATCGGTATTTGCTGCCACGTCTGAGTTTGCGATTGAGTCTGCGATTGAGCCTGCGCGGAAAGCTGCAGAGCGCTGCTGCACAAGCCTACGAGGACGATGACAGCGAAACCAAAGAAGAGTGTTCGATTTAACTTCACTGCCCACCTCCCTGCGGCTGCATGCCTTCAGCGGCGGGTGGGTGCTGGCCGGGCGGAGGCGGCGCAAATTCGATGATTCCTACGGTGCGATTCTCTGGTACGAAGGTCTCATTAGCGACGCGGCGGATGTCAGCCTTGGTAACTTTATCGATGCGGTCGACGGAGCGGAAGAGTTCGCGCCAGTCGTCATAGCGCGCCTGATTGAGGCCGAGGGCGAAGGCCAGTCCTTCATTCGAACCGAGCGAGCGAATCAGAGTTGCCTTGGCGCGAGTCTTGATCATTTTTAATTCTTCGTCGGAGATGTCTTCTTTCTTCAGCCGTTCAATCTCCGAGTGAATGGCGGTGGCCATTTCCTGCGGCTTGTGGCCGGGGATGGGAAAGGCATAGAAGGCGAAGAGGTGCGGATATTTATTTCCGGGCAGGCCGGTGAATCCGGCGGAGTCAGAGGCAATTTGTTTGTCGCGAACCAGCGCGCGATAGAGTCGTGACGTGCGTCCATTGGACATCAGGTCTGCGATGGCGTCGTAGACCTGGTCATCTTTGCTACGGTAGTCGGGGCGGTGATAACCCTCAAGATAGAGGGGTTGCGATTGCTCGTGCAGAACGACGGTTCGTTCGGAATTCTGCGGTGGCTCGGTAGTGGTTGCGGTGTCGGGCTTGGGGCGTGATGGAATGCGCGAGAAGTATTTCTCGACGATCGGCATCGCCTCGGAAGTTTTCACGTCTCCAACCACGACGACGACCATGTTTGAGGGCACGTAATAGGTGTTGAAGAAATTTTGGGCGTCAGTGGCCGAAAAAGAATTCAGATCGGAAATCCATCCGATCGTCGGACGATGATACGGATGCGCCGCGAAGGCTTCTTCCGTAAATTGCTCAAGCAGACGCCCGACGGGATTACTGTCGGTTCTCATGCGGCGCTCTTCGATGACGACGTTGCGTTCTTTGTAAAACTGACGCATTACGGGCTGTATGAAGCGCTCGGATTCGAGGTACGCCCACAATTCCAGACGATTGACGGGAAACGAGTAGTGATAGGCGGTTTCGTCGTAGTCGGTGAAAGCATTCATGCCCTCTCCGCCCTCGCCTTCAACAATCTTGCCGAACTCATTGTTATAGGGGGCGGAAAACTTATCCGCCGCGGCGATAGCGTCTTTCCACTTTTGTTCGAGTTGCTTGAGTTTCTGTTCGTCGCGGTCAACAGGCTTGTCGCGTTCGGCGAGGTAGGCTGCGTACGCGGCCTCGACTTTTGCCAACGCGGCTTTTTCTCCGGCATAATCGCGAGTGCCAATGGTTTCTGTTCCTTTGAACGCCATGTGCTCGAACATGTGGGCGAGGCCAGTTTTGCCCATGGGATCCTGCACGGAGCCTGCGTCGACGTGGGTGAAGAAAGAAAAGACGGGAGCCTCGGGGCGCTCGCAAATTATGATGGTGAGTCCGTTGGGCAGCTTCTTTACGGTAGTGCGCTTCTCGAATGAGGCGAGATCCTGGCCGAGAGCCAGCGAGCACAACACAAAACAAATGAGGATTGTTTGTATAGAAGACTTGCGAAATTTCATTCTGCCTCCACGACGGAACATGACACGACGCTAAAAATTCGACGTTACGTGGTGGTGGGGAAGGTTGTCAAACGAGCGGCGTTGGGAAAATAGCGGCGCTGAAAGTAAAGCGCAACATTGACCAGCATAATCATGACCGGCACTTCGACAAGTGGGCCAATGACGGCGGCGAATGCAGCTCCGGAGTTGATGCCGAAAACAGAAATCGCGACAGCAATGGCAAGTTCGAAATTGTTCGAGGCGGCGGTGAATGACAGCGTTGCAGTTTTCGAATAATCGGCACCAAGCTTTTTCCCCATGTAAAACGACACCAGGAACATGACCACGAAGTAGATGAGCAGTGGTACGGCTATACGCAGCACATCGAGCGGGAGGCGGACGATGTAGGCGCCCTTGAGCGAGAACATCACCACAATCGTGAACAGCAAGGCGATCAGCGTTAGCGGGCTGACGCGGGGAACAAACTTGCTGTCATACCATTCCCGCCCCTTGCTTCGAAGCAGCAGAACGCGAGTTACGAAACCAGCCAGAAAAGGAACGCCCAGATAAATGAAAACACTTTTTGCGATCTCCTGGATGGAGACGTGGACGATGGCACCGTGGAGGCCGAGCTTTGCCGGAAGAACGGTGACGAAAAGCCATGCATATGGCGAATAGAAGAAAACCTGGAAGAGCGAATTGAAGGCGACCAATCCAGCGGCATATTGGGCATCGCCGCTGGCCAGTTCATTCCACACAATGACCATGGCAATGCAGCGAGCCAAGCCAATCAGGATCAGCCCAACCATGTATTCAGGGTAGCCGCGCAAAAAAACTGCGGCTAAGACGAACATTAGAATCGGGCCGATCACCCAGTTCTGAATGAGCGATAAGCCGAGTACACGAGTGTTGCGGAAAACCTCGTGCAGGTTCTCATAGCGCACCTTGGTGAAAGGCGGGTACATCATGACGATGAGACCAACCGCAATGGGGAGGGAGGTGGTGCCGATGCTGAAGCGGCTGAGAAACGACACGGTTCCGGGCACTCGCCATCCCAAGACGACCCCGATCACCATGGCGATGAATATCCACGCGGTGAGATAACGGTCGAGAACGCTAAGACGGCGGGGGCACTTCGTGATTGCGGTTGTCGTCATTTTTCAGAATCCATCTATTGCCTTGTCATTCTCGCCCGATGCGATCCACTTCTTTTTTTAGCGCAAGCCGATCAAGCGCCGCCAGGGGCAGGGCGAGAAAAAGATTGATTCTGCGGTCCAGGATAAAAAACGCGTCGCGGTAGGCGCGCGCGATTTCGGCGGAGTTGCCTTTGACCGCGGCGGGGTCGGGAACTCCCCAGTGCGCGGTCATCGGATGTCCCGGCCAAATGGGGCAGGTTTCTTTCGCAGCATTGTCGCAAACCGTGAAGACGAAGTGCATTTCGGGAGTTCCGGGCTGCGCGAATTCGTCCCAACTCTTACTGCGCAGCCCGGTGGTGGGTATGTGAGCCAGCTCGAGCTGCTTGATCGCTTCAGGACGAACCGTGCCCGAGGGATGGCTTCCCGCGCTGTGGGCGGTGAAGATCGGCTCTCCTTTGTGGTTGAGGATCGCCTCGGCCATGATGGAACGGGCGGAGTTGCCGGTGCACAGAAAAAGAACGTTGAAGTGAACGGCCATTTCAGTCTCCGCAAGAAAGCTATCTATCGGGACGCGGCTTGCTGCGTCGCTGCTGCCGGGCGGGGACGCCCGGCGCTCCATCGGCACTTGTCCGTCATTGGCAGCGGTTTCACTGGCAGCACGTTGGACTGCAACATGATTTTTGAGAGTGCTCCGGTTTCACCGCACGCACAAAAGCGCTCATGAATTTTTCATCGACTTGTGATGCGATGGCGTCGACATCGATTCCGGATGCGGAAAGGAATTCGCGAGCATCTTCGATGCGATAGACGCGGGTGGGCTCGATTTCTATTTGTTCGAATCCGGCGGCGGAGAGTTTGGTGCGGTATTCGGTTTCGTCGAGGGCGCCGGCCACGCAGCCAACCCAAGCGAGAACGCTCTGGCGGATCTCAGGCGCCATTTCGCCTCGAGTCACAACATCGGACACGGCGAAGCGTCCGCCTGGTTTGAGCACGCGGAAGGTTTCACGAAGAACGCGGGCTTTATCGGCGGAGAGATTAATCACGCAGTTGGAAATGATGACGTCGACTGAGTTATCTGGCAGGGGAATGTTTTCGATCTCGCCTCTTAGGAACTCCACATTCTCGGCGCCCGCTTTGCGTTTGTTTTCGTTTGCGAGTGCTAGCATCTCGTCGGTCATGTCGAGGCCATAGGCTTTTCCGGTGGGGCCGACGCGGCGCGCGGAAAGCAACACATCGATTCCGCCGCCCGAACCGAGGTCAAGCACGGTTTCACCGGGGCTCAGCTTCGCGAGCGCCGTGGGATTGCCGCAGCCGAGGGAGGCGAGCAATGCGTCCTCGGGAATCTGCTGGGCTTCGGAGGCGTCGTAGAGATTTGCGGTTATGGGATCGCACGACAGTCCGCTGCTGGGCGCGGAGCCACAGCAACTGCTGGCACCGGTTTTGTTGGTGACGCGCAGGGCGGCTTCTCCGTATTTCTCTTTGACGACTTCTTTGACGTTGGCGTCGAGCATGGTGTTCTCCTATTTGCAGAACTGGATTAAATCCTTGGGTTTAAGAGCATTGTTTCGGGTGCAACATTCGGCGTAAAGAAATTGCAGAATTTCGCGCAACGCCTCGGTGTTGGCGGTGTAGCGCAGAAAAGTTCCTTTGCGTTCGACTCGCACCAGATCTTCATTTTTCAACTTGTCGAGGTGGTGGGAAAGCGTGGAGTTGGGAATTTCCAGCTCGTCCTGGATCTCACCTACTACGAGTCCTTCCGGGTGTGCGGAAAGAAGCAGCCGCATGATGCGCAAGCGGGGCTCGGTGCCCATGGCGGAGAACATGTCAGCATAGCGGGCAACGCGTTCATTACTGAGTTCAAGATTCCTCTCGCTCACCATATTTCGATAATACTGGAAATATAGTTAAAGGTCAATAGTTGGGTTTGGCCGGTTTGAAATTTTCTGATTTGGTGATATGGTATAGGGCGAACATACGGCGAATATGGCATGGCTTCCCTTCCCTTGTTCCAGGAAATTTCGACTCGTCCCAAACTGGTAGGCATCGCTCGAATTGCGGCCGACAGCGAATCACTGCGGGAGGGTCACGATGTGGAATACTTCACGCTGGGCACGCGCTCGTTACTGAGTCGAGTGGTGAGCGAACGCAGCCTTCCATTCACCTGGGCGATCAATCCTTATCGTGGCTGCGAATTTGCGTGCAAATACTGCTATGCGCGCTACACGCATGAGTTTATGGAGTTACGGGACGGGGTTGATTTCGAGCGCAAGATTTTTGTGAAGCAACAGGCGGCGGGACTGCTCCGCTCGGAATTGAAAAAGGTGAAGAGCGGCGAGGAAATTGCGATTGGCACGGCTACAGACCCGTACCAGCCGGCGGAGCGACGATTCGAGATTACGCGGGCGATTCTTGAGGAGTTGGCGCGGCATTCTGGTTTAGAGATTGGCATTGTGACTAAGTCGAACATGGTTACACGCGATGCCGATATCCTGCGGAAGATCGGCGAAAACAATCACGTCTTTGTGAATGTAACGGTGACAACTGTGAATACGGAATTGGCGCGCAAGTTGGAGCCGCGAGCGCCGCGTCCTGATCTGCGATTGGAGGCGGTCCGGCAACTCAATCTCGCCGGAATCGATGCAGGCGTGATCTGCGCTCCGGTTTTGCCAGAGATCACGGACCGTCCACAGGATCTGGAGGCGCTGGTGAAAGCTGCCAAGGATGCGGGCGCAAAGTATATTTACGCAAATGCGCTTTTTCTGAAACCGTGTTCCGCGGCGATTTTTATGCCGTTCCTTGAACAGCATTTTCCGAGCTTGGCGGAGCGATACCGCATGCGCTATGCGGAGCGATCATTCCTGCCGAAAGGATATGCGAAACGATTATCGCAACTGATGGCCGCCTTGCGGAAAAAACATGGATTCGAAAATGCGCACTCGCTGCGCAGCCGCGCAACGCACTCGGGCGTCGAGCAGATGGAATTATTTTGAGATGCTTTGCTAATTCCATGCGGGCTTATAATGTGGGCTCGCCATGACAACCCTTCCACAAACTGCTCCTCCACGAACCGGCCCGAGAGGCGGAATCAGAAACTTTTGGCATCGGGTGAGCGAAGGGCTGGCGATGAACCAGCTATGGTCGCAATTTGTAAAGGACGCCCGTCAAAGCTACCGGCTGTACTCAGCGGGTTTTGATAATTTAGAGGCGGAACGATCGCGAATCCGGCGCGGCCGGCAAAAAGCTAAAGCCCTCTTCTGGGCGATCCTGGAAAAACTAACGCCAGCGCGACGCGTTCTAGTCCTGCTTGGCCTGATTCTTCTCTTCCTTCCTTCAGGAGCATATTCTGACGCCGCCAATCGCGCCGGACATGTCGATATTCAAATATTCGACATGCATGTGTGGGGCGGGATGTTGTTGTTTATTGTGTTGCTGCTGGAGTTGGCGGATCGAGTAGTAATGAAGCGCGACCTGGAGATTGCGAAAGATATTCAGACGTGGTTGTTGCCGGGCGCGCCTTTGCAACTTCCTGGATACAAAATCGCGTACGCGACTCGGCCTGCGAATACTGTGGCCGGGGATTATTACGATGTGATCTTGCGGCCGGGAAACTCCAGCGATAGCGAGGGACGCGTTCTTTTTGTGGTCGCGGACGTGGCGGGAAAGAGCATTCCGGCGGCTATGCTGATGGCGA
>JGI12635J15846_10005938_pt1 | contig 10514 bp, 8 predicted proteins | sample BlaSpr_A8_OM2_M2_FD_15846 | JGI IMG/M metagenome (IMG submission 15846) | reverse complement strand
TGGCGCCCTGCTCGTGAGCGGGCTGCTCGCTGGCTGCGCCGCCAACGGCGGCGGCACCGCCGCGGCCGCCACCGGCGGCACCGAGGTCCAGGGCGGCACGATCGTCTACGGCCATGAGCAGGAGCCGCCCTGCCTGTACGGCGGCTGGCTGCAGGAGGCGTACATCGACCGCAACATCCTCGACTCGCTGGTGACCGAGGCGAACAACGGATCGATCGAGCCGTGGCTCGCCACCAGCTGGACCATCTCCAGCAATGGGCTGATCTACACCTTCCACCTCAAGCCGGGGGTGAAGTTCACCGACGGAACCCCGCTCAACGCCCAGGCAGTCGCCTACAACTTCAACTACTGGCAGAACGGCGGTAACAGCACCGCCCAGGTATCGATGGATCCGTACTACAAGTCGGCGACGGCCACCAACGCGACCACCGTGCAGGTGACGCTGAACCAGCCCTTCTACCAGTTGCTGACCATGCTCAGCCAGGCCTACTTCGGCATCCAGTCACCGACGGCCCTCAAGCGGAGCGCCGAGGCGAACTGCGACGACCCGATCGGCTCGGGCGCGTTCTCGGTGCAGAAGTGGATTCACGGTCAGGAGGTCATCCTGGTCAGGAACCCGAACTACACGTCCTGGCCGGCTACCGCGCTGCACAAGGGCCCGGCCATCGTCGATCAGGTGGACTGGAAGTTCCTGCCCGACCCGACCGAACGCTACGAGTCGCTGGTGACGGGAGAGACCAACGTCATCTACGACATCCCGACCGTCGACTGGCAGAACGCAAAGGAAAACTTCCAGGTCACGCAGTACATCACGCCAGGCAAGCCGGTCTCCCTCTACCTGAACACGATCGAGGGCCCGTTCACCAGCGTGCAGGTACGGCAGGCGTTCGCCTACGGCGCCAACCGCCAGGCCGACGTCGAGGCGGCGTTCCACGGCGTGATCCCGTTCGAGAACAACCCCTCGGTCAGCCGGGCAACCCCCGGCTACGACGCGGCGGTCGACAGCGCGTACCCGTACGACCCGGCCAAGGCGGAGCAGCTGCTTGCCCAGGCCGGCTACGCCAAGCGGGACGCGGCCGGCTACCTGGTCAACGCCGCGGGCAAGGAACTCGACGTGAAGCTCGCCTACCCGGCGGGCTCGGTCATCACCGACGAGGGCGCGACGCTGCTGCAGATCCTGCAGCAGCAGTGGAAGCAGGTCGGCTTCAACGTCACGCTGATCCCTGAGACCCAGGCGCAGACGTTCGGCGGCACGTTCTCCACCCCGCAGTCATACGACGCGCAGCCGTGGTACTGGACCAGCCCGAGCCCGGCGATCTTGTGGATCGTCTGGCGCCCGAGCACCAAGTCTGACCCGAACTACAGCAACTCCTCCTTCTACAACAACAGCGACCTCGGCACGCTGATCGCGGACGGCAACACCGCCCCGACCACCACGGAGGCGGACCAGTACTACGGGCAGGCCCAGCAGCTCATCCAGAACGAGGCGGCTGCCGTCGGCCTTTATGACCAGACGATGACGATCGCGGTCGCGAAGAACCTGCACGACGTCTGGCTCGAGAAGAGCCAGGGCGAGCCGGTCTTCGAAGACGCGTACTTCACGAAATAAGGGCGGCCCATGAAGACACCTCGACGGATCGTGGTGAAGGTCGCCGGGGCGGTGCTCGTCCTGATCGCCGCGGCATCGGTCACGTTCTTCGCCCAGCTGCTGGTCCCCGGCAGCCGCGCGACCGTCATCCTGAACGAGCAGAACGGCCGGGCCCAGCAGTGGACGCCCGCGCAGCTGGCGCCGGTCAACAAGGAGTTCGGCTTCAGCAAGCCGATCATCGTCCAGTACCTGGACTACGTCGGGGGGCTGTTCCGCGGCAACCTCGGTACGTCATTCACGCAGTACAAGCCGGTCACCCAGGTCATCGGCGCCGAGCTGGCGCCGAGCCTGGTGCTCACCGTCGCCGCGCTCATCACCGCGTGGGTGCTCACCCTCGTGGTGACGCTGCTGACAGTGAGGCGGGGCAGGTTCATCACCGCTCTCGGCTCGGGGTGGGAGGCGCTGACCGCGAGCCTGCCTGCCTACTGGCTGGGGGTGGTCCTGCTGGTCGTGTTCGCCGTCGAGATCCGGATCTTCCCCGTCATCGGGGGGACCAGCCCGATGGGCACGGTCCTGCCGGTGCTCACCCTGGCGATCCCGCTGGCCGGCTTCCTCGGCCAGGTCACCAGGGACGAGTTCGAGAAGGTACTCGACCAGCCGTTCATCACGACCGCCCGCACACGCGGCATGAGCGACACGGCGGTACGGCTCAAGCACGCGCTGCGGCATTCGATCCTGCCGGCCATCACCTTGTCCGGCTGGGCGCTGGGCGCGCTCGTCTCCGGCGCGGTCATCGTAGAGAATGTCTTCGGCCGTCCCGGCATCGGCCAGGTACTTGTCAACGCCGTCAACACGCGGGACGTCCCCACCGTGTCGGGCATCGTCCTGGTGATAGCCGCCGTGTACGTCGTCGCGAACCTGCTGGTCGACATCGCCTACTCCATCGTCGACCCGCGGCTGCGTGCCTCATGACCAGCGTTACGGCTCTCCCTCCCGCGAGCGGCCGGGCTCCCGATAGCGGCCGGGCATGGCGCACTGGCCGCCGCATCCGGGTCCGGGTCCGGCTTGGCACCGTCGTGCCGTTGCTGATCGTCGTGCTGCTCCTGGTGGCGGCGATAGCGCCCGGCCTGCTCACCACGCGCAGCCCGAACGGCATCGACATCGAGCACACCCTGCTGGCGCCGTCGCTCAGCCATCCGTTCGGCACCGACGACGCCGGGCGTGACCTGTACACCCGGGTCATCTACGGTGCACGCGAGTCACTCGGCATCGGCCTGGGCGCGACCGGGCTTGCCATGTCGATCGCGATCCTGCTCGGGTTCGCCGCCGGGCTCGCCGGGGGAGTGGTCGACGCTGTGATCGGCAGGATCCTGGAGGTCTCATTCGCGTTTCCCGTCCTCCTGCTGGCGCTGCTGCTGATCGCCATCCGCGGCCCGTCGCTCACCACCGAGATCGTCGCCGTCGGCATCGGCTCCGCGCCCGGATACGCGCGCATGGTCCGCGGCCAGGTGCTGAACGTCCGCCAGGCCCCCTATATCGAGGCGGCGAGTGCGCTCGGGCACCGCCGCCTGGCCGTGATCCGCCGGCATCTGTTCCCCAACGCGATGCGGCCGCTGGTCGCCATGATCACGCTCGGCGTCGGCCAGTCGATCGTGTGGGCGTCGAGCCTGTCGTTCCTCGGCCTCGGGGTGGCCCCCCCGAGCCCCGAATGGGGCGCGCTGCTCGACTCGGGCCGCATGTACATCACCACCTCGTGGTGGCTGGAGGTCATGCCCGGCCTGGTCATCGTCGTGGTCGCACTCTCGGTCACCTCACTGGGCCGCACGCTGCAGCACCGACTGGAAGGAGCCGCCCGGTGACCGACATCGAAACCGGATTCGCAGACCCCATCGAGCAGGGCATCGAGCAGGGCATCGAGCGGGCCGTCGCTGACGACGGTGCCCCGCTGCTGACCGTCGAGGGCCTGCGGGTCTGGTTCGGCAGCGCCGAGGTCGTCAAGGGCATCTCGTTCACCACCCGGCCGGGGCGGTGCCTGGCCATCGTGGGCGAGTCGGGCTCAGGCAAGAGCGTGACCGCGCGTACGCTCGTCGGCCTCACCGGATCCGGCGCCCAGGTCCAGGCCGGCCGGATCGACCTCGCCGGTACCGACCTGACCCGTCAGACGGAACGATCGTGGCGCTCGATCAGGGGCCGCCAGATCGGGTTCATCCTGCAAGACGCCCTGGTCTCGCTCGATCAGCTGCGCCGGGTCGGCGACGAGGTGGCCGAGCCGCTCAAGGTGCACGGCTGGGGTACCAGGGAGGCACGGGCGCGCAAGGTGGTTGACCTGCTCGCCTCCGTCGGCGTGCCCGAGCCGGAAATGAGGGCCAGGCAGCGGCCGTACGAGCTTTCCGGCGGGCTGCGGCAGCGGGCGCTTATCGCCTCCGCGATCGCGCTCGACCCTACGCTCATCGTCGCCGACGAGCCGACTACCGCGCTGGACGTCACGATTCAGGCCCAGGTGCTCGACCTGCTCGCCGAATCCAAGGCACGAGGCACGTCGATCATCTTGATCAGCCACGACCTGTCGGTCGTCGCCCGGCTGGCCGATGAAGTACTGGTCATGCGCGACGGCTGCGTCGTCGAGCACGGCGTGGCGCACCAGGTGCTGCACCAGCCACGGCACGAGTACACGCAGGCGCTGCTCGATGCCATCCCCTCCGAGCACACCCGAGGCACCAGGCTGGTGCGGCCCGCCTCGGACGCGACCGTCGTGGCACGGACCCGCGAGCCCGTCGACCGTGATCGCCCCTTGCTGGAGGCACGGCACATCACCAAGGTGTTCCGCGGCCCGGACAAGGTCGACCGGACGGTCGTCGATGACGTGTCGTTCGAGCTATTCACCGGCGAGACACTCGGCATCGTCGGCGAATCGGGATCTGGCAAGACCACGAGCGCACGGATCGCGCTGGCCCTGCTGCAGCCCACCTCCGGCGACGTGCTGCTGCGGGGGCAGCCGTGGTCCACGCTGCCGCCGGCGCGACGCCGGCCGCTTCGCAAGCAGATCGGCGTCATCTACCAGGACCCGCTGAGCTCCTTCGACCCGCGCTGGCACGTCGGCCGCATCCTCGCTGACGCGCTGCGCACGGGAAACCGCCCGCCGTCATCGAAGGCGGAAGCGCGAGCACGCGCCATCCGCCTGCTTGAGCAGGTCGGGCTGAGCGCGGAGCACCTGTCCGCCGCGCCGTTGCGGCTGTCCGGCGGGCAGCGGCAGCGCGTCTCCATCGCGCGGGCACTGGCGCCCGAGCCCGAGGTGATCATCTGCGACGAGCCGGTCTCCGCGCTGGACGTGTCGATCCAGGCCCAGGTGCTTGACCTGCTCACCGATCTGCAGGACGAGCTGGGGGTCAGCTACCTGTTCATCTCCCACGACCTCGGCGTCATCCACCACATGAGCGACCGCGTCCTGGTGATGAAGGACGGCCTTGTGGTCGAGTCGGGCACCGCTGACGAGATCTTCGAGCGCCCCGCCCACCCCTACACCCAGCGCCTCCTGACCGCCCTCCCACGCCTCACCACCGCAGCAAACCAATGATCATGGGTAGTTCTTGACCAAATACCGGTCAGAACTACCCATGATCATGAAACACAGCTTTAGCTGAGCGCTTCGCTTACCGGGAGGTCCAGGCGGTACTTCTGGATGGCCTGGGCCGGGATCGATGCGTCTACCGCGCCGCTTCGCGCCAGCTCCCAGAGGACCGCTACCGCGATGGACTCGGCGTCCACGTTGAAGAAGCGCCGCGCCGCGGGCCGGGTGTCGGAGAAGCCGAAGCCGTCCGTCCCGAGCGAGGTGTAAGCGCCCGGCACCCAGCGGGCGATCTGGTCCGGCACCGCCCGGATCCAGTCCGACACCGCCACCACCGGGCCCGGCACGTCCTCAAGTGCCGAGGTCACGTAAGGCACCCGGGCCGGCTCCGAAGGGTGCAGCATGTTCCACTGCTCGCACGCCAGCCCGTCGCGCCGCAGCTCGGTCCAGGACGTCGCGGACCACACGGACGCGGAGACGCCCCAGTCCGACTCCAGGAGCGACGCGGCGGCCACCGCTGAACGCAGCGCCACGCCGGACGCCAGTATCTGCGCGGACGGCTCACCGTGGCGTTCTGCTTCGTGGTACCGGTAGAGGCCCCGCAGGATGCCTTCTTCCAGCCCAGCCACTTCCGACGGCATGGCGGGCTGCGCGTACGGCTCGTTGTAGACGGTGAGGTAGTAGAAGATGTTCTCGCCGTCCGGGTGCTCGGGGGTGGCGTCGTACATCCGCCGCAGCGCGTCCTTCACCACGACCGCCAGCTCGTACGCCCAGCCGCAGTCGTAGGACACGCACGCCTCGGAGACCGAGGCGAGCAGGACCGAGTGGCCGTCGTTGTGCTGCAGGCCCTCACCGGCCAGCGTGGTCCGGCCCGCGGTGGCGCCCAGCAGGAAGCCTCGCCCGAGCTGGTCGCCGAGCAGCCACATCTCGTCGCCGGTGCGCTGCCAGCCGAACATCGAGTAGAACACGTACACCGGGATCATGTGCGTGCCGTGGGTGGCATACGACGAGCCTGCCGCGATCACCGAGCCCATCGCGCCGGACTCGCTGATGCCCTCGTGCAGGATCTGGCCCTTCACGGACTCCTTGTAGGACAGCAGGAGGTTCCGGTCCACCGCCTCGTACGTCTGGCCGTGCGGGGAGTAGATCTTCGCCGTCGGGAACAGCGAGTCCATGCCGAATGTCCGGGCCTCGTCCGGGATGACGGGGACGAACCGCTCGCCGATCGCCGGGTCCTTCATCAGCTCCTTGAGCAGCCGGACGAACGCCATCGTGGTGGCGACCGCCTGCTTGCCCGACCCCTTGCGCAGCTCGTCGTACACCGCGTCGGCGGGCTGGGGCAGCGACTTGGCCCGTACTACCCGCTTCGGGAGCATTCCGCCGAGGGCGGCACGGCGCTCGAGCATGTACTGGATCTCGTCGGAGTCCTCGCCCGGGTGGTAGTACGGCGGCAGGTCCGCCTCCAGGGCCGCGTCGCTGATCGGCAGGTAGAGCCGGTCGCGGAACTCCTTCAGCTCCGCGATGGTGAGCTTCTTCATCTGGTGCGTGGCGTTCCTGGCCTCGAAATCGGGACCGAGCGTCCACCCCTTGATGGTGTGGGTGAGGATCACCGTCGGCTGGCCGACGTGCTCGCGGGCGGCCTTGAACGCCGCGTACACCTTGCGGTAGTCGTGCCCGCCGCGGGACAGCGTGCGGAGCTCGTCATCCGACATCTGTTCCACCATGGCACGCAGGCGGGGGTCGTCACCGAAGAAGTGCTCACGGATGTACGCGCCAGACTCGACGCTGTAGGTCTGGAACTGGCCGTCCGGCGTGCTGTTCATCTTGTTCACGAGCACGCCGTCGGTGTCCTGCGCGAGCAGCGGGTCCCAGTCCCGGCCCCAGATGACCTTGATCACGTTCCAGCCGGCGCCCCTGAAGTACGCCTCAAGCTCCTGGATGATCTTCCCGTTGCCGCGTACCGGGCCGTCCAGCCGCTGCAGGTTGCAGTTGATGACGAAAGTGAGGTTGTCCAGCTCCTCGCGGGCGGCCAGGCCGATCGCGCCGAGCGCCTCCGGCTCGTCCATCTCGCCGTCGCCGCAGAACGCCCACACGTGGGAGCGCGATGTGTCATGAATCTCACGCCCGAGCAGGTACCGGTTGAACCTGGCCTGGTAGATGGCGTTCAGCGGCCCCAGGCCCATGGACACCGTGGGGAACTCCCAGAAGTCAGGCATCAGCCGCGGGTGCGGGTAGGACGGCAGCCCGCCGCCGGGNTGGGACAGCTCCTGCCGGAAGCCGTTCAGCTGCTCCTCGGTCAGCCGCCCCTCGAGGAAGGCCCTGGCGTAGATGCCCGGCGCGGCGTGACCCTGGAAGAACACCTGGTCGCCGGATTCGCCGTGGTCCTTGCCGCGGAAGAAGTGGTTGAAGCCCACCTCGTACAGGCTCGCCGCCGAGGCATACGTGGCGATGTGCCCGCCGACGCCCATTCCCGGCCGGTTCGCCCGCGACACCATGATGGCGGCGTTCCACCGGATGTAGGCACGGATCCGGCGCTCGACGTGCTCGTCGCCGGGGAACCACGGCTCGGCCTCGGGCGCGATCGTGTTGATGAAGTCGGTGGAGCGCAGGCCCGGCACGCCCACCTGCTGCTCGCGGGCCCGCTCCAGCAGCCGGAGCATGACGTACCTGGCCCGGCCGCGGCCACGGGTGCGCACGACCGTGTCGAAAGATTCGACCCATTCGCGGGTTTCGTCCGGGTCGATGTCGGGCAGCTGGGTGGGCAGCCCGTCGCTGATGATAGAGAAACGCTGGCGTCCGGAAGCCACGGGGTAGCCTCGCCTTCCGTTCTGAGTGGTTTGGTCTGATGTGCTCACAAGGTTGTCCAGACCAATTCTGGCCCGGATCGCCGTCGGGCGCATCTCTACCCAAAGGTAGCCGCGTAGCGGGGTGCCGATCGTCTTCGGGGGTGCGGCAGGGTAGTTTCGCCGAAAGCTGATTCTTTCATTACCCTACGTGACACGCGCAGCTATGCGTAACCGGGTCTGGGGCGGGGAGATCAATTTATGGCGGCGGTTTTCCGGCCCGGGGCGATTGCCACTTGCGCACCGGGCCGGGCCAGTGTGAACTGTCCCAAACAAGATGGCTGTCCCAAGCCTGCGATAAGAATGTGGAGGAGGACGTTAGTGAGCGCGACCGCGGGCCAGGCACAGGATGAACGTGGCCAGGCCGAGCGGCTCGGCATTAAGCCGGGCCAGGTGGTGCAGGAGATCGGCTATGACGACGACTGCGATGAGCAGCTTCGCCAGGCGATTTCCCGGGTAGACGGCGTTGAGCTCGTCGACGAGGATTACGAGGATGTGGTCGATGTCGTCCTGCTGTGGTGGCGGGACGAAGACGGCGATCTCGTGGACGCCCTCGTTGACGCTCTGACGCCACTGGCTGACGGGGGGTACATCTGGCTGCTGACGCCGAAGGCAGGCAGGCCAGGCCACGTCGAGCCGAGCGACATTGGCGAGTCCGCACCGACCGCCGGACTTTCTCAGACGTCGAGCGTCAGTGCCGCGAGGGACTGGTCGGGGACCCGTCTCGTTGCCCCCAAGGCCCGCCGTTAGTTTTATAACATCAGAACGGTCCGTGCGACGCGTCCTGCGGCAGATGGCACACTATGGTGCATGACGGTTGAGGTAGGTTCGCACGCGCCCGACTTCGAGCTGAAGGACCAGCACGGCACGTCCGTGCGGCTTTCTTCGTTCCGCGGTGCCAGGAACGTCGTGCTGGTCTTCTACCCGCTGGCCTTCAGCGGGGTCTGCGGCGGTGAGCTCTGCGCACTGCGCGATGATTTCCCCTCGGTCTGGCCGCGAGATGACGTCGAGCTGCTGACGGTGTCGGTGGACTCGATGTTCGCGCACCGGGCCTGGGCGGACGCGGAGAGCTTCTCGTTCGGGATGCTGTCCGACTTCTGGCCGCACGGCGCCGTGGCGTCCTCGTACGGTGTCTTCGACGCCGAGCGCGGCGTGGCTCTGCGGGGGACGTTCATCATCGACATCCTCGGCGTGGTGCGGTGGAAGGTGGTCAACCCGATCCCTGAAGCCCGGGATGTTGCCTCGTACGCGAAGGCGCTGGCTGCGCTGTAACGATGCCGTGTTATCGCTGCGGAGTCCGGCAGACCGATCCGGTGCGCGGGGAGAGTCCCTGGCGCCGCGGTGTGCTCAGGGATCACCTGGTGCTGGTGTGCCCAACGTGCGTCGAGCGTGCCGACTGGGCAGCCGTGCTCGATGCGTGCCCCCGGTGCGCCGGTACGCACCTGATCCGCCGGCTGGACCAGGTGGAGTGCCTGGACTGCGGCCAGATCCGGGACACCGCCGTCGTGGTGGGCGCCAGCGCCCCCGACACGGCCCTAGCAGACGAGGTCGGCCGGGCCCTAGCCCGCGTCCTAGGCCCCAGCCGCATCCCCTGACCCCCCCGCGCCTCGCGAAGCAGCCCCCCGCGCCTCGCGAAGCGGCACAAAGCGGACAAAAACCATGCACGGCCCGCTTTTTGGCGGAAGATCCGTGTTCGACGGAGGGAAAAGAGTCAAAAACGACTACTAATTTTCCGCCGGGCACGGATGTTCCGTGTAAATCTGGCTGATGGCGTCGCCGAGCGGCCGCGCGTGCCCGGTTTGTTGTCATATGTGCCGCCTGGTGGCCGTGGCATGGATGCTGGCGGCGGCCCAGGTAGCCTGAAGGCATGCCCCGGCCTTTCCGATCAGAGCAGCCTGTCCAGCCGACGACTGCCATCCAGCCGACGACTGCCATCCAGCCGAAGGCCGTCCAGCCGGCGGCTGCCGGTCCAGCCGCCGACGAGAAGCCAGTGCTGCCCGCGAAGAGCCGCGACGAGACCGATGTCGGCTGGGGTGAGCCGCCCGAGCCGGACGACGAGGAGCGGCTGCGCCGCGAGCGCCCGCCGCACTGGGATTTATCTGCCGTACTGGGACTTAACGATCCGCTGGCACCTGGACCGGGTTCCAGCAGCACCTTGACCGCCCCGGTGCGGCGTGAGTCCTTCACGGCCAGCACGGCGTCGGCCCAGCGGTCGAGCGGGAAGCGGTGCGTGATGACCGGGGTGAGGTCCAGGCCGGCCGCGACGAAGTCGAAGTAGTGCTCCATGGCGTGCTTCGCGACGCCGTTCACCGTCTCGATGCCGAACCCATTCGACCCGATGACGTGCAGCTCCTTGAAGTACAGCGGGGTCCACTCGAAGCGCTTGGGCGGTTCTACACCGGAGATGACGAGCGTGCCGCCGGTGGCGAGCAGCCGCAGCGACGTCTCCACGGTCTCCGTCGAGCCGATCGTGTCGTAGACGACACCCGGCCCGTCCTGCAGCCAGTCGCGTTTGCTC
>JGI12635J15846_10005936_pt1 | contig 10515 bp, 7 predicted proteins | sample BlaSpr_A8_OM2_M2_FD_15846 | JGI IMG/M metagenome (IMG submission 15846) | reverse complement strand
CCCGCGCCAGCCCCATATGCTGGGCACGGCCCGTGGCCGAGCCTGCCAGCCTGTGGCCGTCAAGGGCTGGAGCGTCCGGTCGTCGTGCCGTGGATGTCTGCCTGTCCCGCTTCGCGGTCAGCATCGCAAAGGTGAGTGTGTGAAAGCGGTTGACTGACCTGAGATGTTCAAGGCGTGTCGGAGTTCGATGCTTACTGAGCCTCTTTCATCCTGGGTTCTCGCAGGGTAGGGCCTGGTTTGACAGGCGTGGTCGTGGTTCTTTCCACTGGTCCGGGGGACTTTCCGCGTGCCTGCGGGATACGGCGGTGCTGGCGGTGTCAGTGTTGCGGCCTGGTAACGATCGTGGCTGGTTACGCGGTGCGGAGGGCAGTGAACGGGTCGTGTTCCAGGTAATGCAGGGCCAGGACCGCCTTCACGACGGCGGTGCAGCGCCCCGGGCGGCACCGCAACTCCGTGGCCAGGGCCTTCCACTGCTTGAGCTGCGCGTTTCCTCGTTCGCCGATGCACCGCAGCTGGGCCTGGAGCCGGTTCGCGGCACGCTGCGCGGGCGTGAGCTGCCCGCCGCGCGGCTTGCGCCGGCCGGTGACCACGTCCTGGTCCAGGCCGAGATAGCCCAGATCAGCGAACAGCCCGGGGAACCGCAGGATGTCCCCCGCAATGCCGGCCTGGCGGGCCGCGGTGATATCGGCGGTCGCGCCGGGCCGCGGCGCCGCAGCCCACAGCAGATCACCGTGCGGGGAGCAGACAGTCTGCACGTTCAGCCCGTGCCGCTTGTGCTTGCCGGAGTAGAAGGCCCGCTGGCCTCCTGTTTTCCTCCCGAACGTCACCACGGGGACATGCGTGCCGTCCACGATCAGGTAGTCCCAGCCCATCTTCGCCGCCAGCCCGGCCACGTCGCGCAGGCTGATCCGCCGCCCCCGGTCTGCCAGCATGCTGATCCCCTCCGCGACGTCCCGCCAGCACGTGGACGGCGAGATCCCGAACCCGGCAGCCAGCTCCGCGCAGGTCAGGTTCGTCCGCAGGAACGCGATCACCAGCACCGCCTGCGCCAGCGGGGACAGCAGCCGCCACCGGGTGCCGTTCCGCTCATGCCGGCGCCGCAGCGACCCAGCGAGATCCTCGCACGTCCCCGCGCTGACCTTCACCCCGGCCCGGAACAGGGCATACCCCGCCGCAGTCCGCTCAGGCGTGAACGAGGTTCCCTGATATACAGTCATGACGGCTCCTGGGATGCGGGCTGATTCGACACCATCCGTGTACCAGGAGCCGCCCTGCGCTCACAGGGACATCACCGGGCACTGCCGAAACGTGATCATCCCCTGCCCGGATCGTTACCAGCAGCCCGCCACGCCACCCGTACCGCCCTGCCCGGCCCGGCCCCCGGACCAGCCAGCGGCAAACAGAACACCGCGACCTGTCAACCAGCCACCGAGCAGCCCAAACGAGGATGAAACAAGCTCACTGGTTAGCCGGAACCAAGTGGGCGATGCCGTCAGCAGATATGGTGAAGCGGAAATACGCAGGGCTTCCGCCGGTTCGCTCTGTGCCCTTGACGGCGGTGATGAAGTCTTATGAGCTGGGCTCCCGATCTCCTGATCTCTGTTGCGTCCGGGGTCTCGGTCGCGGCAATTGTCGCCGGCTCGCGTGCCGTCTGGGTCCGTCGCCGCGTTCCGATAGCACTATCGCAGTCAGTGATCCGGAAGCACTACGTAGAGCAGATCCTGTCCTTGTCCACCCAGGACACGGTCACCTCCCTTGATGCGCTCTCCCCGCGCTTCGCGCCCCGCGGCGGCGATGCACAGATCGCTGCACTCCAAGAAGCTTGGGCAGCGATCAACCGAAGAGGCCGGGTCCGGGTAGTCATCGGCAACACCGACTCGGCCATCACCGGTGGCGCCGAACTGGTCGGTAAGGGCATAGAGGTCAGGACCTCGCCCTCGTTCTCCTCACAGAACCTCTCGTATCACATCTTCAACGGCGACCAGGTCGCGTCGACCATCGTAAACCAGCAGGTCGATGACCGGGTCCAGCCAGCCCTGCTCGACGGGATCGGCCCACTCGACGTGTTCCGGCACCACTTCGCCACAACGTGGGACGTATCCACTCCGCTCGAGTCAGTGATCGCGGAACAGGCCATCCGGCGTGCCGGCCCCGATGCCGATGCTCATGCTGTGGGCCAGGCCCTTCGTGATCGAAGCCTGCTGTACCGGCTCGACGAGAACGTGAGAACCGCAGTGGCCCAGCATGCCGCGTTCCGGCATTCGAGCTCGATCATCTTTATCGTCGGCGTGCCCGGCTCAGGCAAGTCGTTCACCCGCCGGCAGCTGGCCGAGCGGCTGGGATCGCTGCGGATCCAGACCCAGGAGCTGACCGATTACGTCTTCGCTTACCGCGACTTCCTGCACGGGTCGATCAGGCTCGCGCCGCCGCGCGGACAGGGCTTCGAACCGGAGCAGGCCGGTGCCTTCAAGGTGTCAGAGGAAACCCACCTGCGGCCTGCGCTCAGTTCCCTTGCCGCACGCGTTCTTTCCGGCGTAGGCAGCCAGGAGGTGACTCTTGTCGAATTCGCCCGGTCCGACATCCTCGCCGCACTGCAGGAATTCGGTGAAGAGAGCATCCTGCGCTCTCAGATTATCTATGTCCAGGCGCCGGCGAGACTGCGTGAGGAACGCCTGCGCCGCAGGGCCCGACCGCCCGAGCTGGCCGTGTCAGGTGCGGTCACGATCACCGTAACCGTGTCCGATGACCACAGGCTGCCAAGCGCTGCACAGAAATCCATCTACGGGCTGGACGACATCACAGTGCTCCGCTCTGACCGGAGATGGCGCGACAGGATCTTCACGATCGCCAACGACAAGGACCACTCGCCGCGATTCGACACCGCGCTCAACGATTTCGTAACCCGGGTCACCGCCCCATACGTGACGACCCGTCACTTAACGTGACGGTTCTTTGCCGAATAGGTCCGGATGAATCCAATGGCCTGCATATGCGCAAGAACGCCCTTCGGGATTCAGATCGCGAAAGCGCGCGGAAGAGCGCGCGCCCGAGAACTGCAACCAGCCACGCCCGAACTGGACGACACGCACGCTGTCAGCGGCGATCGGGAAATCCGGCAGCCTTCGTGCCCAAGCCAGTGGACCAGCACACGGAATCGATCTGAGCCCCATATCCGGTTGATATGCGCGCTGTCACCATGAGTTCGACGACCTTCTAGACACGCAAAGATTCGGCGATCTGGGTGGTCTTGGTGCGTTAGCGGACTGGCTTGGGTATCGGCTCAGGGTTGGGCGACGAAGGCCGCCACCTGACTGACGAAGTCTTCGAGATCGCCGAGGGCCTTGAGCCGCCCGATGACGATGCCGTCGTTGACCCTGATGTAATCGTGGACCAGGACGTTACGGAAGCCCACCGCCTGACGGATCGACTGCGCGAGAGCGGGGGTCAGACGCTGTGCTCGCCGAGCAGCCTGACCGCGTCGCCGTTATCCGCCGGTGGCCCCCACCCTTCAGGCGCGCAGATGTGCTGGGCCACGTCCACGCATGCCTCGATCGCCGTGACGAACGTGTACTTGACGCCCTGAGCCACATGGGATCCTCGCGGCGGCTCTCATCAGCGCCTGACTCACGCTTGAGCACGGAGATGTCATCGGTAATGCTGCGGAGTAGCCGCAGGATCCGGTCCTCGTCAACCACGGGTTTTACCTGGCCCTGGCCGTGACAGCGGCGGCGAACTCCCGGTGAGCGCGGGCGATCCTGGGCAGCTCGTCGAAATAGATCTTCCGGGTCATCGCCTCCCAGCGGACCCGCGCGACCTTATCGTCCTCGAAAAGGAGCCGTCCCCTGGCAGCCACCCGCCCGGCCAGCTCAAGCGGCGCGTCATCGAGGATGAGCAGGTCCACCCCAGGAGGGAGCAGCACATCGAAGGACTGCGGCGGCCGACCACCGAAGTACGCCGCGATGTCTATGTCAGAGCCGACGCGGTGCTGACCGGTAGCGCGGCTGCCGTGCAGGTATGCGAAACGAGCTCCCGCCTGCCTGAGGACACCGGCAACCTCAGCGGTCACTGCGTCAAGCGACTCGTCCATGATCCCAGTTTCGCAGATCGAGCCGCATACGCATCCCTTCCGCGCGGGCCGACACGCCGATCCGGGCAATCAGGGCCTCAGGCATTCTCGTCGTCCGCTCCGCTCATGGCTGGTCAGCTCGTCCTGCTGTGTTCATGGCAGCCGGAAGGCCGTTCAATGATGGCGAGGTTACCAGCCGTGTCAGGCGAGATTTATTTCGAAAAACGTGACGTTGCGCCAGCGACCGCCGGAACCGACCACAGCAAACGCAGCGCGCCGCACACCGCATCCCCGTCACGGGCGACATGCCGCGCTCGTGCAGCCACAGCTCTGCGGCAGCCCGCAGGCCGAGAATCGCCTGCGCGTCAGGCTGCGCGGCCCGCATCACGACCACGCTCATCATCGCGAAACTACCACTAGCAAACCCCGGCTGCCGTTCACAGCCGCCCCGTTCCGGCACGGCCGACGCTACCGTGATCGCGGCCACCGAGGAGATGAGCTGCCGGGCCCTTCGCGGATGCCAGAGGCGCGATCTTGATCCAGATCGTGGCAGAGGTTCTTGAACTCGCGGGCGGAGCTGCCGGGCTGGCGATCTCGCCTGACCGTCCCGTAGAGGTGATCAAGCTGCTCGTCGTCGTCGGCGGCGACCGCCCGGGCGATGAGGCGGACGGCGTGGCGCGGGACGCGGGAGCACGGGTCCGACGCACAGCCAGCCGGGCCGACTGGCACTCGTGGCGGCCATGCCAGCGGCTGCCCCGCTGCGGATGATCCCGTTAAGGGTGAGCTTGAGCCGTCATCCGAGTTCCGTGTGACACCCATCGGCCGCCGGTCAGGCATGACGTCCGGTTCTTCCGGCAACAGCCGTTAAGGGCCACAATGGGTGTGAGGATTTGCGGCGAATGAGGGGGAACCGTGACCGATGGGCAAAACTGGTGGGAAGACGCCGTTGTGTACCAGGTGTACCCGCGCAGCTTCGCGGACAGCAACGGAGATGGTGTCGGCGACCTGGCCGGAGTGCGGTCGAAGCTCCCCTACCTGGCCGACCTCGGCGTGGACGCGATCTGGCTGACACCTTTCTATCCGTCGCCGCTGGCTGATGGCGGGTACGACGTAAGCGACTACTGCGACGTGGATCCGCTGCTCGGCACGCTGGCGGACTTCGACGGCCTGGTCAAGGACGCAAGCGCCAACGGCATCCGGGTAGTGGTCGACATCGTGCCTAATCACTGCTCGGCGCAGCACCCGCTGTTCCAGGCGGCACTGGCAGCCGGACCGGGCAGCGCGGAACGGGACTGGTTCATCTTCCGGGCTGGCCGTACCGCTCCTGGTGGTACGCCAGACAGTGGTACCCCAGACGGGGAGCTGCCGCCCAACAACTGGCTCTCGGCCTTCGGCGGGCCTGCCTGGACCCGGGTACCGGACGGGCAGTGGTTTCTGCACCTGTTCGACTCCACTCAGCCAGACTTCAACTGGCACAACCCGGAGGTCCCGGCGTTCTTCGCGGACGTGCTCCGGTTCTGGCTGGACCGGGGCGTGGCCGGGTTCCGGGTGGACGTGGCGAACGGATTGTTCAAGGATCCGGTGCTGCCGGACATCGCGGAGACGGCGACGGAATACGCGCCGAGCGCTTTCCGTCACCGAGCGGAACTGCACGAGCTGTACCCGACCTGGCGGGCGATCCTGGACTCCTATCCGGCAGGTGAGTTCCCCGGGTCCCGGACGGCGATCGGCGAGGTCTGGTACGACGCGCCGCAGACGCTGGCACCGTACTTGCTGCCCGGCGGGCTGCCGCAGGTCTTCAACTTCCAGCTGCTCCAGGCCCCCTGGGAGGCCACCGCGCTGCGCGCCGCCGTCGACGATGCCATCGCGCTTGCCGGCGGTTCGCGTGCCCCATGGGTACTCGGCAACCATGACGTAACCCGCCCGGTGACCCGCTTCGGCGGTGCCCAGGCGGGGCGAGCGGCGGCATTGCTGCAGCTGGCCCTGCCGGGCTCCGTCTACATCTACCAGGGCGAGGAACTCGGCCTGCCCGAGATCACCGACCTGCCCGACGCGGCACGCCAGGACCCGACGTTCCTCCGGACCGGCGGTACGGTTCCCGGCCGGGATGGCTGCCGGGTCCCGCTTCCCTGGTCCGCCGCCAGCCCCGCCGAGCCATCCTGGCTGCCGCAGCCGGCGGACTGGGGCAGCTACAGCGTCGAGACCGAGTCGGCGGACCCCGACTCGTATCTCTCCTTGTACCGGGCCGCGCTCCGGCTGAGGCGCGAGCATCCTGCGCTCGGCCCGGGCGCGCTGCGCTGGCTGGAAAGCCCGGCTGACTCGCTGGTCTTCGCCAGAGACCCCGGGTTCATCTTCGCCGCTAATCTCGGCACGGAAGCGCTTGCACTGCCACCGCGCACCGCGGTCCTGCTCGCGAGCGGCCCGCTTTCCAGTGACGGCGCTGCCCTGCCGCCCGATACCGCAGTGTGGCTGTCAGCCTGAGTCCGGGCTGAAACGATCAGCTGAGTCCGGACCGGAAAGCTCGGCGATGACCGATCTCGTCCAGTCCAGGCTGGCCTGGTGGATGGCGATGCCGTGGCGCACGGCGAGCAGCGGGTGCCGTCCTGGCAGCTCGGCGCCTGCCGTGCCCGCATAGCCTTCCATGCCTTTGACGAGCGCTTCGAGTGCGTCCCGCAGGCTGCTCAGGAACGCGAGCACTTCCCCGGGCGGCACCTGATTCTCCAGCATGACGAACCGCATGAGGTGCAGGCCGAGATCGGTGGCGCCGTTGTCCAGCCGGACCGGCTGCCGGACCCACGCCAGGTGCGTCGCCAGGCCCTCGTCGGTTGCGTGATAGACACGGCGGGCCCGGCCCGTGGGCGAGACCTCGTCCTCGATACGCAGCAGCCCGCCCCCGACCAGACGGCGCAGGGCCGGGTACAGCGCGCCCGGGCTTGACTGGTACGCGGCTGCCGGCGTGGCGCTGAACAGCTTCTTCAGGTCGTAGCCGGAGCGTGGCTCCATAACGAGCATGCCCAGCAGAACCTGCTCGAAGTCCGTCAGCGCTCGCTCCATCACTGCCAGAGAGCATAAGCGCACTCTGCACGAGTGGCCAACCAGCAGTAATCTGGACATTATGCGTAAGGTCAAGGTGCCACGGAAGAACGTGACGCCAGGAGAACTCGCCACCGTACTCGGCCGCCGGCTTGGCGCCGGTTACACGGTGGAGCGCGATGCCAGCGGACGGGTCGTCGTGCGCCACAGCCCGCTCGCGTACGCGAACATCTCCATCGCGGACATGCCGGGTGCCTCCGTTTTCCGTGTCCGGGCTGGCGGCCCGCCCGTGCTCGGCACGGCAATCAGCTGGAGCACGACGCGCCATGTCATAGACGCCCTCCGCCGCTCCCCCGAGTTCCGCAGCCTGTAAAGCGGGCCGGATCCTGCGGCGGTCATCGGGCAGCCGTTCCGTGACCCTGGCGCGATCCAGGTACTCAAGCAGCGGGATCGCTACCCGCCGGCTCGTCTTGAGTGCCTCCCGCGCCTGCGCCGTGGTGAACGGCTGCGGCAGTCCCGCCAGCACCTCGGCCGCGGCCTTGTCAGCACCCGGGGCCAGCACGATCTGCTCGGTGATCCGCAGCAGCTGCCCGGCCCTGGCCGCCACCGCGATTGCCCGGTTATCGAGGCCGAGCTCCCGCAGCCGGTTAGCCTCGGGAGCGGCGAACGGCTGGCTGGCCAGGTCCGCGCGGACTTTCGTCACCGCGGCCGCTATCGCGGCAGGCAGGGCGGGCGCGACCGGCGCACGAGGCGGCAGCAGGCGCAGCAGAACATCGGCGAGTACCCGATCCGGCAGGCCGAGCACCGCCCGCGCTGCCTCCGCCGGCAGGACGGGTGCCAGCGGATCCCGCCTGGCCTGCGCGTCGGTCTCGACGGCGAGCTGGCGCTGAAGCTGGTTCCAGTAGGCCGGGTCCGCCAGCCACTCCCCCGCAACGGGAGCCGGGAAGGCCTCGAAGCCCATGGCGCGCAGCGCGCTCGCCCGGAGCAGGCGATGGCGGCGCAGCAGGTCGGCCACCTGCGGGATCTCGGGCCAGGTCCCGAGCTCGGCCGCGGCGGCCGCCGCCGCGCCGCGGCGGGTCAGCGGCGGCGGCACAACGTCCAGGACGGTGGCACCGATCAGCAGCGGAGTGGCAGCGCCGGGATCGCGCAGCAGGACCCGGTCACCGACGTGCAGCGGCAGCGCGTCGCGCAACGTCAGGCGAGCGAAAGCGTCCGTCACAGCCAAAGGCGCCGGTGCCGATGGTGCGGCGAGCGAACGGACGCGGGCTACGGTGCGGGCGGAGCCGATGTGCAGGGTCAGCTCGGCTGGCAGGCGCACGTCGGACCCGGCGGGCAGGCGCACGTCCACTGTGCTGGTCATGGTCCAGCGGGCCGGATCCACGAGGGCAATGCCGCGCGCGGGCACATCGGCGGGGACGCCACGCAGGTTGAGCGCTACACGCGCCACCCCGCTGACCTCGGTCACCGGCTCGCCGAGGGACTCGATGCCGCGGATGCTGACCGGTCGCATCGACGCGGAGAGCAGGAGTTCCTGACCCATCCGCACAGTACCGGCCGGCAGCGTGCCGGTGACCACGGTTCCGCTCCCCCTGATGCTGAACGACCTGTCCACCCACAGCCGCACTGGATCCGCCGGGCCGGGAACCGGCAGCGCCGCCACCAGGCGAGTAAGGGCGGCGCGGAGCTCGGGCAGGCCGTCACCGGTGACGGCGCTGACCGCTACCGCCTTCACCCTGCCCAGGCTGGTGCCGCCGATCCGGTCCAGCGCCTCGGTTGTCGCCGGGCCCGGGTCGGCCAGGTCGCTGCGGGTGACGGCGAGGAGGCCGTGCTTGATGCCCATCGCGTCGATGGCGGCGAGGTGCTCGGCGGACTGAGGCATCCAGCCGCCGTCGGCGGCGACAATGAACAGCACCGCGGGGACCGGGCCGACGCCTGCCAGCATGTTCGGCACGAACCGCTCGTGGCCAGGCACGTCCACGAAGGCGACCCGCTGTCCGCCCGGCAGGCCGCACCACGCGAAGCCGAGATCGATCGTCAGCCCGCGGCGCTGTTCCTCCGCCCACCGGTCCGGTTCCATCCCCGTCAGCGCCCGGACCAGCGCAGACTTCCCATGATCCACATGCCCCGCCGTAGCGACGACGTACATGGTCATGGGGTGGCTGCGATGATGGCAGCGACAAGGTGATCGTCGTCGGAGGGCTGGATCGACCGGAGGTCGAGGAGCAGGCGGCCGGCTTCCAGTCGGCCTATCACCGCCGGATGCTCACCACTGCGCACAAGAGGGCCATTGCGCAACGGCATCGCAAAACCCTCGGGGAGGCTGATCGCCACGCTGGGCAGCTCGACGCCGGGGGCACCGCCGCCACCGACGGCCGCCGCGACGGGCAGCACGCACACGTCGATGCCCAGAGAGCGGAGGGGAACCACTAGTCGTTCTGCTCTGGTGGTGAGGGAAGGGATGTCGGCGAGCAGCGCCTGAGTGACTGGTGGTACCGGTCCGGCGAGGGTTGCCTCGAGTGCCGCGAGTGTCAGCTTGTCGACACGGAGCGCGCGGGCGAGCGGGTGACGCGTGAGACGGCGGATCAGGTCAGCGCGGCCGGCCAGCAGGCCGGCCTGCGGGCCGCCGAGCAGCTTGTCGCCGCTGGCGGTGACCAGGGCGGCACCGGCCCGCAGCGCGGTGTCGGCACTCGGCTCATCGGGCAGCAGCGGCTGCCGGGTAAGCAGGCCGGAGCCGATGTCGAACACGACCGGCACGCCTAGCTGAGCCAGATCGGCAACGCCGGCCTGAGCGGTGAACCCGGAGATCAGGTAGTTGGACGGGTGCACCTTGAGGATGAACGCGGTGTCGGTGCCGATCGCGTCGGCGTAGTCCGCGACCGCGGTCCGGTTCGTGGTGCCTACCTCACGGAGCCGGGCACCGGTGGATTCCAGCAGGTCAGGCAGCCGGAACCGGTCCCCGATCTCGATCAGCTCCCCGCGGCTCACCACGATCTCGAGGCCGCTGGCGAGCGCGGTCGCGGCGAGCACCAGCGCGGCGGCGTTGTTGTTCACCACGGCCACCGCCTCGGCCGCGGGGATTGCCTGGGCCAGCGCCTCCAGCGCGCCGCTCCCCCGGCGGCCGCGCGCGCCAGTCGCTAGATCGAATTCGACATCGCATGTACCGGCAGCATATGTGATAGCATCGATAGCAGCTGCGGATAGGGGCGCGCGACCAAGGTTGGTGTGCACCAGGATCCCGGTCGCGTTGATCACCGGAGTCAGCGAGGCGGCCGAGCGGGGCAGCCCGGCGACCGCGGCGTCGACGACGGCATCCGGGGAGATCTCGCCGTCGCGGGCTCGCTGCTGGGCGCGGCCCACGGCGGCCTTGACGAGGGTGCGGCCCAGCCGCTGCTCGGCCGCGGCGAGCCGCGGATCGG
>JGI12635J15846_10005935_pt1 | contig 10515 bp, 12 predicted proteins | sample BlaSpr_A8_OM2_M2_FD_15846 | JGI IMG/M metagenome (IMG submission 15846) | reverse complement strand
GCTTCCGTGGCCAGCTTTGTCGCTGATGGACTGTTCCTCGACCCAGCTACGGGGAAAAATACTGGAATAGTGTCTGTGCTTATGCGCTTGGCTGAAGGAGCCGATGAGGCTCGGCGCAGGTCCTAAGCCGCAAAAACAAAACGCGGCGCGGAAACTTCCGGGCACACCTCAAGTTTCGGTCGCAGAACATGAACCACGCGAGGGCTGGGCTTTTCCGTAACAGCGGAGCCCGGCTCTTTCTGCTTCACCCACAAATCAGTTGTAATTGTTGTTTGCGGTGCTTTCTCGTGGCACCCCAGTTGTCACTCCCCAGCCTTAGTCGCCAAAGTTTCTATGATGGCGACGTTTTGCATCAGCTCTTGAGGCAGCCCGTGCCGCTCCTTTAGATATTCAGGACTGTTGTACGAAAGCCAGACTTTTCCCTGTCCGTCTTCCCAGACCAGAATCTTGAGTGGCAGGTCGATGGCGCTGCTGGGCGCCGCCAACATTAACGGCGTGCCGGCCTTTGGGTTACCAAAAATCAGTAACTTGGTAGATCGCATTTTCAGCCCTACCTTTTCCGCTTCTCCGCTGTGGTCGATCAGCGCGAACACCGCGACCCCTTTGGATTTGAGAATGTTGGTCAGCGCTTCAACCGTTTGGTCGACAGAGTGTTTACTAGGCTTGTTGACTATTCCGTTGTTTGCTGCGGCCGCCATAAATATGCATCCTCCATACGTTTTTTTCCTGTTGGCCGAAACCTTTCTCGCGTTCCTGCGTTCCTACCAGTAAGTCATATGCGCGCATACCTGCTTCCGACAATTATCGCTCTCATCCTGGCGTCCATGACCATTCCTGCGTATGCGCAGGACGCCGGCAAGATTGTAGATCAGTACATCAAAGCCGAGGGCGGTTCAAAAACGTTGTCGAGAGTTAATACCCTAACGCTCGAAGGTACCTTCGCCAACGCCGCGAGTGAAAAGGTCGGGACCTACACCCTGATTACCAAGCAACCGAATCGTTACTACTCAGAACTCGTGGTAAACGTTATCAACCGCTATTCGGACTACAAGAGATTCAACGCAGAAAGCATATCGACGTTGGGCAAACCAAAAGTCGGCGCAGATGGACCCGCCAGTGCACCGACCGAACCTCCCCATTCTTCCGACCGCAATAACCTGTGCGGAAATTTCTCGAATTTCCAGCTACTTGCCTAGCTGTTTGGGAAAAAGTCGCGAGTTAAATACGAGCGACGCAGGAAGGTGCTCGGAGAAGTACGCGGGGTCATGGCGTCCTGGGTAGATGTGAAATTCATGAGGAATCTGGCGAGAAGTCAGAATTTTATCGAGCGCAATCGCTCCGACTTCAAAGCCGAAATCGTCCTGGTCTCCGCAATCAAAATAAATATGTAGGCGGGTTAAATTCGCCGTCTGTGCAATGACTATCGGACTGTGCGCCTGCCAGAAAACCGGATCGGGCGGATTTCCAAATGCGCCACCCAACACGCGAGTCCGTGGTGAATTCGGCTGCGCACCAGCAAGAAAGGTCGGCAGTTTTACTATCAGTGCGGCACTGTGAGCGCTCACCGAAGAGAAAAGCTGTGGATGGCGGAATGCCAGGTACAAAGCTCCATAACCACCCATGGAAATGCCGGAAATGGCTCGATTGGCACGGCCCGCCGCGACCCGATAGTGCTTTTCCACGTATGGAAAAAATTCCTGCAACAGGAAATCTTCATAGCGCTCTTTCCCATCCCGCGCGTTGATATAAAACGTCGAGCGGGCATCGGGCGTGGCGATTAGAAAATCTTTCAGCTCACCTTTATCGCGCATGTCCTCTACCAGATTCCAAGCCCCGGAATGGACAAAAAACTGTTCGTTATCGCCAAGGCCATGGAAGAAATAGAGCACCGGGAAGGTACGAGCTTTTGCGGTATCAAATGAAGGTGGAAGGACGATGCAGTATGGCACGGGGCGCGCCAGGACCTTGCTGGGAACGGAATTGCACTCGACGCGCCCGGCCGCCAGTGCCGGTCGCGGCATAAACAGGATGCAAAGCAGCAAGAGCAATTCGACGCCTCGACGTGTCGGCCTATTCATAGCGAAGAGCGTCAACGGGATTGAGCTTGGCAGCACGCGAAGCAGGATAGAGCCCGGCAGCGAGACTCACAAGCACGGCAAAGCCGAGCGCAGACAACACCAGCCACCACGGAACGGAAGAAAGTTCAATAGAATTGAGATTTTGGCGGTGCAGATAAACGTTGGTGCCATAGGTGAGCGCGCGGCCCAGCAGCCAGCCAAAGATCACGCCGAGTATTCCGCCCAGCAAACCCATGACGCCCGCTTCCACAAAGAAAAGTCGCTGTACATCGGAATCGGCAGCCCCGAGAGCCTTCAGTACGCCGATCTCCCGACGCCGCTCGAGAATCGCCATCACTAAAGTATTAACGATTCCCAGAGTGGCGACCGCCAGCGCGAGGCTGCCAAATATTCCCAAAAGCAAATCAAAGACAGAAAAAAAAGTGCGCAGCGATTTGGAAGCATCCAGAAGAGAGAATGCGTTGAAGCCAAGATTCTTAATTGAGGCTTCGAGAGCCTCAACCTGCGAGGGCGACTTAGCCCGCACGGAAAGCGATGGATAAGCAGTCTTATTGGCGGCTGAATCACGCACGATGTCCCGCAGATCATTGACCTGCGCGGCGCGCAGCGTTGCGGCAGTTTCCAGCGGAATTAGCAGTCGCGCGTTGCCATACCCGCCATATCCCGCAGCAGGCTCGGTTTCCACCACGCCGATAATCTTAAGGCGCAACTCTTTCGGGACAACAGAAAAACCACCAGAGGACTCCGTCGTGTGGCCCGCCGACCCCGGTCCATTCGCTTGCAACGCTTGGCGTTCGGCGTAACGCAACACCAATGCTTGCCCAATCAGCGAATCAGGATTTTCGGAAAGTTCTTTCGCGAATTCAATCTGCAGGATTGCTTCATCGGCCGCAGGCGAGGAAAAAAAGTGGCCCTTCATCCCATCGAACGAACCGGAATTCTTAGACGATTCCGGCATTCCTGCAACCACCGTGGCGAAAGGTTTGTTGTTCAACCGCACTTCTGTGAAGAAACGGATCTGAGGATAGACTTCGATTACATTAGAAAGTTTTTCGATTTCTTTGCGGGCGGCCTCATCCAGTACGCGGACAGGTTTGCCAGGCTGCTCTTCGCGTTGCGGCCGGCCCGCGCCTCGAAAACTATTCTTCGGTGTCACCAGAATGGTGTCGAACAACCCGCTCTGTGAGAGCCGTTTGGAAGCAAGTTCCTGCAGGCCGACCCCGAGTGAAAGCATAGCCACCAGTGAGGCCACTCCGACGGCCACGCCGAGAGTGGTGAGCGCGTTGCGAAACAAAGCTTCGCGTAGATTGCGCAGTGCCAGATCGGTGAGGTCCCGTGCTTTCATTGCGCCAGACCTTTCGTCGCCGATGTGGATAGTAGCTTGCCATCCCCCATAATGGCCAAGCGGTCGGCGAATCTTTCCGCCAGCGCGCGCTCGTGGGTAACCATCACGATGGTCATGCCGTATTTCGTTTGTTCCTGCAGCAAGGTGAGAATGGCTTCACCGGTGGCAGAATCCAGATTTCCGGTTGGTTCATCCGCAAGAAGAATTTTCGGGCGATTGACCAGCGCACGTGCGATGGCCACACGCTGCTGCTCGCCGCCGGAGAGTTCCACCGGACGGTGGCCTAACCGATGGGTCAGCCGCACGCGCTCGAGTGCTTCCCGCACGCGGCCGGGGCGTTCCGTGCGATCAACTTCCGCAAGGCGCAGCGGCAGCTCAACATTTTCTTCCAGCGTCATTCGCGTCAGCAGATTGAAAGACTGAAAAATCATCCCCACGGTGTTGCGGCGATAGCGCGCCAGGTCCAGAGACGAAAGTGTGGCGATATTCTCCCCATTCGAAACGATGGAGCCGGAGGTCGGGCGATCCAGCCCGCCGATCAAATTTAACAGCGTGGACTTGCCGGAACCTGAAGAACCAAGAAGAGCGAGAAATTCATTCTGGGCGATGACAAGAGAGAGATCATCGACAGCGCGCACGCTGCTCGCGCCCATGGTGTAGTACCGGGAGATATGATCGAGTTGGATGGCGGGGATTGGAAAGGACACGGTTTTTACGGTCAATCAATGATACGTGGGAACGAGGATAAATATTTCACCTTGCCGAATTAATCGGCTGGCTCAGGGAATTGCGCATGAAAAAGGCGATTCAAACGATGGCAACATCCCTTGCGCTCATCGTGCTTGTGGCGATCGCCGCGCGAATGATATTCGCGTGGGATCAGGCGCGCAAGATTCCGCCGGACGTTTTGCGCATTGTTCCGTTTCAGCAGGAAACCGGGAACATCGCGTATTCGCTGGCCCAGGGCAAGGGATTCGGCGGAGTGTTTCGAATGGATAGCGGCCCCACGGCGTGGCTTGCACCGATTTATCCGTTGCTAATAGCGGGGATATTTAAGATTTTTGGAATTTTCACAGCGCGGTCTTTCTTTGCTGCGGTCTTCCTGAACATTCTTTTTTCCTCGGCGGCTTCCGTGCCTGTTTACTTTGCCGGAAAGCGAGTCGGCGGATTGGGTGTGGCTAGCTTGGCGGCCTGGCTGTGGGCGCTTTTTCCGAATGCCATCATGATTCCCTTCGAGTGGATTTGGGACACCTCGTTGTCGGCGCTCCTGGCGGCCACAATTTTGTGGGCCACGCTGGCGCTCGCAGAATCGGACCGCATTCGGGATTGGTATGCATATGGGATATTGTGGGGTCTCGCGCTGTTGACGAATTCCGCGCTCGGCGCGTTGCTACCCTTTTTGCTCGGATGGCTTGCCTGCCCTGGCAGGCTTGCCCACCGCGGTTCCGGCGAAAACCGCCTCCGATGGAAACGCGTTGCCACGGCAGCAGGCGTCGCTGTTCTGTGTTGCTTGCCCTGGACGATCCGCAACTACACCGCTTTTGATCAATTTATTCCGCTGCGTTCAAACCTGCCGTTCGAACTGTGGCTCGGGAACAATGACATTTTCGACCAGCACGCTCGGAACGCTAGGAAGTTGATTACCAGAATGGAAGAAACAAGAAGATATGCGCAGCTCGGAGAAACCGCTTACATGCAAGAGAAATGGCAAATAGCCACTGCCTTCATGGCATCGCACCCTGGTTTGGAATTACGCCTGGCGGGAAGGAAGTGCTCCGCTTTTTGGACCGGCTTGGAGTCTCCGCTTAAGAATTTCCGCGAAACGGATTCCACCTTGGTTAGGGCAGTATTGTTATCCAGTTTTCTTGCTGCGGTCGGAGCGTTGTTCGGAATCGTGACCTTGTGGCAGAGGCGTAGCGCCATCACTATCCCGCTCGCGGTATTTCCGGCGGTTTACCCATGTTTGTATTACGTTACGCACGCGGACCTTCGTTATCGTCATCCTGTTGATCCGGTGCTGTGCCTGCTCACCGCAATAGCCGTGACCTCCGCATGGGACACTTGTTCGCGGGAAGGAACATAGGGAAGCCGGGCAGCATACAGGCCTTGACAAGCTGTGCTGGTCCTCCATAAGGCACGCGAGCCAAATACCGAGCCAAGGCGATACTCCCTACTATCCAGTCTTTCTTCCGGGCTTCTGCCTACCCATTCGACTGATGTGCCTGCCCCCAAAATTCTGCAGACTGGGTAAAGGAGGAATTTGAAATGGGAAGCGCACTGATTGAGATTTCTAACCAATTAGCGGCTGCCGCGGAGCGAGCCGGTTCTTCGGTGGTCAACGTCGGTGGACGTTCGCACGGAAGCTCGAGTGGAATCCATTGGCGGCGCGATGTGGTTGTTACCGCGAATCACACCGTGAAGCGTGACGAAGACATCGCTGTGACGTTGCCAGACGGGCGGTCGTTAAAAGCCACGCTCGTAGGTCGCGATGGCGGCACCGATGTCGCAGTGCTAAAGGTCGAGGGATTGGGTGAGTCGCCCGCGCAATTTAGCGAGGCCTCAGCAAGTCGTGTAGGCAATCTGGCGCTGGTGCTGGGCCGCCATCGCGAAAATGGGTTGATGGCGTCACTCGGAGCAGTGAGCCTGGTTGCTGATTCTCGTCGCACTTGGGCGGGGGGCAATCTTGATCGCTACATCCGCTTGGACGTCGCGCTATATCCGGGCTCGTCTGGAGGCAGCGTTGTTGACGTGGAAGGGCGAATTATTGGCATGGCCACTGCGGCGCTTTCGCGCGTGGCTCCCCTAACAGTTCCCGTCTCGACAGTGAACCGCGTAAGTGCAACCTTGCTGGAAAAAGGGCACATTCCACGTGGTTATCTTGGGATCGGGTTGCAGCCGGTCTCGATTCCCGCCGACCTGAAGATCAAACTCTCGCTAGCCAACACCAATGGAATTATTGTGCTCAGCGTGGAGCCGGGAGGTCCCGCGGAACGGGGCGGCCTAATGATCGGCGACATTCTGATAACTCTGGAAGGCCATGCCTTGGAACAGACCGACGACTTACAGACTCTCTTGAATGCAGACGCGGTCGGAAAATCCAGGAAAGTTCAAGCCATCCGCGGCGGCAAACTCGTCGAGTTGTCCGTTCAAATCGCAGAACGACCGCGCAGGAGCTGAACGCCATGACACAAGCAGGATTCGGTGAAGTGGCTGAAGCACTGCGGCGCACCACTGTGCAAGTGAGCAGCACAGGACGAGGATTTGGATCTGGCGTTATCCTAAGTTCGGACGGACTGATCGTCACCAATGCGCATGTGGTCCGCTCTTCGCACGCGCAGGTGAAACTGTGGGATGGGCGCACTTTGGAAGCAGTCGTAACATCGCGTGACCTGGCGCGAGATTTGGCTTCCTTACTCGCTTCCGGCTCTGTCTTGCCGGCGGCAACGCTGGCGGACTCAAGTAAGGCGCGTGTGGGAGAACTGGTGTTGGCCGTAGGCAATCCGATGGGGTTTGTCGGCGCGTTGAGCACGGGGATAATTCACGCCGTCGGCTTCGTCCGCGGTCTTGGGATGAGTTCATGGCTGCAGGCCGATGTACAACTCGCTCCCGGAAATTCAGGCGGCCCGCTGGCGGATGCACAAGGTCGCGTGTTGGGCATCAATACTATGGCCGCGGGTGGACTGGCGCTCGCGATCCCCAGCAATGATGTTGCGCGATTCCTCGCCAATGGGCCTTCGCATTCGCTGCTCGGCGTCGAGGTCCGGCCAGTTCGAGTTGTCCTTCGCGATGAAAACAGGGTTGGATTGTTGGTATTGGAAGTCAGCGCTGGCGGAAGCGCCAGCATGGCATCGCTCATGATCGGCGACATTCTCGTTGGCGTCGACGGCGTGCTGTTCCGTTGTGTCAACGATCTTGAGATCGCCCTTCAGGGAACCGGTGAACGCATTTTAAACCTCCTTTTTCTTCGAGGGGACAGACGAAATATTCGTCGGGTCGCTGTCAGACTCGGGATGGCCCGTCGCGTCGCAGCATGATTCGCGTGTTGATCGTGGCGTCGTCTTCCATCTCACAAAGTGGGTTGGAAAATTTGCTGCGGACGAGTACATCCTTGCAGGTTGTGGACGTTATTTCGGACTTCGGCCAGCTTTCTGAGAACGTGGAGGAATTGCAGCCGGATGTAGTCATCGCCGAAATCACCGGTCAAGACAGAACGCTCCCGGAAGAAATCCTCAAACTGTCGGAAGAAGCTCCGGTAGCGACGGTCCTCTTGGTAGAAGATGTAAATACAGAAAGGGATCTGGACGCTTTCCGTAACGGCATCAAAGCTGTGCTCCCGCGGAACATGAGTCCAGCTGGAATCGTAGCGGCGGTGGAAGCCGTCGGAGTTGGTCTGGCCGTGCTGCTGCCCGAAGGCCTGGACAGTCTTCTGCGAGAAGGCACCGCGTCGCACAGAGCGGTGTCACCCCCCTTGGTTGAGGCGTTGACACCGCGTGAGATTGAAGTGCTGGGGATGATGGTTGAGGGTTGGGGAAATAAAGAAATTTCCACGCGTCTCGGCATTTCCGAACACACCGTCAAATTCCATGTGGCGTCCATAATGGGCAAGCTGAACGCGTCCAGCCGTACCGAAGCTGTTACTTCCGGAATCCGCCACGGCTTGATCATGCTCTAACGGAAACGAAATGGCGAAATAAATTCGCTCTCAAAGAGACGTGCGTGCTTTACGCCAGCGTAGTAATACGACGACAACGATCAATATAAAAGCCAACTCAATAAATATTTTTCCTCCATCGAGCCAATCCACGGAATTCTTCAGGTCCGGATCAGTCAGCAGACTATGAAAGAACAGCGGAAGTGCCGCGATATAAATTCCGAAGTGAAACGCCTTCCACAAGCGGCGTCCCAGGCGCGCTCGGAAGTACGAAGTGATCACCACGAAAGCGACAAGGTATAGCGCCACAGCTCCCACCGTATTTTCTAGCGGCTGGCTCGGCGAATGTACCGGAAAGACAAGATCACGGAGGTGGAAGGTCGGGTTTTTATTGAGCAGCAGCACCGCTGGATGTAGCAATGATGCGACTAGCGCGGCGTATCCCAACCAATTGTGCAAACGGAAATAATTAAATCTTCGATAAGGCCAGGAACGAATAGGATTGTAGCGAAAGGCCATTAGTATGCCGAGGACCATGTTCAACGTCACGGCCCCAACGGCGACTAGACCGATATAAGCGGATAAGTCGAGTACGCTAATTCCCATCGGCAACAATTCTTAGATCCCCTGGGTCAGAGTCACCGCTGGGATATAGCAGATCATTCGAATTTCAGAACGGGCGCGGGTCAACAAGTACAAACCTTCTTGACGGCGCCGACGCCAACACCAGTTTAAACCCATCATCGAATCAGCGCGATAAAAGGAGGACGACCGTGAGGAAATTGATTTGGCTTACGGATATGTCGATGACCGGGTTTCCGTCAAGTCCGGAACCTTCGATGCAGGTGGTGTTGAACTGCGGTACAACGTCGCACAACCATAAAGATTGTTGCGTTCAGGTGGGTTTTTTGCAGATGGGTGGCATCACTTTGCGCGTCATCGGGCAAAGTGATGCCATCACGGAACACCGCGCATGCAATAGAGCCCTAACACTCTGAAACGACGTTGATAATTAACCTCAGGATACCGTTATTTCGGCGACCCACGAGGCCACCACACCATTCGGCGTACTTGGCAGACCAAAAGTCATTGATAACAAGACCTTGCCATCCAAGGTGAGTTGGCCTACATAGTGCGCAGGGCCGCCCCAGTTAATACCCAGAATGACGATGGAGTTGTGTCCGTGCTTTAGCCTGCCGGAGAGATCGACCGAATCATTAAAGGTAGGGTCGCCTTCGGTTTTCCTGTCGTATATCTGCTCAGTATTGAGGTACGCAATCAATTCATTATCTGCATTGTTTATAACCAGGCCCAACTTCGAACCCGGACGAGCGGTTGCGCTGACTCGCTCCGTGATCATCGCCGGAATCAATATTTCACTGGTCGCGGTCAAAGACGTTTTTGTCCCAGTGCTCATATTCTTGGCTCCTCTGTTTGAAGTTGTCCCTAATTTAATTAGGGAATTATGGGGTTATAGAGTTGTATTACTATATTGTCAACTATATTATTAAGATATACCTGTGGATATCGGGGGAGCAGAGCCCGAGATCAACCTTTCCCCAATAGAGCCGTCAAAAAACGATCGTGGTGATCATGGTCCTCGCGCGAAGAAGTGGTCCCTCGCAGCGGAGTACGCGAGTTTGACATGCCCTGGCGAGTCCAACTATCCCGGCTCCGCTTCTCATGGGAATTAGCAGTTATACTTCTCGCGCAACAAATGCTTAGCGAAGCGAGGACGCATGGCTCGTGTTACAAAATGCTCTCTTTGGTTATTTTTCTTGTTCGCTCTGGCCATAGCTGCCACTGTCGCAGCGCGAGCGCAGAGTTCCAGTAATATTCAAACATCCAGCGCACCAATCGCTGGTCAGGCTGCGCCCGCGTTCGACGTCACCGCTGCAGTTGAAACTTATCTCGCCAAGATGCCACCGGCGGAACGCGCACGTTCGAACGCTTATTTTGAAGGCGGGTATTGGTTGCAGTTGTGGGATTTTCTATCCACTGTAGTGGTGATGTGGTTGCTCCTGCGGTTTCGCGTGTCCGTGCGCATGCGCGATTTCGCCGAGCGTATCACACGCTTTCGTCCACTGCAGACCGCGATTTACTGGGTGCTGTTCATCGTCACACTGTTCGTGGCGACCTTTCCGCTCACCGTTTACGAAGGCTATATTCGCGAGCACAAGTACGGCCTGTCGAACCAAACTTTTGGCCCGTGGATGCGTGATCAGGCGGTAGCGCTGGGTGTGGGCATCGTTTTGGGAGCGATTTTCATCGTGCCGCTATTCGGGCTAGTGCGGCGCCTGGGGAAAGACTGGTGGGTGTGGGGCGCTGTCGCCAGTGTAGTGTTCATCGCGTTCGTCGCCCTGATTGCTCCGGTTTACATTTCTCCGCTATTTAACAAATACACCAAACTGCAAGACCCGAGAATTAAGGATCCAATCCTC
>JGI12635J15846_10005933_pt1 | contig 10516 bp, 12 predicted proteins | sample BlaSpr_A8_OM2_M2_FD_15846 | JGI IMG/M metagenome (IMG submission 15846) | reverse complement strand
TCGTAGCGCGGCGCAATCGAGGTAAACATCTCGCGGACGGCGGCCGCCGCCGAGTCGCGATCGCGAACACCCGCGGGAGCTGCGCCTACGATCCGCTCATTTATCTCGTGATTCATAAGATTGTTACTGGTGGAGAGCCGGGCGAGACGCCCATCGCTCCACTACTAATTCCGCGACAGTTTCCGAATTTCGTCAACCGCGGACCTTACGATTGCTTCCGGCACATCGCTCGTGATCTCAACCTTGCCGATCTCCCGTGGCAGGATAAAGTGCACCACTCCCTGCCGCGTCTTCTTGTCGGCACGCAACCGCTTCACGATGTTCGCAGTCTTCAACTTCATGCGCGGCAGCCTGCCAAAACCAAGAACAGAGTTCGTAATCCGTCCCGCAGTCACACTATCGAGTTTGCCCGTGGAGAGCGCGATGTGCGTAGCCGCGATCATGCCCCACGCCACTGCCTCCCCGTGGAGCAACTGTGTATAGCGGGTCTCGGACTCAAGCGCGTGTCCTATCGTGTGCCCGAAGTTGAGCACTTGCCGCAAGCCGCCTTCGCGTTCGTCGGCACTCACCACAGACGCCTTCAGGCGCACGGAATCGGCAATCACTTTCTCAACCACCACCGGATCGCGATCCAGAATCTCGCTGCGCCGGTCTTCAAACAACCTGAACAGTCCCGGATCTCCGATGATGCCGCACTTCAGCGACTCATACAGGCCGGCGCGGTATTCGCGCGCAGGCAGTGTCTCCAGAACGGCGGTGTCGATCAGCACGACGCGCGGCTGGTGGAAGGTTCCAAGCAGATTCTTCCCCGACACGAGGTTGACGCCCGTTTTTCCCCCGATCGCTGCATCCACCTGCGCCAACACGGTCGTCGGCACCTGGATCACATCCACACCTCGCATATAGATCGAGGCCAGGAACCCAGTTACGTCGCCGACCACACCGCCGCCCAGCGCAATTAGGGTGATCCCGCGATCCGCGCCCTGCTGGATGAGCTTCTCCGCCAGCTTTTCCAGNGTTGCTAGCCGTTTCGAGCGCTCGCCATCGGGCATTTCGAGGAGGCCGATTTCGATTCCCGAGGCCGACAGCGATTTCANCAGAACCTTNGCCCAGCGCCGCCGTACGGGCGGGACGGTCACGACAAACACGCGGCGGTTTTCAAGCATCTTGCCGAGGCATTCTCCGGCACGGGCTAGCAGGCCGCTTCCGATGAGCACCTCGTAGGAACGCGACGGCGTGGCGACCGGAACACTAATCATGAATATTCATCATAACGTATGGATGCTCTGGGTTCCTCTGTGGTTAGGATCTTGCAGTTCGAACCTTCACGCGAGGGACCGGCGTTAATGTTTTACGCCGCCGCTTTCTTTTTGGGGTTCAGCAGCGATGCGAAAATGGAAGCTCCCAAAACAAGAAGCACGACCACCAGTGCCCATCCCGTAGGAATATTCACGTAGAGCGACCCTAGCATTTTGAGCCCGATAAAAATCAGCACCACCGACAGTCCATAATGCAGGTAGTGAAACAAGTCCATCATTCCTGCCAGGGCAAAGTACATGGAGCGCAGGCCGAGAATCGCGAACACATTCGACGTATAGACAATGAATGCGTTCAGCGTGATGGCGAGCACGGCCGGGATCGAATCTACCGCAAAAAGAATGTCGCTGGTCTCGACCACCAGCAGCACCACAAATAGCGGAGTCGCATAAAGTCCATTGCTCCGGGTAAAGAACTGCCCGCCCACATATTCTTTGGTGACCGGAAGAATCCGGCCGAATAAGCGCAGAACAGGATTTTTCTCGGGATGAATTTCCGTTTCGCCTTGCCGCAGCAGCTTGAGTCCTGAGTAGACGAGCAATGCGCCGAATGCGTAGGTGATCCAATTGAAGCGGTGGATCAGGCCCACGCCCGCCACGATGAAGACACCCCGCATGAGGAGCGCCCCGAGAATTCCCCAGAACAGCACCTTGTGCTGGTGTTGGTCGGGCACCTTGAAATAGCGGAAGATAACCAGAAACACGAACAGGTTATCGACGCTGAGCGACAATTCGATTACGTAACCGGTCACGAACTGCAGCGCCTGAGCCCGCCCGTGCCAGAACAACTCCAGCACGGCGAACGCGGCCGCTAGTGCGATCCAGACTCCCGACCAGGCAAGCGCTTCACGAAAGCTGACGCGGTGGGAGCGGCGATTAAGAATGCCCAGGTCGAGCACGAGCATCGCCACCACAAACAGGTTAAAAAGAATCCAGAAGAGAAGCACAGGGAATGTTACAGCAGGTGGCAGGTATCAAGTCTCAGGAAAACCAAAACCGTCAGCAGTAAACCATAGGCAAGAGGTGCAGGTTTTCCTGAGATCTGAAACCTGCCACCTGACACCTGCTGTCCTACGCTGGAGTCAACCCATACTTTTCCTGCAGACGCCGCTCCATGGTGCGGAAGATCAAGCCGTCCACCATGTAGCCGAGGATGATAATCAGAATCATCACCGCCATTACCTGGCTCATATCGCTCAGATCGCGACCCATCATCAACAACTGGCCCAGACCGAGGCTGAGAAAAATCATTTCCGCTTGGATCAGCGACCGCCAGGCAAACGCCCACCCTTGCTTCATCCCATTCACGATGAACGGCAAGCTCGCCGGCAACAGCACGGACCAGAAGAGGCGGAAACCGCTTGCTCCCAGGTTGCGCCCTGCCAGGCCATAGATCTTTGGCATCTGCTTGCGGCCGTCTTCCATCGCGATGGTCACCGAGAGAAGCGAGCCCATCAGCACGACAAACAGGATGGCTTTTTCCGTCAGTCCAAACCAGAGAACGGCCAGCGGGATCCAGCAGATGCTTGGCAGGGATTGCAAACTCACCAGCAAACCGCCGAGAGTTTCTTCCAGGAACTTGTTGCTCGAGACGGCTAAACCGAGGATCATCCCGAGCACGATCGACAGGCTGTAGCCGATGAGCATGCGCTTCATGGTGACGGCGATGCCAATCCAGAAGCTGTGGTCGGCAAAGCCGTCCCACAATGCGTGTCCCACTCCCCACGGCGGGGGGAAAAGATATGGCGGCCAGATGCGCAGTTTCGCTAGAAGGGCCCAGACACTGATAAGCGCGGAATAGAAAATGATCTGCTTAGCGAACTTTTTCATCGGCGTACTCCGCTTCCAGGGACTTGTTGATTTCGTCGCGCAGGCAACTCAGAATGTCCCCCGATGTGCGCGCGACATCAGGTTGTTCCATATGGCGCGGCCGCGGCAGGTTCACCGAAAATTCCTGCTTCACCCGTCCGGGGCGAAACGTCAGCAACGCCACGCGATCCCCCAGCCTCACCGCTTCGCGCACATTGTGCGTGACGAAAATGATGGTGCGGCCGGTTTCGGCCCAGATGCGCTCCAACTCGTCGTGCAGGAGATCCCGAGTCTGCGCGTCCAGCGCGGCAAACGGTTCGTCCATCAGCAGCACGTCGGGCTCGGTCGCCAGCGCCCGCGCCAATGCGACTCGTTGCCGCATACCGCCCGAGAGTTGATGGATGTAGCTGTCCCTGAACTTCGAAAGATGGACGAGGCGCAGGTAGTATTGCACCTTCTGCTCGCGCTCGGCTTTACCGATGTTCTTCATCTTCATGCCGAACTCGACGTTCCCCCCGACCGTAAGCCAGGGAAACAGGCCAAGTTCCTGGAAGATCAGGATGCGATCAGTCCCCGGCCCATTCACCGGCGTGCCATCCACCAGCACTTTCCCCGAAGTCTGCGGATGCAGGCCTGCGATCAGGTGCAACAGGGTGGATTTGCCACATCCCGAAGGACCGACGATGCAAAGAAACTCTCCCGGCTTTACTTCAAGATTGATTTTGTCGAGCGCCAGTAAACGTTCCCCCGAAGTCGTCCTATAGCTGAGCGAGATTGCGTCCAGCGCGACTTTCGGGACAACCGCTTCGGCGACCGGATTGGTGGGAAACGTGGCTACCGAGGAGGCCGGTTTTCCGTGCAACAGATTCGCGCGCACGCCGGTGCGAGGACCGACGGGGACTCGTGAGGGATACGCATTTTGCGGACTCGTGCTCATTGGATAGCCTGCTTCCCTTTTTCTGCTAACACTTGGTTCAAGAGCGAAAGATCATACAGACTCGACAGGTCCGGCATCTGGCGTCCGAGAAAGCCGGCGTCAAATGCGGACTTCGCGGCGTTCATCAGCGAGAGGCGCAACGGATCATAAGTCGCCTGCATGCGGCCGAAAGCTTCATCCAGCACGGCGTCTGGCAGCGCCTTCCCCGTCTCTTTCGCGATCTGCTGGTTGAGAAGTTTTTTTGCNTCGGGCAAATGCCCGTTGATCCAGTCCGTCAATTCCACGTGCGCGCGGATCCAGTTCTTCACCAGATCGGGGTGTTCCTTCAGAAATTGCGTCCGGACAATCAGATGAGCGGTAATAAATTGTCCATTCGGCCAGAGAGTCCGCTCGTCCAGAAATAAGCGGCCATTGCCTTCCTTGATCAACCGCGTTGCCCAGGGCTCGGGCGCCCATGCGCCATCCAACTCTTTCTTGAGGAACAACGTCAGCTGGTCCGGATTCGCCAGCGGAATTACCTGCACGTCCCCGCCCTTGTCCGCGGTTTTCACGCCGTTCGCTTTCAACCATGCGCGCAGCGCGACGTCCTGCGTGTTGCCCATCTGCGGCGAAGCGATCTTCTTGCCGTGAAAATCCTCCGGCATCTGAATGCCGGAATCGCTGCGCACCACCAGCGCCGCTCCCCCACTAGTCGCACCCGCCACAATCCGCAGAGCTTCTCCGTTGGAGCGAACGTAGCCGGAGATGGCCGGGTTCGGACCGATGTAGGTCATGTCAATCGCCCCGGCAAATAGGGCTTCAATTGCCGAGGGCCCGGCGTTGAAGCTCTTCCAATCAATCTTGTTTTGGGGCCCCATCGCTTTCTCGAACCACCCGTTGTTTTTACCGACCATCGCCTGCGGGTGCGTGATATTGGGAAATGCGCCCACACGAATGACGGTTTGCGCCCCGGCCAAGGCACCCAGTAAAAGAACCCAACCCGCGGAGCCAAAGAAACTTCGCTTAATCATGCCCCCTCGCCTCGAGCCAACATCGGCAGCACACTGAGCTCGCCTTTCTTTTTCTTAGCGGTCTTCCTGTTAATGCTCTTTCTTTCGCCGGACTTTCTGTCGCCGGTCTTGGGACGGGAACCCGCAGCAGGTCCCCGGCTGATCAGGTCGGCCAGCGTCGTATTCTCCAGAATCCTGGCGGCCGCATCCCGTACTTCCAGAAACACCTGGTACAGAGTGCGATGGTCGGCATCGCGATCGATCAAAGTGCGCAATTGATCCGCATCCCCAAACGGAGCGAGCGGCCCATCAATTAAACGGATGATTTCGCTCAACCGGATCTCAGATGGCGCCCGGCGCAACTGGTATCCGCCTTTGGCGCCGCGCACGCTCTCCACGATGCGCGCGTTCTTCAGTTCGAGCAGAATCAACTCCAGAAATTTCTCCGGCAGATTCTCTTCGTAGGCAATGTCGCGAATCCGGATCGCCCCCTGCGTGTAGCGCCGGGTCAGCAACATCATCGCCTGCAACGCATACAACCCTTTTTGGGAAACCTTCATAGTGGCCCTGCTCCCTACTATCCCTATGTCAGAGATAGGCATTATAGAAAATGCAAGCGGACTACCAAAGCACTAAATTTCGCGGCCAGGACTGGCCCTGTGATTTCAGCAAGTTACCGCTGGTAGAGAAACTCGGAGAGGCGCGACTGTGCAAGGCTTTGCACTTTCGGGAAGGTAGATATGCTGTGAAGGACGCTGCTTTTGAGGTTCGCAATCGCCTCAGCGCAAGCGCAGGACTTCGACCGTGATGTTATCCGGGCCCCCGCGTTCGCGAGCCAGTTCGATCAGCTTGCGGCCCGTTTGTTCCGCGCTTTTGTTTTCCACGGCGTCAAGAATCTCCGAATCTCGTACCTGCCCCCACAATCCGTCACTGCAGATCAGGAGCACGTCCTCCGGGCGCAGAGGCTCCGGTTGTCCGGGTGAGTCCATGATGAGATCGGGGTTCGTGCCTAATGCGGCGGTCAGAATGTTTCGTTGCGGATGCGTCTCCGCTTCTTCTCGGCTGATCATTCCAGACTCCACCAGCCGTCCCACGTAGGAGTGGTCGCGCGTTACCCGCGTAATCTGGCCGTCGCGGATGAGGTAGAGCCGGGTGTCGCCGACGTGCACATAATAGAGCGCGTCCTGGACGATCGCCGCCGCCGTGCAGGTGGTTCCCATGCCCCGCAGCTCCGGATGGGCAAAGCTGTATTCGCGGATCTGCTCGTGGGCCGTCTGCAAAGCCTCGACCAGCGCCGCCTGCGGGTCGTCGCCGCCAAAGTCGCGATAGACCTCCACCAGCGTTTCCACCGCCAGACGGCTCGCTTCCTGACCGCCTTCGTAGCCGCCCATGCCGTCCGCCACAACCGCCAGCCGTCCCTTGCGCAGAAACTGCTGATCGTCCTCCGGCTCCCAATAGCCAAACGAATCTTCGTTATTTTGGCGCAGGCAGCCGATGTCGGACTGGACCGACACCTCAATTCCGGTGCGAACCTTCATCCGGTCACGACGCCAATCGCGGGAATGACAAGCATAGGCAACGAGTGCATTCAGGGGCAAACTCAAGATTATAAAGGTTGCGGGCAGGACGCTCAAACGGGAGGATGGGAGGATGGAAGCTTGACAGCTTCAACATCGCAAGAAACTAAGTGTAAAAGGAGACGAGGACGGCAGTTCAGACTGTCGTCCTCGTAAGACCAAACGCCTTGCGGCAGCTAGCTACTACAGGTTCGGACCGCAGTGTCTGTTCGGGTTGTTGCCAATCAACGGCGGGTTGTCTGGGTTGCCAGCCTTTGACGCGACGATGATAAAAGCCGGCTGCGAGGTCATCCCACCAAATGTGGCCGTAACCAGATAGGCGCCCGAGAAAAACCATGTTGCCTTCGTAGGATCTGGGGATGAGTCTACCCAAGTGCAATCGAGCGGCTCAATCGCCGTAACAAAACCGGTGGCGTTGATGGCAGCGGTCTGTCCCGGATTCGGGAGAGTAACTCCAAATGCATCCACGCTGTGAGCTGGATCCACAGCCATTTTGTAGACAGCGTTGACATTATTAAGGATTTTAGTTGCGCCATTGCTATAGTGGCCCAGCGCCTGGAGTTGCAACGTCCCGCCGGCACCGAGCAGTTCATAGGCGCCGCTCTGATTTAAAACAGGCACGCCGTTCTGCGCGATTACTTGAAGCGTGATGGACTGCAAGTTTTTGGTCGTTCCGCAGCCCAGCATGCTGAACACAAGCAGCGCGCAAGCCAACGCGGCAAAGAGAGTTTTAAGATTCACCGCCGAGTACCTCCAATAGGAAATCTTCCGCATCGTCGCAGTATCCGTCACACCAGGCAAGGTAACCAAAGTCACTGCACCGCCCGGACGTAAGCTTCTGTCCGTCACGCACCCCATCGGTCGCAGCCGCCGTATCGCAGCAGGCTATGGCAGAAGGCAGGGGTCATCTACAATCACCCCATGCCCGATCAACCCCCGTCCAATCAACCCAGTCAGCCCGTGCCTCTGCCTTCCTCGTCCTCGCCCCCACCCGACCCGATCAGCAACCCGATCACGGATTTTCACATCGGCGAAGAATTCGGAACTGGCAGGCGCAATCTTCCGCCCGCCGGCATTGTCGTGATCTGCCTCGCTGTCGTCGCCCTGATTGTGGGAATCTTCGCTTTCAAGGGGCGGCCGAAGCCGCAGGGCGCGGGTTCAATCGATTTCGTAGCCGCGGCCGAAGTGCCCGGCCAGAACATGATCCTGACCGCCATCACCTTCACACTGCGGAATACGGCGGACAAACCGCTGTGGATTCACACGCTCAAAGCGAGCCTCACCACTGCCGACGACAAGACTTTCGATGATGAAGCCGCATCTGCCGTCGATCTCGACCGCTATTTCCAGGCGTTCCCGGCTTTGAAGGAAAGTTCCGAGACGCCGCTTTCGCCCGAAACCAAGCTGCTAGCCGGAGCCGCACAGAGAGGAACCATCATTGTCGGTTTTAAGGTCGCGAAAGAAGCCTTCGATCAGCGCAAGTCCCTGACCGTCACGATTCAACCCTATGACCAGGTGTTGCCCGTGGTACTGAAATGAAAAGTGGTGGAGCGACGGGCGTCTCGCCCGTCCAGTCGGCAGTCTGCGCGGCCGGGCGGGGGACGCCCGGCTCTCCACGGTCAAATTATTACGACAACTCACTCGTTTTCGAGTTGTTGACGCGCTTGCGTCAGCGCCGCCTTCAACTCGCCGCTCACCTTCGGATACTTCAAATTCATGCCCTTCAACTCATCCACCACCGCCTGCGCGACCACCAGCCGTGTGAACCACTTGTTGTCCGCTGGCACGACGTACCAAGGCGCGTGTTCTTTTGCAGTGCAGCGGATCATATCTTCATACGCTTCCTGATATGCGTCCCAGCATTTGCGTTCCTTCACATCGGACAAAGAAAACTTCCAGTTCTTCTCCGGCTTGTCGAGCCGTTCCATGAACCGGCGCTTCTGCTCCTTCTTTGAAAGATGCAGGAAAAACTTGACCACCGCAATGCCATTCCGTGTAAGGTAGCGCTCGAAAGCGTTGATATCTTCAAAGCGCTCCTGCCAGATATGTTTCGTTACCAGCGGCTTCGGCAGCTTTTCGTTTTCCAGAATCTCACGGTGAATGCGCACCACCAGTACCTCCTCGTAATACGACCGATTGAAGATGCCGATCTGGCCTCTCTTCGGCAGGCACTTCGTCGTTCGCCAAAGGTAGTCGTGGTTCAATTCTTCCGCCGACGGCGCCTTGAACGACCAGACATTCACTCCCAGCGGATTCACCCCCGACATGACGTGCTTGACCGTACCGTCCTTGCCAGCGGCGTCCATGCCCTGAAGAATCAGAAGCAGGCCCCAAGAGTCCTGCGCCGCCAGAATATCCTGCAGGCGGCTCAATTCCTGGACGCCGTCCGCCAGCAGTTCCTTCGCCTGCGGCTTTAGTTCTGACCCCAAACCGTGCGTGTCCGCTGGGTCGTGATCTTTGAGGTTGAAGTGCTTCCCGTGCTCGATGCGATAGCGCTTGAGGAGCTTTTCGATTTTCATAGAATGATCTGTGTAACTCTGCACTAATGTTGCGGCTTATAGACAGAGTTGTTCGGCGTAGGGTCGTCGTACTCGCGGCCATACTTGTTCTTGTGTGCCATGCGCTGCCCATTCGCTTCCGGAACTCGAATCACTCCGAGAGATGAAGCAGTCTCCGCGATCGTGATCTCCCGATTAAGCGGCTGCGCGTTTTCCGGACCCATGCCCTCGCTCCAGACATGCAACATGTAACGCCCGTAAGGAACGCCCGCCAGGCTCAGTTGCCCGTCCCGGTTTGATATGGCATACAGCGGCGTCGCCATNGTGATTACAACCGCGCTCATCTCGGGATGAATATTACAAAAAATGTAGCTGATTCCGAGCCGGTCGAATCGCACCATCCGCNTAGTTCCCGCTTCGTACAGACCAAGATCGAACCGCTTCCCTTCAAAAAGNGAAAAAACGTTATGGAAAAAGGGATCGCGATTGGGAAACTCCACCATCGACCCCACCGGAACCACCAGGATGTGGGGATCGAAACTCTTGTTTTTCTGCACCAGCCGCGGGTTTGCCGACGGACTTGGCGGCGCCGCCGTAGTCGCTTCGCCTCCCGCACCCGTCATCGGCGTCAGCCACACCACCGTCCCGGGAATCGCACCATGCCGCGTTTTGCCCTTACCCTCGGCACCGATGACCTCGACGCGCCCGCGCACCGTCGTTGTCGCTACCTGCGACGTTGCCTGCGACGTTGCCTGCACGCGCAACCCGGTCGCGCCGGCCCACAACATCGCGACCCAGATCAATACCCTTCTATGGCTCATCGTTGATGCTCATCTCAGCTTCATCGCGTCTTCTCGCGGCGGCTTCTTACCGCGCCGCTTCTGTCCATCTTCTCAAAAAAGAACTCCCATCATGAGATTAAGGTGTCCGGCGCTGTTCCCGCCTTCAGTAATCGTATACGTCGTCAGATGTCGATACTCAGCGGAAAATAACAAGTCCGAACGGGGACGGTAAATCATGTTCACAAAGCTTCCCTGATTTCTCGCCAGCGTCGGATCGCCGTATGCCTGCGCATATTTGAAATATTTCAGGTCGGACGCGTACGGATTATCCATCCCAAACGCTGCATTGAACTCCAATTTATTCGATGGCCGATATTTCAATTGCGCCCAGCCCCCAACCGAGTTCAACCCTTGCACTCGCGTGCTGGCCAATGCCGGATCGCCGCTGAATAACGCGCTGCGTCCGATTCCGCCGCCCAGTCCGCCCAGACCCTTTCCGCGATACAGCTTCCCGCTCAACGAAAACTGGTGGCTGAGCGGCAGTTCGATGTCTGTCATTCCGGCCCAGCCATCAACGGTTCGGCTGAAGCGATAATCCTGCCGGCTAT
>JGI12635J15846_10005932_pt1 | contig 10516 bp, 9 predicted proteins | sample BlaSpr_A8_OM2_M2_FD_15846 | JGI IMG/M metagenome (IMG submission 15846) | reverse complement strand
TTTCCCCTGGAAGACGAGCGTCGGGCGCACGCGTACGCGCCGAATCAGCAAGATCATCTTTGGATCAATTTCCGGCTGGACTTTGGAATTGGCGTTGAATATCAACGGGGGCACAAAAACCTGGTAGACCGGCTGTTCCCTAGGCGCGACGGGTTTGATGGGCGCAGCAGCAGGCACATTTGGTTTGACGTCTTCAACTTTATGGCGCACTTCCTCGGAGGTGGCCATGCGGCTTACTTCCGGCGGCGCCGCTTCCGCCAGTTGCAAATCGCACGAACAGTGTTCGCCGGTGTCGGTGCGCAGCGAATCGATTTGCCCGTTCGCCAAGAAAACACTTCCACCCTGAGGCACTAGAACATTTTGACCATTTAATTGCTGCTCGAGTCGCAAGGCCCCGCGATTGGTGTGGACACACATAGCGCCGCTGGCCTCGAATCCCACCGTGATATCTTGCGCGCCGCCCCCAATGGCCACAGGCTGGGCCTGAATTTGCGGGGTGTACATGGTGAGGACGGGCGTACGTTCAATGTGCACGTGAATCGTTCCAGTATCGAGAGCGATAGTCAGGGAGTTGCCGGATTTGAGCACGGAAAAGTGCGCCGGTCCGCATATGGCGATTTGTCCGCCTTCCACCAGCTTGATGTGCGCGGTACCGGATTTGACGCGCACATCGCTGCCACTGTGCAGCACGGTTGCTACACTTCCATTGACATTCTCCACGCTCATCGGCCCAGTGACCGCGATGGCTTCGCCTTCGATGGATCCAACCGAATCGCCNGGCGAAGGATTATCGGGACGCGCGGCNGNCGNGAACACTGCNAAGAGCGCAACGCTNGCGGCGATGGANANTANCGCCATGTNGCGNCGCGNGTTTTGCTGTTGAAACNGAAACGNCAATAATTTCACTCCTCTGGATTGAGCTGCGGGAACGCTCGCGAAAGCCNNTAAGCCTATACTATACGACGATGGCTAACCCTGAAGCAGAGCNAGGTGCCCCAAGTGAATCCGGCAACGGGGCGTCGCCGCCATCGGCTCCGCAACCCCAAGGCGAGCCGGTAAATTTACANTACGACACGCGTCTGCCGCAGCTTCCCTGGTCGCGTCGCGCGCAAATNCCGATTATCGCCGCCGCGGTATACAGCGTCATCCGCACGCTGGGGCCAACGCTGCGCTTTGAACCGCTGGGGCAGCAACAGTCGGAACGCGTTTACGCTGCGGGGCAGCGGTGCATTTTTGCGTTTTGGCACCGCGTCATTATTCCGGTGGCGTGGTGGGCCAGGAATCGCGGCATCGTGGTGCTCAATACCACTGCGTTCGACGGCCAGTGGACGCGCAAGGTAATCGAGTGGCTGGGATTCGGTACGGCTCAGGGAAGTTCGACGCGTGGCGGGCTGCGTGGGTTGGCCGTGATGGCCAAGAGGCTCGAAGAAGGGCTCGACTGCGGCTTTACTATTGATGGCCCGCGCGGGCCGCGATACGTAGCCAAGCCGGGGCCGGTAATGCTGGCGCGAAAGAGTGGCTGCCCCATTCTGGTATTTCACATTGGTGTGGATCGCGGCAAAACTTTTACTCAGACCTGGGACCATTTTTTGTTGCCGGCACCTTTCGCGCGCGCGGTGATTCTGTGCGCGCCACCGATTTACGTGCCGGCGGATGCGGACGCAGACTTAATGCAAGAGAAGCACGCAGAAATGCAGCGCGAATTGGAGCGCGTTCGCGACATCGCCGAGGGCTGGTTTCAGCTTAGCGAAGAAGAACGGCAGCGTTATCGTGCTGAATTCTCAAAATAGTATTTTATTTTGCGGGACGTTCCGCGAGCTTTACTTGTACATCTATTTTTTTGCCGCCGCGGTATAGCGTGACGGGAACGGTATCGCCGGGGCGCTTGCGGTTTAGAATTTTTCCTATGTCGAATTGATTAGTAACCGGCTGGCCGTCGATGGAGGTGACTACGTCTCCGCCGATAGTGATGCGGCGCATGCCGGCCTGGGCGACTTGATCGCCACCTTTTATACCTGCGGCGGCAGCCGGGCCTCCTCGCGTGACCGTTTCCACCAGCAAACCCTCTTGCACCGGAAGATCGAGTGCCTGCGAGAGGTATCCACCAACAGGCAATGTTTCCATACCAAGAAATGCGCGGTGCACGCGGCCGTCGGTGATCAAGTCATTGGCGATACCTTTTGCAGTATTGACAGGGATGGCGAATCCTATTCCCGCCGTGGTTCCCGACGGAGTATAGATCGCGGAGTTTATGCCGATCACTTCGCCGTGGGAATTGATGAGCGGGCCGCCGGAATTGCCGCGGTTGATGGCCGCGTCGGTTTGAATGGCTTCATCGATGAAGGTGGTCTCGCTCGTTTGTACCGTGCGGCCCAGGGCACTGACCACGCCAGTGGTCAAGGTGCTTTGAAATCCAAAAGGATTGCCAATGGCGAGGACTTTTTGGCCCACCTGCAAATTATTTGAATCGCCGAGTGGCAAGGTGGCCAGATTTTTTCCGTTGGGTTCGATCTTCAGTAACGCAACGTCATTGCGTTGATCGGCGCCAATAAATTTTGCCGGGTAGCGCGATTGATCGCCTAAAACAACTTCGATCGTTTGTGCTTCCTGCACCACGTGGAAATTCGTGAGGATATAGCCGCGCTTGTCGATAATAAATCCCGAACCCGCGCCTTCCACCGGAACAGGATCCATGAAGAAATCATATTGCGTGGCCTTGGTCAGCACGTTAGCGACAGCAGGTGCGGTTTGCCGGTAGATGCGCACGTTGATGGATTCGTCGTCAGTGAGCGCGGCATCGCGTTGCGAAACGTTGGCAGTCAAGCCGCTGGGCTTCGCAGAACTAATTGGACCTGCTCCGACGTTTACGGGCTGACGCGCTCCCCAGCGACCTCCCGCCCAATAGGCAGCCAGAATAATCACCACGGCGGCGAGAAAAAGACGAATGGCACTGGAGGATCGCGAGACGGTCATGTTTGATTGTCCTTCTTCGGGTGCTTACCACTTAAGACTTTATTCTGTATTGATTTTAACTCTGGTCATAGACTACTTGGAAATATCTTCTAGGCCGCTTCCGGCTGGAACGCTGCGATAGTCATTACACGATTCCCCGGACCACACAGCTTCTCAAGCGGTTGGACGCACTTCGCGGAGTTTGGTAGCGAGTTGCTCGACTTGTTGCCGCGTTTTCGCGAGGGAGCCGGAGCAATCAATTTTCTCGGTCGCGTGACCTAATTTCTCTTCCACCGGAAGCTGCGAGGCGATTCGGCGGCGCGCCTCCTCTTCGGTGAAGCCGCGAGCCATCAAACGAGAAATTTGCTGCTCTGGCCCGCACCACACGACGACCACGCCATCGAGCCTTTTATCCAGCCCGGCTTCCACGATCAGCGCGGCCTCCACGAATGCGGCGCTTTGCGAACCGCCGCGCTCCAATTTTGAAAATTCGGAAACGATGTACTCCTCCACGCGAGGATGCACGATGGCGTTCAGCTGTTTCAGTTTGATGGGGTCGGCAAAAACGATTTTGGCGAGGGCGTCGCGATTAACGTGGTTGTCGCCGTTCAGTATGGAACTTCCGAATACACGCACAATTTTATGATGCGCTGGATAGCCGGGTTCGATGAGTGTGTGAGCGATGGAATCGGCGTCGAGGACGGTGAAGCCCATCTCTCGTAACATGGCGCTAACGGAGCTTTTGCCGCTGGCGATACCGCCGGTAATTCCAAGACGAAGCATGAACAATTCTATCGTGCGGTCACGCTGGATTGCGGTTGTTTCGTGGCGGATTCTGCCCTACGGAGGCGTGCAGCTTTTACAGTATTGCTCATGAGCATGGTTATGGTCATGGGGCCGACGCCGCCGGGAACCGGGGTAAGCGCACCCGCAACATTTATAGCGTCGGGATGCACGTCGCCGACGAGCGCGGAATTTTTGACGCGGAATTTTTCCAGGCGTTCGGGCGCATTGCGGAAAAGGCGCTCGGCTTCTGCTGGATCGGTGACGCGATTGGTGCCTACGTCAATTACCGCCGCACCTGGGTTTATCCAGTCCGCTGCTACGTAACCGGCCTTGCCCATGGCGGCGACGACGATGTCGGCGCGGCGTACTGTTCCGGGCAGGTCGCGAGTTTTGGAATGGCAGATCGTTACGGTGGCGTTGGCATGCATCAAGAGCAATGACATGGGCTTACCCACGATGTCGCTGCGTCCGAGAACCACTGCGTTTGCGCCTTCAATGGCGATGTTGGCGCGGCGCAAAATTTCCATGCAGCCCGCCGGAGTGCAGGCGACGAGTCCAGGGCGGCCACTGACCAGGCGTCCAAGATTCATGGGATGAAATCCGTCGACGTCTTTGGCCGGGTCGACCGATTCGAGGATGAGTTTGGTATCGACCTGTGGCGGCAGAGGAAGCTGGATGAGGATGCCATCCACGGCGGCATCGCCGTTCAAATCGTCGACCAGTTGCAGCATTTCACGAGTGCTTACGGTTGCCGGGGGAGTGTGCATCCAGCTTGCAATGCCTAGTTGTTCGCAGGCAGCGATTTTGCTTTTCACGTAAAGCTGCGACGCAGGGTTGTCACCAACCAGCACCGCAGCGAGCCCCGGACGCGTGCCGGATGCGGTCATGGCCGCAATCTCGTTTATGAGCTCGGCGAGAATCTGGTCGCGGATTTTCAGGCCATCGAGAACGCGGGCGGTCATGTGCCGGGGACTCCTGTGAGGAACAACAAAAATCATAGCACATAGGAAACGAGAGGCTGTCCGGGCGAAAAATTACGGAGGTCTAGTACGAGATGAAAATGAACGCGCTAAATGCTTTGTCTGAGAAAAATTGTCAGCGCGAATTTCAATGACGATTGACGTTGGTGACTGCGTGCACGTGCCTGCTCGAGAAGGCGTCCGAGACAACCGTGAACGAATATAATTTTATGCGGTCGAGATATTTGGCTGATCTTATCTATCAGGAATCTCCACCCCGGTATAGGTGCCGGGCTTCGCGGCAGTGACGGCCGCAAGGACGCGATCCACGTGGCGTCGCACGAGCGGCCACCGCGAATTTCCTAAGACCACGATAGCGATGACGCGTTCTGCCAGGTTCTGCTGATAACGGATGTTCTTATCGGTGGTCAGAAATACTTCAAAGGCGGCTTCTTCCGCGGCCCTCGACAGTTCGCCATTGTTGAACGTGTCCCAGCCAAGGTCTTGCGTCTTTTTGACAGCGTGGCGCGGCAGAAACGACCGGAGAGGCGCCAGCGTACCATGGTCAAAAAGAATGAGCATTTAGCGGCGGCCGGGGGCTGTCAGGCTTCGCGCGGCAAAATCGAGGACGGTAATGATCTGTTCGCGGCTCACGTCAAACCACTCCATGATGTCTTCAATAGTGGCCCCCGCTTCGAGATTCTCAAAGACGGTAGCGACTGGCATGCGCGTTCCGCGGAACACCCAAGCTCCGCTTACTTTTTCTGGTGAGCTTTCAACGGCCGGGCATCGTGACCAATCCAGCGCAGACATGAGCCCTCCTTGCGCATCGTACACCGTTTTGCGATGTGCCAAAAGCACAGACGGGAGGCGAAAAATATATCCCAACGGCAAAAAGAAAAAAACTCCCTCTGAAGGGGCGGGGCGGAATCTCGTAGTGGCCGATTTCGCGAAAATGAGAAGCGAACTACGTGATTCAACAATTGGACATTACTGCTGAGTTTTGCTTATTCCTTGGACCACGGTGGAACGACGCCGGTCATTCGCGCGTACGCGATCAGTTGGCCCATATGCTCGTTGGCGTGAACGATGATGCGCAGATACATACCGTCCACGGTGGCGTCTCGATCATAGATTTTCACGGAGCGCTTCAAATCCTCGGGCGTCTCCGCTAGATGAGCGGTTTTGACAGCCTGCAAAGACTTTTTGAGCCAGGAGATGACTTCCGCTTTTGCGATGACTGTTTTTTCCATCTTGATGTCCAGGTCAGCGGGCATCTTGGGGCCGGTGACGCTGAGCAAATAGAAATTGGCGATGGCTAGATGCATATAAACTTCGCTTGTGGAGCGTACGCCGGGTGCCGGGTGCCACGAGTATTTTTCCGCTGGCGTGGCTTCCGCCAGTGCGATCAGTTGCTGAGATACATGCAGCCACTCGCCGTCATAACCTTTCCAGATGCCCTCCGGCGCCTGAGCCGGCGAAGCGGCCGCGGTTAGAGTAATGAACAGCAAGAGCAGTAATGCTTTCACGCTTCGGCTCCTTATATTTCTTTTGTCACAGATACCAACAAAGCTACCGCATTCTATATCTTTGACGGCGTCACCGGAAAATAGACTCACCGCCCATCTCTTGTTTCTTCGGGAGCGATTGAATTTTCGAACAACTGCAGTCACGACGGCATTTATTCAGCCGAAAATGAGGGAGGCCTAGTATGAGTTGGGAAATGAACGCCCCCAATTGCTTTGTTTGAGAAAAACATGTCGGCGCGCCAACATTTAAAGTAATACTTGGTATATTTACCAATAGATAATAATGCGAACGATTACGCTCGCGCATTTGAATATGTAATTGTCAGAATCGAGATATTCTGCTTACCTCCAAGAGGAGTCCAATCATGATGACTCACCTTTGCACCGCGCATCGGCAGAACATCCCCATTGCCACGTGTCTTTTATTGTTCTTCTTAGTTGGGCCACCGCAATCTCTCGCACATGACGAGTGGTATCACGGCTTGGACTTGGAATCTGCCCTGGCTGATTCCAGCCTTGTGCTCGTCGGGCGCGTCCTCGATGTAAGCGAAACTAAACTTGGCGTGGGAGGCAAGGGCGAGCGCTCCCTGCTGCAATACAAATTTGAACCGGTGTTGGTACTTAAGGGCGTGTTCTCGCGTGAATCGTTGTTGCTCACCAGCGACGACCTCGGCACGCAACAATTCACTGACGCCGCCCCTATCGAGGCCGGGCAGTTGCGCCTGCTTATCCTGGGACGTTCGTTCGCGGGATACGCGATGCGTCGAGGAACGATGAGCTTCGATCAGGCAATACCTCGGCTCAGTAGTCCCAACGACGAGTTGCTCGCCGCCGTCAATATCCTTCTTGCAGCCAATCATAGTTTGGATCGCGCTAAGAAGGTCGCGTTGCTTCTCGACGGCCTCCGAAAGCAAAAAGGCGTCCCGGCTATTCCGATGCTCATTGCGGTGGAGCGCCGCGCGCTGCTCGCCGCGCAGACCCCCGGCTCAGTGGCGAGCATTGCGCCGCACTTGAGCGATGCTTCGCCCTCGGTGCGCGAGCAGGCGGCAAAAACTCTCTACGCTTTGCTCAAAGCGGACTACTTAGACCAACCAAAGTTTCGTGAAGTCGCGGCGAACGCGCTGGCCGCATCGATTGCGAGGCCGGACCCGAGTTTCGCTCCTCGCGTCGCTGCGTTTGAAGCACTGAGCGCCGCAGGACCTCAGGCTTTGGAGGACGCGGCAGTGAAAGCCCAGCTTGGACTTGGTCCGCTCGCCACTTTCGCGGAACAAGGCGCCCGGCTTCACGCCATTGGCGATCTCAAGGTGCCCGGCCAATCGCGTGCGGTGCTGACGCTACTCAATCAGGTGCCCCTGGATGCCCCGGGCGAAATTCACTATGGAGCGGAGTGGGCCGCGGCGCGATTGGATCCTTCAGCGGGCGTCATGGAAGTGACGCTCAGAATCAAAAAGAAGTACGACGCAGGGCTCCCGGTCGTAACCGAGATAGATTTGTTTGGCAACCTGCCATCCGCCGAAGCCACTCCGGCGCTGGTCGACGTTGCGAAACTTCCTTTGAATCACGACGAGCGGATGGCGTTCGTTTCAGCTTGCAAGAAGGTCGCGAGCGCTCCGCTTGTGCCGGCGCTCGCCACCATGCTTGTTCCCGCTCAGCAGGACATATGGTGGACTGCGGTGGACGCGCTCGTAAAAATCGATACCGACGATGCTGCAAAAGCGCTCCGGCCGCATCTGGTGCAGGAAACGAACCTGCAGCGCAAAATTGAGATCGCGGAGTTTCTGGGCCGTCACGGAATTCGAGATGGCTATCCCTACGCCATCGAGCATATGTCGGAGCCCTATCTCCGCGAGGAGGCCATTGCGGCGTTGGCTGCGATTCGCGAACCTCGCGCCGTGGGCGACCTGCGCAAAATTCTTGAGACGAGCAACGATGTGGCCTGGAACAGTGCCGCGGTACGGGCCCTGGGCGCGCTCGGGGCTTCCGATCTTGCGCCTCGGTTTTTCGAAATGGCTCAAGATACGGCAAACCCACTCGGCCCTTCTGCGCTCATCGCCCTTGGCGACCTTCACGAAGCCAAGGCCATTGAGATTGCGCGAGCCGGATTTGCTTCACGAAACTCAGAGAGATTGGAGGCCAGCGCTCGCGCGGCAGGCAAGCTCGTCGCGTTGCCCGGCGTAAGCGCCGAAGACGTGCGAGATCGTCTCGCCGCATTGCTCGCGGATCGGGGCGCTTGGCAGCCAGCACGGCTGGCGGCACTCAATTCGCTCCTGGCCTTAAATGATCGGCGACTCGACGGCGCCCTGGCCCTTGCGGTGCGCGACGCAGGGCTCGAGAGCAGCGAACTCCTAAACAAGATCGAAGAACAGTTGTGCAAACGAAGCGTGCGGCTCACGTTGCCTTAATCGGAGATTTTCGGAGCGGTAAAATTGTCAAACCACTGCCGTCACGGCGGTATTATTCGAGCAAAAATTACGGAGCCCTAGTACGAGGTGGAAATGAACGCGCTAAGTTTCTGTGTTTGAGAAAAAAATGTCGGCGCTCCGACATTTAAAGTAATACTAGAGATATTTACTAGTAGATAAATGATTCGAACGATTTAGGTCCCATTCGAATGGAATTGCGTTTTGCTGAAGATATTGTCGATTCGAATCATGTTCATGGACAATTTTTTCACAAAGGAAAAGTGTGTTCGTGAAGTGGGTCAGTTTTCCGATTATGCGACGCAATGTGGAAGGAGCATGCCAGAGGAATGGGCGAAGTACAGCCGCTGGGCGAAATATTTTTTTGCGCTTCCCCATTTATGGACTTCCAAGAAAAAAACGGAGGACAGTTCGGTCAGCGATTTAAACGTTGAAGTGCGCGGTTTTTTGGGGTCATGTTTATTGCAGTAGGGGGATCTATGACCATGCTCTGGTTGGTGACGCTACTTTTAGGCTCGAGTCTGGCCGTTGCGAACGGAGAGGGAGTGAAGTGGAGATTGCTCAACGTGGTCATCATTTTGGGATGTATGGGCTTGGGTTATGGGCTTGGTTATTCGCTTGGGTTAGGGAGCGGAAATTTGGGAAGCGTTCCCAACCAGGCTTTACCACTGTCCATGATGTTCGGAATCGTAGGAGCACTCGGATGCTTGTGGCAGAATAATTCGCGGCCGAAGTAAAATGTCATAGGTTCGGCGAAGCGTGAGGCCGTGAAATCTGCTCAAAACCACTTGATTTCATAACAATGTCGGCTCCTTAGACCCGAGTAGACTGGTTGTTGAAGACCAAGGCTCGGGAGAAAGGAGCCGAACATGATGATTATGAGAGTTTGCAGTAGTAATCATGGTCGAAGTTTTGATCGAAGAGATGTTTGGGTCGGACTGAACCACCGACCGATAGATTACAGGCGAGCCGTGGTCATCAACGCTGAAGTCAAACGAGTATCGCAAACGAGTGCTCCTAGGAGTGAACGGAGAAGCTCGGAGAGATGTCCGGTAACGCAACTACGCGTCCACTGCGAGGAATTTTCTCCTGCCTCGTGCTAAAGAGAATGCGGGGCCGAGGCACGAGTACCGAACGGACTCGCAACAGCGTCCCGAGCCGACTTGAAGGAACACATCTAATGTGTGCGTATTTGCACAGACTGGGTGATTATGAACGTAGTAAAGTTATGTCGTTAGTTAATCTAGTCCCTCTCGTCCGCTCCCTCAGGCGACCTCGAACGGATCCCCGCGCAACTGGAGGCGGTGATGCACAAACGGTTCATTCTGCTGCTCGGCGTGTTTCTGGGTAGCCGTGTGCTGACGGCAGCACAAATGCCCGCTCCAGAGCTTGCCCCGCCGCAAGAACTTGTTGCATCGATTGTGACCGCAGCACCGGCTCCGTTGCTTGCGGTGTCCTTCCTGCTACCCGAGAACCCCGGAAAACCCGCCGCCCATTTCAGTTACCTGTTCGCGGGTGCATATGAGCGTGCCCAGGGGCTGGAGGGTCTCGCGAGCCTGTCGCCGATGCGCGAGGTCAAAACATTGTTTCTCACGCAGTCGCTACTGCCGCTCGTGCAAATTTGGGGCGGACGTTTGCGGCTTGATGGCTTTATTAGCACGCTTCACATGCAGAACGTGGAGCTTGGTCCCTCAGCTGCTGGCGGTCTGCAGGACTTTCGTCTCCTGCGACAAGGTTATCCCGGAGGGCCGCGTTCGGTCGATCTCTACGGCGTCAGCCTCAGCTTTCACTTTGGACGGGACGCGCAGATCGGACGCCCCGCCCCAATATGGCGGTGCCTCGCGCAGATTGTAGGGCGCCGGAAGGGTTG
>JGI12635J15846_10005931_pt1 | contig 10518 bp, 9 predicted proteins | sample BlaSpr_A8_OM2_M2_FD_15846 | JGI IMG/M metagenome (IMG submission 15846) | reverse complement strand
CCCAACGTTAGTGGCGTCGTAATTCCCGTGGTGCTGAAGCCCGCGCCCGTAACCGTGACTGCAGAGATCGTCACCGTCGCGCTGCCGCCGTTCGTCAGGGTGATGGTTTGCGAAGTGTTCGTCCCGGTCGCCACGCTACCGAACGCTGCGCTGGTCGGCGTTGCCGCGAGTTGTGCCTGCGTACCGGTCCCGTTCAAGCTGATTGTCGTCGGAGAGCTCGGTGCATTGCTGACAATCGAAATGCTGCCGTTCGCGTTTCCGGCCGCCACCGGCGTGAACTTGGCGCTGAAAGTCGTGCTCAGCCCCGCGCCCAACGTTAGCGGCGTGGTCAATCCGCTGATGCTCAGACCCGCGCCCGATACCGTGGCGCTGGAAATCGTCACGCTGGCCGTTCCCGAGTTCGTCAAAGTAATGGACTGGGTTCCGTTGCTGCCAACCGCTATCGATCCAAAGGTCACGCTCGAAGGGCTGGCGCCAACTTGGCCCTGCGTTCCCGTTCCGGATAATAGGATAGACGCCGGTGAGCCAGGAGCATTGCTGACGATTGAAATGCTGCCCGTCGCTGCCCCCGCCGAAGTCGGCGCAAAGATGGCGGAAAACGAAGCGCTGCTTCCAGCGTTGATCGTCATTGGCATGCTGGCGCCGCTCGTGCTGAATCCAGTGCCCGAAGCTGTCGCGCCGGTCACGGTCAACGTTCCAGTCCCGGCGTTCGTGAGCGTCACTGTGTGCGTTCCGCTGCTGCCCACGGAAACGTTGCCATACGCAACGCTCGCAGGATTGATCGTAAGTTGGGGTTGCGTGGCTGTTCCCGAACCGGACAAAGCGATTGAAAGTGGCGAACCTGGCGCATTGCTGACAATCGAAATGCTGCCCGACGCGCTCCCCGCCGTGGTCGGCGAGAACTTGGCCGTAAACGAAGTGCTCTGTCCCGCATTCAACGTCGACGGAGTCAGACCGGTCATGCTAAATCCCGTCCCTGATGCGCTGCCCGACGAAATTGCCACGCTCGCCGTGCCCGAGTTCGTCAGAGTTACGCTTACCGATCCGCTGGCGCCCACGAGCAGGCCGCCAAAATTGATGCTTGCTGGATTCGCCGTCAGATTTCCCTGCACGCCCGTTCCGCTCAGGGCGATAGCCACCGTCGCATCGCTCGCGGTGCTGGTGATAAGGATGCTACCCGCAGCTGCGCCCGCGGTGGTCGGCGCAAATTGTGCTGTAAAGGTAGTGCTCTGATTCACTGCCAATACCAAAGGAGTCGCAAGTCCCGTCGCGCTGAACCCTGCGCCGGTCGCGCTTACCGCCGTAATCGTCGCGCTGGCATTTCCATTGTTTGTTAAGGTGATTGTTTTTTGGCTGTTGCTGCCCGTGGCCACATTCCCGAATGCCTCGCTGCCCGGATTCGCCACCAGCGTCGAATTGGTCGCTACGCCCGTCCCCACCATGCTTAAAACCTGCGGTGAGCCTGGCGCGTTGTCCGTGAAGGTGATGCTCCCCGTCGCCGCACCCGCCGCCGCCGGCGCAAATTGCGCGTTGAAGGAAAGGCTCTGCCCGGCGTTCAAATTTGTTGGCAAGGACAATCCACTGATTCCGAAGCCAGTTCCCGCGACCGTCGCCAGATTGATCGTCAGAGCGGAAGTTCCGCTGTTCGTAACTTTCACGCTCTGCGTGCCGTTTTGACCCATCACTACGTTTCCAAACGTCAGCGCGGACGGAGCAATCGTCAAACCCGTCTGTGTCCCTGTTCCGGTGATCGCAATCGCTAGCGGAGAATCAGACGCATTACTTGAGATCGCCAGGCTGCCGGTTATCGCTCCCCCCGATGTCGGAGCAAACTGAATCTGTATCGTGCTGCTCTGCCCCACTGCGATCGTACCGGAAGGATTTCCACCGATCACCGTGAAACCGGCGCCCGTCAAGGTCGCACCGGAAATCGTCACCGTTCCCAAACCTGTATTGGTCACCGTCAAACTTTGTGTCGCAGTGTTGCCAACGGCGATGCTCCCGAAGCTCAGGCTCGTCACGCTGGGCGAAAGGATTCCCGCACCCGGATTGGAAGGCGTCGTTTTCGCCGAGCTGGTGTAGCCGGCGCAACTGGAGAGGCCCACAATCGCCAGAATCATCGCTAGCGTGCTTATCAGAATGATCGGCGTGGATGAACGTTTCACTGGGACTCCGTGTTGCAAAATTGAAATTGGGTTGCGGCGTGGCTGCTCTTCGCTGTGGGCTCTCATGTCACGGTCAGTGTAGGTACCTACCTAGAGCCGCAACTACTGGTCAGAGGAACCGAGTTAGTTCAAGGGCCTTCGCCTGTCCACTCGGTCTAGTGCGTACCTGACCTCCACACCCGTACAGGTGTGCGTAGTCATTTGCTGGCATGTACTTACGTGGGTGATTTGCTTCGGGTCAGCTGGCCATGCAAAAAGTGTTGGCGAAGAGGCCAACGCGGAAGGGGCGAACGGACGGGAGAAAATGCGCCGTGTGCTAGACTTTAAAACATCCTTTTGAGGAATCCGCCTACGAGCGCGATGCAGAATCAACAGGTTGGCGTGTCTTCTAAATCGTTCGGATGTGAGTGGTCAAACCGAATTCTGATTCTCGCGACGGCCGGGATCCTCTTCCTCACTCTCTATCCCTTTCGCTTTGACTTCCATGTAGTTTCGCCTGCGGGCAGTTCGCCCCTCTTTCTGGGAAGGAGCTTCAAACCCGCGACCTTTTTGGATGCCTTTTTNAACGTTTTGCTATTTGTTCCCTTCGGCTTCGGTCTTGCCGAGAAGCTTCGAGAGCGCGGAAAATCATTCGCCTTCACGCTCGCGATCTCCTTGCTGGCCGGCGCGCTGTTTTCCTACACCATCGAACTTCTGCAGTACTACATCCCTCAGCGCGATTCGGGTTGGGAAGATGTCTTTACGAATGGATCGGGATCCGTCGTCGGTTGTGTTACGTACGAAATTCTCGGCTCATTGCTGCTGCGCGTACTTTCGCGCTGCGAGAGCCTGCTCGAATCCCTGCTAACGCTGCGCCGTGCCCTGGTCATCCTGCTGATCTATTTCGCGCTGTGGTTCGCAGCTTCCTTTCTGCTGCAACGTAATTCGCGATTGAGTAATTGGCGCGCGGATGCTCAGCTGGTCGTCGGCAACGACGCTTCGGGAAAATTTCCGTGGAAGGGCACGGTCAATGCCGTGCAAATTTGGGATCTCGCGCTGCGCAAGGAAGTGGTGCAGCAGTTATTCGCCGGCCAACCCGTCGATACCGCCAATCCTGGTTTGCTGGTGGACTATGATTTCTCGGCGGGGCCGCCGTTTCGCAATCAAAGGCAGATTTCATCCGAACTGGCTTGGGTTCCCCGCGCTCCCGTCGCTTCAGAGTCCGGCCTGCTCACCTTGGACGGCGCTTCCTGGCTCACCACCAGCGTTGCTGTGCCCGACCTGATTGCCAACCTGCAGAAGACCAATCAATTCACCGTGCGAGTTCTTTGTACGCCCGCGGAAACCGACGCAGGCGACGCCCGGATCGTTGCCATCTCGCAACCTCCGGGCTTTTCTGATCTCACTCTCCGCCAGGAAGGCTCCAATCTGGTCTTCTGGTTTCGCAATCCGCTTTCGGCAAACCACGCCATCTTGGCCTGGTATTATCCAAGAATATTTACAGCCGGCCGCAGCCGCGACATCCTCTATACCTACGACGGCTCGAACCTCTCGCTCTTCATCGATGGCAAACCGGAGACTCTAATTTACCGGCTCGGTCCCGGAGCCGCCCTGGCGAAATTCCTGCGTCGAATCCAACCCGGTTCACTCGAAGGTTACAACTACATCTATTACGTTCTAGTTTTTTGCCTCCCCGGCGCAATCCTGGGCCTGGCTGCAAGAAATCTCCCGCCGCCCCGGGCAGGGAAGTCACTTTGGCTCGCCTCCGTATTCCTCATTCCAGCCGTCCTCCTGGAATGGATTCTGGTCTCGACCAGCAGTCGCTCGTTTTCCTCGCTCTATCTGGGACTCTCGCTCCTTCTCGCCGTCGGCAGCTTCCTGTGGATCAATAGCGACCGCCGCTTCCTCCTGCAAGCCTGATCGAAATCTCGACCCGGCCCGCCACTTCTAACCTCGCATTTCGCGACCCGCGGCCGGGATATACTTCACAGGACGTGGACGAAGCTTCACCGGAGGGAACGGACCCAAGGAGGGCACACTTTGGGATAGTTTTTCCATTTCGTCCCAGCAATAATGAGCCACTCTGGCAGCACGCACACGAAATTGGATGAGGCCGGGGAAATAGAGGGAAAGATGAAAGGTGTGGTCCTCGCAGGTGGAACTGGCAGCCGTTTGAACCCGTTGACGCGCGTAACCAACAAGCATCTTCTTCCGGTCTATGACAAGCCCATGGTCTATTACCCCATTCAGACGCTCGTGAATGCCGGGATCGAGGAAATCCTCCTGGTCACCGGCGGCAAGAACGCCGGAGATTTCTTGCGCCTGCTCGGCAACGGTCGTGACTTCGGCCTGAAGCACTTGAATTACACCTACCAGGAAGGCGAAGGCGGAATTGCCGAAGCCCTGGGTCTCGCGGAATTTTTTGCGGGCGATGATTCGATCTGCGTGATTCTGGGCGACAACATCATCGAGAACAACGTCCGTCACGCGGTCGAAAATTTCAAGGCACAGAAGGGCGGCGCGAAAATCCTTCTCAAGGAAGTTGACGACGCCCAGCGTTTCGGCGTCGCAGAGATTCAGGGCAAGCACGTCATTGGTATCGAGGAGAAACCCAAAGCCCCCAAATCGAATTTCGCCGTCATCGGCATCTACCTCTATGACAAAAGCGTCTTCGAAAAAATTCGCCGCCTGAAGCCTTCCGGCCGCGGCGAGCTGGAAATCACTGACGTGAACAACTTCTACATTGACGAAGGCAAGCTCACCTATGAAGTCCTGGACGGATGGTGGACCGATGCCGGCACGTTCGAATCTTTGCTGCGCGCCAATTCGCTCGTAGCTGAAACTGGCGCGAACAAAACGAATCGTGCACCCGGTGCCGGACGCCAGGAAGTGGCCCGATGAAGACCTTTGTCACGGGCGGTGCGGGTTTCATCGGCTCGAATTTCATCAATCATGTGCTGGGCCTGTCCAAGGACTATTCCGTCGTTAACTATGACAAGCTAACCTACGCCGGAAACCTCGCGAACCTGGAATCGGTCGCCCGCAATCCCCAATACACATTCATCAAGGGTGATATTTGCGATGCCGCCGCGGTCGAAGCGGCCATGGACGGCTGCCAGACGGTCGTTCACTTTGCCGCCGAATCTCACGTGGACCGCAGTATCTACGAACCAGCACCCGTGATTCAGACGAACGTCACCGGCACCTTTGTGCTTCTGCAGATCGCGCGCAAGCTCAATATTAAGAAATTCATACACGTCTCTACCGATGAAGTTTACGGCGACATGATGCCCGGCGCATTTGCCGACGAAAACTCACCGCTGCAGCCGAGCAGCCCCTACTCCGCCTCGAAAGCTGGCTCCGACCTGATCGTCAGGTCTTACGTTCGCACTTTCGATTTCCCGGCCGTCATCACGCGCGCCTCCAACAACTATGGCCCTTTCCAATTTCCGGAAAAATTTCTGCCGCTCATGATTACCAATGCGCTCGACGGCAAGCCCCTACCGATTTACGGCGACGGCAAGCAGGAGCGCGATTGGCTCCATGTTACGGATCATTGCCGCGGAATTCTCGCCGTTCTCGAGCGCGGACGGATCGGCGAGGTTTACAACATTGGCGGCCTCGATGTTCTGGAAAACCTCACCCTGGCACGCCGTCTACTCAAGGCCACCGGCAAAACCGAAGCGCTGCTTTCCTACGTGAAAGACCGTCCCGGCCACGACCGCCGCTATGCCCTGCGGTGCGACAAGATCGAGCGAGAGCTGGGCTGGAAACCCTCCATTTCTTTGGAAGATGGCTTGCGCCAGACCATTGACTGGTATCGCGCCAATACCAAATGGATGGCAGGGGTCCGCGACGGCGATTACCTGACCTACTACCAGAAATATTACGAGAATCGCGACTCTTCTCTCCACGCGATTGCGGAGTCTGGACGAAAGTCCACGAGCTAGCGCACTCTCGGGAGTTTTTCGGCCGCTAGAGCCTTGGAACGCATACTGATAAAGTGATCGAACCGCGTGCTGCGTTAGTCTGCAGCACGACTTTTGCAGGAGCTCAAACCAAGTGCAGCGAATCGAAACTTCTCTCCCCGGCGTCTTTGAACTTCGCCCCAAGGTTCTTAGCGACGCCCGCGGTTTTTTCATGGAGACCTACCATCGCGACCAATTCGCCGAGCTGGGCATCCGCGACGTGTTTGTGCAGGACAATCATTCTCGCTCCATAAAGCACACACTGCGCGGGCTGCACTATCAGACCCACCATGCGCAGGCCAAGCTTTGCCGCGTCATCGAAGGCGAAGTGCTCGACGTGGCCGTGGACATTCGCTCGGGCTCGCCTTATTTTGGCAAATGGAGCAGCGTCCGCCTTTCCGCGGACGAACATAATCAAATTTTCATCCCTGCGGGATTTGCGCACGGTTTTCTAGCGCTCAGCGATAACGTTCAATTCCTGTACAAGTGCAGCGATTTCTATACTCCCGGTGACGAGCACGGCATCCTTTGGAACGATCCTGACATTGATATCGCTTGGGGCGTCGCCCGTCCGCTGGTTTCCGATAAGGACTCGAAAAATCCCACCCTCGCCAATATTCCGCGCGAGTTTCTTCCTCGCTATTCTCCACAATGAAACCGAAGATTCTTTTGACAGGTAAGAATGGCCAGCTGGGGGACGACCTTCAGCAGATGCTGCCTCGGCTGGGCGAGGTCATCGTCACCGATCGCGAACAGTGCGATCTTTCGCGTCCCGCCCAGATTCGCAATTTAATTCGGGATGTTCACCCGGATCTGATCGTGAACGCCGCAGCTTATACTGCCGTGGACCAGGCGGAAAAGGATGAAGCTCTGGCCTGCGCCATCAATTCCGAAGCTCCCGCCGTCATGGCCGAAGAAGCCAAGAAAATTGGCGCGGCCTTGGTCCACTACTCGACGGACTATGTCTTCGATGGCGCCAAGAATTCGCCGTACGCTGAGAATGACTTGCCGAATCCCATCAGTGCCTACGGAAGGACGAAGCTTGCAGGCGAGCAAGCCGTCCGCGATTCGGGCGCGGACCACTTGATCTTTCGCACCGAATGGGTGTATTCCAGGCGCGGCAAGAACTTCCTGCTCACGATTCTGCGCCTGGCAACGCAACGCGAAGAACTTCGGATTGTCCGCGACCAGGTCGGCGCTCCCACCTGGAGCCGCGAAATCGCCCGCGCCACCGTCAAAGCTCTCGAGCAGATTTGCAATCGAAAGGATGGGACAGCCGCGTGGTCAGAGCGGAGCGGCACCTATCACATGACCGCCGCTGGGGAAACAAGTTGGTACGAATTTACTCAGGCAATCCTGCAGGAAGCTGCGCAATCATCGAATTCGGCCACTTGGTTCCAGGCAGCGACCAATGGAAAGGAACTGCTAACGCGCCGGGTGATTCCCATCACGACAGCCGAATATCCCACTCCCGCGCGCCGTCCCGCCCATTCGCTTCTCTCGAATTCTAAGTTAAATCGCGTGTTCGGAATTCAGTTGCCCGATTGGCGAGAGCAGTTGCACAAGGCGTTCTCAGTCAATCCGCCAGGCACACCTTAAGCAGCGGAAAACCCGCCTGATTACTACCAGCTTGGCGTTCTTTTTTTCTACGCGGTAAGAATGCGGCCAGGGAAGCGCATGCTGCGCGAGCCATTCGCAATCGCCAGCGCCGTTTTCTGCATCGCTTGCTCGGGAACCAGACCTCGGTTTCCCTTAGCGGATTGCGCCTCAGCCCTCGCCTCATTTTCCAGCAGCGTCGGCCGCATGAACCCGGCAGCCCTGCGCGCTAGTTCCGCGCGCGTGTCCACCCCGAATTTGCTCAGCAGCGAAGACACATGAAACTTCACCGTGCGCACGGTGATATTCAGCCGCGATGCGATTTCCTTGTTCGCGCGGTTGCCCACCACCGCATCCAGCACTTCTCTCTGCCGCGCGCTCAAAGAGGTGGGGCAAGCGATCGCGCGCCCCTCTTTCAGCAGTTCTTCGGTCCGCGATATGAGCCGCGCCACCAGCGATTGTTCCGCAGGCACCAGCACTTGAAATTCACCTGGATTCTGTCCGCGCACCAGGCATTGCATCGCCAGCAGTCCCGCGATTCGCTCGACCGTGCACTCCAGGTCTGCGCCGCCCGTTGCGCGGAACTGCGCCGTTCCGCTCGACGATTCGCAAAACAGAAATAGGTTGGGGTGGTTCGCTTCTCGTTTATTCTCGCGCGGAACGAGTTTTGGAAAAACGCGAACTTTTTTCAATATGAGCCTTCCGTCTGCTTGCCCAGGATTACATGCGGCGAAGCGTTAGAATTTACGAGCCAATTTGTAATGTTGCGTTGCCCTACGGTATGTCTACATCTCTTGTTGCACGAACTACTTACAGACACTCAACCGCGCCGATCAGGTTCGGCGGCTCCCATTTCCCCATTGCGAAAGCGACGGTCAGTTTCAAACCCGGCACTTGGCCGTGGCAGGCTCTTTGCCAAACACCCAGTTATTTAAGTGCCTCAAAATGAGAAAGATGTGCGATCCGACCGCTTCCGCAGTCCATCAATCGTAGGTAGAAACTGCTCGGGCCTTGCAAATTCTTCCGTGCGCACGAGTTATCCACAACTTCTTCACAACCAAAATCGCTCGCGCATCTCATCGCCATTCGCTCCGGCATCACGAATTCGCTTACGGAAAATGCTTTCGGGTTACACTCCTGTCCTGGAAGCCTGTACCGGAAATTCTTCGTGGGGAGCGGAAGCCTTGCACAGAACTTTCAAACTCTGGTTACTCGTCCCTGGCCTGCTGGTTTTGTCGTTTGCAACGGCCGCTCAAATACCTCCCGTCAAGCCCGCACCGCTCTCGGCGCAGCTGCCGCAAGGTTCCGGTGCCTGCTCGGTGCAAAAATCCTGCGCCGAACTCGCACCCACGATGATTCAGTCCGCACTCGGTCCCTCTCCACTCGAAGAAAATCTCCGCTACCTGAGCGATACGATCGGCGGCCGGGTCACCGGCACGCCTTCCTCCGACCGAGCCGCGGATTGGGGAGTTCAAGCCTTTCGTCACGCCGGTGTTGACGACGTGCATACCGAAAAATTCACCATTCCCATAAGCTGGTCCGAAGGCCACACGCATCTTGAAATTCTGTCCCCCGCGCCATTTCCGGTTCGCCTGGTTTCGATCGGCTGGTCGCCCCCCACTGCCGAAGGCGGCGTCACCGCCGACGTCGTGGACGCCGGCATGGGCGACGATGCCGGCTTCGCGAAAGCCGGGGCGGCCGCGAAAGACGCGATCGTGCTCATTCATTCGAATTTCCTCGTCACCTGGGACGATCTCTCGAACGAATATACCGTCGGTCCCGCCATCCTTGATCGCGCACTGAAAGCCGGCGCCGCCGCCGTTCTGTGGATGTCCTCACGCCCCAACTTGCTTCTCTATCGCCACACGCTGGCCGTCAATGGCGAAGTAGAAAAATTGCCGCAAGCTGTCGTGGCCCGCGAGGACGCCGAACGCATAGCGCGTTTCCTGGCAGCCGGACAAAAAGTCCACGTGCATTTCGAAATGCCGAATCGCCTCGCCGGTCCTGTGGATTCTGAAAACGTCGTCGCCGAAATTCTCGGCCGCGAAAAGCCGGATGAATTCGTCGTCCTCGGTGGCCACCTCGATTCCTGGGACCTCGGCACCGGAGCGCTCGATAACGGGTGCAATGTGGCTATGGTGATCGACGCCGCCCGTGTAATTCATGCCTCCGGCGTCATCCCGCGCCGCTCCATCCGCTTCATCCTTTTCACCGGCGAAGAACAAGGCCTGCTTGGCTCAGCCGCCTACGCCCACTCGCACCGCGCCGAACTCGACAACATGATCGCCGCCATCATCTACGATTCAGGAAACGGCAAAGTTAGCGGCTATGCGCTGGGCGGACGCAAAGATGTCCTCGCCCCCGTTCGCGCCGCGCTCGAGCCCATAACCCCTCTCGGCGTCAAAGATTTCACCATGGACGCAGGAATGGATACCGACAATTTCGATTTCCTGCTCGAAGGGGTCCCCACGCTCGTCGCCAATCAGGACCCTGCGAATTACATGCTCAACTATCACGCGGCTTCAGACACTTTCGACAAAGTGGAGATCGCCGAGCTGAAGCGCCACGCCGGAATCGCCGCGGTCACCGCATTCGCCCTGGCCGACGCCGATCAGCGCATCGGTCCGCGCCAGTCCCGCGCCGAAATCGAGCAACTTCTGCACGATACCGGGCTCGACAAAGAAATGCAGGAAGCCGGCTTTTGGCCGCTCTGGGAAAAAGGCGTCCGCGGTCGCGAGCCCAAGCCATAACCTTCCGGCCTCTTATTTGCTCCGGCCTGCCGCCTTCAACACATCGATCATCGGCAACGC
>JGI12635J15846_10005930_pt1 | contig 10520 bp, 9 predicted proteins | sample BlaSpr_A8_OM2_M2_FD_15846 | JGI IMG/M metagenome (IMG submission 15846) | reverse complement strand
GAGGATCACGTAGAGGCGGAAATCCGCGAGCGTGCCCTTGAGCGGCACGAACCGCACCCGCTGCAGCACGACGTCGCGCCGCGGATCGGTCAGCACCTCTTTCTCGATGCGATAGCGGCCGTCAACGGCCGTGTTGCGAATCTGGTATGCCGGCACACCGGGTGCGACTTGCGACGTCTCGGACCGGGCGTCCCGCTTTTCCTCGGAGAAGTACGTCCGACCATCGGTCACGATGAACCCGAGGTCGCGGGTGCAGGCGTGATCGACGCGAGGGTAGTAGATCTCGTTGAGAATCCCGTGACTCAACGTGAACCAGACACGGCTGTCGCGACTGACGGCCGTCCCGAGGCCGCTCTTCGCGCTCGATGTCCAGCGCGCCGGAATCCCCGGCCAGCCCGGCGCAAACATGTCTGATTCTTGAGCCACGGCCTCAGCTCCTTACGGGGACGTCGAGCCGTCTGCGAGGCGCGGAAAGAGCTTCAGCGCGTTCGCACCCAGAACCGCCTCCCGTTCGGAAGCGGCCAACTCCTCGGTGCGCCTCAGGGCGGCGATGCAGCCAACAGCCAGATCACGTCGAAAGTACGGATAGTCTGAGCCGCACGTGACTTGCCGCAGGCCGACGATCGAGCGCAGCATCCTCAGGACGGGATCACCGAACGCGAGCGCGGTGTCCCAGTAGAGTCCGCGAAACGTCTCGGCGGCAGTACGCCGCGCGTGTGCTCCCGGGATGACGCGCATTTCGTCGACGATGCCAAACCGTCCGGCCAGGTAAGGGATGGTTCCGCCTGCGTGCGAGAAGATGTACTTGACGTTCGACGTGCGGGCGAAACGGTTGCTGTAGAGCATCTCCGCGACCGCGCGCGTCGTATCCGCGGTGAAATCAATAAGCGAGTCCGGCAGTCCGAGGCGGTGCGCCACGGGATCGGGCGAGGGGTTGGGGTGCACAAACACGGTTGCCCGTCGTCGATCGAGTTCTGTGAATACGGGCTCGAGGCGTGCATCGCCAAGGTAAACCCCCTGGACGTTCGAAAACAGCAGCACGCCATCGAGTTTGAGCACATCGAGGGCGTAGCTCAATTCGTCCAGCGCGCCGTCGACGTCGGGTAACGGAAGCGCCGCGAAGCTACCAAACCGATCCGGCCGGGACTGGACTAACGTTGCCGCAAACTCGTTGCAGCGGCGCGCCAGCGTCCGAGCGTGCGCATCGTCACCGACGTGCACTCCGGGCGTGGAAAGCGACAGCACCGCGACATCGATGCCGGCGTCGTCCATGAACGCGAGAGCCGTCGACTCGGTCCACGGCGGAGGCATGATCCCCCCGACAGGGTTTGCGCCCTCATTCGTTTCGCGCCAGAAGAAATCCGGCAGGAAGTGTTGATGAACGTCGATGGTGCGTGCCATGGCGACGTGCCCGTTCAGCGCGCGGCCAGAATCATGTGCGCCGCCTTCCCGGCGATCCGCGTTCGGGCAGCTCGAACCGCTGTCTGACCGCCTCGCGCGTTGAGCGCCTCATACCGCTCGATAGCGGCTTCGAAGTCGCTTGTAAAGATGGGCACGCTCGTGCCGAGGACCTTCATAGGGTCGTGACCTGCTTCCTCGCATGCGCGCGTTCAGCGACCTAAGACAGCCTCAAGTTTTTGCAACACTCCCAGTTGCGTCAGGACCACCGTGCCGGAGGGATAGCAGTTGAAGGATTTGATCTTGCCGTTCGTCAGCTGAAACACGTCACAACATGGGGCGTTCATCTTTTTTCCTGTCGGCGCAATGATTCCGATGGGCAATTCCAGCGGCCCCTTGTGCGTGCCCTGCAGCGCGAGCTCGACGACGACGGTGTCTCCAATGAGGTAGAACGCGTACAACTCCCGATGCATGTCGGGAAACGCCGTCGCATAAATTTCGACGGTGCGACCAAGTTCCTTGGGTCCGCGATAGGTGTGACCGATGGATTCATCCGTGAACGTGCCGTCCGCGGTGAAACAGTTCACGAACCCGCTGACGTCTTTGTCCTCGGCCACCTGGTAGGCCTTCCGAATCGCTGCCTCGTTAGCGGTCATATGACAGTCCTCAAAAGATTCGAATCTGATCGCGACGGGCCCATGCGACGGCCGCCGCCAGGAGCAACAGCACAAGTGGAGGCATCGGAGAGGCGGGGACAACGAACACGTTCACGATGATCGCGCCGATCATCGTCGGAATGAGCAGCATCGCTCCGAAGACGGCGGCGGAAGGTATCAACAGCGCGATCCCCCCAGTGAGCTCAATGATGCCCGTCACGTAGCGGAACCACTGTCCGACGCCGACCTGGTCGAACAGACTGACCATCGCTGGCACTCCGGCCAACTTGGAGCCGCCGGCCATCAAGAACATCAGGGCGAGAGCCACTTGCGTCAGCCAAAGCGCGACAAGAGAAGCACGACTGCGCTGTAGTTCAGCCCCGTTCTGTGTCACTGCTCGTGTTGTGGCGTCATTTGCGATCATGAGAGTGTCGCTCCTTTGTGCTGCCTCAAAATCTGATCTGAGCCTGCCAATTGCATCTGGCTCGCCAACATCGCGATCGATTTCATAGTTGGTCAGACGCCGTTCTTTGAGAGAACCAGCGAATGCGGATAAAGCCTTTGGGGTGTGCCCTCTGGCGCTCCGCCTTCGCTGAAACCTGAGACATGGCGAGCCGTTGGCCCACACCTCGCGAGACCGGCCATTGTTGTCCAGCATTTCGCCATTGGCGAGATCGCGCCACTCAACTAATCGAGAACGATCTCTAGATTCAGGACTTTGCCGCTGGATCGGCAATTGCGTTGTTCGTGTGGAGCAGCAGCGGAGGAGGTCGATGTGAGTTCGTACCCTGCGTGTGTGCGCGCGTGCGTCGACGTGTCGGCGCAGTCAGTCGACGCTCGCCTGTTCGGGCGGAAGCGTATCGACATGCGAGATCGGCGAAGTGATCCTCACACACCTGAGTGTGCATTGGCGGCCCAAGAAAGTCCGTCGTCGTCACGAATGAGCTGGTCAGGGACTCGAGCGTTCGTTTCGCGGGTATTCGCTCGTGCCGCAGCGCGCGGGTTCGCTGCGGTCGGAACCCTCAGTGTGCTGGGCGCGCTCACGGCAGCCACAGCGTGCAATCGTGAAAACGCACACGCGGCGGCGCCGCCGCCCATGCCGCCGCTTGTGACGGCGGCGCCCGCGGTCTCGCGCGCGGTGCCGACGTATCTCGATGAGATCGGCCGCAATGGCGCGTTCGAATCGGTCACGGTCACGCCGCAAGTGCCGGGACGCATCGTGGAGCGCCACTTCCAGGACGGCGCGCAGCTCGCAAAGGGGCAGTTGCTCTTCACCGTTGATCCGAGACCATATCAAGCGCAGCTCAATTCAGCGAAAGCCCAGCTCGCGGAGACCAGAGCCGCGCTCGATCTTGCCGCGACGCAGCTGAAGATGTATTCGTCGATCACCGATGAACGGGCGGTCTCCGCGCTTGATCTTGAGACGAAGCGGAATACCGTCGCCGTCGACGAGGCGCAGGTTCAGGCTGCGCAGGCGGCGCTCGAGAACGCGCAGCTCAATCTTGATTATTGCTACGTCCATTCACCGATTGACGGTCGGGCTGGCGCTCGTCTCGTCGACGTCGGGAATGTCGTGCAGGCGAACACGACCGCGTTGCTGTTGATCCAGCGAATCGATCCCATCTACGCGGACTTCACCGTCACCGAACGCGACCTCCCGCAGGTGCAGCCGAAAATGGCCAACGGCACGCTTCAGGCGAGGGTGCGACTACCGTCGGATTCCGACTCGGGTGCACGCGTGGGCGCAGTGACGTTCCTCGACAACACCGTGCAACCCGGGACCGGCACGGTCAACCTTCGCGCGACCATTCGGAACGCCGATCGCCATTTCTGGCCCGGTCAGTTCGTCAACGTCCAATTGATTGTCACCACAGCGACGGCGGTGCTGGTCCCGAGTCAGGCCACGCAGATCAGTCAGAAAGGGCCGTTCGTCTATGTCGTCAAGTCGGATCAGACCGTCGAGCTCCGGCCGATCACACTCGGTCAGCGTCACGGCGACGACGTCGTGGTGACGACGGGTGTGGCGAGCGGCGAGGAGGTCGTGGTGACGGGTCAGTTGACGGTCGCGCCCGGCGCCAAGGTCCGGATCGCTCCTCCGGTGGGCTCGCAGAACCCACCCGAAAAGGGACCGTCGTAGCCAATCGGCAAAAAAATGACCATCTCAGAACCGTTCGTCCGCCGGCCCGTGATGACGGTCGTCCTTACAGGATCCATCATTCTGTTCGGCGCGCTCGCGTACTTCGCGCTTCCGGTGAACGACCTCCCGGCCGTCGACTATCCGGTGATCCAAGTCAGCGTGAACTACCCGGGCGCTACGCCTGACACGATGGCGAACAATGTCGCCACGCCTCTCGAGCGCCAGTTCATGCAGATTCCCGGCCTCGAAATCGTGACCTCCAACAGCGGGCAGGGGCACACGAGCTTCGTCCTGCAGTTCGCGCTGTCGAAGAGCGTCGACGCAGCGGCGACCGACGTCCAGGCGGCGATTTCGCAGGCCCAAGGACAATTGCCGATCGATCTGCCGACACCGCCGACGTTCACCAAGACGAACCCCAACGATCAGCCAATCCTGTATGTGGGCCTGGCGAGCGACAGCGCCACACTCGGACAGCTCTATGACTACGCGAGCACGCAGGTAGGCGAGCGCATCAGCATTCTTCCCGGCGTGAGCCAGGTCCTGGTGTATGGGACCCAGTCGGCTGTGCGGATCAAGGCCAACCCCTCCGCCATGGCGGCCCGCAATCTCACGATGGACGACCTCGTGACGGCCGTCAAGAATGGGACCGCGTACACCGGCGCTGGACAATTGGACGGCGCGAGCCGCACCTTCCTGCTCCAGCCGCAGGGCCAGTTGAGCGAAGCCAGCCAGTACGAGGAGCTCATCATCGGCCAGGCCAATGGCGCGCCGCTTCGCGTCAAGGACGTTGCCGTTGTCAAAGACACGCTCCAGGACGAGCGCATCAAGATGCGCTTCTGGATGCGCGGCCAGCACATCCCGGCAGCCGCAGTTGTGATCGCGGTCTTCAGGCGGGCCGGATCCAATGCGGTGGAGGTCGCTGAAGCAGTACGCGGTCTTCTTCCGAGCATCCAGGCCGAGCTCCCGAGCTCATTCCTGATCGTCCCTGCGTACGATCGGTCCCAGACGATTGTCAACAGCGTTCGCGACGTGAAGGAAACGCTCATCATTGCGTTCGCGCTCGTCGTGTTCATCATTTTCATCTTCCTCGGCCGGGCGACCGACACGTTGATTCCGGCGATCGCACTTCCGCTGTCACTCTTGCTGACGTTCATCGCAATGCAGATCCTCGGGTACAGCCTCGACAACCTATCGCTGATGGCGCTGACGTTGGCGATCGGGTTCCTCGTCGACGATGCCATCGTCTTCCTCGAGAACACGGTGCGGCTGATGGAGGAGGGACAGACCGCCCTGGAGGCGACGCTGAAGTCGGCGGGTGAGATCAGCTTCACGATTCTGGCGATGACGATCTCCCTCGCGGCGGTCTTCATCCCGCTCGTCTTCATGACCGGCCTGATCGGCCGCATTTTTCGCGAGTTCTCGATCACGATCATCGTCTCGATCTTCGCGAGCGGCATCGTGTCGCTGACACTCACGCCGCTGATGTGCTCGCGCCTCTTGGGCCGGCGGGGGGCCGGGGCGAAAAAAACATGGATGGAGCGTGTGATCGGCGGCATCGAGGACCGGGTGTTGAGCTGGTATGGCCGGTCGCTGTGGTTCTTTCTTCGGCAGCGATGGGTGTCGGCGTTGATCTGGGTGTTCTGCCTCGGCGGAACGGTCTATTTGTTCAACATCATCCCCAAAGCCTTTTTGCCGATCGGAGACAGCTCGTTCATCCAGGGCGTATTCATCGCTCAAGAGGGTTCGTCGCCGACGCAAATGCACGAGTACCAAGCGCAAGTCGAAGGGATCCTGCAGGCCAATCCCGCGGTTGACGAGACAGTCACGCTGAGCGGCTCGAGTGGCTTGTTCCAGGCGAATCAGGGGGTGGTGCTGGCCATCCTGAAGGATCCGAGCGCGCGTCCGCCGATTGGAGCGGTGGCCGGGCAGCTCATGGGCGCGGTGACGATGAAGACCCCGGGGCTCCTCACGTTCCTGCAGCCCAATCCCGTGCTGCAGATCAGCACGGGCGCGACGTCCCAGACGCAGGGACAATTTGCATACGCGCTGTCCGGGTCCAACCCGAGCGAGCTGTACGACCTCGCCGGCAGGTTCCTGCAGAAGATGTATGAGTTTCCGGGGTTCCTGTTCGTCAACTCGGACCTGTTCAATCACACGCCGAGCGTGCAGGTCGATGTCTTGCGGGACCAGGCAAAACTGTACGGCATCTCGGAAGCTCGGATCCTCAGCCTCCTCCGGTCGGCGTACTCGCAGAACTACGCGTATCTAATCAAGAAGCCGAACAATCAGTACCAGGTCATCGTCGAGGTTCAAGACAGCGACCGCGAGGATCCGCAAGACCTGAATCTCCTGTACATCAAGAGCGACGACGGCCAGCGGATGGTTCCCCTTCGTGCGGTGACCGCCGCCCGGATGACCCTGGGACCGCAGGCGGTCAACCACATCAACCAGTTCACCAGTGTCACGCTCTTTTTCAATCTCAAACCGGGGTACGCGATCGGACAGGCGACGGACTTCGTCGAGCGGGCCGCGAAGCAGATGCTGCCGGGCGACGTGCGCGGCAGCTTCCAGGGGCAAGCCTTGACCTTCCGTGAAACCGTCTCGAGCCTCACGATCCTGATGGTGCTCGCCGTCTTCGTGATGTATGTGATCCTCGCGATCCTCTACGAGAGCTATCTCCACCCGATCACGGTGCTCTCATCGCTGCCAGTCGCCTTGGTTGGCGGACTGTTGACGTTATGGGTCTTCAATGCCGAGGCGTCACTCTACGCGTTCATCGGCATGTTCATGCTGATGGGGATTGTCAAGAAGAACGGGATCATGATCGTCGACTTTGCGCAGCAGCGGGTGGAGCAGGGCCGGGCGAATGATGAAGCCATTCACGAGGCGAGCATGGAGCGGTTCCGCCCCATCATGATGACGACGATCGCGGCGCTGATGGGCGCGCTGCCGATTGCGCTGGGCTTCGGCGCCGACGGCTCTTCGCGTCGACCGCTCGGGCTGGTCGTCGTCGGGGGACTGGTAGTGTCCCAGTTCATCACGCTGTACGTCACGCCGGCCATCTATCTCTCGCTCCAAGAATTCCAGAAGAACGTGCTGGACCGCACGAGCTTCTTCCGGTCGGTCCGCTCGGCGCCGGCGACCGCAGAGGGAGCGCAGGGTTGAGACCGTTTCGGCTCGGCCAGATTGCTCTCGTGGCGCTCGTGGCGGCGGCTACCATCGCGGCGTCCGGTTGCATCGCCGGTCCGAAGTACGTGCGCCCCGTCGTGCAAGCTCCGGCCGCGTACAAGGAGCTGGGCGGAGATCTCTCTGCCGGCACCAACGGGTGGAAGCCAGCGCAGCCGAGCGACGCGGCCGGTCGCGGTCAATGGTGGACGATCTTCAACGACCCGACGCTGAATACGCTCGAGGATCAACTCAACGCCGGCAATCAGAGCATCGCGGCGGCGATGGCGAGCTTTATGGCGGCCCGCGCGCTCACCAGACAGGCGCGAGCGGCGCTGTTCCCGACCGTCACGACCAATCCGAGCATCGTCGCGACACACCAGCCGTCCTTCGGGGGGGCCAGTCCATCCTCGTCCTCGACGCCGGCAACCAGCGGCTCCCAAAGCTCCGCGCCATCGTCGACGAGCGTTCCAGGGAGCGGAACCTTCGGGGAGTACGTGCTGCCGTTCGATGCGTCGTGGGCTCCCGATCTCTGGGGGCGGCTCAATAACACGGTGCGCGCGAATGCGTATGCCGCGCAGGCGAGTGCGGCCGACCTCGCGAACGTGCGTTTGACGCTGCAGGCGGAGCTTGCAGTCGATTACTACGAATTGCGCTCGCAGGATGCCCTCAAGCGGCTCTTCGACGAGACGGTCACCGCTTATCGAGACTCGCTCGATATTACTCGCGCGCAGCTCCAAGCCGGCATCGCGTCCGACGAGGCCGTGGCCCAAGCGGAGACGCAGCTCGAAGCCACGGAAGCGCAGGATACGAATCTCGAGGTGGCGCGGGCTCAGTTCGAGCACGCGATTGCCGCGCTCCTGGGTCAGCCCGCGTCCACGTTCTCGCTGCCGGCGGAGACGACGGGCGTCACACCGCCGGCGATTCCCGTCGGGCTGCCCGCGCAACTCCTCGAGCGGCGGCCCGACGTGGCGGGTGCCGAGCGCCGGATGGCCCAAGCCAATGCGCAGATAGGCATCGCGACCGCGGCGTTCTTCCCAAACGTCACCCTGACGGCCGGGGCGGGATTCGAGTCCACGTCGTTTCTCGACTGGCTGACCTGGCCGAGCCGCTTCTGGTCGGTGGGGCCGGCGCTCGCGCAGACGTTGTTCGATGCGGGTCTCAGGCGGGCAACGGTCGAACAGTACCAAGCGTCATTCAACCAGGCGGTTGCCAGCTATCGCGGAACGGTGCTGACCGCGTTTCAGCAAGTCGAGGACAACCTTGCGGCGTTGCGGATCCTGGCTCGCGAGATCCAGCAGCAAGATACGGCGGTCGAGTCGGCGGCCAGGAACCTGCGGATCGCCACCGCGCGGTACCGCGCGGGCATCGACCCCTATCTCAACGTCATCACGGCGCAAACGACGCTTCTCAGCAACCAGCAGACGGCCGTCACGCTGCGCCGGCAGCAGATGACGGCGAGCGTTCAGCTCGTCGAGGCGCTCGGGGGGAGCTGGAACGCGTCGGATCTGCCGTCGGCGACCCAGGTGGCAGGCCGCGGCCGCTGATTTGCGAAGGTGTGCAGTTCATGCCGCCGACCTCGTTTGATTCGCTTGTGGCTCGTGTGCGGGGTGAATATGGCGAGATGCCCGGTCTGCGGCTGACCGTTTCGCAGGCATGTCGCCTGTGGGACGTAGATGTCTCTACTTGCGAGATGTTGGTCGAACAACTGGTCCGGGAAGGTTTTCTCTACAAAACAGAAAAGAGCGCTTATACCGCGCAACCGGCGATTCGCAAACGAATCTGACCGCCACGAGCGCGGGCGACAATGAGCACATTCGTGGCCAACAAGGTGGACGGACGCAGCGATTCCTCGTTGGAGATGTCTAGGCCACACGAAGCACGATCTTGCCGTGTGACCTGCGTCTTGCCGCTCCCGGCCCACTGAGCGACATCCCATGAACCCCTGGGAGGTTCCCGGCGATGTCCTTCCAGGCCTGGGCCGCATCCTGGAGCGAGTACACGGTCGCGACGTCTGGTCGTATCGTCTTCTCTTCCAGCAGTCGCGCGATTCTGCCGAGCCCGTCCGCTGACGGCGCGAGCCTCATCATCACGCCAGACACCCGGTGCCTCGCGGTCTCTTCCTGCGAGACGGGCTGGGTGGCAGCGACGAGATGGCCACCTTCCTTCAGGACAAGGAACGACCGCTGCTGTGTATCGCCACCGATCAAGTCGAGGACCATATCGACCGCCTCTCGCAGAACCTTCTCGAACTGCGCCGCTCGATAATCGATCACCCGGCTGGCTCCGATGGAGGTGAGGTACGCCTCATCGTCGCCGCTTGCCGTGGCAATGACGGTGGCACCGGCATGCGATGCCAATTGCACGGCATAGGCGCCCACAGCGCCGGCACCACCATGGATCAGGATCGTTTGTCCCTTTTGCAGATGACCGTGGGTGAAGAGTCCCTGCCACGCCGTTTGGGAGGCCACCGGCACTGATGCCGCCTCCTCGAAAGAGAGGTTGGCTGGTTTCCTGACGATGGTCGCCGGCTTGACAGCCAGAAACTCCGCGTACGCGCCCATGTCGCTGGTACCGAACACGGCATCACCTGGCGCATACGCCGCAACGTCACTGCCAATCTGGTCGACGACCCCTGAAAACTCATGACCAGGGATCCACGGCAGGTCGATCGGGAGTATCTGTCTTACCGTTCCGGAGGCCTTAACAAGATCAATATGATTGACGGCGGTACTCTTGACCTTCACCAGGATCTCGTCGCGTGCGATCGTCGACGTCGGTACATCGTTGAACACCAACGGCCCACCGTATTCCAACACTCGGACGGCTTTCATGCGCGCTCTCCTTGAGTCTGCCCAGCGGGCGCCACGCCCGCGTGGCGGCGTGTCCAGTCCGGGAGCTTCGTGAGCGCGCGGCCAAACTCGCGTTCCAGGCCAGCGATGTCGGCGCTGTAGCCGACGCGCTCGAACCATTGCAGCATCAACGCCGTATCCTTGCTGTACTGCCGGACCTGTTCGATTGACGTCTGCGCGAACGCAATCGGCCGACCCAGCGCCTCCGTCAGGATCTCCGCCGCCTGCGGCATCGTTCGTACGTCACCGGCGAGATCGATCTCGCGGCCGTTCAAGGCGGCGGCGTCGGTGAACGCGCGCGCTCCGAACCAG
>JGI12635J15846_10005929_pt1 | contig 10522 bp, 8 predicted proteins | sample BlaSpr_A8_OM2_M2_FD_15846 | JGI IMG/M metagenome (IMG submission 15846) | reverse complement strand
TCCGCTAGTTACAGCGGCGACCCAAGTTTCAATGCCAGCAATACAGCCCAGCCCATCACTTTCACCATCACGCCGGGATTTTTCATTGCCATGCCGTCGAATCAACCGACCGTACAGATCTCCGCACCCGGTTCATCAGGCTCGATTTCGCTTGCCGTTGCATCGTCAACTGGATTCACCGGCACCATCGCGCTTGCCTGTTTCGGACTTCCAGTTGGCGCGGCGTGCCTGTTCACTCCTGCATCCGTCGCGGCAACCGGAACTGCCGCAACGACTATTTCGACGATCACCGTTACCACTACAGGCACCACCGCGGCCACGCTGGAACCCCCAACCCGCTTGCCCTTGCCGCGCTGGCTGGCCGTGAGCGGTCTTGCAATATTCTCGATGATGGTGATGAACATACCTTACAGAAGGCGCTCGTCTCTGTTACTTCTAACGATTTTAGCGGTGATCATCATCGCTCCGGGCTGCGGCGGAGGTAGCAGCAATAGTGGAAGCAGCACACAGACCCCACCCCCCAAGCCCGCCACCGTGGCGGGAACTTACACCATAACCGTGAATGCCAGCAGCGGAACTGTTACCACCAGCACAAGTTTCACACTCTTCGTACAATAGCCGTTCTGCAATGATGGCTGTTGGGAAGCGCGATCGGGACAACCCTGGCTGTGGTGTACGATTGTTCACATTCCCTCATTACTATGAAACTTTCGACTATCGCATCCTCGCTCAACGCGCGACTGGATAACGGATCTCCCGACACCGAAATCACCGGCCTCAATGGCATTGAACAAGCAGGGCCCAAAGAAATTACTTTCGTTGCCAACCCGAAGTATGCGCCGGCCGCGCGAGTCACCAAGGCTGCGGCTGTGATTGTGGCTGAGAATTTTCCTGTAATTCCAGCGGCGACACTTCGGGTGGAGGATCCTTATCTTAGCTTCGCGCGGGCGCTCGAATTATTTCACCAGCCGCTACGCTATGCGCCTGGAACTCATGCGACTGCGTTCGTGCATCCGTCCGCGAAGATTGGCCAGCGCGCTCATCTCGGTCCGTATGTGGTGATCGACGAAAATGTAGAGATTGGCGACGACGCGGTGCTGCTGGCGCATGTGGTGATTTATCGCGGAGTGAAGATTGGCAGCAACTTCTTCGCGCATGCCCACGCGGTAGTGCGCGAGAACTGCCGCATCGGCAACAATGTCCTGCTGCACAACGGCGTGGTCATCGGCTCCGATGGATTTGGTTTCGCCAAAACCCCGGAGGGACACTGGCACAAAATTCCGCAGCCGGCTCCGGTGGTAATTGAGGACGATGTTGAAATTCAGGCGAACTCCTGCATCGATCGCGCCAGTGTTGGCGAAACCCGCATCCGGCGCGGAGTGAAGATCGACAATCTGGTGCAGGTGGGTCACGGTTCGCAGGTTGGCGAGCATGCCCTGCTGTGTTCGCAAGTTGGCCTTGCGGGTTCGACGGAGATTGGTAATCGCGTGATTTTGACAGGACAGGTTGGGGTAGTGGGCCACTGCAAAATCGGCGAGGCTGCGATTGTCACTCCGCAGAGTGGAGTCGCCAATGACATTCCCGCTGGCGCTTTATTCAGCGGCGCTCCGGCCGTCGATCACAAGCTGTGGCTGAAGTATTCGGCATTGCTCCCCAAGCTGCCGGAGATGGCGCGTGCGCTGCGAGCGAAGTTGCGCAAGGCCTAGCAATTGTTATTCAACTTCCGTCGTGCTCAATCGCGATTTCAACCCGTAAGCCTTCCTTCGTGGACCTTCGCGTCCTTCGTGGTTGACTCGCCTCCCCTGAACTCTTCCGGCAACCCGCTCTCGATCGCAGCCCGCACTTTCTCCATCAGGCACTCGCGGCTTCCGAAATCCTTGGCCTCAATCGGAGGATGAAAATTTACCGTAACCATTCCCCGTTTGATGGCAAATCTTCCTTTCGGCATCACATCGTGCGTGCCCGTGATCGTGATGGGCACCACCGGCAGCCCGCATTCCATAGCCAGATAGAACGGTCCTTTTTTGAAGGGCAAGAGCTTGCCATCGAACGAACGGTGGCCTTCCACGTAGATGGTCATATTCAGTCCCTGCTGCGCGACTTGCTTCGAAATGCGCACCGCCTCGATCCCTGCATCGCGATTCCCCCGGTCGACTGGCACCAGCGATCCCATGCGCATGGCGCGCCCGAGAATTGGGTAGTTGAACAATTCCTTCTTCACCATCACGGAACTGCGGCGCGGAATCAGCGGAATGGTAATCGGCGGATCAAGATTCGAAACATGGTTCGACATGAAGATGTAAGTGCGCGCCGGGTCGAGCTTGTCGAGTCCGATGGTATGCACCCGCACTCCGGTCAAGCGCACTCCGTTCCACGCTCCGAACATGAACATGCGATAAAGCAGGCTGACGTCGCCGGTGATGAAAGTCCACGGGAACCCAACGAGAGCCGCGATGGGGGCGGCCAGTACCCAGAAGGCGAGCATGGTGAGGGTGCGGATCATGATAAATACAACCGGTAATCACAGCAGTAATCACAACCAACTTCAGTTGGTTCGCTTTTGCGGCGGGTTCTCGGCCTCTCCCTTCAGCCAGGCCGCACGCCTTGCCCGTTGATCCGAATTCATTTTCTCAACATCCTTAAACTCGTAGAAAACTTCTTCCCGGCTTGCCATTTTCCATTTCAACTCGCGCTCGCCGTCGCGGCGTCCGCGAATTTTCACCGCGATCGTATCGCCGGGATTAAGTTGAGCCGTAGCCTCCGACGATTCTAGCCCGGGAAGCTTGCCATTGATCTCCAGAATTGTATCGCCCATTTGCAGGCCCGCGAGTGCCGCGCTGCCACCGTTCGTCACCGCGGTTACTGCCATGGGAGCGTCAAAGTTCCTCGACGCCAGGAAGCCCGCATCCGCAATGGTCGTGGTCGATGCGACGAGCCGCAATCCTACGCCACGAAAGAAATCATTCCACGGAATCTCTTCGGTGCCTGCTACATACTTCGTGAAAAACCAACCTAGGTCCGCATGGCTGACGGCTTCGGCGGCTTCGCGGATGCCGCTTGAATCCGGAAAGAAACGTCCCTGCTTTCCGTAGTTCTGATTCATCCACTGAAAGACCTCGCGCAGCGATGCTTGACCATGGCTGGCTTCACGCACGGCAAGATCAAGCGTAATCCCCAGCAATTCCCCCTTATTGTAATAAGACACGCTGCGCTCGGGACGGCGGTAATAGGCATATCCCTCTAACCACGCATCGAGGCTGGATTCCTCCGCCGACTGCGTGAGGTGCGCCGGCCGCCGCTGCAGCTCTCCGATATCTGCCGCCAGATCTTCTTCGAAGTGGCGCTCATCGAGCAAGCCGCTGCGCAGGCGAATAAAATCAGCCGCGGTGCTGGTGCAGCCTTCACTGAACCAGAGCGCGCGTGTGTAATTTTCCCTGGTGAAGTCGATCGGCTCGAGCGTTTGCGGGCGAATCCGTTTCACGTTCCAGAGATGGAAAAACTCGTGTGCGGTGACCGAGGCCAGTTCCTCCGGTGATTTCGTCAGCACGTCCGCATTCACTGCAATCGCGGTGGAATAAGCATGCTCCATGCCCCCTCCAGCGGGGCCGCGCGGAAAATGATAAAGAAACATGTAGCTGTCGAAAGGACGATCCTGCATCCACGTGGTGGCTGCGGCCACTATCTTATGCAGCATGGCGGTAATCTTGGCCATGTCGAAGTCTGAGGGTTCGGCATCGACCACCACTTGATAGTGCGCACCGGCTTCATCAAAGTCAGATTCCTGGAAATCCCCGATCTCCACTGGAGAATCAACAGCCCGGTCGTAGTTGTCGGCAACAAAAGTTTCGTCGCGCGAGTGCAGCGGGGTTGCGATGCGCCACCCTGCTGGCACTTGGCTGAAGTGAAGGTTGAGCGGCGAGTTGCGTGCATCCAGCGGATACATGAGAAGTTGAGCCAGATTGAAAAAAGCATGGTGCGAATTCAACTCTGCTCCAAAGGGTCCGGGGGAATTTACAAACATCTGATACTCGACGATTGCTCCATCTTGCGCGCCAACAACCTGCCAATGGCTCTTATTTATTTTGACAATGGAAAGCGGCCGCCCCGCGCGGTCTTTGGCGCGAACCCAGTTGACGAACTGCGCGAAGTCGCGAATTTGGTAGAGCGCATTCCATACTGGCAACTGCAACTCACGCTGCGCCGCGCCTTCCGGCAGCACGATCTGCACTTCCACTAAATGCTGTTCAGGGTTTGCCAGCGAAATTGTGTAACTAGTTGCGGCATAGGCGGGCGCAATCGCGATTGCGAACAGCAGAGACCAGCGACGAAGACAAACCGCCGCCAGTGCGGTCAGGGCCAAACGCTTCATCGCTTCCCAGCGGCGTTCGCCGAGTTAGCGCCGCCAACTTCAGCCGCAAGAGCTCGCAGACGCGCTGGCAGCTTCTCATAAATCCCGCCAAAGCCGCCGTTGGAAAGAATAGCGATCACATCGCCGCCACGCATTTCCGGAGAGATGGTTTTTACAATTTCATCCGCGTCCGCCAGCAAACGAGTTCGACGGCCATGCGATTGAATCTCCGCGGCCAGTTCCGGCAACTCCAGCCGCTCGTTGGCTGGCACCAGGTCTGAGCGAAACACGCCCGCGACCACCACTTCATCCGCCAGCGCGAGACTTCGCGCGAGGTCGGCCTGCAGCACACGGCGGCGAAGAGTGTTCGAGCGCGGCTCCAGAATCGCCCATAGCCGTGCGCCCGGATACCGCGCCCGCAAGGCCTTCAACGTTCCCGCGATGGCTGTGGGATGATGCGCAAAGTCGTCGATAATCGTAATGCCATTGACTTGCGCTTTCACTTCGAGCCGGCGCTTCACGCTCTTAAACGTTTTCAGCGCGGCCGCGATTTCTTCTTTTGAAATCCCGTATGCGTCGGCCATCGCTGCCGCAGCCGTCGCGTTCCAGACGTTATATTCGCCGGCGAGCGGGAATTCGAGATCCATCCAAGGGCGTCCGCTGTGCATGACCGACCACGACGTTCGCTCAGCCGCGAATTTAATGTTTGTGATTTGCCAGTCGGCGCGCAGGCTCGAACCGTAGCGCTCCACTTTGCAGAAGGCTTTGCTCAAGCATCGTTCGAGGCTGGCACTCTCAGCGGCGTTGGCTGTAAAGCCATCAAAACCAACAATTCGCCCGCGCCTTGGAATCAGATTTACCAGGCGCTTGAATGCGGTTTCGACCGCATCCAGATCTTTATAAATATCGGCGTGATCAAACTCTACTGAAGTCAGGATCACAGCATCGGGAAAGTAGTGCAGAAATTTCGGGCCCTTATCGAAGAATGCCGTATCGTATTCGTCGCCTTCGAGAATGAAATGTTTTCCCTGGCCGACACGAAAACTCGAACCAAAGTTTTCCGCGATGCCACCGATAAGAAAAGAAGGCTGCATTCCGGCGGTATGAAAAATCCAGGCCAGCATTGAGGTAGTCGTAGTTTTACCGTGCGTGCCGGCAACGACCACTACTTCTTTGCCGCGCAGGAATTCTTCGTGCAAGAGTTGTGGCAGCGAACAAAATGGAATGCGCTGGTCGAGCACCTGCTCCAGTTCCGCATTTCCACGCGAAATGGCGTTGCCCACTACGATCAGGTCGGGACGTGGCTCAAGGTTGCGCGGGTCGAAGGGTTGCGCCACGGGGATATTAAGTTCCGAAAGAAAGTCGGACATCGGCGGATACGCCGCCGCATCCGACCCGGTGACGCGGAATCCGCGCTGTTTCAGCATGCCGGCGAGCGACGCCATCGCGGTCCCGCAAATACCGATGAGATGGATGTGTTTGTTTTCGTTCATGAGATGTTTGCCGCGGGCCTGCTCGATACCGAGACTGCAGCAACCGCCGCTTCCAGAATTCTGAGCCTCACTTGTTTACCCTCGACCGACAATTCAGCGCGCACACCGATCGGCAGTGTGATGTTGCCGGTTGTCACGTGGCCGGAACGCACTCCGAACGCAACTGGCAGTCCCAATTCGCCAACAATTCGCAGCACAATTTGTTCCAGTGTGTACCCTTGATTCGCCGTCTGAAAACAATCCCGCATCTCGCCGAACACGATGCCACGCACAGCATTCAACTTCCCCCCCAGTTTCAACTGCATGAGCATGCGGTCGATCTGGTACGGTTTCGCGGCAACATCTTCAAGAAACAGAATGGTTCCTTCGGTGTGAATTTCGTACGGAGTACCGAGCGAGGCGACCAGAATGGAAAGGCAGCCGCCATAAAGAATTCCTTCGGCAGATCCGTCGACTAGTCCAATCGCGCCGGAACCCGCTCCCAGATTTGGCTCCCACGCAGAAGCTCCCGACAGGGCCCCTTGCCACGACGCAAGATCGACGCCATTTTCATGCGCCCAATCTTTCGCCACCATTGGCCCGTGGAAAGTGATGAGTCCGAATACATCGTGAAGATGCGTGAGCAGAGCTGTCAGGTCGCTGTATCCGACAAAAATCTTGGGATGCGCTTTGATTTTGTTCCAATCGACGGCTTCCAGCAAATAATTGGAGCCATAGCCACCACGGGCGCAAATAATTGCGTGTACCTCTTCGCGACTGAACATGTCTTCGAGTTCTCGGGCGCGCCGCTGCACCGATCCCGCGAAGTACAGGTCCTGCTCTAAGATGGAATCGAAATAAAATGGACGATACCCGGCACGGCGCAAGGCTTCACAGCCAGCCTCCAGTTCGTCGCGCTTGACGTTACTGGCCGGGGCTACGATGCCGACCACGTCGCCGGGTCGCAGCGCGGGGGGCTTGATGCGCGGAACTGGAGTTGATGACATCAATCAGAAGATTACCGTGAAATGGTGCCGCTCAGCCGACTCGATTCGCGAATATCGATTACAGAAGTGCTTGGCCTTCAGCCCACCAAAAATTCTCCCCGGCACACTAGTCTTGCCGTCCCGCGAAGAAAAACTACATTTCCGTCTTTGCGCACCATCTGCGTTCCGCCCGGCGCGTGCACGCGAACCGGCGATTCCACTCTGCCGGTCGCCAGCGCCGCGACCGCTGAGGCGCACGAACCGGTGCCCGAGGATTGCGTCTCTCCCACCCCTCGCTCGAAAAAACGTACGTTGACGTCATGCTTTCCCGTGATGACGACCATCTCAACATTCACGCCTTTCCTGAATTTTGAACTACTTTGAATCTTCGCCGCCTCGCCCTGCCATCCTTCGCGGACCTCGGGCACAAAAACTACATAGTGCGGATTTCCCATCGAGACCGGTATGCCGCGCACTTCCCTGCCGTCGAACTGCACAGCCAACTCTGCTCCCACCTCAGCTTCGCCCATCGCGATCTCAAACTCGTATTCCGGCGGTTTCTGTCCCGTCAACACGCAAGTCTTGAGCCCTGCTCCGGTTTGGAGCGCAATTTTCTCCTTACCATTTTCCGCATAGAGAAAAGCAGCGACGCAGCGCGTGCCGTTGCCGGAAATCTCCGCCTCGGAACCATCGGCGTTGATCAGTTGAATCTCCACGTCCGCGGTTGAGTGCGGACGCATCCACTCCACACCATCGGCGCCGACTCCGTCATGCCGATTACAAATGCGTCGCGTAAACTCGGCTATGTTAGAAGAAGCGAACGCTCCCTCAGCCTGCGACCAATCGATCAACAAAAAATCGTTCCCGCAGGCGCTGGCCTTCACAAACGGAATCCCAGCGGTCTTGAAGGTCACTCTACTTCCACCGGACCCAACGAGGTTACACTTCCGAAGACAGGCGAAGCTTTGAGTTCACTCAGATACGTTCTCTGTTCGTGATTGTTGCCGAAAACGTCGAATTGCACGCGCACATGGTCACCCGCATTTCCGCTGGCGACATTCTGCATCATGCGATGCCCACGCTCCAGAATGCGGTTGACCTCTTGCGTGATTTGCTCGACGGTTGCACCTGTAACCTCGTAACAGACGAGCAAAATTTTCAGATTGAAGGTTCGCTCAGCGTAGCCGAGAATGAACAATGCCAGCAAAACCACGGCGGTGGCGAACACCGCGGTGATGTAAAAGCCGCCACCCACGGCCATCCCCACTGATGCCACCACGAACAACGTGGACGCGGTGGTCAAACCCGTGGTAAGGCCTCGATTATGCAAAATCGATCCCGCACCGATGAACCCGATGCCGGGGATGATTTGCGCCGCGATGCGCGCCGCATCCGAAGGCACTCCGGCAAGTCCGCTGGAAAGAACCGTGAACATTGCCGCCCCAAAACAGATGAACATGTTGGTGCGCAGCCCGGCTGGGCGATGCCTGAACTCGCGCTCCAGACCGATAGCGCCGCCAAGAATTGCCGCCAGCAAAAGCCGCGTCAGAGAGGTGGCAACAAAGCCGCTTGCCATCTCGCTGTGCAGCAAGCCGAAAATGCGATGCCAGTTCATCGTGCCATTGCGGGCTGAAGCAATATCAGGATGGCCGGATTTTATCACCGCGCCGCCGCGGGTTCGCCGACCTTCCACGTTAACCGGTCTGATTACCGCGCCTGTCCTGGGTTGCGGTTGGGCGTTCTTCCCTGGAAAAGGACTGCCGCAGGTTCGCCCGTGGTGTGGATCTCGACGAATTCCATCAGGTGGTGATCCTTCGCGCTCTGCCACACCGAATCGCCCTCGAAACCGATTATGTAATCGGCATATTTTGCAGGGTCGGCAAGCGCATGCTCCCATAATCCGTCAGGGTCCGGCTGCTTCCATGGGCGATGATTGCCTTCGTTGATCACCCGCTGCAACGGAATACCTGCCTGCTGCAGCGCGCCCACGTGCTGCCCCAAGTACATCAGCAGAGTAGAGTTCGGGGGCAGCGATTTCAGCCAACCACTCACCTGCTTATCCAACTCGACTCGGCCGCGGGAGTTGATCACAGCTTCGCGGTAAGAAATTGGTTCCGCGCGCCACACGCCGGCATAGCTGGCACTCGCGAGCGATACAACGCTGATCAAGACTACAGCGGCTGACCAGCGCCTGATATAAGATTCAACTCGTCCGATGCGTGCCGCCGACCGCACAACAAAGAAAATTCCGAGCGGAACAAATACCGCCAATGCCGGCAGAATTTGCAGGCCGTAGCGGACGTTGTAATAAGAAAAAGGCCACCACGCCGGCAAGAAAATTGGGACGCTCCCATAAGCCAGCGATAGCGCATAAAACGGCAGCGGCGTCCACAACCATAGCGCGCAGCGCCCGCGCCCGGTGAACCCCGCCCCCAGACTTCCCACCAAGGCCAGGGCCAGCCAGAGCCGGCCCAGCCAGTTCGCATCAGAAACATTCAGTTCCGCAGACTTAAGAAAATAAGAGCTGGCAGCCCATAGATTTCCGTTCGCTGGATTCACAGTGGCGGTTTTTTGTGCAATCGCTCGCGCGGAGTAAGGCCCATTGGCAAACTCCAGCGGATTACGATAGACGGCCGCGTTGTAAGCCAGCCAGAGCGCCGGTGCAATCGCCGCCAGCAAAATAAATTTCATGAGCGCCGTGCGCGAGATTGGCGCAACCCGATGCGCTTCATTTGTGCGCTTAACAGCAAGAATGCTCATCACAACAGCGCCGACTACCATCGATGCCGCCAGAAACCATCCGTCGTATCGTGTAAGGCACGCCGCAGCCAGGCACACTTCGCATCTCGTCAGAGATCGAGACGACTTTGCATCACCACGCGCGAACTCGGCGAAATATAAAACCGCCCAGATGAAAAATGCCAGATATAGCGACTCGCCCATCGCCGTTGACTGCATATAGATGAGATTGGGATTCGCGCAATAGATAATTGCCCCGGCCCAGGCCAGCGTTCGCGCGACACCGCCGTTCCCTTCTCCTTCGCAGGTAAGCGCTGCGCGCACCAGGCGAAATATTCCCAGGACACCGAGAACAAACCCGGCCATCGATGGAATCGAGCCGCCCAAACCGCTCTTCCACATTCTGTTCGACACGATAAAGGGCAGGATGAGCAGGTGTGGCAGCGGTAGCCACACGGTTCCGAGCTGCAGCAAGCCGGGAGTTTTGGAGTCGAACACGCGGCGCGCAATATTGATGTGCGCCACCGCATCGCCGTACAGCAGAACCTCGTTATTGCGGTTATAGACGAGAAACGAAAATACGGAAACGAAGATCGCCAGCCACACCAATCGCACAATCTCAATTCCTGAATAGGCCTTCGGAGGCGGGGGTTGCGGCTTCAGAGCTTGCGGCTTCATTCGAGGTGAGTCAGTTCGCGAAAAATCTGAAAGCGCTCGTCAATTTCTTCGCGGGTCAGCGATTGCAGGCGTTCGGTGCCAAAGCTTTCCACGGCGAACGACCCCATCACTCCACCGTAGAACAGAGCCCGCTTCAGCGTTTCGCGATTCAATTCTTCTTGCGATGCCAGGTAGCCCATGAATCCTCCGGCAAAAGAATCGCCCGCGCCGGTTGGATCTTTCACTTCATCGAGAGGCAGAGTGGGCGCGCGAAAGGGATGACGGCCGATGCCGAATGCTCCCTCGCGAAAGAAAATCGT
>JGI12635J15846_10005928_pt1 | contig 10522 bp, 10 predicted proteins | sample BlaSpr_A8_OM2_M2_FD_15846 | JGI IMG/M metagenome (IMG submission 15846) | reverse complement strand
CGTCACGGTCGACCACGCGACCCTGTACGACCAGACGGAAGAGCCGGTAACGATCGGCGATCTGCGCGCCAGCGCGCTGCGGCTGGCCGGCACCGACTACGGTCTGCGCGAAACGCCGGACGCGTGGCTGAGCCGGGTGAGCAACGCGACCAGCCAGGCGGCCTCGTACCGCGCCGGCCGCGTGCTGCTGGCCGGTGACGCGGCACACATCCACTACCCCGCTGGCGGGCAGGGCCTGAACCTCGGTCTGCAGGACGCCACCAACCTGGCGTGGAAGCTTGCGGCCACGCTCAGGGGCTGGGCCCCCGGCTGGTTGCTCGACAGCTATCAGGCCGAGCGGCACCCGGTCGGCCTGGAGGTCGTCGAGGACTCCCTCGCACAGTGCGCGCTGCTGGCGAACCCGAGCCGGGAGGGCGTGGCGTTGCGGGACCGGTTCAACCGGCTGCTCGCGACGAACCCGTCCCTCAACCATGAACTCGCCGTCCGGCTGTCCGGCCTCGGAGTCTGCTACCCGGACGGTGGCCGCCGCGTGCCCGACCTCGCGCTGTGCGGTGCACCCAGCGGTGCACCAGCGGCCAGTGTCTTCGGCCTGCTGGCCGGCGCACGATTTGTGCTGCTCGGCCTCGGCGGCGAGCGTGGCAGCGGGGAACCCGCCACCGCCAGGACGGCCGTGGCCGCCGGCTACTCCGGTCGGCTCGAGGCAGTCACGGCGGCCCTTGCCGAGGACCGGGAAGACTGGGCCGGCGTCCGCGAGGTGCTGATCCGGCCAGATGGCTACGTGGCGTGGTCACGCAGCGAAGGCGATGCGGCAGCGGAGCCGCCCCTGGCCCGGTGGCTCGGCCCGGCCGGCGCCGGGACCTAGGGCTGCAGCCAGCGCGTGACCGCGCGGCCCCAATCCTCGGCAACCTCCCAGAATGTCATGTGGCCCGCCTCGAGGAACTGCAGTTCGGCGGCGGGCATGACGTCCGCGACCTCGCGGGACAGCTCGGGCCGGGTCAGGATGTCGTGACGGCCCGCCAGCACGAGCGTTGGCTGCCGGACGCCGGGAAGTCCGGAGAGCGCGTCGTGGCCGTGGCACGCGGCCGACGCGGCCGCGAAGCCGTTGAGGTCGGGGGCGGGCGTGGCCCGGAACTCGGTGACGGTCTCCGGATGTGCGGCGAGGAAGCCAGGAGACATGGAGAACAGCAGCAGGCTGTCCATCAGCTCTGCGGCGCTGCCTTCCTGGGCCAGCGAAGCCCAGTGCTCGAACAGGACGTGCAGGAACGTGTCGCTGCGCCCCCATGAGTTGGACAGCACGATCCCGGAAACGTCTTCGGGATGCCTGATCGCCCATTCCTGGCAAATGGCGCCGCCCATGGAGGAGCCGATCGCGACGCACGGCGCCAGCCCCAGCGCCTGGTGCAGCGCGTGCGCGTCCTCGGCCAGGTCGGCGATGCGATACGGGCCCGGCGTGATCGGGCTGAGGCCGATGCCGCGGTTGTCGAACGTGACGCAACGCCGCGCCGGCCTCAGGTAGGGCAGCACGGGTTCCCAGGACGCGTGGTCGTCCCCCAGGCCCGCGATCAGGACGACCGGCGGTGCCTCGGCGCGGCCGTGGCTCTCCACCGCGAACCGCCCTCGCTCGGTATCAACGAACTCGATCACGGGACCCAGTGAACCAGCGGCTGTCACGTCTTGGCCAGCCAGCGGGTCAATGAGGTGTAACCCACAGAACCTCAAGGGAGACCAGCATGGACGCTCGCTTCAACCTGCACGGCAACGACGTCGCGGCGCGCTTCGGCAAGTTCCTGAACTCGGCGGGCGCGGCGGTGACCAAGTCCGCCCTGCCGGCGGCGACGCAGGAGCTGGTGAAGATCCGGGCCAGCCAGGTCAACGGGTGCTCGGGCTGTACCGACATGCATACCAAGGACGCCGAGCACGCTGGCGAGAGCCGGGTCCGGCTCAACCTGATCGCCGCGTGGCGGGATGCGACGGTCTTCACCGACGCCGAGCGGGCCGCCCTCGAGCTCACCGAGCAGGGCACCCGCATCGCCGACGCGGCCGGCGGCGTCACCGACGACGCCTGGGCGAACGCGGCCAAGCACTACGACGAGGACCAGCTCGCGGCGCTGGTATGCCTGATCGCACTGATCAACAGCTACAACCGGCTGAACGTGATCGTCCGGCAGCCCGCCGGGGACTACCAGCCCGGCCAGTGGGGGTAAACGGCGCGATGCAGCGTGCCTGGAGGCCTGTCGGGTGCCGGAGACGACCGAGCTAGCGGGTCGTTTCATGATCCGGGTATTGAGACGCGTTTAAAGCGACTACGACCACCCGGGAGATCCAACTGCCCCTTGACAGTCGAGGATGGCGAACCGCCACGACCCGTCGGCCGACCGGCGGGCGACAGCCGTCGTCGTTCCGGTCGGCGAGATCCCGGTGCCGTCCGGCAACATCGCCTCGAGGTCCCAATCGACGATGATCAGGGCCGTATCGCCCCCGATCAGGGTGGACCTGGGCTTGTTGGTCAGACGCGCCTGAGCCGCGATCGACTGGACCGCCTCAGCGTGCAGCGCCTCCTGGTCGGTGAGGACCTTGCCGGTGAAGGTGTGCATCGTCGCGTCCTGGTGGAACAGCGCGACGACGGCGTCGGCGTCCCCGGCGTTGAGCGCGTCCTGGTACGCGAACGGGAGGCGGGCCGGGTCGACGATCCGGGTATCGGCGCTTTCCTGGGTGTTCATGGCTGACTCACTCCTGGAGTGGGGTCGATCCGGACTACCCGGAGTCGGCGCGACCACCTCGCAGCCAGTCCCCGGAACCGGGTCCGCATCAAGCCGACACTACCTTCCCGCCCACGCACACCAGCCCACGCCAACCCATGAATGGTCTCAACTCAGACCGTCATCCTGGGCCCAGTTCAAGCCGCCCTAGCCACAGGCACGGACTCAAGCGGCTGACAGACAGCCACCGGCCACCGCGGCCTTTTTGTTATGAGTCCTAAGCTTGAGATTTAACCCTTCTTCTTGCCGCCCGTCTTCTTTGGCGTGCCCGTTTTGCGAAGTTCGGATCCGAGGCGGTGACGCGGAGCGGGGGTGTTCTTGCCTCCGGGCGGGCGTCCGGGGCCGGGGTGGGTGGTTTTCGGCAGACGGGCCGGGGTGCCGAGCCGGTCACGCAGATGACGAAATGACCGCCGGACCCGGTATGGCGTCAAGGGCCGTCCGGGGCGGGGTCGTCGTTCCCAGGGGCGGCGCAGGTCGGCTGCCAGGCCGCGGGCGAGGCGGAGCTGGACGTAGGCAGCGATCAGCAGCCAGGTCCAGCGCACCGCCTGCTCGGGGTGGCGGATCCGCGCCGCGGTCCATCCCAGCTGGGACTTCATCAGCTTGAAGGTGTGTTCCATGTCGAAGCGGCGCAGGTAGGCGCGCCAGCACACATCCAGGTCAGGTTTCTGCGGGCCGGAATGCCACAGCCACATCGTGCGGTGCGGGCTGCGGCCGTCGGGCAGCCGCTCGACCCGGACTTCGATGATGGTGCCCTCGATGACCGGGAGCCGGGTGAACAGTTCCTCTTCCAGCCGGGCGAAGTAGCCGGTCCGCTGGAGTTTCTGGTGCATGCCGTGCCAGGCGCGGACCTCCACGCGCCCGTAGCGGCTGGTGCCGGGCACGACCAGCAGCTGGTCAGCAGGACGCAGGTCCGCGCCGGCGGCGAGCTCGAAGCGCTGGCCGTGCACGCCGTTGCGGCCGGGGCCGGGCTTGCGGGGGCCGGGCCGCCCGTCGCAGAAGACGCGGTCGCCGGCGATGCGCACCAGCAGCTGGACCTCAAGGCCGCCCAGCGCATGCGTGAGTGCGGCGGCAGCATAGCCCTGGTCCAGGATGAACAGCGGCGCGGGCCGCCCGGCCGGTCCCCGCCGGGCGCTCAGCCGGCGGGCCAGGTCACGGATCTGGCCTGCGGTCGCGGTCACCGGGCAGGCTCCCTCCGGCAGGCGCCGTGCGTCGACCGGCAAGGTCCACGACGAGGTACCCCATTCCAGCCCCATCACCCACTGGAACTGCCAGCCCGGCACGACCTTGCGGTCACCATCGCAGCGGCACGGCGCGTAGTGCAGGCCCCGGTCGGGCGAGCACTCGGCGTTCGGCCGCGGATACGTCGTGGCGTCAATCCCGAACATCAGCGGAACATCGGCGGGAACCTGGCCGGCCAGCAGGTCACGCAGCCGGTCCTCATCGACCGCGCCATCGGCTAACGCGTCATACAGCGCACCATGCCCACGGCGGAACACCGGTGCCAGCGACAGCTCCACCAGCGACGTGACCGGGCCGTCAGCGCAGATCGCGGCGTCGGCCAGCTCGAACAACGCATCCGCGCGGGCATCCAGGCAGCCATAGAACCCGTCACGAAACTCAGACAATCCAGACAGTGCCTCGACGGCAGCCTGCTCGTGCAGCACACTCACCTCTACGGCCTTCGGGCGATCGGTGTCGACTTTGGCGAGAAGACACGATTGCGCGAAGGCCGCACAGCTGTCCGCAGAACTACCGAACCCACCCGAAGTTGATCTTGTGCTGGTTAAATCTCAAGCCTAGAGGTTGCCGGTTTTTCGCTAGCTGTGGCTAGCCTTGGGCGCCCTGGGCCGCGGCGGCGATCTGCTGCCATTGCGCCCAGGTAGCCAGGCGGGATCCGTAGTCCTCGACCGCGATGCGCAGCGGGGACTCGCCGAGGAACAGGCGCAGCGGCGGGTTGTCGCTGTCCGCGAGCGTCAAGATGGCGTCACGGGTGGCCTCCGGGTTGCCGGGCGCGGTGAACCGCTGTGCCCGTGCCTTCGCCGCCGCGTCCCGGATGTGGTCGTAGGCGCGTAGCGGCGTCGCGTGCCTGGCGGACGACCCGGACCAGTCAGTCGAATAGCCAGTCGGCTCGATCAGCGTGACCTTGATGCCGAACCCGGCGACTTCCTGCGACAGGCTCTGGCTGAAGCCCTCAAGCGCCCACTTCGAGGCATGGTAGGCGCCCGTGTTCATGAACGCCGAGACGCCGCCGATGGAAGAGACCTGGATGATGTGACCCCGGCCCTGCTCGCGCAGGAGCGGCAGCGCTGCCTGGGTCACCCAGAGCGCCCCGAGCACGTTCGTGTCCAGTTGCGCGCGGATCTCGGCCTCACTGATCTCCTCGACCATGCCGAACTGCCCGTAGCCGGCGTTGTTCAGGACGACATCCAGCCACCCGAACCGCTCATGCGCCTGCCGGACCGCGGCGAACGCCGCCTCCCTGTCGGTGACGTCCAGCTTGATCGGCAAGATCGCGTCACCGTACTTCGTGACCAGATCGTCTAGCGTGCCGAGATTCCGTGCCGTCGCCGCGACCTTGTCGCCGCGGTCCAGGGCCGCGATCGCCCACTCACGGCCGAAGCCCCGCGACGTACCGGTGATAAACCACGTCTTCATCGAATGCCTCCAGCACTCTCCGTGCTCGTTCATTGACCGAACTATCTGACGGTTGTGGATCCGCAGGGCCAGCACGGCCAGGTCGATTAGCGGGGTGGCGGTCCCGGCCGCGCGGGCGCGCGCGGCGAGGTCGGCCAGTGATCGCGCAGGCCTCAGACACCGATCGCCCGGGACGCGGGTCCGCCTACTTGCCGTGGTAGACGGGGGGCCGTCCCTCTGCCTCGGCCTTGCGGCCCTCGGTGAAGTCCTCGGTGTGGAAGAGCCCGCCGAATTGCTCGTTGAGTTTGGCGAACGCGGCCGCTTCGGATTCGTCGATCGACAGGTGCGCGGACTCCAGGGTGGTTTTGATGCCGAGCGGCCCGCACGCGGCGATCTTGTGGGCCAGCCCGATCCCCGCTTCCAGCGCTGTGGCCGGGTTGGCGGCGATCTGCTGGATCACGCCCATCCGGTAGGCCTCCTGCGCGCCCCAGTGCTCGCCGGTGAGCATGTAGCGCATGGCATTGCCCCATCCGGCTTCGCGCGGGAACCGGATGGTTGATCCGCCGCCGGGGAACCGTCCGTGCGTGTTCTCGTCCTGGCCGAACCGCACGTCGGCGCTGGCGACCCGGATGTCGGCCACCAGATGCAGTTCGTGGCCCATGTTCCAGGTATCGCCATGGACAACCGCGATCAGGGGCTTGCTGAGCTTGTGGGTCCGGGCGAAGGGATCGAGCATGCCATTCTTTATCGCGAACGGCTTGCCGGTCCTGGCCAGGGGCGCGAAGGCGTCCACGTCGATGCCGCGGGAGAAGTTCTCGCCGTGGCCGAAGAACACCGCGGCCCGCAGGCTCGGGTCGTTGTCGAAGTCGTAGTACGCCTTGGCCAGGCCGAAGAACGCGTCCGGGTCGAACCGGTTGCAGTTCTGGGGCCGGTTGATCCCGATCAGCACGATCTGGCCGCGCCGTTCGACGGTGATCTTGGTCTCGGGGGAGAGCGGGATGTCGGCCATGCGGCCCTTGTCGTGGAGCCTGGGAATCGCGGCGCCGCGGGCTTGCAATGCTTCGAGCGCGGTGCCAGCTCGGGAGCTGGGCGGCTTGTGCGTGAACGTGCTGGCGTTCTGTGCAGACATGGTAGGGAGCTCCTTCGCGGGAAGATGGCCTGCCGCCCCGGGAGCGCCTGGTGGGTGACGCCTCCGCCTGCAGGTCGGCCTGATCGGTGAACTAATCCTGACCCGGCAATGTTGGTTCTGTCAATGAACTACAGTCTGTTATCTGAATCACAGTCTTCTGACCGAACCATCTCTGGTAGGGTCGGGGCGTGACTCTTCCGAATGACTACGCCGGGCAGGCCTGCTCCCTGGCCCGCTCGCTGGAAATCATCGGCGAGCGGTGGACGCTGCTGATCGTCCGCGACGCCTTCTGGGGGGTGCGCCGGTTCGCGGACTTCATCGACCATCTGCAGATGCCGCGGGCGGTGCTGGCCAGCAGGCTGAAGACCCTGGTCGCGGCCGGCGTGATGACGCGGGTCGCCGGCGAGCGTCACCTCGAATATGAGCTGACCGACAAGGGCGCAGCCCTGTGGCCAGTCGTGGCGTCCCTGATGAGCTGGGGAGACGACTTCTGCGCCCTGGGCGGCCCGCGGCGGCTGTTCCAGCACGCCGCCGACGGCGGACAGGTCGACCGGTCGGGCCGCTGCGATACCTGCGGCAGGCCGGTACCCGCGGCGGACACCATGCTCGTCCCCGGTCCCGGGCTCGAGCCACCGGCAGACGACGACAGCTGGGTAACCACCGCGCTGACCAGGCCGCACCGGCTGCTGGAGCCCTTGCGCGCGGCAGACGCTCCCGCGGTTTCCTGACCGGCTCGGGCTTACGAGACGGGCTCCGGCCGCCATCCTGAAGGCCTTACCACCCAACAGGAAGGCAAGGCAATGGGAACGATCACGCGTGTATATCTCAAGCGCCGGGCCCGGGTTGTCTACCGCGTCACCCGTGTCCCCGCGCTGTGCGCAGAGCCGGCATCCTCCACCGCGGAGGCGAGAGCGAGCGGGCGCGGCCCCCGCTCGAAGTGCGCGATCGCCTGGGCGAAGGCGCCCGCGTCATCGCGCATCAGGCCCTTTATGTGGCCGAACGCGCCGCCCTTGGGGTGCGGCTGGCGCTCGGGGATGCGCTCCCGGTTGAAGTTCGCCATCTGCTCGATCAGGTAGTGATCCTGCAGCAGGACCGGGCCCTCCGCGCCCACGGTCAGCGAAACTCATCGCTCTCGGCCGGGGCGCCTGCGTCGGTCGTCGTCCTGATACCTGGTTGCGTCATTTGAGGACTCTTTCTGCGGACGGCGCATTGGCCTGACGTCTCCTCACGACAGGCCAATGCGCGGCACCCAGCGTTCCGGCGCGACTCCCTAAACGCCGCTGGCGGCGGCGCGGATGACGTCGAGGACGTAGTCGGGGTGGGACAGCATGGGGACGTGGCTGCTGTCGATGTCGTAGGTGGTGGCACCCATCCGCTTCGCCGCGGCCCGCTCGAGTTCCGGGTGGACGGCCTGGTCGTTGTTGGCCACGATGTACCAGCTCGGCTTCGTCCTCCACCCGACGCCCTGAGCGTTGCGGGAGAACAGGTCGACGGCCGGGGGGTAGGCGGTGGCCCAGACGATCTTCTGCTCGTCCTCGGGCAGGTCTCCGCAGAAGGAAGCGGCGCCGGAGGGGAGCATCCAGATCCGCCCGTCGGCCACCTCGATCTGGCCGAAGAGCGGCGTGGTGGGGAACTTCTCCTGCTCGCTCTGTGAGGTCTCGGTCTCGTCGGGGCCCAGAGCGGCGACGTACACCAGCCCGGCTACCCGGTCATCGATGCCCGCGGCGGTGATGACGGCGCCGCCGTAGGAGTGGCCGACCAGGATGGCCGGGCTGTGGACCCGCCCCAGGGTTGCCCGCGTCGCGGCGACGTCGGCCTCGTTGGTGTCGAGGCCGTACTGCGCGGCTATCACTTCGTATCCCTCGGCCTGCAGCGGCCCGGTCAGCTTGTTCCAGCACGACCCATCGGCCCAGATCCCGTGACAGAACACGATGCTGGGCTTGGTTGGCGTAGACATGGCTTCCTCCTCGGCTGCGGTGGCGACGGCTCCAGTCGGGGGGAGCCGCACAGACACCAGCCTGGCCGGACGGGTCACGGCGATCCTTCACACGTTCAGGTGAGGCGACGCGGCAGCAACTCAGGTGCTGACCCGCGTCTTCCCCGAACCGAATCGTCGACCTTGACCGGGCCGGGCGCACCTTGATCGCCGCCGCGGCGGGCGTCAGGTGGAGGCGATGAAACTGTTAATAACCGCCGCGACCTTGGCCGGCTGCTCTTCGGCAACCCAGTGTCCGCTGTCGGCGATGACACTGGTGGCCACGTGCCGGCTGCCGGCTTCCCCTAGTCCGGCTGCCACCTCGGGCAACGCGGTGGCGTGACAGTACTCGGCGAACGCCAGCTCGATCGGGGGGTCTACGGTGCCGGTGTGGCGCTCGTTGCTGGCGATGTCGAGCGGGATCGCCCGGTACAAAGCGAAGCCTGCGGCCAGGCGCTGCGGCCCTTGGTATCCATGCGCGTAAATGGCCACGTCGGCATCGCTGATCGCGTCTGGGTGCGCGGCGAAGCGGTCGATGTGGCTGCGGAAGTAGCGGTGCTCCCGGCCGGCGGTCAGCAGCTCCGCCAGGCCGGTGTCGCCGGACATGGCCTGGTGGAATCCGATGTGCCAGAACGCCGATGATGTGAACAGGTCCTCGCAACCGCCGACTCCTGCGATCGGGGTATCCAGCAGCATCACACCGCGAACCTGTGCGGGGTAGCGGCGCAGGTAGGCATATGCGACTTGAGCCCCCATGCCATGGCCCACGAGCAGTGGGCGCTGAACGCCGCGCTGGCCGAGGCTGGCGTGAAGATCCCCGCTGATCGACCACTTGTCGAACTGGTCGATCGCTGGCTCTGAGGAGCCAATGCCGGGCAGGTCGTAGGCAAGCGTGTGGCAGTCCGAGGTGAGCAGTGGCGTCACGTGCCGCCACGTGTACAAGGTCTGCGGCCACCCGTGCAGCAAGACCAGCGGGATCGTCCCGCTGCCGTGCTCAACCAGGCCGAGCCGCCGACCTGACGCCTGCCAACAGCTGGCATCGTCGGTTCCGGCGCCGGTCCGGCCGTGATCGCTGACCACCGTGCTGACTGTAGCCGGGTCGCCAGGCCGGACGCGCTCACCTATTCGGGTGAGAGGCATCGAGGTCTGCGGAGGTAGCAGAGGATCGAGGCCCGTTCCAGAGCGCTGATTCGGTGACGGCACCACAAAACGGGAGATCGTCAAATACCTATTCGCATTACCACTCACAGCAAAGCGCCTGCCTGAACGCACTTTTGATTTGGGAGTCAAAGCCCGGGTCGCGCTGAGATGCCTGGCCGCCGACCGCAGATTGGACATCGCACGATCGGGCGATGCGTGGGCGGCGCGGCACCTGTCACCCTGGCCAGGAGAGATGCCGTTTCTGAGGTGGGTGCCTTGCGGACAAGACCGTTGCGAGGTCGTAGCGAGCCGATGGCGAGCGCGCTGTCGGCGTTGCGTGGTACGAGCCAGCACGGAACCAGTGCCAGCGTGCTGATTTGCGGGCCGGCTGGTATCGGCAAGACCGCGCTGCTCGGGGAGGTCTGTGAGCAGGCCGCCCGCATGAAGATCCGGGTCGGCTGGAGTAAGTGTGACCCGATCGAGCAGGTCTGGCCCGGTGCCCCGGTGATCGCGGCGCTGCGCGCCGGGCGGGACCCGCTGACCAGTGCGGACCAATACGGGCAGATCGCTGGCGCGATCGGCGAACCACTGCTGCTCGCCGACCGCATCGCGTCCCGCTTGGAGGAACTTGCCGCCGTACAGCCATTGCTCATCGCGATCGATGACCTCCAGTGGGCCGACCGGGTCAGCCGGTTCCTTCTGCGCAGCCTGGTGTCCCGGCTGGCCGGCCAGCCCGTGGTGTGGATATTCGCCAGCCGCGACGACCCCGTCGGGATCGATCTGGCCGGCCACGACGTCGTCCGCCGCGAGTACCTTCAGCTTGCGCCGCTGACCACGTCTGACCTGGCGGCGATGGCACGGGACCGGCTCGGACGGGTCCCGGAC
>JGI12635J15846_10005921_pt1 | contig 10530 bp, 9 predicted proteins | sample BlaSpr_A8_OM2_M2_FD_15846 | JGI IMG/M metagenome (IMG submission 15846) | reverse complement strand
AGGTCGAGAACTACCAATGGAAGGAGAAAGTTATTCCGTATTGGACTCAGGCTGCGAAGTTCGCACGCGAGCATGGTATTCACCGGCTTGGGTTGGAGATGCATCCTAACCAGGTTGTCTATAATCCGCGAACCTTGATGCGGTTGCGTGAGGCGGTTGGTGAGGAGATCGGCGCGAATAACGATCTGAGCCATCTTTTCTGGCAAGGATGCGATCCTGTCGAAGTGATACATTTTCTCGGCAAGCAGAACGCGATCTTCCACGCTCATATGAAAGACACGGTCATGTTCCACAACAACGTGGCGAAATACGGCGTCCTGAATTTCTCTTCCAATATCAAGGACCTTCCGCAAGCCTCGGAGACCTTCCGCGCCGTTGGATACGGACACTCGGCCAATACCTGGAAAGAGATCGTTCAGGCTTACATGGATGTTGGGTACGAAGGTATTTTGAGCATCGAGAATGAGGACCCCATTCTTACGGGTGAAGTCGGCGTGGAACGCGCGTTATACGTGTTAAAGAATGTTAGAAGCGAGTTGCTGGATACAACGTCATAGAGTACGCGGAATCAAGGAGCGAGGAACTCAATGGGAATGAATCGCCGGGAATTTTTAAGCACCACTTTGACGACGCTGACCGCCGCAAGCATTTTTGGCAGCAAATTCTCCTTCGCAACTCAGCACAAGGCTGACAAGATCGGAGTGCAGCTATATACCGTCCGTGATGCGATGCAGCAGGACATGGATGGAACGCTGGCGAAGGTTGCCGCCATTGGTTACAAGTATGTTGAACTCGCCGGATTTTCGATGGACGACGGCAAGATTTCGTACTTTAAACACACTCCGGAGGAGTTGAAAGCGGCTCTTGACCACAACGGTCTGGACGCGGTTTCCACTCATGTGAACTACAAGAGTCTGAACCCGGAGAATTTTCCCAAGGTTTTGGAAGTTAGCAAGATGCTAGGACATCGGTACATTGTGAATCCGTGGATCGATGATGATATCCGCAAGCAGCCTGACGGATGGAATCAGGCCGCCGCGACTTTCAATCGCGCGGGCGAGGCCTGCAAGAAGTCAGGGTTACAGTTCGCATATCACAATCACTGGTTCGAATGGTTTCCGGTGAATGGAAAACTTCCTTATGACATTCTTCTACAGGAAACGGATCCAAATCTGGTGAAGATGGAACTGGACCTTTGCTGGATCTCGATTGCAGGCCAGGACCCGGTCAAATATTTTGCCCGCTATCCAGGGCGGTTCCCATTGGTGCACGTTAAGGATATAAAAAAACTTCCGAAAGTTGACGCGTCGGGAAAACAGGATTTTGGCGACTCGCTCAATGATATGACGGAAGTTGGCAGCGGGGTGATCGATTGGAAGCGAATCTTCGCACACGCCGACCAGGCGGGGATTAAGTATTACATTGTCGAGCACGACAGGCCGAAGGAACCATTCGAATCGATCAAGACTAGCTATCAGTACATGGAAGCTTTGCGTTTTTGAGGGCCCGGGCTCGTTTGGTAGCGTGAAAAGCGGGGTATTTCTCAGAAGTGAAGGCAGCGATATCCGCCCCGGCTGTCCGGCCGGGCGGCTGCGGGGCGGGCAATGACGGACGACCAGAAACGCACTACTGTAGCGCGATTGAACGGACGAACGCAGATCGAGGCGTTTGAGGCGGCAAAGGCGATCTGGGAAGACCCTGATGAGGACCTAGAGCGTCCTCTGATTTTCACTCTAAAGAACGGGCGCAGGCCGTTTAATCGTGCTGCTGCCGCATTTGGGATGCAAATATTGAAGACTCCAAAGATTGTCAGAGCACTAGAGCAGGTAGTGGGAAATAAATCGGAAAACGGGCGGGTGAGGGGCGAAGCAGCCGAGGCACTTGCACATGGTCACCGCAACAGATCGCATAACGTATTATTGAGCGGACTCAGGGATCCCAACAAAGATGTTCGATTCTGGTGTGCGTTTGTGCTCGGAGAAATGGCAGAACAACGAGCTGTTGGGGTCCTGCGCCGCCTGGCCGCATCTGATAAGAGAGTTGTGAGGGGCTTCCACTCCGTTGCGACGGAAGCGGCTGATGCGCTTGAGAACATACTGAACGGAAAAAAGCAACACGCGCGCAAGAGCGGTTGTGTGTTTTGCGCTCGCGGTTGATCTCGCTTGGTGAAAGGCCCTGATTTAGCTTGCCATGTGCGGGCACCACTGCAAGCATCGCCTTGACACATTAAGCGAGCTGGGACGTTTGCTTTCATCCCGAGTCACACAAAATGTCTGAAGTAATTCGTTCTCCCAAAACCTACGACGTGTGCATCATCGGCTCGGGTGCTGCTGGTGGCACGGCCGCCAAAATCCTGACCGAGGGCGGACTCAGCGTTGTAATGCTAGAGGCGGGACCGCCGCTCTATCCCGAAAAAGATTTCAAAGAGCACATGTGGCCTTATCAGCTTCCGCATCGCGGCATCGGAGTTGGGGCGAAAGACAGGTGGAATTTTGGCGAATTCCTCGCGCCCAATGGCTTTTGGGAAATCGAGGGCGAACCCTACACCGTCGCAACGGGATCACGCTTTCGCTGGTTTCGGTCCCGGATTGTAGGAGGGCGAACCAATCATTGGGGAAGAATTGCGCTAAGATTCGCCCCTGTCGATTTTAAAGCGCGTTCGTTCGATGGTATGGGCGACGACTGGCCCATAACGTACGAAGAGCTTTCTCCTTACTACGACAAGGTCGAGTCTTATATCGGAGTATTCGGGACGAAAGAAAATATTTCGAGCGCGCCGGACGGAGTTTTTCTTCCACCTCCGCCGATGCGATGCACTGAAACCATCCTCAAAAAGACGTGCGACAAGCTCAACATTCTTTTCATTCCGTCGCGAATGGCAATCCTGACCAAGCCACTGAATGGAAGACCAGCATGCCATTACTGCGCGCAGTGCGGCCGCGGTTGCATCAGCGCGTCTAATTTCAGCTCCAGTCAAGTGATGATTCCGCCCGCGGAAAAGACCGGGCGATTCACGATGATCACGGGTGCAATGGCGCGGGAGATTGTCATCGGGAAAGATGGCAAATGCGAGGCAGTCAGCTACATCGACAAGGCGACCCGCGCCGAGAAACGGGTAAATGCCAAGGCATTCGTTTTGGCAGCAAGCGCATGCGAATCTGCGAGGCTCCTCCTCAATTCGCGATCCACTTTATTTCCCGATGGCCTGGCGAATTCTTCTGGCGTGGTCGGCCGTTACTTAACTGACTCGGTGGGGAGTTCTGGTGGAGGATACTTCCCGCAATTGGGAAAAATGCCTCCCCACAATCACGATGGAGTCGGCGGGATGCACATGTACGTGCCGTGGTGGAAGTTTGACCGCAAGAACGACTTTTTGCGCGGATACCACATTGAAGTGGGTGGCGGCCGGAACATGCCCGGCGTTGGAGAATTCGACGGCGTGTGCGAAGAGTTCGAAGGATACGGCGCTCCGCTGAAACAAAAATGCCGCAGTACCTACGGCACGTTCATCGGATTTGCCGGGCGCGGAGAAATGATTCCGAACGTAAACAGCTATTGCGATCTTGATCCAAATACGGTCGATCAATGGGGGATTCCAGTTCTCCGATTTCACTGGGAATGGAGTGACAACGAGATCAAGATGGCGAAGGATATGCAAGCGACGTTCCGCGCAATCGTAGAAGCGGGAGGCGGAAGCTACCGCTCACGAGCGACGCCTGACGGATTGAATCCCTATGGCATCGCAGATGGGGGTGTGATTATTCACGAACTGGGTACGGCACGCATGGGGAGCAGTCCAAAAACATCTGTCTTGAATAAATATTGCCAGGCCCACGACGTGAAAAATCTGTTCGTCAACGACGGTGCGTGCTTTGTGAGTAATGCGGATAAGAATCCAACGCTGACCATCATGGCCTTGTCGTGGCGCGCGTCGGAGTATCTGCTGGACGAAGCGAAAAAGGGGAATCTGTAGATCCCAAAACGTTATGTCGACTAACATCTCTCGCCGCGATGTGTTGAAGTCTCTCGGCAAAGGAGTACTTGCTGGTTCCGTATTGCGTGTCATTCCGCTCGAAGCTGCGGAGTATGCGCACAAAATGGTGGCTACCGAGAAGGCTGCGTCTCCGAGCGGCGCCTACGCTCCGAAATTTTTCTCGGCGCAACAATACAAGATGTTGACTACTCTTTGTCAGACCATCATTCCCGCGGATGCCGATTCAGGTGGCGCAATCGAAGGCGGTGCTCCCGAGTTTATTGATCTCATCACCAGTGAAAACCTGGAATATCAGTTGACTCTTGGCGGCGGAATGATGTGGTTGGAAGCAACCTGCATCGATCGATACGGCCATTCCTATATGCAATGTACAGCGGAGCAACAGAAACAAGTTCTGGACCTCATCGCTTATCGCAAGAATGCATTAACCGATGCTAGCCTTAGTCAAGGAATAGAATTCTTTGCTTTTCTGCGCAATCTTACTGCCGATGGATTCTTCACCAGCGCTGCCGGAATAAAATATCTCGGCTATATCGGGAACACATATTTGACAGCCTTTACCGGATGTCCACCCGTGCCCGAAGCCTGAACCTGATTCCTTTCCTAATTTCTCAATTTTCCAATGAATCCAAAAAAGCGGGAAGCTTGGCGCTCCCCGCGGTCCAAGTTTTAAAAGATGAAAAGCTCAAGGCAGGCCGGGCAACGCGACGGTATGCTCGACCTTCACCGATTTGAGAGCGTTGGGATTGAGCCCCAGGGACGTTAGGATAGTGGGCGCGACCTGCGAAGTAGCCACGGGAGTTTTTACAACACTGGCGTGAAAAGATGGATTCGAAACTATCAGGCCAACGTTAGTGTCTGCAAAACTAAAACCTCCGTGCTCCGCATTCTTGGCTGCCGAACCGGTATAGATGGTGCCATAGATCGGCTGCACGATGATGTCTGGCGTGCGGCTATCCTTTGACGGGTCGTTGAATCTAAGTGCCAGCTCGGGTCCTGACATCACTTCTTCGATGAAAAGCGGCACGGCGTTGGCGTTGAGATAGTCGGCAACTACTTTGGTTGCAATGTGCTGGCCTTGCAGCCAAATCAAGGCGATGTCATCGTCTTGGACGAAGCCGCATGGACCGGTTGGGCAATTGAAGGCCGCGGTTATCGCGATCGCCGCTGGATTGGTACCGCCATCGGGTAACTTGCCGACCCAATCCGCAAAGTGACCAGGCTTATTGACCTTCGCCGGGTTGATAGGCGACTGGCCGTGTTTAGCGGTGACGATGAACAAAGTGGAATTGTAGATGCCCTCGGTCTTCAGGGCTACGATCATGGCGGCAAGCGCTTCGTCAGTCTTTTTCAGGGCATAAGCTAGCACCGCGGTTGGAGTTCCTGCGCCGTCGATGTAGCCGCCTGGCTGCTGGTTGATTGATGGGTCCCCATCATCAACGCAGCTGTTGTCGTAATTATCTGTAACCAGCTTTTGACCCACGCTAACTCCCTGGAAGTTCATTCCGAACACTTCAGGAGTGCCGGGGGACTTCGTTCCGTCGTGATTGAGTCCATTGATCTCATTGATGACAGCCTGCACCTTTTTCTGATCGTTTTCAACGGTGCAAACGACGCTATGAGTGTTATCGAGTCCGCCGACGTTCGTGACTTCCGGTGTGTAAAGGTCATCTACCCCTTTCCCGGTAGGCCCATTGACCAGATCGTAAGCGGGATGCTTGTCTGCCCATGCGGTGACTCCACCCGACGCTTTGACTACTTCGAAAATAGTGTTGGTTCGTAACGCATCGTGGGGAAACATCCGCATACAGGTGCCATTTACCAAGTGATTCGGCAGCTTGGTTGGATCGATTACGTTCTGCGAGACGTTTTGCGAATTGTAGACGTCGATGCTCTCGTCAAAGACCATGAAATTGCCAGCGGGGCCGGAACATGTCGTGTTCGTCGGATCAAAAATGGTGCGGTCGTAGCTTACGTCGTAGAACATTCCGTGACTGACTGGCGAGCCTCCCGTCACAAGGGCCAAGAGGCCTGGGAAGGAATCGGAGTTAGCTGGCGTGTGCGCGTTGGAGTATGTGACTCCGTGCTTCGCCAGCTCAGCCAGCGCTGACTTTGGATTGTTGGCAACATAGTTTGCCACGTCAACAGCATGCAGGCCGTCAACGCTGACCAGCAATACATGCTGAATATTGGACTGCGTCGCGGCAGTCGCAGACATCAAGCTCGAAAGTACGAACGCAAATAGCACAATGGGGGAGAACCGTTGAAAAGACACAGAAGCCTCCTTAGAAGATCACGGAAGCTTAGTGGGGGACTGGGATGTAGTGGGTTACGGCAAAGTGAATGATGTGTTAAAAAATCGTTACAGTGCCGTGAAACTGTGCAAACAGTGCGGGTTTCGCCGGAAAGCCTGGTTTATTACCTATTGCGCTTCCCGGGAGCCGAAGGGCTGGCCTTCTTCGATGGGACCTTCTTAGAGGCCCTACCCTTGGGGTCGGTAGCGGAAACCTGAGAGTCTGTCCGCTTATCAGAAATAATGGGGGTCAGATTCGCCATCTCTACTGCCGCCAGAGCCGCCTCGAATCCTTTATTACCCATTTTCAGACCAGCGCGGTCGATCGCTTGTTCGAGATTGTCGCAGGTGAGTACTCCGAATGCATGCGGGACGCCGGATTCCTGCGCGGATTGTCCGATGCCGCGGGTAACTTCGTTTACGATCACGTCGTAGTGTGCGGTATCTCCGCGGATTAGGCAGCCCAGGCAGATGATGGCGTCGTATTTTTTAGTGTTGGCGAGGGTCCGCGCGGCGGAAGGGATCTCGAAAGCGCCTGGGACGCGGACGATTTTGATATTTCTCTTCTCTGCGCCCGATCGGAGCAGACCGTCGTAAGCACTTCGGAGGAGTCTTTCGGTTATGAACTCGTTAAATCGGGAGACGACTATTGCAAATCGTCTTCCGGCAGCACTGAGATTTCCCTCAATCGCTTTCAGGCGGGGCTTCGCGGGTGAACTCGCGGATACGTCATCCTTGGCTCTCATTTTCCTTTGAACGTCGCCGGACGTTTTTCCAAAAATGCTGTGGTCCCCTCTTTTTTGTCCTCGGTGGCGCAGCACAGGCCGAAGAGTGTTGCTTCCAAATATAGGCCTTCGGATAGATTCATCTCCATGCCTTTGTTTACCGCCTCCATTGTGTATTGGACGGCTAGCGGAGCGTTGGCGATGATCTTCTGTGCAATTGCCTCGGCGCGTGGGATCAAGTCCGCTGGGGCCGTGACTTCATTCACCAATCCAATGCGATGAGCTTCCTGCGCCGTGATCATCTCTCCTGCCAGCAGGATTTGCATGGCGATCCCTTTTCCGACGAGGCGAGGCAAGCGTTGGCTGCCACCGTAGCCTGGAATGATTCCCAACTTCACTTCAGGCTGTCCCAGCTTCGCAGTTTCGCTGGCCAGCCGCATGGTGCATGCCAGGGCAATTTCGCATCCGCCGCCGAGGGCGAATCCGTTGATGCAGGCGATCACAGGCTTGCCGAGATTCTCGATCAAATTAAGAACGCTCTGGCCGCGGTGCGTGTACTCCTTAGCGGTGATCGCATCCTGCTTGGACAGCTCGGCGATATCCGCCCCAGCAATGAACGCCTTGTCGCCTGCGCCAGTAAGGATTACTACGCGCATGGACGCGTCATCCTTGATTTCGTGGAAGGCCGCTCGCAACTCTTCCATGGTCGCCATGTTGAGTGCGTTGAGAACTTTGGGGCGGTTGACAGTGACGTAGGCGATGGAGTTGTTCTTTGACGAGAGGATGTTTTCGAAGGTCATAGGTTCAAGTCACCACAGAGGCACCGAGACACGGAGAAAAACACCGGACTGCGTGAGCGCTTGCAAGCAATCATGATGTCAAGTCAACTGACTGCAACTTGGCAACGTGCCAATAGAACTTCCTCACTATGGGCGCAAGCAAGAGTATTGTAACCATCGCGGACGCTACTGTGAGTGCCACCATATACCAATCGAAATTTTCCCAGCCGTCGTCGATCAGGATATAGACCAGCAGGCCCAACATTCCAGCGTCACCAATCAGCGCCAGCCACCATCCCCATAGTTTTTCCTTCCGCAGACCCAACCAGCCCATCAAGGTTACTAGAGCAGGCCCAGCCAAAATCGCTGAGGGGATCATCAAGTTGATAGCTGCATCACCTCGAAACGGCCCGGCGCGAGTTTTCCAAAACTGCGACAGCGACAGAACCAACAGATACAGCGAGAGCGACGTCAGCGTCATGGCGTAAATAAGCTGCATCGCGATAACGAAGGTGACCCTGCCGGAGCGCTTCACTATTTTCCTGTGCCTCCGTGTCTCGGTGGTGAAAAAATCATGTGCATCCGAGCAAATCACCTGATCCGCGCGGGAGATTCAGCACGCCACTCTTGCGGAGCTTTGCTCCGCTGGACAGCCGAGGGCGGCTGTCCCTACGCGATCTTTACAGCTTATTCGCTTTCGGATTACTCGGGTCCGTGTAATCGTAGAAGCCTTTGCCTGTTTTTCTTCCGTACCATCCTGCCATCACCAGGCGCTTCAACAATGGCGGCGAGGCGAAGCGACGTTCTTTGAATTCATCAAACATTACCTGGGTGATGTAGTAAGTCGTATCGAGGCCGACGAAATCCAGCAATGTGAATGGACCCATGGGATAGCCGCATCCCAGCTTCATCGAGATGTCTATGTCTTCGATCGATCCGACACCTTCTTCATAGGCGCGAATTGCGTCCAACAGATACGGAACGAGCAGACGATTGACAATGAATCCAGTTTTGTCGCTGGTACGGACTGGGACTTTGCCTAGCTTCTTCGCGAATTCATAGGCACTCTCATAAACCTCATCTGACGTCGCGATCGTGCGCACGACTTCGACCAGCTTCATTAGAGGAACTGGATTGAAGAAATGCAATCCGACAAAACGGTCCGGACGTTTGGTTGAGGTTAAAAGCTCAGTGATCGAAATGGATGAGGTGTTGGAGGCGAAGATCGCTTCTTTTTTGACGATGCCGTCGAGCGACGCGTACATCTTCTTCTTTGCTTCAAGATTCTCGATAATTGCTTCAATGACGATGTCGCAGTCCGCCAGATCCTGATTATTCGTCGTGCCCTTTAGCCGCCCGCGAACCGCGTCGAGGGATTCTTTGAGCGTGCCCTTTTCGGCGAACTTTGCCAGTGACTTCTCGATTGCGGCAAAGCCTTTTTCGAGATACTTCTGTTCGACTTCCAGGACTGTGATGTCAAATCCGGCAGTGGCGGCGACTTGCGCGATGCCAGAGCCCATAAGGCCGCATCCGAGAACTCCAACTTTCTTCAGTTCCATTTGTTTTCCTTCTTGACTATAGAGGACACAAAGTACCACAGAGAAAATCTTGACCGAGGCCGGGCTACTAGCGCCCCTTACGTCAAACCCGCTAAGTCTAGCACTGGATTTTGGTTGATGTCTTTGGAGGGGGAGGACAGCTTACGCTACGGCAGCGTTGGTCAATGTGGCTGCGATAATTTCGACGTGTCCCGAATCGTGGGAGACCGCCTCAATGAGAGCGTGTTCGACGCGGTTGATGACTTCGGTGACGATGTCCACGGGATCGAATTGCTCCCGCACAACAGCCTCCGCCAGTCCTGCGTGAAAGGGAATTGCGGAGTCTTTTTCAAAGACGGTTATTCCAGAAACGATTTTGCGGAGTTTTTCCGCCGCTACCGTGGCTTCTTTCGCAGAGGTTTCTCCGAGCACGATCGCGATGGTAGTGGTCTCATAGCGGAACGCGAGATCGTTCTGCCGGATGTTTGCCGCGAAGAGCTGGCCAATCTTGCGCATGGTGGCCTCTACCACAGTCTCGCCAAACTCCTTGATCATCGCGGCGCGATCTCCCATGCGCACCAGCAAAACGCTGATCGGAGTATTGTGTTGAACGGCGCGGCGTGTTTCTGCGATGAGGAGATCCATGTAGGACGCACGTTTCAGCAATCCTGATTTCTCATCCGTGACTGAGAGATTCTTTACCAGCCGCCGCAAACCTGCATTGTTGAGGGCAATCACAATCTGCTCACCAATTGTTTTTAGCATCATCACGTCGCTGTTCGTCCATGCCTGCGCTTTGCTGTTTACTAGAAGTAAAACGCCCACGTGATCGGTGCCATCACAAAGCGAAATCGCCAATATCGAGCCTACTGATAACTCAACTAGACTCTCGCGAATGGAGTCCAGCTCCGCGGCGGCCCTTGTGTTGGGAATCACCAGCGTTCCACTGTGTACCGCCAAATCCTGAGCGGCCGCCAGGACCCTATCGAGCGCAGAGGCGCTACCCGCTTCGACTGTTGCCCGGCGATGTTCCTTCATCGCGGTTGCTGTCAGTCCGGGCTTTCTCATGGCAGCTACGCAGCGATCAACCTTCCACTGGCTGCCGATCTCGTCCACGGCAGTCGAGAGCACACCGTCGGCATTGGTCTGGCGATATAACTTGCGAGTGATATCCGATACTCGAGTGAAATAATCGATCTCA
>JGI12635J15846_10005920_pt1 | contig 10531 bp, 8 predicted proteins | sample BlaSpr_A8_OM2_M2_FD_15846 | JGI IMG/M metagenome (IMG submission 15846) | reverse complement strand
GCGACCAGCAGGCCGCGGCGGGCCAGCGCGGCGTGCACCGCAACGTCGCCGGCGGCCTGGGTCGCGGCCACGAACTGCTCGTGCTCCGGGCCTTCCGGAGTCCGCAGCACCTGGCTCAGCTCCGCGGCCCACGGGCTCGTTGAGCCCAGTGCGATGGCGGGCGCCAGGTCGAACGGCCGCTCCCAGGACACCCGGGTGGCCAGGGCCGTGGCGATCACCAGATAGACCGAGGGGTCAATGTTGATGGGGAACCGTTCGATCAGGTCGAACGTGTGGCGCCGGGCCCAGTCGTCCAGCGCGGCCTGGGTGGTCAGCGGGCCGGTCTCGACCTGCGGCGGCAGCCCGCTGAGCCAGCGCGCCAGGGTCTCGCTCGTGGTGTTCCGATGCCACACCCCTGCGGCGGCGGGAACCACCGGGTGCGGGGCGGCGAGCAGCCCGGCGGCGAGTTCCGCTGCGTCCGCCGAGTCACAGCCGAGCACCCCGTTCAGGCTCTCCCTGGTTTCGCCCTGACTGGCCGGGGCGCAGAGGGCCAGCAGCAGCCACGCCCCCAGCGGCGAGGCGACGTGGTGCCGCGGGCCGGCCACGGCGTGCAGCCGGCGCGCGTACCCGGAGAGCGGTACGACGACGTCGGCCGCGGTCAGCGCCACGAGCTACGGCGTGGCCACCGTCGCGGTCGCGCCCTCGGGCTCGCGGAGCGGGAAGTGGCAGGCGGCCAGGTGGCCGTGCGCGGTGAAGGGCCGCAGCGGCGGCTCCTCGGCCGCGCAGAGGTCCTGGGCGCGGGGGCAGCGGGTACGGAACCGGCAGCCGGACGGCGGGTTGATCGCGGACGGCAGCTCGCCGGCGACCCCCTTGTCCTCCCTGTGCTGCGCGGCAGCCGGGTCGGCGACCGGGACGGTGTCGATAAGGCCCTTGGTGTAGGGGTGCACCGGACGGTAGTACACCTCGTCGGCCGGGCCGACCTCGACGAGCTTGCCGAGGTACATCACGCCGATGGTCTCGGACATGTACCGCACCACCGACAGGTCGTGCGAGATGAACAGGTAGGTCAGGCCGAGGTCACGCTGCAGGTCGAGCATCAGGTTCAGGATCTGTGCCTGGATCGAGACGTCGAGCGCCGAGACCGGCTCGTCGGCGACGATCAGCCTGGGCGACAGGATCAGCGCGCGGGCCAGGCCAAGGCGCTGCCGCTGGCCGCCGGAGAACTCGTGCGGGTAGCGCTCCACCGCGGCCCTGGGCAGGCCGACCTCGTCCAGCATCGCCGCGATCTTGTTGCGCTGCTCCTGGTGGGAGCCGATCCGCTGGATGGACAGCGGCTCACGCAGGATCGGCCCGACCCGCATCCGCGGGTCCATCGAGGCGTACGAGTCCTGGAACATCAGCTGGATCTTGGGACTGCGGCGGCGGCGCTCGCGGCGGCTGAGCTTGGTCAGGTCCTCGCCGTCCAGGACGATCGACCCGTCGGTGGCCTTCTCCAGGCCGGCGATCAGCCGGCCGATCGTGGTCTTGCCGCACCCGGACTCGCCGACCATGCCGAACGTGTGGCCGGGGCGGATCGCGAAGCTGACCCCGGCGACGGCGCTGACCTCGCCGACCTTGCGCTGCAGCACCGCGCCGGAGGTGACCGAGAAGTTCTTCACCAGGCCGTCGGTGCGCAGCAGCGGCTGCTGCCCGTCGGTCTCCGGAAGGGCACGCTCCCGCGCCCGGTCGTGCTCCTCCTTGACCTGCACCACGGCGGTGTCGTCGCCGCCGGCCTTGCCGACCGGGAAGAAGCACCGGTACGCGTGATCCCAGGTGTCGCCCTCCAGCGGCGGCTCGCTCTCCTTGCAGGTGTCCTGCACATACCGGCAGCGGGCCGCGAACCGGCAGGCCTTCGGCGGCCGGGTCAGGTCCGGCGGCATGCCGGGGATGGAGTAGAGGCGTTCGGTCCCGTCGGCGGCCTTCTCCGGCAGCGCGCCGAACAGCGCCTCGGTGTACGGGTGGCGCGGGTTGGCGAACAGCCGCGTCGTGGAGGTGGTCTCCATCACCTTGCCCGCGTACATCACCGCGACCCGGTCCGCGCGGCCCGCGATCACGCCCAGGTCGTGGGTGACCAGGATCACCGCGAGGCCGAGCCGCCGCCGCAGGTCGTCGATCAGCTCCAGAATCTGCTTCTGGATCGTCACGTCCAGCGCGGTGGTCGGCTCGTCGGCGATCAGCAGCTTCGGCTCGCAGGCCAGCGCCATCGCGATCATCACACGCTGGCGCATGCCGCCGGAGAGCTGGTGCGGGTAGTTGCTGACGCGCTCTTCCGGGCGCGGCATCCCCACCAGGCCGAGGACCTCGATCGCGCGCGCCAGCGCGGTCTTGTGGTCCGCGCCGCGGTGCAGCAGCACGGTCTCCGCGATCTGCTCACCGACCGTCATCGTCGGGTTCAGCGAGGTCATCGGGTCCTGGAAGATCATCCCGACCTCGTTGCCCCGGACGTGCCGCATCCCGTCGTCGTTGAGCGCGGAGATGTCCTGCCCGGAGAGCGTGATGCTGCCGCCGGTGATGTGGCCGCCGGGGGGCAGCAGCTGCATGATCGACAGCGCGGTCATCGTCTTGCCGCAGCCCGACTCGCCCACGATGCCGAGACACTCGCCCGCCTCCACGCTCAGGCTGACGCCCTCCAGGGCGTGAACCGTTGCGCTGCGCAACCGGATCTCGGTGTGCAGGTCCTCAATCTCTAGCAGGGATGCCATGTGTCCTCGCGTTGATGCGTATGTTGCTCATCGGTCCCACCCCGGGCCCGCTGATGGTTGCTCTGGAGTTATCGGCGCTGCAGCCGGACCTCGACCGCGTCCCGCAGTCCCTCACCGATGAAGATGGCCGCGGCGATCACGATCACGATGAGGAACCCGGCCGGGACGATCAGCCACCAGTACCCGTCGTACACGTACTGGACACCGTTCGAGAGCATGCCGCCCCAGTCCTGCTGCGGCGGGCGGATCCCGAGCCCCAGGTAGCTCAGCGACACGATCAGCGCGATCGCGTCCGCGACCTGGAACGTCGCGTTCACCATGATCGTGCCGACCGCGTTCGGCGCGATGTGGCGCAGCACCGCACGGGTGTTGCCGCCGCCCATCACCTTCATCGCCTGCACGTAATCGCGGGTGCGCAGGGACAGCGCCTCGCCGCGCACCAGCCTCGAGGTGGTCAGCCACGAGGTCAGCGCGATCACCAGGATCAGCACCGGCTTGCTCGGGGTCACCATCGAGACTACGACCAGCGCCAGGAACAGCGTCGGGATGGACAGCATCGCGTCCACGATGCGCATCATGAACGCGTCGACGAACCCGCCGACGTACCCGGCGATCGCGCCCCACAGCACGCCGATGACCGTGGCCAGGATGGCGGCCGCGATCCCGACCTCGAGCGAGATCTGGCCCGCAATCATCAGCCGGCCGAGCACGTCGAACCCGTTCGCGTCGGTGCCCAGCAGGTGCGAGCCCGACGGCGACAGCTCCTCGTGCGCGAAGTCCACGGTGAGCTGGTTGGTGACGTAGATGTGCGGCCCGACGAAGCAGAACAAGATCATGAACACGAAGATGCACACGCCGGTCACGGCGAGCTTGTTCTCCATGAACACTTCGAGCCCGCGCCGGAAGGTGGACCGCGGTTTGCCCGCCGGCAGCATCCCCGAGGCGACAGCCGAGGCCGTCTCCGGCGCATCGTGGATCACCACCCCCACCGGCGACGGCTCATTGGTCGGGATGGGCTCCGGCGGCATACTCCCCAGACTCATCGGCTCACATACCTAACCCGCGGGTCGAGCACCGCATACGCGATATCGGCCAGCAGCGACCCCACGACTGTCGCCACCGCCACCACGACGGTAATTCCGAGCAGCACCGGGTAATCCTGGTTCAGCGCGGACTGGTAGAACAGGTAGCCCATGCCCGGGTAGTTGAACACCGACTCGGTGATCAGCGCCCCGGCGAACACCGCCGGCAGCAGCAGCCCCAGCAGCGTCGCGATCGGGATCAGGGAGTTGCGCAGCACGTGCCGCAGCAGCACCCGCCGCTCGCTGGCGCCCTTGGCCTTGGCGGTGCGCACGTAGTCCTCGGAGAGGTTGTCCAGCACCGCGGAGCGCATGTAGCGGCTGAACAGCGCGATCGTGATCAGGGTCAGCGACACGATCGGCAGCACCAGGGCGTTGAAGTTCGTGAACAGGACCGCGACCCCCTCGCCCTGCGGACCCTCGGGCGGGAAGATCGGGAACTTGATCGCGAAGACCAGGATCAGCAGGATGCCGAGGAGGAAGGCGGGCATCGCGTAGAAGACCGTCGAGAACCCGTTGAAGAAGTGGTCGATGGTCTTGTTCCGGCGCACCGCCTGCACCACGCCGATCGGGATCGCCAGGATCAGCGCCAGGATGATCGAGACGCCGACCAGGAAGACCGTCTTCGGCAGGTGGTTGCTCAGCAGCGAGGCCACGCTCTGGTTCAGCTTCCAGGAGTAGCCCAGGTTGCCGTGCGCCAGATGGTCAAGCCACAGCCAGTACTGGTAGTACCAGGGGTGGTTGAAGCCGTAGACCCGGTCGAACTGCGCGATCGCCAGCGGGTTCCGGTAGGCGGTCGGCCCCATGACCGCGACCGCCACGTTCCCGGGGATCAGCCGCAGCAGCGCATAGGTGATCGCCGTCACCAGCAGCAGCACTACAACCGCCTGCAGCACCCGGCGGACCATGAAGATTACCAACGTGCCCCTTCCCCAGGCGGCCTGTGCGCCGGTGCCGGGCCAGGAACCCGGCACTCCCGCCAGCGTATTCGGTGGCCGCTAACGGTCACCAACCGCCTGCTACTTCGCGAAATACCAGTTCTCCGGGTTGAACATCAGGGTCCGGCTCTGCGGGGTCACGCCCTTGAGGTTCACGGCCTCGGCCACCTGGTAGCCGGCATTCGGCTCCCGAGCGGCATCGACGCTGATGCCTGGGGGACAGCCCCACGACCAAGGCCCCTTCACGTTGGTTTGTGACATGAGGAAGCAGGGACGCACGCGTTCCGACATGCACCTTTGATTGATACGCGGCCCCGTGGACACCGTACGGCCACGGTCAGCCGGCGTCCAGAGCAGAGATCGCCTGAACCGGCTTTGCGATCGTACCGAGATATTTACGTAACAATGTGACAGCGCGTTACACATTATCGCTGCTGCCCCTGCGACCTGGGGTTCTTTGCGGTCGCCGAGAGTTCCGCGGGCGCCGTAGGGCCCGGTCCGGAGCCCAGCCCGGCGCCCCAGCCCGGAGGCCTCAGTAGGCGGTCAGCGTCCGGACCGTCTCGGTCACCGCGCCCACCGTCGGGATCACCTGCTGCTCCAGCACGTCGGCGAACGGCAGCGGAACGCAGGCCGCGGCGACCCGGCGGACCGGCGCGTCGAGCAGCTCGAACCCCTCGTCGGCAACCACCGAGGCGACCGTGCCGCCCCAGCCGCCCTGGTACGGGTTCTCCTCCACGATCACCAGCCGGGAGGTGCGCCCGAGCGAGGCCAGGACCGTCGCCATGTCCAGCGGCACCAGGCAGCGCAGGTCGATCACCTCGGCGGAGATGCCGTCGGCGGCCAGCTGCTCGGCCGCGGCCAGGGCCAGCGGCACCGTGGCGGCCAGGGCGACCAGGCTGACGTCGCTGCCCTCGCGCACCACCGCCGCCCGGCCGAGCTCGACCACGTGGCCCTCGGGAGCGGCCGGCCCCTTGCTGGCGAACAGTCCCTTGTGCTCGAAGAACACCACCGGGTCGTCGCTGCGGATCGCCGCGGCCATGAGCCCGACGACGTCGGCCGGCGTCGACGGCGCCGCGATCTTCAGCCCGGGTATCGCCAGCGCCCAGTTCTCCACCGCCTGGGAGTGCTGCGCCCCGAATCCCAGGCCGCCGCCGTTCGCCGTGCGGACCACCAGCGGGACCACCTGGCCCCCGGTCATGTACCGCATCTTCGGTATCTCGTTGGCCAGGTAGTCCCAGCAGCAGGCGAAGAAGTCGGAGAACATGATCTCTGCGACCGGGCGCATCCCGGTCATGGCCGCACCCATCGCCACGCCAAGGATGGCCTGCTCGGAGATGGGAGTGTCCCAGACCCGCTGCTTGCCGAACTCCGCCAGCAGGCCGGCCGTGGTCTTGAACACGCCGCCCGCTGCCCCGATGTCCTCGCCGAGGCAGACCACCGAGGGGTCGCGGCGCAGTTCCCGGGCGATCCCTTCGGCAACCGCCTCCCGGTAGGTGATCACTTTCGCCTGGTCGGTCACGTCCGCCATGCCGAGCCTCCGTCCGCCCATACGTCGGTCATCGCGTCTGCCGGGTCCGGGCCGGGCGCGGCCTTGGCGGCGGCAACCGCATCCTTGACGATCCCGGCGACCCGCTTGTCTACCGCGGCCACCGGGTCGGCTGCCACGCCGAGCGCCTCCAGCCGGGCCTTGGCCAGGTCGAGTGGGTCCCGGCTCAGCCACTCCTCAACCTCGGCGCTCGGCCGGTAGCTGGCCGGGTCGGTCCGGCTGTGCCCGAAGTGACGGTAGGTCTTCGCCTCGATCACCGTCGGCCCGTTGCCGGACCGCGCCCGCTCGGCGGCACGCGCCACGGCATCCTTGACCAGCACGACGTCGTTGCCGTCGACGATTTCCGCTGGCAGCCCGTAGGCCACCGCCCGGTCCGCCGCCGGGTTGGCGACCGGGGTCACGTCACCGATCGGCGTGTACTCCATGTAGAGGTTGTTCTCGCAGATGAACAGCACCGGCAGGGCCCACACCGCCGCCAGGTTGAGCGCCTCGTGGAATGCCCCGATGTTGGTGGCGCCGTCGCCGAAGAACGCGACGGCGACCTGGCCGCTGCCGCGGAGCTTGGCCGACCAGGCGGCGCCGGCGGCTATCGGCAGGTGCGCGCCGACGATCGCGTACGAGCCGAGCATCCCGACCGAGGCCTTGGTGAGGTGCATCGAGCCGCCCTTGGCCTTGCATAGGCCCGTGCCCTTGCTCATCAGCTCGGCCAGGCATTCCTCGGGCGACGCGCCGCGGGCCATCGCGTGGTGGTGGCCGCGGTAGGTGGCGAACACATAGTCGCCCGGCCGCAGCGCCGCGCTGGCACCGACGGCGACGGCCTCGTGCCCCGCGGCCAGGTGGGTAGTGCCCTTCACCAGGCCGGCCAGGAACAGGTCGTGCGCCGCCTTCTCGGTGCCGCGGATCACGGCCATCTGCTCGTAGAGCCCAAGCAGCTCGTCCGCGCCGGTCGCGACGCCGGCGCCGGTGTCGGTCCCCGCGGTCACCGTGAACCGCCGGTCTCGCCACGCCCCGCCGCCGTGTTCAGGTGCGACTGGCTCTCCCTGAGCGTGTCGAGCGCGCCGCCCGCGGTCCAGTACTTGCGGCCGGCGACCAGCAGTTCCTCGGCCGGAAACTTCGTGATGACCTCACACCCCGACGCGGTGACCACGACCTCCTCCTCGATCCGAGCGGCGGACCAGCCATCTGCGGCCGGCCAGTAGGTCTCTAGCGCGAACACCATTCCCTCCTCGAGCGGCTCCGGGTGATCCAGCGACACCAGCCGGCTGAAGATCGGCTTCTCCCAGATCGAGAGGCCCACGCCATGGCCGTACTGCAGGGCAAACGCCGCGGTTTCGTCGGGGAACCCGAATTCCTCGGCCCGCGGCCAAAGCGCCACAATATCGGCCGTAGTCGCTCCCGGCTTCACCAACGCGATCGCGGCGTCCATGTACTCGCGGCTGCGCACGTAGGCGTCGCGCTGCGCCCGCGAGGCACTGCCCACGGCGAACGTCCGGTAGTAGCAGGTGCGGTAGCCGAGATGGCTGTGCAGGATGTCGAAGAACGCCGGGTCGCCGGGCCGGATCAGCCGGTCGGAGTAGACGTGCGGGTGCGGCGAGCAGCGCTCGCCGGAGATCGCGTTGACCCCCTCCACGTACTCGCTGCCGAGGCCGTAGAGGACGTTGCTGACCAGGCCCACACACTCGTTCTCGCGCACCCCCGGCCGCAGGAACTCATAGAGCTCCGTGTAGGCGGCGTCGACCATCGAGCACGCCTGCGCCAGCAGCGAGATCTCGTCGCGGGTCTTGGTCCGCCGTGCCTCCATGAAGACCTGCTGGCCGTCCACGGTCTCGATGCCCTCGGCCCGGAGCGCGGCGAGCACCGGCATCTCGGCCACGTCGATGCCGAGCGGCGCGTCGGCGACGCCGTGCTCGCGCAGCTCGGCGGCGACCTTCCCGGCGACATCGGCGGCGATCCCGGCATCCGGGTGGAACGCGCCGCGCAGCGTGGAGATGCCGGCCCGGGCCCCGGTCTGCCTGGCCCCCTCGGGCGTGGCCGGGCCCGGGGTGTGATCCAGCCAGGGGTTGTACAGCTGGTGGTGCCGGGCAGCCGACCCGAAGTCCCACACCACCGGTTCCCCGCCCCTGGTCAGCAGCGCGAACCGGATGAGCTTGTCCATCGCCCAGGTCCCGATGTGGGTCGACGTCATGTAGCGGATGTTCGCGAAGTCAAAGCTCAGCAGCGCGCCGAGGTCAGACCGCTCGAGTTGCGCCCGCAGCCTGGCCAGCCGTTCGTCACGCAACCGGGCCAGGTCGACCCGTTCCTCCCAGTCCACGGCGTTCGGCCCGAAGGTGTGTATCGCCATCGCCTCGCCACCTCACTCTCGGCTCGGCCATTAGTTAAGATCGGTCCAATGGCGAGCGTCAATAAATACTGAACGCTCCGCAATCCCCCTAGGGGATCAGCGGGAGAAAAACTCGTCACCGCTGTGGGCCATCGGACCCGGCAACGAACCAGACGCCGACGGCCGGGACCGTTCCCTCGTTGCGGTAGGAATGCGGGGTCATCGACGCGAAGCTGACCGCGTCGCCCGAAGTCAGCCGGTGCGGCCGAGACCCCAGCATGACGGTCAGCTCGCCCTGGATGAGGTAGCCGTACTCGGTGCCGACGTGCCGCATCAGGCGGCCGGCCGGTGACGAGCAGCCACCGGGCGCGTAGCTGACGAGCAGGAAGTCGACGTGGCTGCCCGGCACCCGGCCGAGGCGCTGCCAGATCACCCCGGAGTCCAGCTCGAGAACATCGCGCTGCCCCGGGCAGACCACGGGCCCGCCTATTTCCGGGGCATCGCCATGGGCGGGCCCGGCCGGGACCACCGCCTGGCCGGCCGCCACGCGGTCCATCACCCGGCCGCCGGGAGCGCTGGCCTCGCCGAAGACGTCCTGCACCGAGACACCAAGCGCGGTCGTGATCGCATACAGAGTGCTGACCGACGGCTGGCACTTGCCGGTCTCGATCTGGGAGATGAGGCTCGGCGACAGCCCGACGCTGCGGGCGAGGCCGCGCAGGCTGATCCCCTTCCTGGCGCGCTCCGCGCGGATGCGCTCGCCGAGCTGGAGCACCGCAACGGGCACGGACGCCTCCTCTCGCCAGCATGCTACGGCGCGACGGCTGGACGCGGGCCTGGTGGCTCCGCCCGGCCGATCGCCTACCTGGACGAACCCTCCCCTAATGGCGCCGGAAATAGTGGCAAAACGGCACCGTCCGCCCATAGACACCGATAGCAAGAAATCAGTATGGTTCCGGCATCGCACGGGAGGTGACGATATGACACGAAAGATGTCAACACGTGGAGCTGGGGACTCACACCCGGATGGAGCGGGTTCCTCCGAGGCCAGCGAGCAGGACAACGGGCGGCTTTCGGTCGGCAGACGCGCGCTGCTGACCCGGGGCAGCGTGGTAGCGGCGGGGGTCGTCGGCGTGGGCGCCGTGGCCACGGCCGTGGCGGGGCCGGCCAGCGCCCAGGCCACCACCGCCGTGGACATGAACACGGCGAACGACGCTGGCACCAATCCGGCCCAGCCCACCGAGCTGGACGCGGACAACGACACCGTCCCGGCGTTCATCCTGACCAACACCGGCATCGACGCGAGCAACGAGGGATCCGGCCCGAACCTGCGGCTCACCCCGTCTCCGGCCGGCGCCACCGGGTACGAGCCGACGGCGTCCACGGTCGGCGGCGACCTCACTGCGACGGCTGACGGGGAACTATGGTTCACCCACGACTTCACGCTGGCGACGCCGCCGGAGCTCTTCCCCGCCCCGGTGCACACCGAGGCCACGGCGAACGTCTTCGCCCCGCTGGGAACGCCGACCCGGGTGGTCGACACTCGCAGCGCGTCCGGGCGCACGAACATCGTCAACGCGTCCGGCAACCTCAACAGCAAGGGACAGCTGCTGTCGGGCAAGACCATCTACATCAACCTGGACAGCCTGGTCTACTTCGGCGAGGTGGTGCTGGCGAACGTCACGGTCGTGCAGACGGCCGGCAGCGGCTACCTGACCCTGTGGTCGGGCGCGGGCGCCAAGCCGACCGTGTCGCAGATCAACTACACCGGCGCGAACGCGTCGATCGCCAACTTCGTGTCCGTGGGGATCGCCGAGTATTCCGCCACGATCACGAACGTCATCGCGATCCATGCGTCCGAGACCACCCAGGTGATCCTGGACGTGTTCGCGTTCATCATGCCCGGCTTCGAGTACGCGAAGTACTCG
>JGI12635J15846_10005917_pt1 | contig 10535 bp, 8 predicted proteins | sample BlaSpr_A8_OM2_M2_FD_15846 | JGI IMG/M metagenome (IMG submission 15846) | reverse complement strand
GCGAAGCCAGATGCGGTTAGGTGCCGAGCTGGCGACGAGATCGATCAGCACCGCGACTATCAGCAGCGCCATCGAGAAATGATCGACGACCGGATGAAGTTGGTAGGGTTGCAGGAATTTGACGACAGCGTCCATCGATGCTCCTTGAGTTGAGACCGGATTCGAGTTCGCGCGAGCAACGGGAACGGCAAACGGTTGCGGGATGCGCGGTCTGAGCAGTTTATCGCAAAGCAGCACCCCGCACGCAAGAATTCAGAAAGCGGTTCCTTTTGCAGATTTCGACACCTCGATATCGAGATCGCGAATCTCCACATCGCTCCACGCGCGTTGCGTGAAAAAGTAATCGAGCGCACGCGCCACCGTCAGCTGGTGGTAGTCGGGATTCCACCACTCCTCGAATCCAAACTCCGGCGAATCCGGGTTGCCCGCGACCGCGCCGCTTTCGGTCTTGCCGATCGTCACGACGACGTTCGCGCCCACCGGCGAATCGGTTTGCATAAAATCGCGCAGGTACCATTGCACCTGCGGCGCATCGTCGGGGATCATCGCGCTCGCGCCGGCCGGCGAAACCGCATTTCGCGCTCTCTCGCATTCCTTCACGGTTCGAATCGAGGTCGCCGGCTCGGACCAGAACAACAGCGCGTGCCGGCGCCACGGCGCTTCGCTCGTGTCCGGCGCCGGATAGACAAAATTGACCGCGAGCTGAACGTAGATGGTGAGTGCAACCGCCGCCACAATCGCATAACGAATCGAGTTCCATCGCTCCGACCGATGCATCCAATCGACCGCGTAAGCGCCAACCAGCGCCTGCGGCAGAACGAGCGCGACGACCGCGTCAGCTCCATTCGCGCTCACCGCCGCAATCGTCGCGAGGCTCACGATTGCCCACACGACCGACCACGCTGCAAAGCGGTCGCCGATTCGTCGCGAGACGATCGCGACAGCGCCGACGATCGCGAGAATCACGGCCGCGAATTCGTAGAAGATCAAAATCGGAACCAATCTCTGAATTGCACGGTGGAAGGCGATGGATGGCGGCGCGAATGCGGCATGAAAATAATATTCGACTGACGGCACCAGCGGTCGGTGAAATAACGCTGTCGTCAGGACCAGCCATAAGCTAATCGCGACGATCGCGCCGACTATGACCAGCACGCGGCGACGGTCCCACCATACGCGCAAGCGCAAACGCCGATGGTCGATCCGCACGGCGTCCACTGCGCCAACCAGAATCAGGGACACGATTATCGCCGCGCCGGTGACGTAGCCGATCGGGTCGGCCGTGAGCCACATCGCGATCGCGACGCCCAGTCCCGCCGCGCGAATCACGCTCGGTCGCCGCCGCATGCTCTCGGCGATTGCAATCGCGATCATCATGAAGGTCAGCGATGCAATCGCGGTCGAGCCGCCGAGCGAAAAATAAGTGATGCTCGGTGAAATCGCGATCAACGCGGCAAAGGCCAGCGCTCCCGCGCGTCCCAGCACCTGGCTCAGCGCAAACCCGGTGGCGATGAGCAGCAGGCCGCATAGCGTCACGACGATTCGCGAGCTCGCATCGGACGCGCCGATCGCCGCGAAGATCCAGCCCTGGATGATCGTCACCCACGACGCATCCGAGAGCGCGTAAGCAAGCCGGCCGTGCTGCGCGATGAGGAAACTGGTGAGCGCGTCCGTACTCTGCGCCGCGTCGAGCGGACGCGCTCCCAGAGCGATCGTGCGTGTGATGAGTGCGTACGCCGCGACCATGTACCAGCCGAGATGCTCGGCCGTGACGACGTAAACGGCGCGCGAGAGCCGTGCGTGACTGAGGTCGAAGGCGAGCTTGGTGGTCACCTGCGCGGCGGGCGGCTCATGCTCGCCGGGCTCGCTGGATTCGTAGTCGAGCCGCCACTCGTCGTCTGGAATTATTTGCGCGCCTGCCATTTTTTTATGTTCTTGCGCTCTCGCTATTGCGCGCAGCGCGCGTTGTCAACGCCGGCGCGCCGAAAAATTAATGCATCCGAAATACGGTTTGCCCCTTGAGCGAACCGACGGCGCGGCTATGCTGGAAGATTCGGGTCACGCGACAATGCCCAGGATCGAAATAAATACCCGCCGTTTGATCAACGGCACGCTCTCGTTTCTCGCGCTCGCCGCGATTATCGCGCTGTTCTTCGCGTATCGCAGCCACGCTCCGCATTTGATCCCGCACAAGGTCCCTGTCTCGATCCGCCATCTTCCATACTACGCGTTCTGCTCGTTTTACCGGATGCTCGCCGCGTACATCATCGCGCTGATTTTTTCGATCCTCTACGGCATGGCGGCGGCGCGCGGCGGGCTCTACGAGCGCATCCTGATTCCCGCGATCGACATCGCGCAGTCGGTGCCGGTGGTCGGGTTCTTCCCGGCCGCGGTTTTTTTCTTCGTCGCGCTGACGCATGGCAGCCGCCTCGGGGTCGAGATGGCGGCGGTCTTTCTCATCTTCACCAGCCAGGCGTGGAACATGGCGCTCGGCGTTTACGAAGCGGTCAAAACCATTCCCGACGATTCCCGGGAGGCGCTCGAGACCTTCGGCGGCCGTGGATGGCTCAAGTTCAAGCGTCTGCTGCTGCCCGCCAGCATTCCGAAGCTCGTGTACAACTCGATTCTGTCGTGGGTTGCGGGGTGGTACTTCCTCATCGCGTGCGAAATTATCACGGCCGGTCCTGCCACCTACCGGCTGCCGGGGCTTGGCAGCTTTCTGTGGCAGGCCTCCGAGAAAGGACGCAACTTCGATCTGGCCGCGGGCCTGCTCACCCTGCTCGCGATCATCGTGCTGATGGACATGATTGTCTGGCAGCCGCTATCCACGTGGGCGGAGAAGTTCAAGTACGAATTCGCGGCGTCGTCCGGCGCCGTGCAATCGCTCGGGATGTTCGACGCGTTGTCGGGCGTCGGACCCGCGGTCACGCGCGCGCTGCGCCTCATCCTGGTGCCGCCGCTCCGGACGATCGGCCGTGCGTTGAACGCCCTCCCGAGCGGCCCGCAGCTCACGCCCGAACAAAGCAAGCGCGTCGGCGCGATCGTGCGAACGGTGATCATCGGATCGATCGTGATCTTCACGAGTTGGGCGTTGTTCCGCGGCCTGGTCGCACTTATCAGAACGCTATCGCAGCCGTGGCCATCTGACGCGAAACAAATCCCCGAAGCGATCGTCCTCTCGACCATTCGCATGACGATTGCCTACGCGATCTCGCTGGCGTGGACGATACCGTGCGCGCTGGCCGCCAGCGAGAGTCCGCGTTTTAACCGAATCTTGTCGCCGGTCGCGGAAATTGTCGGATCGATGCCCGCGACGGCGCTGTTCCCGATCATCGTTGCCGCCTTCATCGAATTTACCGGCGGGATGAATGTCGCGTCGATCGTGCTCATCCTCACCGGCATGCAATGGTACCTGCTGTTCAACCTGCTCGCAGGAATCAACCAGGTGCCCGAGGACTTGAAGGAAGCCGCGCGCGCGTTCGGCCTCTCACGAGTCGCGCGATGGCGCAAGCTGATTCTACCGGCTGTGGCGCCGTCGCTGATCACCGGCAGCATCACAGCCTGGGGCGGCGGATGGAACGCGCTAATCCTATCGGAATATTTTGTGTACAACGGTCAGACCCACCAGGTTCTTGGAATCGGATCGCTGCTGGACGCTGCCACCTACAGTAACAATGGCAACAGCGTGATGATCCTGCTGAGCCTCCTATCGATGGTAGCGGTAGTGCTAATGTTGAACCGCCTCATGTGGCGGCCCTTGTACAACCTTGCCACGGAGCGCTACAGGCTGGACTACTGACGCGTCCCACAATGTGCGATTCGGACTCATCTGACCCATGGCCTTCCTCGAGCTTAAAAACATCTCGAAAAGTTTTGCCCACGCAAAAGGCACGTTACTCGTGCTCAACGACATCAGTTTTAACGTCGAGGAGGGCGAGTTCGTCGCGATCGTCGGCCCCTCGGGCTGCGGCAAATCAACCTTACTGCGCATCATCAACGGCATCGTGCCGATGACTTCCGGACAGGTGTTGTACCGAGGCCGCCAGGTCGACGGGATCAATATGGAATGCGCGCTCGTGTTCCAGTCGTTCGCGCTGCTGCCGTGGCTGTCGGTCAAGGCCAACGTCGAGCTCGGTCTCGAAGCGCAAGGACTGCCGCCGGCTGAGCGCGAGAAGCGTGCCGGAATCTATATCGACAAAGTCGGCCTCGACGGCTTCGAGGAAGCCTACCCGCGCGAACTCTCGGGCGGGATGAAGCAAAGGGTCGGGTTTGCGCGCGCGCTTGCGGTCGAGCCCAAGGTGCTGCTGATGGACGAGCCGTTCTCCGCGCTCGACGCCCTGACTGCGATCACGCTGCGCGAGGAGTTGCTCGACATCTGGCAATCGCCCGACATGCCGGTGAAAAATATCGTGCACGTCACCCATATCATCGAGGAGGCGATCGAGCTTGCCGATCGGATCATCGTGATGGCGGCGAGCCCGGGGCGCATCGTCAAGGATCTCAAGGTCGAGTTGCCGAGACCGCGCGACCGCCGCACTGAAGCTTTCAACGCCCTGACCGACAAGGTCTTCTCGCTGATCGAGGAGCGCGGCTGATGGCGACGCCAATCATCGCTCCGCTGCCCGATTGCGGATTGACGCTGGTGTTCGGCCTGCTCGAATTGCTCGAAGATCGCGGCGGGCACGAGGACGGTTACAAAATCGCGCGCGATCTCAATTTCAAATTCGGCGATTTGCTCAAGGTGATGAAGGCCGGAGAAATTCTCGGCTTGGTTTCGACTCCGACCGGAGACGTAGTGCTCGAGCCGCTCGGAAAACAATTTCTCGAGGCGAAGGTCAACGAGCGCAAGCTGATTGTGCGCGAGCAGTTGAAGAAACACAGTCTCTTCAGCTACTTCACTCGGCTGCTCAAGGGGCAGGAGGATAAGTCTTTAACCCGGGAAGTCGCGCTCGAACACCTCGCAATGCTCCTGCCGAGCGAAAAGCCGGAGCGCCAATTCATGACGATGGTGAACTGGGGGCGCTATGCCGAGCTGTTCGGCTATAACAAGGACGAAGACCGCTTCTATCTCGACAACGAATAGGGAGAACCGCAATGGCGACGGAAGCTGAAAAAATCGTGACCGATTTCTGCAACGCATGGCCGCGCAAGAACGTCGACGAATTGCTCGGCTTCTTCACCGACGACGCCGTCTACCACAACATCCCGCTCGAGTCGGCCAAGGGCAAAGACGCCATCCGCAGCGTCATCAATACCTTTCTGCCGATGGCCAAGTCGCTGCATTTCAAGGTGATGCATACCGCCAGCGCCGGCAACGTAGTNTTCAACGAGCGGGTCGACGTCTTCGATCTGGGCAACGGCAAAACGATCTCGNTGCCGGTAGCNGGCGTGTTCGAAATCACCGGCTCGAAGATCAGCGCATGGCGCGACTACTTCGACATGGCGATGTACACCAAGCAGATGCAGTAGCTCGCTCCCGCACCGCTTCATGCCGGTATAACATCGCTGGATGGCCCCGCCCACCACCCACGCCATCATCGGCACCGCCGGACATATCGATCACGGCAAGACCGCGCTCATCAAGGCGCTTACCGGGCAGGACACCGATCGTCTCAAGGAGGAGAAGGAGCGGGGGATCTCGATCGACCTCGGCTTCGCCTACTTCACGCTGCCCGACGGCACTCGCGCCGGCATCGTGGACGTCCCCGGCCACGAGCGCTTCATCCGCAACATGCTTGCCGGCGCACACGGAATCGATCTTGTGCTGTTCACCGTGGCCGCCGACGACGGCGTGATGCCGCAGACTGAGGAGCATCTCGACATACTGCATCTGCTCGGCACGAGACGCGGCATCTTCGTGATCACTAAGGCCGACCTCGCAGACGCCGCGCGACTTCGCGACGTGCACGACGAGATCGAGCTGCTGGCCGACGGCACCACGCTCGCGGGCGCGCCGGTTATCGAGGTGTCGTCGATCACCGGCCTCGGCCTCGACCAACTGCGCGATGAGATCGTTCGCCAGCTCTACGGCTTCCAGGCGCGCCGCGCCACCGGGATCTTCCGGCTGCCGCTCGATCGCGCGTTCGTCATCAAGGGACATGGCATCGTCGTGACCGGCACCGCGATGGGCGCCGAGGTCCGCGTCGGCGACAAGCTGCGCGTGCTGCCGTCGAACGCCGAGGTCCGCGTGCGCTCGATCCAGGTGCATTCGGACTCGGTGGAGAGCGCCGGCCTGTGCCAGCGCGTCGCGCTGAATCTCACGGGCGCTGAAAAGCTCGAGCTGGCGCGCGGCGACGTACTCGCCGACGAGCGGCTCGAATCCGCAACCACGCGCTTCGACGCATGGCTCGAGATTCGTCCGGCCGCCAAGCGCGCGCTCAAGAACAACACACGCGTGCGGCTGTTCATCGGCACCGCCGAAACTATCGCGCGCGCGATCGTGCTAGACGAGGCGGACGCTTTGGCGCCCAAAGCGGCGGGCTTCGCGCAGCTGGTGGCTGAGGGCGCCGTCGTCGCGCTGGCGGGCGACCGCTTCGTCATCCGCGACGAGACCAATTCGCGCACACTCGGCGGCGGCATCGTGTTGAATCCGCTCGGCCGCCGCATCCGCAAGCCGATCGAGACCTATCGGGCAAATCTCAGGAGGCTCAAAGATTCGACCGGCGCCAACGCGCTCGAAGCGCTGATCAATCTGCAGGAGAGTTTCGCACTCGGCCCGACCAGGATCGCAACTCTCATGAATATTCCTGACGCGGAGGCCGCTGGAGCGCTGCGTCAGGCGCCGCCCTTCGTCAAGCTATCGGTCGGCGACGAAGAAGCTTTCACCACGCGAACCAAGTGGGAGGAGCTGAAGCGCTTTGCGCTCGATGCGCTCGCGACGCATCACAAAAGTGAGCCGCTGTCGGCGGGCCTTGAGATGGAAGCGCTGCGGACGCGGCTGCCGTACGAAATCGGCGCGCGCGCATTCCGTCCGATCATCGATCGCCTCGGCCATGAATCCGCAATCGTGCGCGAAGAAAGTGTGCTGAGGCTGAGGAGTCATCGGGTCCAACTCGGCGGCGACGCCCTGACGCTCGGTGCGCGGATCGAAGCGGTGCTGACCGGCGCGCAGTTCCAACCACCGGATCTCAAGCAACTGGCAGAAGCTTTGAAGATTCCCGCCGGCCAACTCCCGCACCTGAGAACCGTGCTACTCGCGATGGAACGCGAAGGCCGAATCGACAAAATAGCGACCGATCTTTATTTCAGCCGCGCCGCCGCCGACGCCGCAAAAGATCGCCTCGTCGAGTATCTCGAGACTCACGCGGAAATCACAGCCGCAGTCTTCCGTGATCTACTAGGCGCGTCGCGCAAATTCGCAATCGCGCTGCTCGATCACTTCGACCACATCGGCGTGACGACNNGNGTCGGNGACNCNCGCCGCCTGCGCCCCCGCTGACATCGCCTCTGCGATGCGCGACAATACCCGCGATGTCCAAGAATAAGGACAATAATCCCTCGCGGGGCGATCTCATTCGCCTGACGGCGCGGTGCAAGGCTGCGGGTTGAGCCGGTAAGCTCGGTCCGGCGGACCTCTCTGCAGTCCTCGCGCGGCTCGATTTGCCGAGCCATCCTGATTTGCTCGTCGGAATATCCACGGGCGACGACGCTGGAGTGTTCCGTCTTTCCGACGAGATCGCGATCGTCAACACCGTCGATTTTTTTACGCCGGTAGTAGACGATCCTTTCACCTACGGACAAATCTCCGCCGCGAACGCGCTGTCGGACGTCTATGCGATGGGCGGAGTGCCGCGCACCGCGCTCAACATCGTATGCTGGCCGCAGAGCGGATTACCGGGCGAGATGCTTGCCGATATTTTGCGCGGCGCCGCCGAGAAGGCACGCGAGGCTGGCGTCGTGATCGTCGGCGGTCACACGGTCGCCGATGAGGAAGTGAAATTCGGGATGGCGATCACCGGCGTAATCGATCCGCGGCGAATCGTGCGCAACGTTGGCGCGCAAGCCGGCGACGCGCTCGTGCTCAGCAAGGCGCTCGGCACCGGAATTTTGATGACCGCGTTCAAGCGCGACGCGCTCGGCGACGACGCTTATCAGGCCGCTGTCCGCTCGATGATCCAGCTCAACGCCGCCGCGGCATCCGCGATGCTGAAGTACGATGTTCACGCGGCGACGGACGTCACCGGCTTCGGGCTCGCCGGTCATGCGCTCAAGATGGCCGAGGGCAGCGGCGTTACGTTCGTGTTCGAAGAATCCGACCTGCCGCTACTGCCCGGAGTGCTCGAGCAATGCCGTGCCGGCATGATTCCCGGCGGCGGCGAGCGCAATCGCGAGTACTACGCGCCGAGCGTTCGCATCTCCGACGAAGTCTCGGACGAGATCGCGACGATTGCCTTCGATCCGCAGACCTCGGGCGGATTGCTGATCGCGATTCCCGACAACCAGGCGCTCGAACTGATCGCCGAGCTTCAGGGATGCGGGCATCGCGAGGCCGCGATCGTCGGCCGCGTCGTCGCGCGTCGCGAGCATCCGATCGAACTAGTCTGACTACTGCGCGCCTGACCTCAGAATCTGCCCAGGCAGGTAGCCCGAATGATGCCCATGCTCGTAGAGCACGTCGCCGTTGACGATGGTGTATTCGACGCCCTCTGCCGGCATCACGAGCCTGCGGCCGCCGCCGGGCAAATCGTTCTGCATGCGCGCGCGTTTGGCCGAGCCAATCTTGCGCTCGTCGAAGATCGCGACGTCGGCGGGCAGCCCGACCTTGAGCCGGCCGCGATCCTTGATTCCGAAGAAGTCCGCCGGTTCCGACGTGATTCGCTTGACTGCGTTTTCCAGTGTCAGCGCCTGCCGCTCGCGCACCCAGGTGCCGAGCAAGTAGGTGCAATAGCCCGCGTCGCACAGCATGTTGACGTGGGCGCCGCCGTCGGACAGCCCGATCATGGTGCGCGGGTCCGCAATCAGCCGCTGAATTCCTTCATCGTGATACTGCTGCATCGTGTACTGGATATTCAGATCGTCCTCGAGCGCGAGGTCGAAGAACGTGTCGAGCGGATCCTCGTGGCGCTGCTCGGCAATTTCGCCGACGGTTTTGCGCTCATAGTGTTTGAGCGTGAGACTCGCGGTCTCGAGCACCTCGACCCGATTCCATTTGCCCTGGAACAGATGCGGCCGCTTGAGCTCCTCGCGAAACGCGCCGCGAAATTGAGGATTGCGGTAAAACTCCTTCTGCCGTTCGAGGGGCTGATTGAACACCGGTCCCCACAGCTCCATGTCGGCGAACGAAAACGGATTGCGCAAATCCATCTGCACCACGAACGGCTTGCACAGCACCTGCGGCACGCCGCCGCGTTTGATCAGCGGCTCGAGGCGCCGCAGAGTATCTTCGCTGGCCTCGGGCCGGTCGGGACGGCTCGCCATCGCGAGCCAGGTGACCGGGCGCATGCTCTCGTCGAGCAGAAATTCCAGCAATCCCTGCTCGTCCTCCGACATCCGTCCCGCACGCCGCGTGAGCGCCACTTCGATCGCGCCGCGGCCCGCGTCACGCAGGACGTTCGCNTANGCNTTGAGCTCGTCGCTCGACGCCAGCCGGCACGCGAGCGGACGCCCCTGGTAGCCGATATGCTGCGGCAGGGTCGTCGTGGAAAATCCGAAGGCGCCGGCATCCATCGCCTCGCGCAGCAACGCCGCGACCCGCGCCGTTTCACCGGGCGTGGCCTCGCGCTCCATCGACTCGTCGCCGAGCACGTAATGCCGGAACGGAGTCAGCGGCGCCAGGAACGCGAAATTGATTCCCGCGCCGCGCCGCTCGGCCGCCGCCATGAATTCCGGAAATGTCTCCCACTCCCACGTCAGCCCCTTCGACAGCGCCTCGAACGGAATCGCCTCGACGTTGACCAGGTCCCACGCAGCCACTTCGCGCGCCGCGGGCTTGCACGGCGCGATACCCACGCCGCAATTTCCCATCATGACGGTCGTAACGCCGTGCCACGAAGTGCAACTGACCAAGGGGTCCCAGCAGATCTGCGCGTCGTAGTGAGTATGCGGATCGACGAAGCCGGGCGCGACGATCAGGTCCGACGCATCGATCGTTTCCGTGGCGCCGTCGGTAACTTTTCCGATCTCCGCGACCTTTCCGTCCTTGACCGCGACGTCGGCGCGTCGGCGAAACGCGCCGGTGCCGTCGATAACCGTTCCGTGCTTGATATCAGGTCGTAAGCCATTTCATATTCTCCAGGATGCGATCTCGAGAGAACCAATGTGACTCTCGGTATCGCAGGAAGGGAGGTCGTGGCGCAAGGATTGTTGCGAAAGCGTGTGTTCTTTAAAGCACACGAATTGCGGTAATGATGCCGTCTGCTATCTAGAAGTCATACTGAGCCGACAAATTGATGCGTCAAAACCGAGTACGATCGCAAGAGTTACGTGATTGAATGAGCCGAGCACTTGCCACGATCGCGATCCTAGGCGCAACAACCATCCTCTTATATGATTCGGTTCGTCGCGCGCATTTCGTGGAAAGGAGACGAGTCGGATGA
>JGI12635J15846_10005916_pt1 | contig 10536 bp, 10 predicted proteins | sample BlaSpr_A8_OM2_M2_FD_15846 | JGI IMG/M metagenome (IMG submission 15846) | reverse complement strand
CCCCAAACGCAGTCTCGGCGATAACCAGACCCGAGCGCAACCGATTGTGGCTGCGGCTCGCAGTGCTGCTCCGGCCTCCTTCCCGCATCGCCACGGAGAGGTTCGGCTGCCAAACCTGCAATGCAGGCACCAGCCCGAAAATGACGCCCGTGACAATGGCTATTCCCACGGTGAAGAGCAGGACGTGGTAGTCAACGCTTACTTCCTGCGCCCGCGGCAAATTGCTGGGATACAACCGCAGAATTGCCGCAAGGCTTAAGCTGGCTGCGGCAATGCCTAAGACCGCGCCGGCGAGAGAAAGGGACAAAGACTCCGCTATCAGTTGCCGGATCACTCGTCCTCGAGTCGCGCCCAGCGCAGCGCGGATAGCGATTTCGCGCGCGCGACCACTGGCACGGGCAAGCAGCAGATTAGCCACATTGGCGCATGCGATCAGAAGGACCAGCCCGACGGCCCCGAACAACACCAGCAGCGGAGTGCGGGTATCGCCCACCAGGTCCTCAAGCTGGGACCGCGCTCCCATCCCTGCGTGGGAATTGCTTGTCGGATACTCAGTCGCAAGGGCATGGGTGATCGAGGACAGGTCTGCGTTCGCCTGGTCGAGGGTAACTCCGGGTCTGAGCCTGGCGATCACATTCAACGAATCATTGCCGCGCTGGGCGGTCATCGGCGTGTCTTTGGGATCGTCGGGCGTGGCCATGCGTGAAAATGTCAGCCAGATGTCGCGTGCCTGGGCTCGCACAGGGAACTGAAAACCGGCGGGCATGACCCCTACAACCGTGTATACCCGACCGTTCAGGTTCACCGTTCGGCCCACCACACTCCGGTCGGCATTGAAGTACCGTCGCCAGAAGACGTCGCTCAGCACCACGACCAAGCGTCCCGGTTCATCTTCCGACGCCAGAAAACCCCGGCCCACCGCAGGCTGTGTGCCCAGCAAATGAAACAGGCTGGCGGAGACGATCTCTGCATTCACGTGCAAGGACGGCCCGGCACCGGTCAGGGTGTATTCGTTGTCCTGGTACGCCGCAATGTCGGTGAAGGAATGATTGCGGGCACGAACATCAGCAAAGTTGGGATAAGAAACGCTCTCGTTGGGAATCGCCGGAGCACTGCGCGCGTCGAACCCGCCGATCGAAATCAATTGTCCGGGATTGGCAAAGGGGAGCGGGCGCAGTAAAACCCCGTTTACGATGCTGAAGATCGCGGTGTTCGCCCCAATGCCCAAGGCGAGCGTCAGTACTGCGACCGCTGTGAACCCAGGCGATTTCCACAGAATGCGGAGCCCATAGCGAAGATCCTGGAACAGCGTTTGCATTGGTTCGCCTCCTGGTGCAACCGGTCAATCCTCGGCTTAAGTATGGCAATTCTCCTGCCACGAGAAACACGCTAAGTTTCTGAAAAACATGGCGGTAACGGAGCGTGAGAGAGATCGGGGTGTTCGCTTGTGGGAATGGTTGTGCGGCATCGCACATTTGCTCGCTCCCGTCGACTGGATGATTTCTCAGAATCCCCGTTTTTCCACAGGCAATTCGCTCGCACCCGGATGGCTGAACCCATGGTTTGTGGTATATATGTCTGCCGCATTCATTACAGCCATACGCCTCAGGCGAGGAGAAAAAGGTCATCATGGATCTCTTTCATCGCAAGTCACAGGGCAAGGACACGCCCACTGGCCGCGACTGCCAGTTCTGTTACCGCGTTGATCCGGATTTCACCAAGCGTGACCCCATGGATCGCTTAGTTCTATCAAAGTTAGATGACACTGCCGCCGCCCATCTCACCGAGGACGGGTACGTCAAACATCGCATCGCTGAATTGTTGAAGAAGCGCGCCCTCGACGACATTGGCATCAGTTTGGCGAAATCGGCTTAAGCTCCTTTTTTCAGGGCTCTCAAGGGCTTGGCAACAAGCCGCTTAGCAGTTGAAGCAAGAGCTATAACCCCTGTGCAACCCCGCAACACACACGTCCAACACACCCACTTATGTACCTCAATCACTGTAGGTACACAGGAGGTGCTTATCCGATACAATGTACCTACCGTGAATATCAATGCCCCCACGACCAGCCAGCATTCAATCGAAGTCCACGAAGTCTGCGATCGGCTCCAGAGAATGGGCTACGCGCAATCCAAGCGGATACGCATCTATGGTCAGGAATTTGAGGTAGTTTCCAACCCCTTTCCTCAGGGGGATGGAATCGCCATCCGGGCGTTTTCCAAACGAGAGACGCAAGCGCGGACGCTGCGCCTTCCTTTGCCGGTTGTGCAAATGGTAACCAGACAAAAACAAAAGAAAATAGCCTGACGGTTTCTCAGGAGATGGTCTCACTGCCACTTCGGGGGGCATATCTCTGCATTGCCATGTCCACGATCTCGCCAATCAGTTGCGTGTAGGATCGGCCAGAAGCCTTGGCAGCCATGGCAAATTCCTGCTTGCTCGAAAGCCACGGATTCGGGTTTGCCTCGATTACGTACACCTCGCCTTTCGGTGTGAGGCGCATGTCAATACGGCCGTAGTCGCGCAGCTTCACAGCCTGATAGGCCGCCAACGCGGTCTCTTGCAGCCGAGTGATCGTCTCCTCGTCGAGGTCGGTAGCCAGATGCGATTTGGTGAGCTTGTGAGCCTGGGTATCCTTGTCGAACTTCACGTCGTAGCTGGCGATCTTCGGAGTGCCTTTCGGCAGACGTGAGAGGTCGAGTTCGACCAGCGGCAGGGTTTGAGCGTGCTCATAGCTGCCCAGGATGGCGGCGTAGATCTCGCGACCCTCGATGTACTCCTCGATCAAGGCTGGTGAATCGAACTCGTTCTGAATGTATTCCACCCGCTCCATGAGTTCCTTCACGCTGTTCACGACCGCGTCGGCGCTGATGCCGATGGAACCGTCTTCCGAGACCGGCTTCACGATCAGTGGGAACGCGATGTCATGCGCGTGCTCGATCCGTCCGCGATAGGAGGTTGCAAAGAACGGCGTCTTGATGCCGTGGAACTCGAACATCTTTTTGGCCGTCCCCTTATCTTGAGCGAGGAAATGCGCATGGGGACCACCGCCCGTGTACGGCATATCCAGCAGGTCCATATAGGCCGCGACATTCATTTCCTTGGTGTCGTCGCCGGCAAAAGACTCGGTCAGATTGAACACCAAATCCGCATCGCACTTTGCCAGGGACGTTAGACACTGCGGCCGGCCGTCCAGCACTTGATAGAACGGTTCATGGCCGAGCTTCTCGAGTGCTTCGAAGATCTCTTCCCGATCTTCCTTTTCGGTTCGCGTCTTGCGTTTGGGCTTTGGCTTGCGCGCGGAAGTCTTCTCCTCCGCGACGGCCTCGGCTGCCACCGTCTCGTCTTCCCAAACGTCATAAAGCACGGCGACTTTCAGCTTCGCGCTGGTCATTGCGGCCTCCAGCTTCTAACCGAATCATAGTTCTTCATTCGTGTCCTTGACGCACAAAATCGCGATATACAAAACTGGACGCACAAGATCCTTGATTTGCAAAATCATGGATGCACAAACTTTCCCCGCGCCATGTAATTCATGGCCAACGCCGTTACATAGACAGTGATCTGGATCAGGTGTTCGGACTCCCGGCTGGTATCGGCAAGTAAACCGAGTTCATCGATTCTCTTCTCGATCACCTCAATCAATCGCTTGATCAGTGGGCGCTGGGCGCCAGTCCAGTAGGCAACTTTGTCGACTACTGCTTTCCTCTGCGCATGCAGGAATTCGTGCGCGGGCTTCGCCGTCTTGCGTCTTTTGGAAGCATCGAAAATGTCTCGCAAGTCGGTATCCAACGCCAAATCCCCGAGCGGGACCTCATCGTTGACCCGCTGGTAGAACTCGGACACCGTGGCTTCCATTTCGTCGACCGTGATGTCCGTGCGGCCACGGCGGCGCACCGGATCCACGTTGCCCAATTTTCTGGCGATCCGATTCATATACTTCAGCTTCGCCATCGCGCCCCAGCCTCGGTAGCGCTTGCGCCAGGCGGAACGCGGAGTCAGCCACACCGCGAAAGTTTCAGCGAAGTCTTCGTCGGGATGTTTCTGCGCATACCAGCCTGCCAAGTGGCGGACAAAGTTTCGCGAGAATGGAATGGGCCGATAGTTGTCGTGATAGGGGCGGCGAAAGGGACCAAAGAGCTGTTTCCATTCTGGCGTCTGGTGGAGCTTGTAGGCGTAGTTGAACGCGTGCCCGGCTTCATGCCTGAGATACATCATGATCTCGCGTGCATCCTCGAGGTCATTCATCTCCTTCTCGAGATGAGCCAGGTCCGCGTTCGCGAGATAGAAAGGAATGCCGATCACCGGCTCCCCGGACGGGCAGCCCCACTCGTCGGTGAGATAGCAGAGCGGACGGAACTTCATCAACCTCTTTTGCTCGAGCTCACGATACAACTGTTGTACCAAACGCTGTAATGGCGACCCCTCAATCTTCAGACCAAGGTCGCGAATTGGTTTATTCAGGATGTCCTGCAAACCGGGCCGTGATTTTTCGAGTTCGTGCACGAGAGATCTTAAGATGTCAATTTAGAACAAGTCGGGAACAAAAGGGGAGAGGAAGGGATAGTCTGCTCTAATTTCAAACATTAGCAAATTGCATGCCATGGTTCGTAGATCACCGCAGATCACGGACCAAAGATAGCTCAAGCCGGAAAAGCCAAGCAACTTACGCGCCCCTCACAAAGTACAACTGTCATGTTATCAACTTATTGTGTCCTGTCGTCGCAACGCTTAGGCTATGCGTACGTAGGCCCGGACGCCTCGTCCGGGCAGCCGCGCGAAGGTCGAATAGCATTCGTGCCAGACTCGGGCCTGAGTCGCATTGTAAACTACTGAATGTTTGCATCGCATGGTCAGCTGGTTACATCTACTGAAAAAGCGATGTTTGACAGTTGCGCGAGCGCGCCTCTAGAATCGACGACATAATGTTGGACCAGTACCAGAGAAACTTCGACTGCATGTGCTGTTGTACTTGTTGTTGCGCAGTCGTGTCTTCTGGCGCCGGGAGGTTGCTGACCTAGAAAGTTTTTAGTCCCAGCACTTATCGAACCCACCGCCAGTAGAAAGCTGGTGGTGGGTTTTTCTTTTTTATGGCACAAACTGAAACGGCAAAAGAGACGAAGGCACAACGAGTCGAGCGCCTGAAGCGGGAGAAAAATCCGTGGGAGGCACTCGACGAAATCCGGAGCTTCGCGCGAAACGGCTTTGGTTCTATCCCGCCCGAATGGCTGGGCACCTACTTCCGCTGGTGGGGCGTTTACACCCAGGGAGACGGGGCAGGCGTGGTCGGCGGACAAGGCGGCGAGGGCAAGGCGTTGCCTTGCTTCATGGTTCGCATCCGCATCGCCAACGGTATTCTGAATTCCTCTCAACTGCGAATCATCGCTGAACTAACCCAGCACCATGCTCGCGGGATTGCCGATCTCACTGTGCGGCAGAACATCCAACTTCACTGGGTAACCATCGAAGCGCTTCCGGAGATTCTTGAAGCGCTGTGGCAATGCGGCCTGAACACCATGGGCGCTTGCGGTGATGTCACACGAAACATCACCGGCTGCCCGGTCGCAGGCGTGGATGCCGACGAAATCTGTGATGCGTCGCCGCTCGCGCTTGCTGCGACGCAAACGTTGGTTGGTAATCCCGACTTTTACAACCTGCCTCGCAAGTTCAAGATCTCGATTACCGGCTGCCGGGTTTGGTGCGCCTACCCGGAGATCAACGATATCGGTTTGACTGCGATCACGCGCACGCTCAACGGTAAACCGGAAAGCGGTTTCTCGTTACGTGTTGGTGGCGGGCTATCGGCCGAACCACATCTCGCGACCCGTCTGAATGCATTCGTGCACTGGAACCAGGTCGAGCCAGTCATCAAGGGCATCGCTGAACTCTTCCGAGAGTCGAGCGAATTGCGGGAGCATCGCGAGCGGGCGCGGCTCAAGTTTCTGTTCCTGCGGCACGGCTGGACCGCTGACGACTTCCAGAAAGAACTGGAGCAACGAGTTGGATTCCGTCTGGATCCCGCCGAGCGTGAAGAGGCCCCGGCTGACGTGTACCGCGACCACATCGGAATCCACGCTCAGAAACAGCCTGGCTATTGCTATCTGGGGGCGGCGGTATTACGCGGGCGAATCACGGCGGAACAAATGCGCAACGCAGCCGACCTCGCCGATCATTTCGCCAACGGCGAGTTGCGGACCACGAACATGCAAAACCTGCTCGTGGTGAACGTGCCGCAGTTGGAGGCGGAATCGCTGGCGAAAGAACTGGACGCGATCGGATTGCGCGTCGGCGGCTCGCCTTTCTGGCGCGGAGCCGTTGCCTGCAGCGGCACCGAATTCTGCAAACTGGCGATCACCGAGACCAAGAGCTTTTCCCGATGGCTGGTCGAGGAATTGGAAGAGCGGCTCCCCGGCTTCGAGCAGCATTTGAAACTGCACGTAACGGGGTGCCCCAACAGTTGCGGTCAACACTGGATCGCCGACATTGGGATCGAAGGCAAGAAGCTGAAAGTCGGCGACCGCATGGCAGACGCCTACTACTTCTGCCTGGGCGGCGCGGTGGGGCTGCATCAGTCGATCGCGCGGCCCGTCGGTTATCGCTGCCTCGCCAAAGAAGTGCCGGACGCGATTGAGCGCTTGTTGCGGCGTTATTTGATCGACCGTGTCAGCACTGAGAACCTGCGTCAGTTTTTCGCGCGCCACGACGATGCAGAGTTGCGTGGGTTCCTGGCCGGAGAAGTGGTTGAAGCTGTGCCCCGAGATCTGTCGCCCGGGCGCGTGCCTCACGGAATCGAAGGTTAGCTATTAGCAGGAGAGGAGAGGTGAGTTGAAGTGAATAGTCTATTTCCCATTTTCGTGAAACTGGATGGCCGCCAGATACTCGTGGTGGGCGCCGGACGAGTCGGCGAGCCCAAGATTCGCGGACTGTTGCCGACCGGGGCAAAGATTCGCGTGGTCGCGCGAGAGGCGAGCGCAGCGGTGCGGGAGTGGGCCCGTAACGGCGAAATCGTACTTGAAGAACGCGGCTTCGTTCCGTCAGATCTGGACAATGTCTTCCTGGTTGTGGTGGCGACATCTTCGCGTGACCTGAATGAGCTCATATTCAGGGAGGCAGAGTCTCGCCGCATTCTGTGCAACGTAGTGGATGTTCCCGAGCAGTGTGATTTCTATTATCCGGCCGTGGTTCGGCGCGGCGATCTGCAGATTGCGATTTCAACCTCAGGGCAGAGTCCGTCACTCGCCCAAAAACTTCGGCAGCAACTGGAACGGCAGTTCGGACCCGGATATGCGCGCTGGGTCGCGGAACTGGGCGAGACTCGGCGAAAAGTTCTGGCGAGCGACCTTGACCAAGAACGCAAACGGTTTCTGTTGCAGTCGCTGGCAAGCGTCGAAGCTTTCGAGGCCACGATCATGGCTGGCTCGGAAACGAACGGAAGGAGTGCTGCAGTATGACAGGTAAGGTGTACCTCGTCGGCGCAGGACCCGGCGATCCCGAACTACTGACCCTCAAAGCCGCTCGCGTGCTGAAACACGCAGATGTCGTGTTGCATGACGAGCTTGTCGGCGCACAGATACTCCGCCTCGTTCCAACCCACGCGCAAGTCCGTAACGTCGGCAAGCGCTGTGGGAAAAAGAACATCAGCCAGGAAGAGATCAACTTCCTCATGGTCACGCTGGCTGCATCCGGATCGCAGGTGGTGCGGCTCAAGGGCGGTGATCCCCTGATCTTCGGGCGCGTCGGCGAAGAAATTGCAGCCCTGCGCAAAGCGAACATCGAGTTTGAGATTGTTCCGGGCATCACGGCGGCCCTGGGGGCTGCATCGACCGCGCAAATTCCCTTGACCCATCGCCAATCTTCCCACGCCTTGGTTTTCCTCGCGGGACATTCAGCGAGTAGAGCGGATCCAACCAATTGGCACGCGCTCGTGTCTTTGGGAGCCACCATCGTGATCTACATGCCCGGCCAGCATTATTCGGAAATTGCCCACAAGCTCCGGGCTGCTGGCCTGTCGGACGAAACATCGTGCGCGATTATTTCGCGGGCCACGACGTCGGAAGAACAAGTCTTTTCAACCAATGTTAAGACCCTGGGCGATGCTCCCCGCCTCCCCGCGCCGACGCTGCTCGTAATCGGAGAGGTTCTGCGGCATGCCGGCCATCCCTTCTCACCGGAAGAACTCGGAGCCTCGAAGTTCGGGTTCCCGAATTGTTGGCCTTCGAGCGAACCTTCCCTTGTGATGCAAGCGGAACCAGAACTTTCACCGGGTTCGAGCGCTGGACTCGGAGATGAGGAGCAGGGAGCATGAAAGAGGGGGTGGAAAGAATCCGTCAGTTGGTCGAGCAGTGGAGTCCTGAAGACTTGTTGCGTTGGGCGTTCGTAACGTTCGGAGGCTATATCGAAATTGCATCGGGCTTCGGCGCCGAGGGCGTCGTGCTCATTGACATCGCGGCCAGGGTGCAACCAGAATTCCGTATCTTCACCCTCGACACCGATTTCTTGTTTCCCGAGACCTACAATCTCATCGAGCGAATTGAAAAGCGCTACGGGATCCGCGTGGAGAGGCTTAGGTCCACTCTGACGCCGGATGACCAGAAACGTTTACACGGACCGGCACTCTGGGGCCGCGATCCGGATGCTTGCTGCAATCTCCGAAAGGTAGAGCCACTACGAAAGAAGCTTTCTCAGTTGCGGGCATGGGTGACCAGCATCCGCCGTGAACAGACCCCGGCCCGAGCTAGCGCGCTCAAGGTGGAGTGGGACGCGAAGTTTCATCTGGTCAAGATCAACCCGCTCGCCGATTGGACCGCCGGCAAAGTCTGGCGCTACATCCATGACCACGACCTTCCCTACAATCATCTGCACGATCGTGGCTATCCCAGCATTGGCTGCACACATTGCACAAGAAGCGTGCAGCCCGGAGAAGATGCGCGAGCGGGACGCTGGTCCGGGTTCAACAAGACGGAGTGCGGACTGCATACTACAGCGCGAGCGAGCAGCTTGCTTTCGATCATTGAGCCTGCGCCAGGCCAGAGTGCAACCGAGGCTTGATCAAGTCTCGAAGGTTCGTCAGGCGATGTCACCGGCTCAAGATCACTTCCCTTTCGGCGGCGGTGGCTGCTGGCGCTGCTGATCCTCGGTCCACGGCGGAACGATACCGATGAAGCGAGCGTAAGCGATCGACTGTCCAAGATGTTCGGCCGTGTGGCGAGTCATAAACAGCAATATCCCTCGCTCCGTATTCTTGCCGCCAAACCAATCGAGACTCTTTTCCAGGTCCGTGTCCGGCATTTTCATGATGGCATCGCGCTCATGCGCGAACGAGTCCTTCAGGATGCTAACCACCTTAGCCTTGTCGGTCGTGGCTTTTTCCAGCTTGGGGATATCCACGCCCGTCGGTGGAGGCGTGCCGATGAGTTTCGGAAGGTTGTAATTAGCTGTTGCCACGTGCAGAAACACCTCCGATATAGAACGAACATCCGGGCCGGGGCGCCAAGTGTACTTGTCGGCGGGAATCGCCTCGGCCAGTCGCGCGAATTTGTCTTCCTGGACCCTGACCTCAGCCAAAACCTCCGCCCGATAACCGGAAATGCCGGGCGTGGGATCCTTGTAGGGGTTCACTTGCGCTGCACAATCAATGGATGACACTGCCATCACCAACAAAGACAAAGCCCAAAAAACGCGATTCATCGGAACTACCTCCTTCAGAAATTCGACTACGGATTCACAAAGGTGAGACGTAATCCTAGACCAGTGGTCAACCGAAGGTCACTTGTGCGGCGAGTGTCGCCCCACTGCCAAACCACGGGCCAGGTGCGGACCTCGTTGAATCCTGTGCCGTTCCGCTGTCCTAAAGTCCTATCACCCCCGTGCCGATATACCCGAAAGAAGACGTAAGAGCAAGAAGCAACCAAGCATTTCCCGAGTGGAGAATGAGTAAAGCCTATGCCCATACGTGCTCTGATCATCGACGATTCCTCGGTCATGCGCAAGATCGTAGAGCGCTCGCTGCGTCACGCGGGCATCGACTTGACCAAGGTGTTCGAGGCCGGGAACGGGGCCGAGGCGCTTGCTGTCCTCCAGGAAAACCCGGTCGATCTAATCCTTTGTGACATCAACATGCCAGTCATGGACGGGCTGGAGTTTATCAAGCAGCTTCCGGGAGTCGCGAACGCGATAGACGTGCCCGTGGTCATGATTACGACCGAGGGCAGCGAGTCTCATGTGGTGCAGGCCTTGTCCTGCGGTGCGCGTGGCTACATCCGCAAGCCATTCACGGCGGAGCAAGTGAAGGAACAGGTGGTCCCCGTTCTGGCGGGTAAATCATGAAATCTGTGGTTGAGTTGCTCGCCGCCAACGGCAGCCACGAAAACTGGATTCCGGTGCTCGAAGTGGCGGCGCGGGAAGTCTTCGAGCTCATGCTGGGCTGCCAACTGACTGTGCCAGCCACCGCGGAGGAGACAAGCCCAGACGTTACTGCCATGGTGGGATTGGCGGGGCAACTGTGCGGTGCGCTGAGCGTCCGCTGCGATGGGAAGG
>JGI12635J15846_10005912_pt1 | contig 10537 bp, 14 predicted proteins | sample BlaSpr_A8_OM2_M2_FD_15846 | JGI IMG/M metagenome (IMG submission 15846) | reverse complement strand
CAACCGTGGGTCCGAACGGAGTTGAGGTCACGACGGGAGGCAAGACTTACACGGGAGAGTACTTCGAGAATCCCGACAGCATCAAGATGGAGAACGTCAACGGTGAATCGACGTTCGTGGACCACAATCAAATAACTCTCGGCGGAAAAGCAGGGAGCGGCCTAGAGAACTTCTCGTTTTTCGTTAACGGGAACTGTAGCGGGACGTGCCTAGCCTCTGGCACCTTCGACTTCAACTCCACGCCAGACCAAACCCGGAACTATTTGGATGCTCACGGAGCGTTTCGGTCCATCGTTGATCGGACGATTCCGCTGTATGGAGCGTCCCTTGACGAAGAGTTTTTCCATCAGGGTACAACCCAACATCGATTCGGTGAGGGACCGTCGCTACACGTTTCGGTTCCACGCGATCCAAAGGCGACGGTTCCCACGATGGGTCTCTTCCACGTGGACAAAGACGCTCCCGGTCTCGCACACGCGGGCTGCGCATGGTTCGGTGTCGGATGCCACTAGAAATCACATTAATCATCATCGGGCTTCTACCCACCGTTGCAGCTTGGCGTGCATGGGCCTCGAAAGATCGCGTGTCGCTGAACGGAACGCGCAAGGTGCTGTTCCTGGCTGGACTGGCTGGTGCCTCAATCGCTCTGACAATCTACCTCGCGTTCGTGATCTACGCGTTCCGAATCCACGGGTTCGGTACGAACTTCCCGGCGATGCTGAAGTGGGCGCGTCCGGGCCTTTGGATATCACTATTCGCCATCTTGTTCGTTCTGGCAGGCCGAGGAAGGAGCAGGCTCTTCGGCCTCGCCTCTTCGCTCGTAGTGTTCCTCCTGTGGATCATCCCGGTCTGGGGTATGTGACATGCGCAACACACGACTAGCTTGGACTTGGAGTTTAGTCTTCGGCTTCCTGTGCGTGGTGATCCCGCAGAAGGCAGCGGCGCAAGGAACTTCGACACCGGAAGAGCGAACGAGATGGGCAGAGATCACGCACAAGCTGGAGAGCAATCCGTTGGACGAGAGTGTGAACAAGGACGGCGAATGGGCACTCAACCGGCTCAGCGACGCGCACGACATCCACGTGCCGTTGTGCCCGGCGCTCCTGGGGGAATTTAACGACGCGAAGTACAAGTACAGGCATGAAATCACGCGGCAATACATGCTCGCCAGCGGCGCGTTCCTGATCGAGAATCCCGCTAAAGCTGGCGATGTGGCTGCGATGAACGTAGCCGCCGTGGAAAGCGTCCTCAAGGTGTACAGCGCCATCCTCCAGCAGAAGCCGGATGCAAAGTGGAAACCCCTGGATGAGCTGCTGAAAAAGCAGAGCCAAGGGAAGCTGGACGACGCTCTGCGCAAGCAGTGTAAGTGAAGCGGGATAGAGCTTATGGGCTGGCGAGGATGGACAGCGTTCGCCGCCGTGCAACTGGTGGGCGTGGTCTGCGTGTGGGAAGGGCCGCGCATCATGACCGCGCCGGGGCCGGTGCTCTTCCTTAGCGGCTTGGTCTTGCTCGCACCCGGCGGACTGCTGAGTCTGGTGCTCGTGGAAAAGCTGCTGTGGAGCAGTCGGCTGACCCTGCCGGGGATGACGTGGGTTGAGCTGGCCCTGACGCTGGCGATCAATGCTGCCCTGTGGTGGCTGGCAGCGAAGGCGTGGAGGGCGATCCGCTCCCGCCGATCCGCTGCGAGGTCTGCCCCAGGTTAGCCAGGAAGTGAGCGATTAGCGCCCGTTGCTGGCAGTTACCGGAGAGCGCGGAGAAGAGCGGCGTCTACGACGCCGGGAGGGGGTATGACACGCCACCCCAGGTTGGGAGCTGCAGGGCAACCTTCGGTTGCTGTTCGGGATCCATCAAGAAATCAGCGACCTACGAAATTCCCTTCGCTACAGAGCGCCAGAGCAGCACTCTCCGTTAACTTGCTGAATATAAAAGAGCGGAAAAAACCGAAGAAACCAAAGTTCAGCGTTTGCCGATTACATAGGCTTAGAGACCTTCCCGCGCAACACAGCAATCCTGTCGCAGCTCAGGTGAGGGCGAATCTCGATACTGAGGTAAGAGTGGCCGTGAGAGTTGCGGTAACGGCGCTAATGGGTTGCTAATGCCAACCACGGCAACTGTGACCTGAGGGTTGGGAATTTTACGTTCGAGTTTGTGGCGGACCAGGCTAGCCAAATCCATTGCTGACAGACCGGAGACTTTTACAACATGAACCGCTGGCAGAGTAATGTTTCCTTTGCGGTTGACAACGACTGTTTTGGTTAGCTCTGGGTGCTGCCAGACGTCAACCTTAATCTGGTCTCCGACGCCGATCCGATAGGTGTCCGATGCCGCAATTGAGTGCTGTGTTTCCTGTGCGCTCAAGGCTTTGCCGCAAGAGATGGCGCACATCAGGAGCGTTGCGGCGAACCAAACCCGAAAGGTCTTCGATTCGAGCAATGGCGTCATATGGCGATGATACTCCTACTCAAACGAAAAAATCCTCTACTGTTGTCGACGAACAGCGTCCGGACCAACGCTGACTCACACGCGATCCCCCCACGCATTCGTCCTTCCAAGCCATTGGTGCCACCCGTGAAGCTCTTATTACCGACCACTGTGCCCACGGGCCTTTCTTTCTTCTTGCTCCTCTTTTCTTTCTTTTTTCCTATCCCCAGCTTTCCACAAAGAAATTCCGCGCCAGGATCGCCTAGAAACGACGATCGCCAACTCGGTCGACCCACTGCATCCCCGGTTTTGTCTCTCCTCATGCGCATTTCCCCTTCCGAAAGTAGATCGCTGCCGGCATCGGATCGCCTCCAAGAAATCTTGGCCTAAAGCGCCAAAGCAGCGTCCAATTGATGGCGTGGGCGGTCGGCTCCCACGGGAGAAAATACCAAGAGCCGTCAGGAAGAATTCGATGCCCTGGGCCATCTGATCTCCGTCTGCGAAATTACTACGGGAACTACGAGCGCTCCGGCGGGAACCTGCGCCCAGAACACATCGCAAACAGGTTATTGGACGAAATATTCATATGACGCACTCGGTCGGCTAACTGGAGTTACCCAGAACGCTCAGTCTTCGAATCCACAGATAAGAACTTTTGTCTACGACCTCTTGGGCCGCGTAACGTCAGAATCGAACCCTGAGTCCGGAGCAACAACCATCATATACGACACGGACACGACGTGTGGCACCTCCAACGGAGACCGTGTCAAGCGCACGGACGCCGTTGGGAACGTGACCTGCTTCACGTATGACGCGCTTCATCGGCCTTTAGCTATCACCTATCCATCCGGAACTTATGCCGCGGTTACGCCCGCCAAGCATTTTGTCTATGACTCTGCAACAGTGAATGGCCAGGTCATGTCGAATACCAAGGCTCGGCTCACTGAAGCGTACACATGCACCTCCACTTGCACAACCAAGCTCACGGACGTGGGCCTTGGCTATACCGTACGCGGCGAACCCTCCGACTCCTGGCAGTCCACACCCAACTCTGGAGGCTTCTATCATCTAAGCGCGACCTACTGGGCGAACGGAGCTCCAAATCAAATTGGCAGCAACATTACGGGCTTGCCATCGTTCACTTTCGGAGTCGACGGAGAAGGCAGATCCTACACAGTCTCGGCCTCGTCAGGGCAGAATCCCGTCACGAACACCGTGTTCAATGCCGCCAGCCTGGCCACTTCTGTCACCTATGGCTCAGGCGACGTTGACACTTTTTCTTACGACTCAAACACAAACAGGCTCACGCAATATCAGTTTGCGGTCAACGGCCAGTCTGAAATCGGGGCGTTGACCTGGAACGCTAATCACACGCTCCAGTCACAGAACATCACGGATCCTTTCAATGCCTCGGACACACAGAACTGTGCTTACGCCTATGACGATCTCACTCGATTGGGCAGCATAAACTGTGGCACCCCCTGGTCGCAGACCTTTTCCTACGACGCCTTCGGAAATATTTCCAAATCTGGGACCTACACTTTCCAGCCGGTCTACAAAGACACCAGCGGCAATACCACGAACCGCTTTGTCAGCATCCCTGGCACAACGGTTGCTTATGATGCCGACGGAAACGTCTTGAGCGATGGCTCGCACACCTATAGCTGGGATTCCGCGAGCAAGGCGGTCTCAGTGGACTCGGTCAATGCAACCTATGATGCCCTTGGAAGAATGGTTGAACAGAATCGTTCTGGAACTTATACCCAATTCGCCTATGGCCCCAGCGGCGCGAAGCTGGCCATTCTCAGTGGTCAGACGCTCCAAAAAGGAATCCTTCCGCTTCCTGGGGGCGGCATCGCCGTTTACAATCCGAGTGGCCTTCTCTACTACGGTCACCCCGACCATCTCGGCAGCATGCGTCTCGGTTCCACCCCAGCTCGTTCGATGTACTTTGACTTGGCCTTCGCGCCATTCGGGGAGACTTACGTTCCATCAGGCACCACCGATCCCTCCTTCACGGGCCAGCGTCAAGACACGGTCGCCGGTCTATATGACTTTCCTGAGCGCCAGTACAGCACACAAGGACGTTGGCCTGCGCCGGACCCTGCGGGCTTAGGCTCGATGCATCTTTCCGATCCCCAGACGCTGAATCGCTACGCATACGTCCGGAACAATCCCCTTGTTTTGATCGACCCACAGGGACTCGATGAGTTAGATGACTGTAGCGATGACGAAGGGAATTGCAACGCTAATGGCGGAGATGGGGGCTCGGGCGGCGGAGGCGGGGGCGGTGATCCCACCTCCGGCGGCGATCCCAGCAACTCCGGCGCCGACTGCAGCGCCGATAGTTCTACTTGCGGAAACAACAACGGCGAACCAAGCAACGGCGACCCAGGCATCGGCGACCCAGCAAACACCGGAAACCCCACGGACAACAGTCCGACGGGATCATGCCTGTATTTGAACGCGGCGGGAACTGGCATCAGTCCGGGTGAAGGAGCAACGGGCGGCGGCATTGATCCAAGCAGTACACAGAACGAATGTCAGGGGGGAGGAGGAGTCTTCACAACAGGAACCATCACCAGTTGGGATACGGACCCCAACAGCAACCTCGTCGCAATCACCTCCACTACCGGATTCACACTCGGTGACCCAGCAGACTCGACTGCCGGATTTTTCTGGGGCCGCCCGACAGCATCCGGCACAGCATCCCGCGCCCTGCCTCCGAGCCCCGGCTGCCACACTGCCTTCACAGCTGTGGATGTCATAACAAGCATCGGAGCCTTAGCTCTTGCGCCCTCTACATTGGGTGGTAGCATGGTTTTAGGCTTTACTTCCTTGGCCGCTAAAGCCAATAGCGAGCTTGTTTGCCCATAATCATCGTCGTGGGCTTGAGGAAATTTTGGTGATCAAACAAGATCAAGCAAACAACATGAAAGTTGCCAGCCTGCATGAAGGGTCTCCGCAAGCTAGGTTCATCCTCGGACCGTGCATGTTTTCTGCGTTTTACGCTCTCGTAAGTGTCCTCGCTGCAGCATTTGCAATCTATTCGAGCCGCGTAGCCCTTTATTGGCTCGTCTCGCCAGCCCTCTTAGCAGTTGCTGTTCTGATCGTTTCTCGCGCCATCAGTTTGCGAAAAGAGATCCTGCGGACGCACACCCTCATGGGATTGCAGCCAGCTGGGGAGGCTCTCGACACTTGCATACGCTTGGTGAAGGCGCTTGCTACGAATTTTATCTTTGGGATGTACGGAATCGGATCAGCGATGATTGTCGTATCATGGATAACCAGAACCCAGAGATAACAACGCTGACAAGACGACGCACGTCGGCTCCTTCGACCGGTTCTACGTATGGGGCTTTTCGCTTTGGGCGGGTGGCCCGGACAATAAATCCTGAGACGAATTTGGGTGGCTCACACTCGGTTTTACGTGTGGGACTTTTGATTTTCCTTTTTTCACGTTCACCTCGCATCCACAGAAACCATTCACCCGCCCTAATAGCCGTTCAACCCCCAATTTCGACCGAGATGCAAAGGTTGCCGTGGGCGCGATGAACTGGACGGTCTTCGCTGTTTTAGGTTTTAGTGGCAATGGCGCATAGACAGCGCGAGCGGGATTTGAAATTGTTGGCGATGCCAGTGTCGTGGGTGATTCATTGACAGTCTTCCTTGCCGCAATTGGGTAGTGGCATTCACATGCGGGGCGGACTGCGGTGGGCACCGGAGATTCTTTTTCAACGGAGACGGTTTTCGAATCTGGCGGGTGTAGAATCTGTCGGCTACGACTGAAATTCGCATCAGCTCAAGCGCGTTCACAGCGGCGGGTTGGGATGCTGGGACTAAGTTTTTAACCGTAAGGGTAAGTTTTCGCTCTTCTCTGCCCGCTCTGCCCGCCCGCTTCTTCTCTTGACAGCATTAGAAACTTATAGAAGTCTATCGGGGAATTATTTCCCGGGAGAAGACTTGTTGCCAAGGCAGCCGTTCTTCTTGCAATGGGTTTTTGAAAGGCTGTCACCTACCACGCTGGTCAAGACAGCGACAATGGTGATCCTGCTCGTTCCCCAGACAACCCCTTCGCAAGAGAAAGGGCCGGCACCACCTGTGCCTTTGCATACTGTAACTATCGAAACGGTGCCGATGCATACTATAACCATCGAAACCGTCACGCTCCCTGGAGTGGACCTCAAGGCGTATCTAACCGGACTATCGGCAATCCTGAAGCGCTATTGGACCACGAGTGCCAGGGACAACTTGGTCCTGAACGACAAGGGCATTGTGTTTATTAAGGCCACTGTACAGCGCAACGGGACTCTGGCGCCCGGATCACCTATGGTCGAGATCGCTTCGGGGAATCCTAAACTGGATGATGCGTCACTTGCGACGGTGAACGCCGCCGCGCCGTTTGACACCCTGCCCGAAAACTTCAAGGGCGAGAAGTTGGAACTTCGGATCATCTTTCGCTACGCGTATTTGCCGGATGCTCCCTACAAAGATATCTACGAATCAGCACAACGAGCCGGTGCAAATCAGGAATACGACACGGCGGCCCAGTTGCTGGAAGGTCTAGTTGCGAAAGATCCGGACTACACGAATGGTTGGAATTACCTGGGATGGATATACACCAAGTTGGGCAAGCATGACAAAGCGGTGATAGCGCTGAAGAAAGCCATCGAGGTGAATCCGCGGGACCCCAATGCACACAACAACCTGGGCCAAGCGTTGGCATCACAAAAGAAATACGAGGAGGCGGTTCCGCAGTACCAAAAGCAGATTGAGATCAACAAGAACGACCGGTACGCGCACGCGAATTTAGGACGAGTGTATCTGGAACTTCAAGAAAATGAGAAAGCACTTCAGGAACTGGAAACTGCCGAAGGGATCACGCCCAAAGACCCCGGAGTCTATTACACGCTAGGACGGGCCTACCTAAAGTCCAATCAGACACAGAAAGCCAAGGAGGCATTCAAAAAATCCCTGGAGATCGAACCGGTACCCATGCGATTGAACAACGTCGCCTATCAGATGGCGATGTCGCAGCTGGATCTCCCGACAGCTCAGCGATATGCGGAGTCCGGAATTGCGGCGCTGGTGTTGAAGATGCGGGAGACTTCACTGGATGCGCCAGGCAACGAGGACCTACGGATGACTGCGTGGATGGGCATACTTTGGGACACCCTAGGATGGATTCTGTTCCAGGAAGGCAAAGTGCCCGAAGCAGAAAAGTATGTGATGGGTGCATGGCAACTGCATTCCGTCGGAGAAGTTGGGTACCACCTAGGCCGGGTCTACGAAGCCGGAGGACGCAAGGCCGAAGCGATTCGAGCCTATGAGTTGGCACTCGGCGCAACACGGCCGAACAATGAGGCCCGGGAACACCTGACACTGCTGTTGGGAAGTGCCAGCGACATCGATAAGCGGGTGGAACAGGCGCGGGCGCAACTTACAGCAATGCGAACGATCAAAGTTCCGAATGAGCATGACGTGGAAGGCGTGGCAGACTTTTGGATCCTTCTAGCGCCGGGACCGCGCGTGGTTGGAGTTAAGTTTCTGACCGGAGACGAGGCGCTGCGGCCCTTTGCCGAGGATTTAGAGAAAGTTTCCTACCCGGAAGTGTTTCCAGAGGCAACCGAACTCCGGCTATTGCGCAAAGGAAGGCTATCCTGCATGCGGGAGGGAGGAATGTCCTGCCGGCTGCTGTTAACTTCCGCGGAGACAGTCACGACCGCCGAATAGGTCAGTGGTTTAGTGGTTTCGGTTTGGCTATCTTTAGCTGGTATCAATGAGTGTCCGCCGACACCGTTTAATATCAATCGATTACATGAGAGCGCTGGTGTGTCGCGAGTTCGAGTCTCGTCGGCCCCGCCACTCTTTCACTGCATAGCGGCACCCATTGAACCAGAATCGGTTTGGGCAACAAACCCGCCGGCAGGATGGCATCGACCGGGGCCACATCCGTTGGCTGGTTTGCCCTGACCCGCGTTGGCCGCTTTTGACCTGACCCTTGCGGAATGCGCAACGTAAGAGTGTACGAGATGTAAAATTTCAGGGGCATGTCAAGTGCGGATCGCGTGTGAGTCGGTGTCTGGGCGTCTGTTGGGAGTCCACCACCACTAATGCATTGCTCACTTCCTTGAACGCCGTTCTGGCCGTGAGGGGCCTCTTGCATTCGTTCTTCCGAACCATTTGTGCCACCCGTGAAGCTCTTATTGCCGCCCACAATGCCCACCGGCCTCTTTTCTTTCTTGGTGCCTATCCCCAGCTTTCCACAAAGAAATTTTCCGCCACGATCGCCTAGAAAGGACGATCGCCAACTCGGTCGACCCACTACATTCCCGGTTTTTCCCTCCTCATGCGCATTTCCCTTTCCCAAAGTAGATCGCTGCCGGCATCGGATCGCCTCTAAGAAATCCTGGCCTATAACGCCAAGCGTCCGAAACTTGGGATGGTATTGGGCATCCTGGTTTCCCTTCCCTCCACATAAAAAAAGATGATCGCTTATGCTGCTAAATCAAACCGAAAGTCGATGCAGAGGCTGTTACGCTCGATTCTGGCCCCCGGCACCACCCGTTCGCGCCATAGCTGCGTCTCCGAAGAAATCTACTTTGCCGTGAGCAAGATACGTGGTTTTCCCAGCCTGCGTGACCGGTTCGAGCGCGAACGCACCGAAGTGTTCCGCGAGAGCTGGCGGAACGATCAAAAACATTCGCAGTATCGGCCATCCCATCTTGAATGAATCGGGTGACATTTCGCAATTCGTCTAGTGTGGCTCGCTTATGCGAGATGGAGAAGAAGGAGAGCGAACGGCCGTTAGATTGGGAACGGAGTGGAATCCAGGTAATTGCATTTGACAACTTCACATATTGTGAAGTACGATCGGGCAGTGCATATTGTGACGCGCAAGCATCTGAGTGAAGCCATGCAGGCCTATCCAGATGCGGCGAACGAGATCAAAGCATGGGTCGCTATAGTCGAAGGTGTTCGATGGCACAATTTTACGGATGTTCGGCTCATGTTCCGCGACGCAGACTACGTCAACGGATACGTGGTGTTTAACATCCGGCGAAACCGCTACAGGCTCATCACTGTAATTCATTATGCAAAGACGACAAATGCAAAACAGACGGAAGGACATGTCTACATCCGTTCGCTCCTGACACACAAGGACTACAACGATCCCCGTAATTGGGATAGGAAGTTTGGTACAAAATGACTACAGTTCTCGCAGACGCCGCAAAGATGATCGCAAAGGGCGCTCCCCACGTCATTCACAATGACAAGGAATTGGAAGCGTATACCAACGCGCTCTTCCAATTGACAGCACTGGAGAATCCGTCTGCATCAGAAGTAGAGGCGATCGAACTTCTAACACTACTCGTGGAGCGCTACGAGGAAGCGCATTACCACATTCCTGCTGCCGACGCCGTTTCTGTGGTGCAGCTCCTCATTGAACGGCAAGGCCTTGCACAGCGCGATCTGATCCCGCAATTCGGATCGGAAAGCGCTGTTTCGATGTTTCTTGCGGGACAACGGAAACTTACGCTCGAGCAGGTTCGAAAATTGAGCTCACGATTTAAACTTCCTGCCGATGTTTTCATTCGAGGCTGTAGCTAGTGTTTCGAATCGAAAAGGCTAACTCGTAGAATGGGAAGCAGACGTCGTTTGCCTCGCTCATTAGTGTAGAATCCGCCCCGCCATGGCCAAGGCATCCATCAAGATCGGCAACTCCGCGTTTGTCGCTGCCGGTTGGGAGAGAACTTTGTATCCCCCAGGAACGTAGCCTCGCCTCTGCTTCGGAAGCCGCCGAACTCACCCTCGCACGTGGATTCTCCGGCGCTCTCAGCCGGCAAGTGGGTTACGGGAATTGGCTCCGTCACCTCTTCGCTAGGTACGTCCTGGCGTCCTGGAGTTCCGGCCGATCTCCGTCGGCATGGTCGCAGATGGCGAGCAGCCGGGCGTAGTAGCTCTTTGCTTTCTCGCGGTTGCCGGAGAGCTGGGCAGCGCGCGCCGCCCCCGAGAGCGCGTTGAAACGGTTAGGCGCAGCGCGTAGCGTGGCTTCGAAGGCCATAAGCGCTTGGGTCGGCTGCTTCGATTCGAGCAGCATTTCTCCCAGCAGTTC